>Ga0070726_10000198_pt1 | contig 93931 bp, 92 predicted proteins | sample tdAd471_FD_67275 | JGI IMG/M metagenome (GOLD analysis project Ga0070726, IMG submission 67275) | Marine sediment microbial communities from the Atlantic coast under amendment with organic carbon and nitrate - tdAd47.1 | ecosystem: Environmental > Aquatic > Marine > Coastal > Sediment | place...
CTCAGCGTGTCTGGCGCGGTCGAGGATCAGGGTTTCTTCTATGCGCCCGATCCGTCCTCGCAACTGGCCTGCGCGATTGCGGGCAACATTGCGATGAATTCGGGTGGCGCGCATTGCCTGAAATACGGTGTCACGACCAACAACCTGCTGGGTGTGACGATGGTTCTGATGGACGGCACCGTGGTCGAAGTTGGCGGTGCGCATCTGGACGCGCCGGGGCTGGATCTTCTGGGTGTGATCTGCGGCAGCGAAGGACAGTTGGGCGTCGTGACCGAGGCGACGCTGCGCATTCTGGCCAAACCTGAAGGGGCGCGGCCTGTGCTGATCGGCTTTGACAGTGACGAGGTTGCCGGGGCTTGTGTCTCTGACATCATCAAGGCGGGTGTTCTGCCCGTCGCTATCGAGTTCATGGACCGCCCCTGCATCCGTGCCACCGACGAATTCTCGGGCGCAGGCTATCCCGATTGTGCGGCGATGCTGATCGTCGAGGTTGAGGGGTCCGAGGCCGAGATCGCCGAACAACTTGGCGTCATCACCGGGATCGCCCGACAGCATAACCCGGTCGAATTGCGCGAAAGCCGCTCGTCCGAGGAAAGCGCGCGCATCTGGCTGGGGCGCAAGGCGGCGTTCGGGGCGATGGGGCAGATCAATGATTACATGTGTCTGGACGGGACAATCCCGGTCAGCGCGCTGCCACAGGTTTTGCGGCGGATCGGCGAGCTGTCGGAAGAATACGGCCTCGACGTCGCCAACGTATTCCATGCGGGCGATGGGAACATGCATCCGCTGATCCTGTTTGACGCCAACAAGGACGGCGATTTGCAGATCTGTGAAGCGCTGGGTGCCGAGATCCTGAAACTTTGCGTGGAGGTGGGCGGCTGCCTGACCGGAGAGCACGGCGTCGGGATCGAAAAGCGGGAACTGATGCGGGTGCAGTATTCCGACGACGATCTTGAGGCGCAGATGGCCGTGAAAGACGTGTTCGATCCCGCGTGGTTGTTGAACCCGGCCAAGGTATTTCCGTTGACGATCAGCCGTGGGCACCGCGAGGAGGCCTGACGAACACCGCTCCGCCGCGTTTCGCGCCCGACCTTGTTTGAACCCATTCGCTCCCTCCGCCGACACACAGGCAGATCGCATCGAATGGTCGGTCGGTCGACGAAACCAAGGGGGGACAGAATAATGGCTTCACTTTCCATCAAATCTCTCACCGGCGCAGCTTTCGCTGCGACAATGATTTTCTCGGCGTTCGGCACCACCACCGCCGAAGCGGCCAACACAGGCCCAACGATCGGCAAAACCAGCAATAACGAAGGCCGCGCCGTCGTCCAGTCGCCGAAACCCGTAAGGCCCATTGTCGTACCCTTCGCATTGAAATGCGAGGTCCGGGGTTCGCCTCAATACGATAACCGTAGCAATCATATTTCAATATCAACCACTGGCCGTCATTTAATGCCCAGAGGGACAACGTATAAATGGCGCGTTCCGGAAATTGGTAAATCTGGCCAGTACACCACGAAACAGACCCTGCCGCCTGGGTGGGCAATCGAGCACAGAGTGATACCAATTACCGAGCTCGGAATTCCTGAATCTGTAAAATGCCACGCGAGAATCGTTACGAAATAGGCGTTCAAATTGCGATCGGCGAGCAATGAACGAGTCAGACGAACCGACATCGCAAACTGCGCGTATCCAGTCGTATTGAGCAAAACGCTGGGGCAACGCAGGCAAAACCATGTTGCGCGCATGCGACGGCAACCCAAAAAGCCTGCGTCAGGCGAAAGTCATTGCAACAGCCATAGTGCGCATTGGGCCTGGGCGCAGACCTATTGTGCGGCTGTGCCCGTTGACGTAGGAATTCCGGCAGGGTGTCGCTTGGACGCCCCTGGGTAAATCCAATGCAAAGTTGCGCTGTATGAGACCTGAAACAGAAGCCGAGCTGTCTCAGGCTGTGCGTGATGCGCCCGGACCGCTGACGATTGTCGGCGGCGGGACGCGTGCGCCTTCCGGGAACGGGGCGCATTTGTCGAGCTGCGGGCTAAGCGGCATTCGCCTTTACGAACCCGGCGCGCTGACGCTTGTGGCGGGGGCCGGAACGCCGCTGGCCGCGGTACAGGCGGCGCTGGCCGAGCATGGTCAGCAGCTTGCTTTTGAGCCACCCGACATGCGGCGATTGCAGCCCGCGGTGGCCGAGGGTGGCAGCGGTGACCCGACAATCGGCGGTGTGGTGGCCACCAACGCATCGGGCCCGCGCCGCATTCAGACCGGCGCGTGTCGCGATCATCTGCTGGGGGTGCGGTTTGTTGATGGGGCCGGGACAGTGATCAAGAACGGTGGCCGGGTGATGAAGAATGTCACCGGCTATGATCTGGTCAAGCTGATGTGCGGCAGCCATGGCACGCTGGGCGTGCTGAGCGAGGTTGCGTTGAAGGTTCTGCCGGGCGCTGCTGCCACCGCCGTCGTGCGGATCGCCGCGCAGCGCGTTGCCGGGGCTGTCACGACGATGTCCCAGGCGCTGGGGTCCCCGTGGGACGTCACCGGGGCGGCACATCTGCCGGGGGCGGTGCCCGAAACGCTGATCCGGGTTGAAGGGTCGGCTGCCTCAGTTTCGGAACGCGCCAATAAGCTGGCCGCCTTGCTGGGGCAGGGGGCGCAGGTCGATACCGACCCGGACCCGGCGATCTGGGCCGATGTTCGCGATGCCGCTTTGTTTGAGGGCGGTTCCGAGGATGTCTGGCGGATCAGCGTCAAACCAAGCGACGCGCCCGAGGTTGTGCGCCGGGTTCCGGCCAGCAAGACACTGCTCGACTGGGGTGGTGGGCTGATCTGGGTGGGCGTCGCGCCGGGATCAGATGTGCGCACCATGCTTGGCGGTATTTCCGGACATGCGACGCTGGTGCGCGCCGATGCGACAACGCGGGCGCGGCTGGGTAAGTTCCAGCCAGAGCCCGCCCCCCTGGCCTCGATTTCCGCCGGACTTCGCGCGAAATTCGACCCGCGCGGCATCCTGAATCCGGGGGTGATGGGATGAAGACCGAATTCAGCGACGCCCAGCTTGCCGACCCGGATATTTCGCGCAGCAACGATATTCTGCGGGCCTGCGTCCATTGCGGATTCTGCACCGCGACCTGCCCGACCTATCAGGTGCTGGGGGACGAATTGGACAGCCCACGCGGGCGCATCTATCTGATCAAAGACATGCTGGAGGCCGGTCGCCCGGCGGACGAAAAAACCGTCAAGCATATTGATCGCTGCCTCAGCTGTCTGGCCTGCATGACGACCTGCCCGTCGGGCGTGCATTACATGCATCTGGTCGATCACGCCCGCGCGCATATCGAGGCGACCTATCGCCGCCCGATGGGCGAGCGCCTGTTGCGTGGGCTGCTGGCCCGCGTTTTGCCCTATCCCCGCCGGTTCCGGATGGCCCTGCTGGGGGCGAAAATGGCGCACCCGTTTCGCCGCTGGCTGCCTGACGCGCGGCTTCGTGCAATGGTGGCGATGGCGCCGAAAACCGTACCGCCGGTGTCGCGCAACGACGATCCGCAGACCTTCCCGGCAGTCGGGGACCGCAAGATGCGCGTCGCGCTGATGACCGGCTGCGCACAGAAGGCGCTTAACACCGATATCAACGACGCCACGATCCGCCTGCTGACGCGGTTGGGGGCCGAGGTCATCGTCGCGCGCGGGCAGGGGTGTTGCGGCGCGCTGGTGCACCATATGGGCCGGGTCGATGAAAGCCACCGGTTCGCCCGCGCCAACATCGCCGCCTGGCGGGGCGAGGGTGCGCTGGATGCCATCGTCATTAACACCTCGGGCTGTGGCACGACGGTCAAAGACTACGGCCACATGTTCCGCAACACGCCCGAGGCTGAGGCGGCCAAATGGACCTCGGACATGGCGATGGACTTGACCGAGGTGGTGGCAAAGCTGGGCCTGCCTGACGGGCCGGGCAAAGGGATGCGCGTCGCCTATCACGCGGCCTGTTCGCTGCAACATGGCCAGCAAATCAAGACCCTGCCCAAAGACCTTCTGCGCACGGCAGGGTTCGAGGTGGTAGAGCCAACCGACAGTCACCTCTGCTGCGGCTCTGCCGGAACCTACAACCTGATGCAGCCCGAAATTTCGGGGCAGTTGAAGGCGCGCAAGATCAAGACGCTGGAAGCAACTGCGCCCGAAGTCATCGCCGCCGGAAACATCGGTTGCATGATGCAGATCGGCGGCGGGACGGGCTTGCCCGTGGTCCATACCGTCGAATTGCTGGATTGGGCGACAGGAGGCCCCAAGCCAGCGGCACTGGTGAGTCAGCCATAGGCAGAGACGTCATCATTGGCTGTCTTCTTTTCACAAATACTCCGGGGGCGTGGGGGCTGGCCCCCACTCAACAGCCGCTCAAACGCGCGAACTGAGCACTGGGTCCGCAAAACCTCAGCCCTGCCACAATCCTGTCAAATCCTTGCCGCCGGATTGAAATAGTTTCGAATGCGTGAACAATCGGGGCTGATCATGATGCGCGCTTTCCTTCTGACTTTGACGTCCGCCCTGTTTCTGGGCGTTCCGGCGTTGGCAAATGATCCGACCGCCCTTTCCAAACTGGTCACCGGGAACGATTCGAAAGGCTGGGAGGCCGTTGGCCGCATCGACGTGGCCGGGCGCAGTTTCTGCACCGGTGCGCTGATTGCGCCCAATCTGGTGCTGACGGCGGGGCATTGCCTGTTCAATCCCAAGACCCTGGCGCGGGTCAGCAATGACGAGGTTCAGTTTCGCGCCGGCTGGCGCAACGGGCGGGCCTCGGCCTATCGCGGTGTACGCAGCAGCGTCGTGCATCCCGATTTCGACTATGGCGGGCCTGACAAGGTGCATCGGGTTGCCAACGATCTGGCCTTGCTGGAACTGGATCATCCGGTCGAAAATGTCTCGGTCACGCCGTTTGATATTGCAAAGCGTCCACGCAAAGGGGCCGAGGTTGCGGTGGTGTCTTATGCCGTGGATCGCGCAGACAACCCAAGCCTGCAACAGCTTTGCCATGTGCTGGCCCGCCAGTCCGGGGCGCTGGTTCTGTCGTGTGATGCAAATTTCGGAACGTCGGGGGCGCCGGTCTTTGTGATGGATCAGGGGGTGGCGCGGATCGTTTCGGTGATCTCGGCCAAGGCGGATCTGAAGGGCAAGACCGTGTCGCTAGGCACGTCGCTGCAAAAACCACTGGCCGAGATGCGGACTTTGCTTGCCGCACAGCCCGGTCCGGGCACCACAACGGCGGGATCGCTTCCCAAAGTGCGCCGGTTGTCGGTCGGCGAACAACGCAATACCGGTGCGAAATTTTTGCGCCCGTGATCGTTGATCGACGTTAGATCGCTGATATTACGCAATAAATCACCCGTCCCCACGCCCCTTGAACGGGGTCGTGGGAATGCCCATATCGCTGATGTCGGATGCCTGAACAGGGTTCGGCGCTTCACCTGCCCGTCCGATGATCGGAGGGCTGACATCGTTATCGCTTATGCAAAGGATGACCTGATATGCGTAGTTTTGACCTGACACCGCTGTACCGTGCCACCGTTGGTTTCGACCAGATGGCCGACCTGATGGACCGGGTGCTGACCGAACCAAGTGGCGGGCAGACCTATCCCCCCTACAACATTGAAAAAACCGCCGAGGATGGCTGGCGTATCTCGATCGCTGCCGCTGGCTTTGGCGAAGACGACCTGAACGTGGAAGTGCGCGAAAGCAACCTGATCGTGTCGGCCAAACGGGCCGAAGATGACGCGGGGCGCAACTTTCTGCACCGTGGCATCGCCACCCGTGCGTTTGAACGCCGCTTCCACCTGGCCGACCACGTCAAGGTGTCCGGCGCGTCTTATGTGAACGGCATGCTGAACATCGACCTGGTGCGCGAGGTGCCCGAGGCGCTGAAGCCGCGCACGATCCAGATCGCCAAGGGCGAGACGGTCGAGGCGAAGATTGTCGAGAAGAAGAAAAAAGCCGCCTGAGGCCGCTTTTGATCGGATACGAGGCGCGTCCCGAAAGGGGCGCGCCTTTTTCTATTGCAGAGAAGGTCTTTCACCGAACACGCCTTCATAAGGGTACTCGGCAAAAATGCTGTCTGGCCTAACGGCTCAGACTCTCGGCCAGCCGCATCAGGGTGATCGCCTCGGCCCGGTAGCCGAAGTCGTCCGCGCCGCGCCCCTCGGTCGCCAGGGCGATGGCATCCGCATAGGTCCAGTCGCCGATGTAATCCGACCCGCGCAGCAGTTGCCCGAACCCCGCAATCGCGGCGGCAAAGGCCATGTCGGTGTCGAGTGCCTGGGTGCCAACCGGGATCGGCGCTTCGATCAACTGACTGGTCGCCGCCCCCGGTTCTTTCCAACGCAGGCGCAGAAAAGCCAGCTCGCTGTCGGACCCTGTGGTGGTCGCGTCCACCGCGCCATAGCGCAGCGGATCGTTCAGGATTGCGGGGCTGCCAACCGGCGTCACCTCGTATAGAGCGGTGACCTGATGACCGGCCCCAATCTCACCCGCGTCCACAGCGTCATTGTTGAAATCTTCACGCCGCAGGGAGCGGGTTTCGTACCCGATCAGTCGGTATTCGGCGATTGTGGCGGGGTTGAATTCGACCTGCACCTTCACGTCGCCCGCAATCGGGAACAGCGCCCCGGTCAGTTGGTCCACCAGCACTTTGCGCGCCTCGGACAGCGTGTCGATATAGGCGGCCTGCCCGTTGCCGTTCTGCGCCAGGGCCTGCATGGTCGCATCATCCAGATTGCCGCGCCCGAAGCCGAGGACGGACAGGTAGGTGCCTGTGTCGCGCTTGTCGGCGATGTAGGTTTTCAACGCTTCCGGATCATTCAGCCCGACGTTGAAATCGCCATCGGTGGCCAGAATGATGCGCGACACCTCGCCATCCTCGGCCATGCCCTCAGCCACCTGATAGGCCTGCTGCAACCCGGCTTGCCCGGCGGTCGACCCGCCTGCCTCAAGTCGATCCAGCGCGGCCAGGATGGAGCCGCGATCCCCGGCGGCGGTCGGTGCCAGCACCTGCCCGGCGGACCCGGCATAGGTGACGATGGCGACCTGATCTTCCGGGCGCAACTCGGCCAGCATCAGGCGGAAACTTTGCTTCAACAGCGGCAGCTTGTCGGCGTCCTGCATCGACCCCGAGGTGTCGATCAGGAACACCAGGTTCAGCGGCGGGCGATCCGCCAGCGCGGGGAGTTCGCCTTGCAGGCCGATGCGCATCAGCTGCGTGTCGGGGTTCCACGGCGTTGCGCTGACCGAAACGGTTGGCTGAAACGGGGCCGCGCCGCCGTCCGGGGCCGCGTAATCGTAAGGGAAATAGTTCACCATCTCCTCTATCCGCACGGCGTCTGCCGGGGGCAGGCGGCCAGAGGTCAGGGATGACCGCACCACAGACCAACTGGCCGTGTCCACATCGACCGAGAAGGTCGAGACGGGTTCGGTGGTGACGGTCTTGACCGGGTTGGGCGCTTCGTTGGCGAACACCTCGGTGTTGGGCTGGGTGGACGGGGCAAATACGTCCTGTTCCATGATCAGTCCGGCCGTATTGCCTGCTGCATAGCCCGCAACGGACCCGTCCATGGCCTGCGGTGAAGCCAGTGACTCCGCAGCTTCATTCGCCACACGGCTGCGCCCGGCAATGATTGTATTCGGGGCTTGTTTGACGCTGACGGTCGGCCTTGCCGGCGCGGCAGCCGCAAGGTTGGCATCGTCAGATGCAATGGTTTCCAGCACAGGTTCGGGGGCTGCTTCTTCCATCTCAACCGCATCTGCCAGAACCGTTTCCGTACGCAGATCGCGGCGTTCGAGGGTCGCGGTATCCGTGGGCACTACCACAGGTTGGTCGCGCAGCGCGATGTCCCCGCCACCGCCCGGCGTCAGCAAATCCCGCGTCTGCGGGGTCACGATCAGAAATCCAACAGCGACCAGCGCCGTGGTGGCGGCGAGGCCACCGCGAGAGGTGAGTGTGTTCAGCATGGTTGACGCTCCTTGTCCTATGCTCGCCCACCATGGGCGATCGGACATGGGACGCGGCTGTGGGCGCGATCCTTGGGCGGCGTCGAAATTTTCCTGTGCGGCGCGCAGGATTTCGCCGCGCCGCGCCGGGTCGGGCGGCGGTGTGGCGGCGGCAAGCGCGCGTTTCAGATCGTCGAGGTCGTCGGTCATGTTCGGCATCCTTCGCGCGTGGGGCGCGGTTTGGATTTGAGTATTTGTGAAAAGAAGACAGGCAGGGTCATGGGCCAGCCTCTTCGGTTTCGTGCAAGGCGCGCAGGTGTTTTCTGATTTCCGACAACCGCCAGCTGACGGTGCCTTCTGATATGCCGAGCGCCTGTGCCGCTTCGCCATGGGTCAGCCCGTCGTCCATCGTCAGCGCCAGCGTGTCGCGCAGATCGTCGGGCAGACTGGCCATGGCCGTGGCCAGCCAGTCCTGCGCCTCGGCAGCCTCCTCCGCTTCCGCCCGGCGGGCCAGTTCCACCTCTCCCCAGCCAACGGCGGCCTTGGCTTGGGTCGCGGCGCGGCGGCGGCGGTCGTAGGCGGCGTTTACGGCGACGCGGTAGAGCCAGGTGGTAAATCGCGACTCGCCGCGAAACCCGCCCAGCTTGCGCGGCAGAGCCAGGCAGATGTCCTGCGTCAGATCCTCAGCCTCGGCCCGGTTGCCCAGGCTGCGGAAGGCGAAGGCGAACAGGCGGTCATAGTGGCGGTCAAGCAGGCTGGCAAACGCCGCCCTGTCACCGCCAGCCGCCGCACGGGCCAGGCCTTCATCGCTTACTGTCATGCGCATCACGTTTGGTTCGACGCGCGCGGCGCGTCAATCCTTGGGACGGCGGCGAAAAAACTTCGCAGCGGCGATGTTAGCGCCGCCAACCCCGTGACACCGCCGCGAAAAGGGCTATTACCTAGGTGTGCGCAATTCAGGGAGCCCGCAGATGGCCGACGTGAACCGGGGCAATCGCCCGCTCAGCCCGCATCTGACGATCTATCGCCCGCAGATGACCTCGATGACGTCGATTTTCGTCCGGCTGACCGGGAACGCGCTGCTGGTGGCGGCGCTGATGATCGTGTGGTGGCTGTTGGCAGCGGCGAGCGGGCCGGGGGCCTTCGCTGTGGCGGACGGGTTCATGCGGTCCTGGTTCGGCGATCTGGTCATGGTGCTGTCGCTTTGGGCGGTCTGGTATCATCTGCTGGGGGGCCTCAGGCATCTGGTCTGGGACACCGGGCGCGGGCTGGACCTGAAAAGCGCCTATGCGATGGGCTATGTCATGATTGGTGGGTCGCTGGTCCTGACGCTTTTGACGATCATCGTGCTGTAGGGGGCTGGAATGGCATTTCTGACAGATAGAAAACGGGCCGAGGGGTTGGGATCGGCCAGGACCGGCACGGCGCATTTCTGGTCGATGACGGTCAGTTCCGTGGCACTTCTGATCCTGATCCCGCTGTTCATCTTCACCTTCGGCGCAGTGCTCGGCCAGCCGTATGAGGCTGTCGTCGCCTACTACGCGCGCCCCGTTCCCGCACTGATCGCCGGGCTGACGCTGATCGTCGGGTTTCATCACTTCAAGGGTGGCGCGCAGGTGCTGATCGAAGATTACGTGCATGGGCTGGCCAAGCACATCGCGATCCTGGCCGTCACTTTCATCAGTTACGCAGCGATGGCGGCCGGGGTTTATGCCCTGATCCGGCTGGCGCTTTAGGGGACCGGTATGGCGGAATACGACTATGAAACCCACGAATATGACGTGGTGGTTGTGGGGGCCGGTGGTGCCGGTTTGCGCGCAACGCTGGGCATGGCCGAACAGGGGCTGCGCACCGCCTGCGTGACCAAGGTCTTCCCGACGCGCAGCCACACCGTCGCCGCGCAGGGCGGCATTGCGGCCAGCCTGTCGAATATGGGGCCGGACCATTGGCAGTGGCACATGTATGACACCGTCAAAGGGTCAGACTGGTTGGGCGATACTGACGCGATGGAGTATCTGGCGCGTGAAGCGCCCAAGGCGGTTTACGAGCTGGAACACTACGGCGTCCCGTTTTCGCGCACTGAAGAGGGCAACATCTATCAGCGCCCATTCGGCGGGCACACGACCGAATTCGGCGAAGGCCCACCGGTGCAGCGGACCTGTGCGGCTGCGGATCGGACAGGGCACGCGATCCTGCATACGCTTTATGGTCAAAGCCTGAAGCAGAAGGCGGAATTCTTTGTCGAATATTTTGCCATCGACCTGATCATGTCCGATGACGGCGTCTGCCAGGGTGTGCTGTGCTGGAAGCTGGACGACGGCACGCTGCATGTCTTTGCCGCCAAAATGACGGTTCTGGCAACCGGCGGCTATGGTCGTGCCTATTTCAGCGCGACCTCGGCCCACAGTTGCACCGGCGATGGTGGCGGCATGGTCGCGCGCGCTGGTCTGCCGCTTCAGGATATGGAATTCGTGCAATTCCACCCCACCGGCATCTACGGCGCCGGGGTTCTGATCACCGAGGGCGCGCGGGGTGAAGGCGGGTATCTGACGAACTCGGAAGGTGAGCGGTTCATGGAACGCTATGCCCCGACCTACAAGGATCTGGCCAGTCGCGATGTGGTCAGCCGTTGCATGACGATGGAAATCCGCGAGGGGCGCGGCATCGGCGACAAAAAGGATCACATCCATCTGAATCTGTCGCATTTGCCGCCGGAAACGCTGGCGTTACGCCTGCCGGGGATCAGCGAAAGCGCGCGGATATTCGCGGGCGTGGATCTGACGAAGCAGCCGATCCCGGTCATTCCGACCGTGCACTATAACATGGGTGGCATCCCGACGAACTACTGGGGCGAGGTTCTGAACCCGACCGAGGGTGACCCGGATGCCATCGCGCCGGGTCTGATGGCCGTGGGTGAGGCTGGTTGTGCAAGCGTGCACGGGGCAAATCGCCTCGGGTCGAACAGCCTAATCGACCTTGTGGTCTTTGGCCGCGCGGCGGCGATCAAGGCGGGCGAGGTTGTGGACGCCGCCAGCGCCGTGCCGACGCCGAACAAGGCAAGCATTGACGCCGGGCTGTCGCGGTTCGACGCGCTACGCAATGCCAGCGGCGTAGTGCCGACGGCGAACCTGCGTGATGAAATGCAGGCCGCGATGCAGGCGGATGCGGCGGTGTTCCGCACCGACAAGACGCTGGCCGAAGGCGTCAAAGCGATGACCGATATCGCGGGTCGCGAAGGCGACCTGCATGTTATCGACCGTAGCCTGGTGTGGAACAGCGATCTGATGGAGACGCTGGAACTGACCAACCTGCTGCCAAGCGCATTGGCCACCGTGGTCAGCGCCGAAGCCAGGAAGGAAAGCCGCGGCGCCCACGCGCATGAAGATTATCCGGACCGTGACGATGACAACTGGCGCAAGCACACGCTGGCAACTGTCGACGGCGGCAACGTGGCTCTGACCTATCGCCCGGTGCATCTGGACCCGCTGACCGATGAACGCGACGGCGGCATAGACATGAAGAAAATCGCTCCGAAAGCGCGGGTGTATTGACTGGGCCGGTGTCGCAGGGGGGGGGCTGAAAATCCGCCCACTCTGTCACGAAGAAACTGGTCGTTTGGATTTCGGCTCTACTACGCATTCGCGAGACTAATACCGGGGCAACAGCGCCGGATCCGGGGCAGGTTGGTCCCGTGCCGAATGATGATCAGGGGATGCGAGTTTGAACTCGACCCGAACAGGAACGCCACCGAATTCAAGATGTACCGCAAGGGCCGCACATCTGAACAGAGATCGATTTCGACGCTTCAGAAACTGGTTTCCCGCAAGAACTGCCTGCTGCTGGACGTCGGGGCCAATGTCGGCATTTATTCGGTCTTTCTTGGGTCGCAGATGGCAGCAGGGTCGAAAATCATCGCCTTCGAGCCGAACCCCGAGGTTGCCGAACGACTGGCGCGGAATCTTGAGATCAACAATCTGTCCTCGCTGGCTCAGATCGAACCGGTCGCCCTTGGCGCAAGCGACTCTGTCGGGACATTGAGCGTATCTCAGCGAAATCAGGGCGCGTCGTCCTTGGTTATCAATCAGGGCGCGCAGGCGCAGGCGCTGGAGATTCCGGTACGCAAGCTATCGACCTATCTGCCGCAGGCTGATGAACATGACCTGTGGATCCTGAAAGCGGATATCGAAGGATATGAGGACCGCGCCCTGGCATCGCTTCTTGAACCGTCGCTGGCGCGCAGGCCGGATCATATCCTGATGGAAATCACCCACAGCGACCATTGGCAAAGCGACCTGCTGGGCGATCTGGCCAAACTGGGTTATAGGCGTGTGGAAGAGATGGACGGAAACGTCCTGCTAAAGCTGGATTGATCCCCGGATCGGAGGCGCAAATGAACGGTTTGAAACGCATCAGGTCGCGCCGGGTGAAGGCGTGGATTGCCGCGCTGGCGGGTCTCGGCCTTGTGCCGCTTGCCGCGTGTGGGCCGGTGTCACCTGAATTGGCCGCAAAGCAATGCACCGAGCGTGCGCGCGCGGCAACCGGCCCGACAGGCAAAATCGAGATTGGCGGCGGCAACAGGGGCTTCCACACTGGTGTGGAAATCGGCATTACTTCGGACTTCATTTTAGGGCGTGATCCGCAACTGGTTTATGAAAACTGTGTATTTGACAAAACCGGGCAGGGCCCGATCCGACCGCTGGTGCTTTGAATTCGAACTGCACGCGAAGATAGTTGCCCGATGATCAAGCGTCGGAAGAAGATTCGTATTTTGTTGCCCCAAAAACGACCCGAAAAACAGGCCATCTGGGGCGAGCATTATTTCGGTATATCTTTAAGCCGTGCGATGGCGCGGGCAGGGCTGGGCGGAACCTTGGACTATTTCCGGGATACGCGAAATGGCGTCGGATCCAGACGCTGGCCCTATTCGCGCGAGATTGATTTTTTGATCTGGTACGGTTGCGACCGTCCGAAAAAACGCGGCCGCAGAATGGTGCTTTGGGTGCTCTGGGGCGCCGAACAGCTCAGCGACGAGATGCTGGCCTCGGCCGAGCATATTTTCGTGGCGTCGCGCACGGTCATGGATGATCTGGCGGCCAAGGGATGGCCTGTCAGTTTCCTGCCTCAATGCACGGATACGACGCTGTTTTCCTCGCGACCGCGGCTGAGCGTTCTGTCCAGTGACGTTTTGTTCGTCGGCAATGCGTCCGAGTGTGGTCCACCGCGCCCGTCAGTCATGGAAGCGTTGGGCGCGGGCCTGAACGTCTCGGTCTGGGGCGCCTATTGGGAGAATTTCATTCCGCCCAATCATCTGTCAGGTCGCTGGATCGCGAACGAGGATCTGGCAGATCACTATGCATCGGCGCAGGTGGTGCTGAACGATCACAACCCAACCATGACGGCGCAGGGGTTTGCATCCAACCGCATCTTCGACGTGCTGGCCTGCGGGGTGCCGTTGGTCAGCGACCGGATCATTCCAGGCGCGGGGCTGGAACCGGAACTGGCCGGGCAAATTCAGATGTATGATCCCGGCGGGATGGCAGAGGCGGTGGAAAAAGCGCGCGCCGTTACAGCGCAGGATCGCGTTGAATGCGCCGAATATGTCGCGCGGCATCACAGTTTCGACGCGCGCGTGGCCGAAATCGCATCGGTTATGGGTATACGTTGAGTTTTTTCGCGAACTTTTGTCGCAAAAGTTGGTCGTTTGGCCACTCCGCTACGCTACGCCCAAAGTTGATCTCCAACAAAAAAATAGGGTAACGTCCGCCCCAGTTTGTTTGGACGTTTTTTGAACAAAGAAGGTCTGAAGATGACAAATGCTGTGGTGGTAAGTTGCATGCGCAATGAAGGCCCATTTTTATTGGAATGGGTCGCCTATCAGCGTGCAATTGGTTTCGGTGACGTAATTGTCATTACAAATGATTGTACAGATGGCAGCGACCAGATGTTGGATCGGCTAGCCCAACTAGGAATCGTGACGCACATTAAAAACACAGTATTGCTGGGCGAAGCCCCACAAATTTCTGGGATGCGACTTGCTATGGCTCATCCGACAGTTCGTTCGGCTGATTGGGTGCTCCATATCGATGCGGATGAATTTCTCAACATCCAATCGGGCTCCAGAATGATTGAAGAGTTGTTAGAACCAAATGATTTTGCCGATTTGATCGCCCTCTTGTGGCGTGCGTTTGGAAACTCCGGGATGTTCTATTGGCGCGGCGGACGTGTCATGTCTTCTTTTGTCAAGACCCAGCGTAGGCCTCGACAAGCAAATGCAGGGCACAAATCCTTTTTTCGTCCAAGTAAGTTTGGGCGTTGCATTGATCATATGCCGAAAGACCCGGTTTCAGAGAACGCCATTTGCGTGAATGCAAAGGGTGACGTGATATCCAACAAAGCGATTTATCAACCGAATCAGAGCCGCTTTCGCGTCGCCGACGACCATTTGACCTGGGAGAATGCTTGTATCAACCACTATGCAATTCGATCCACGGATACATTTTTGATGAAGAATGACCGCGGAGACGGTATGGCAAATCGGCGAAATAAATATTTCCTCAACTCACATTTTTTTAATCGCCAGAACAAGAATGAGGTGTTTGAGTATGGAATTCTTGAGTTACTCCCGAGAGTTTCTAGAGAATTGAATATGATGATGCAGGATGACGAGATCAGGCGTTTGGACTTAAACGCGCTGGAATGCTTTCTGGCTCGGCGTGACGAGGTTCTGACGCCGGATCGCATTGAAGAGTGGACTGAAGCAAATTAAGATCGCGTGAACATAGCTTCTGACATTTGTCAGAAGCAAGGCTTTGTGATCAAAGAGGTCGAAGACACCTACCCATCTGTATTCAGTATGCTATTCATACCAGACTGACTTTGAGCGGGGACAAAATGGTTCAACTGACGCTTCCCAAGAACAGCCGCATCACCAAGGGCAAGACCTGGCCCAAGCCTGATGGCGCGACCAACCTGCGGACGTTCCGGATTTATCGCTGGAATCCGGATAATGGCGAAAACCCAAGGGTCGATACCTATTTCGTCGACATGGATACCTGCGGCCCGATGGTTCTGGACGCTTTGATCAAGATCAAGAATGAGGTTGATCCGACCCTGACGTTCCGCCGCTCCTGCCGCGAAGGGATTTGCGGATCCTGCGCGATGAACATCGACGGAGCCAACACGCTGGCCTGCATCTGGGGGCTGGATGATATCAAGGGCGACGTGAAAATCTATCCGCTGCCGCATATGCCGGTGGTCAAGGATCTGATCCCGGACCTGACGCATTTCTACGCCCAACACGCCAGCATCATGCCGTGGCTGGAAACCAAGTCGAACACGCCCGCGAAAGAATGGAAGCAATCGATCGCAGACCGGGAAAAGCTGGACGGCGATTACGAGTGTGTCATGTGCGCCTGCTGCTCAACCTCTTGCCCAAGCTATTGGTGGAACGGCGACCGATACCTCGGCCCCGCGGCCCTGTTGCATGCGCATCGCTGGATCGTCGACAGCCGGGATGAGGCGACGGGTGAGCGGTTGGATGACCTGGAAGATCCGTTCAAACTCTACCGTTGCCACACGATCATGAACTGCACCAAGACCTGCCCCAAGGGTCTGAACCCTGCCAAGGCCATTGCCGAAATCAAGGGCATGATGGTCGAGCGGATGGTCTGAGCGGAGGGCGGGATGTCTGAGCGGCCCGCTGATGCTGACAGCCGCCGCGCGGTTGCGCCCGTCATCTGTTACCCCGACGATACTCTGCCACGGCCCGATCTTGCCGGATATCGCGCGGCGCGTGCAACAGGCACGAAGTCGGACGAGGCACTGGCCGCCCCGCGTGAGGCCGCGACGTTTCACGTTCCCGCCGGGCATTTCTTCCGCATCACCTCGGTCGAGGGGCCGCAGGTCGGCGACCTGAACCTGTGGAATTCAGATGACCTGTCCGAGCGGTTTTACTCTGGCAAAACCCGCGCCCTGCACGGCAGCCATGTGACAACCGGCGACCGCCTCTGGTCGTCATTTCCCACGCTGCGCCCGATGGCGACGATTACCGAGGATACGCTGGACTGGTACGGTATCGACGACTTCGGCGGGTCGGTGCATGACGTGATCGGCACGCGTTGCGATCCTTATACCCACCGATTGCTGGCGGGCGACGATTATCACCATTGCTGCCATTCCAATCTGACCCGCGCATTGGCGGACGAAACCGGTCTGTCACGCGGCCAGGCGGAACCCCATGTCCACGACGTGATGAACGTCTTCATGTGCACAGGATTCACCCGCGACACCGGCCAGTATTTCATGAAGGCCAGCCCGGTCCGTCCCGGCGACTATATCGAGTTTTTTGCCGAAATCCCACTTCTCGGCGCGCTCAGCGCTTGTCCGGGCGGGGATTGCAGCAGCACCCATTCGTCGAATGTCGCCGCCTGTTATCCCCTGCTGGTCGAGGTTTTTGCGCCCGAAATGCCGCCCGAAGGTTGGGCCATCCCGCCGATCAATGCCTATGATCGCACACACGGCGATTGAAACGAATTGGGCCGCCGGTATTTGGGCGGCCCGCAATAATCAACTGATTGGGCAGACGTCAGGCGAAGGCAGCTGACAACGCCATTTCAACCATATCGCCAAAACTACGCTCTCGCTGGTCGGAGGGCAGTTCTTCTTTTGTAATCAGATGATCTGAGATCGTCAGGATCGCCAGCGCCCGGCACCCGTAACGCGCGGCAAGCGTATAAAGTTCCGCCGCCTCCATTTCGACAGCCAGAACGCCGTGGCGCATCAGCTGGTCCGTCAGATCGTCGCGTTCGTCGTAGAACACATCTGACGAGTATATGCCGCCAACATGCACCGGAATCGATTTTGCCGCCGCCGCCCCGTGGGCCGCTTGAAGCAATTCGTAATTTGCCGAGGGCGCAAAACTCATTTCCTTGAAGAAACCGCGTGACGGTGTTCCCATCGTGGACGAGGTCATGGCGATGACAACGTCGCGCAGTTTGACGTGTTCCTGCATTGCCCCGGCCGAGCCAATGCGGATCAGGGTTTTGGCCCCGAAATCCCGGATCAATTCATTGACGTAGATCGACAGGGACGGCATGCCCATGCCCGAGCCCTGGATTGTCACCGGGTTGCCATTCCAGGTGCCGGTAAAACCGAGCATTCCCCGGGTTTCATTGACCAGCCGAACATCCTTGAGGAATTTTTCGGCAGCCCATTTCGCGCGATAAGGATCGCCCGGCAACAAAACTGTTTCAGCAATGTCGCCGGGCTTGGCGCCAATATGAATTGTCATCAGCGCCGCTCCTGATCAGATTGCGAAGTCTTCGGGCTTCTTGCCGGCTTCAATTCCGGATTTGTACCATGCAGGTTGCCGTCCGCGACCGCTCCAGGTTTGTTTGGCATCTTCCGGGTTGCGATATTTGGCAGGTGCCGCGGCTTTTTTCTTTGCAGGTTTGCGACCGGGCTTGGGGCCAGGTTTGCTGCCTTTTGGCGGACGGCCCGGGCCGCGCTTGGCGCCGCCTGAAAGATCCGCCAGCGAGAAGCCGAATTCAGCGGCGGCCTTTTCGGCGGCTTTGCGCGCATCGGCCAATGTTTCTTTGGATTTGTTCGCGATTGCGGTCGCAACGTCCTTTGCCAGTTTTTCCAAATCAGATTTGGAAGCGTTCTTCAGGTCTTTTCTACTTACAAGCGCCATCTGTGTGGGTTCCATCGTTGATGATAAATATTGGCAATTCTCCTAACGGGAATGTCAAACACCAGCAAGACAATTCGCCAAATTGCATTGACCACAATGGTCAAACGGCACGCTTACTCAGCGGCAACATAAGGAGAGTCCACAATATCGAGTATTTCGGCAATAATCTTGCTGACATTGAAATCACGCGGTGAATAGACGCGCGCAACACCCATACTCATTAGTTTCTTTGCGTCCTCTGGCGGAATAATTCCGCCAACGACAATGGGAATGTGACCCAATCCATTCGCGACCAACTGGCGGATCGTTTCTTCGACCAATGGCAGATGAGAACCCGACAGGATCGACAGGCCAATGACATGCGCGCGTCCGTCCCGCGCCGAGGTCACAATTTCATCGGGGGTCAGGCGGATGCCCTGGTAATCAATTTCCATCCCGCAGGCCTGCGCACGCAGCGCAATTTGTTCGGCACCGTTGGAATGACCGTCCAATCCGGGTTTGCCCACCAGCAGTTTCAGCCGCTGCCCCATCCGATCCGAAATCGCATCCACACGGGCGCGCAAATGATCCAGGCCTTCGGTTTGATTTGATGGCGTTGCGGATATTCCTGTCGGTGCACGGTAAAGGCCAAAGACGCTGCGCATTGCTTCGCCCCATTCGCCGGTTGTGGCGCCTGCCTTGGCGGCGGCAATTGACGGCGGCATGATATTGTCGCCACTCGCGGCAGCATTGCGCAGCGAGTCGAGCGCCGATTTTACCGCGTTTGCGTCGCGCGTTTCGCGCCAGTTTTTCAGCGCTGCGATCTGGTCACGCTCGGCCTCGGGGTTGGCTTCCATGATTGTATTTGATCCGGCGGTCAGGGGGCTTTCTTCGCCCTCGGTCCATTTGTTGACGCCAACGACAACAGTTTCCCCGGATTCGATCTTTGCAATCCGGGCCGCATTGCTTTCGACCAGCCGCGATTTCATGTGACCAATGGCAGACATCGCGCCGCCCATCGCCTCGATCTGCGCCAATTCCGCCCGGGCGGCGGTTTTCAGCGCCTCGGTTTTTGCATCAATTGCCGGATTTCCATCGAACAGATCGTCGAATTCCAACAGGTCCGTTTCATAGGCGAGGATTTGCTGCATCCGCATTGACCATTGCTGATCCCAGGGGCGTGGCAATCCAAGCGCCTCGTTCCAGGCGGGCAATTGCACCGCCCGTGCCCGCGCATTCTTGGACAGCGTCACGGCCAGCATTTCCAGCAGAATGCGCGGCACGTTGTTTTCAGGCTGCTGTTCGGTCAACCCGAGTGAGTTGACCTGCACGCCATAGCGGAACCGGCGGAATTTCGCATCGGCGATATTGTAGCGTTCGCTACAAACCTCATCCCAGAGGTCTACAAATGCGCGCATCTTGCAGATCTCGGTTACAAATCGAATTCCCGCATTTACGAAAAATGAAATCCGCCCGACCATCTCCGGGAAATCCTCGGGGGGGACTTTGTCGCGAAGGCCATCGAGCACTGCAGTGGCCGTGGCCAATGCGAATGCAAGCTCTTCCTCTGGCGTCGCCCCGGCTTCCTGCAAATGATAGGAACACACATTCATCGGGTTCCAGCGGGGCATGTTGGCCCGGGTCCAGGCGGCGACATCGGTGATCAGCCGAAGTGAGGGGTCGGGCGGGCAGATATGCGTCCCCCGGCTAAGGTATTCCTTGACGATGTCGTTTTGCACCGTTCCCTGCAAAGCCGAGATATCGGCCCCCTGTTCTTCGGCCACTGCGACATACAGCGCCAACAGCCACGGTGCGGTCGCGTTGATCGTCATCGAGGTATTCATCCGCTCAACCGGGATTGCATCAAACAGCGCCCGCATGTCGCCCAGATGGCAGATTGGGACACCGACCTTGCCAACCTCGCCGCGCGCCAGAACGTGATCGCTGTCGTATCCGGTCTGTGTCGGAAGATCGAAGGCCACGCTTAGCCCAGTTTGCCCCTTCGCCAGATTTGCCCGGTAAAGCGCGTTCGAGGCCGCGGCAGTTGAATGTCCCGCATAGGTGCGGATCAGCCAGGGGCGGGATTTGTCGGGCATTGTTCAGATCTCGCTTTGCGATAGTTTCGTGAACTATGCGATAGACGGAATTTTCTTGCGCGTCCAGATGCTGCGCTGCCGCAATGCCGTGGCGCTGGCTATTTTGCACTGCTGCATTGCTGCCTTGACGTGTTGGTATTAAAGGATCGGGGCTGTCCAATCCGATCGGATTTCATGACCCAACCCGTCGTCCTGCCCCTTTGGCTGCTGCTTCTGATCCTCGGCTTTGCGGCCGTAACGGCAGCGTCCCATCTGCTGTTCCCATCTGTCCGCTGGTTCTTCCGCCGCCGGGCCGAACGGGTCGTGGCGCTGGTCAACCAGCGCCTGCAACGCCCGATTGAACCGTTCAAGCTGGCGCGTCGCCACGATATGATCCAGCGCCTCAGCTATGACGCTCAGGTCATGGCGGCTGTCGAAGAACACGCGCGCGAAGAGGGCATCCCCGAAAACGTCGCCTTCGAAAAGGCGCAACGCTATGCGCGTGAAATCGTGCCTTCGTTCAGTGCCAGTGTCTATTTTGGCATCGCGATCCGGCTGGCACGGTGGCTGTCAACGCGCCTGTTCCGGGTCCGGCTGGGGGCCTATGATGATGCGCTGGAAGAGATTGATCCGAACGCCACCGTCATCTTCGTGATCAATCACCGATCCAACATGGACTATGTGCTGGTCACCTGGCTGGCGGCGCAACGTTCAGCACTGTCTTACGCGGTGGGTGAATGGGCCCGGGTCTGGCCGCTGAGTTTCCTGATCCGCTCGATGGGGGCCTACTTCATTCGGCGGAAATCCCGCAATCCGCTCTATCGCAGGGTTTTGGCGCGCTATGTGCAGCTGGCGACGGCGGCGGGTGTGACGCAGGCGGTCTTTCCCGAAGGAAGCCTTAGTCTGGACGGCAAGGTCGCAGCGCCGAAACTGGGGCTGCTGAGCTATGTGATTGCCGGATCCGACCCCGATACGCGTGACGTCGTGTTCGTGCCCGTTGGCCTGAATTATGACCGGGTGATCGAAGACCGCATCCTGACCGAAGCCGCAGCTTCGGGCGACCGCAGGTTCCGCGCCTCGATCCCGACAGGGCTGCGTTTCGCAGCCCGCTGGGCCTGGCGTCGGATGCGCGGCAAGGCCCGCCGCTTTGGCTTTGCCGCGGTCAGCTTTGGATCTCCGCTATCGTTGAAGGGGGTTCTGGATGAACATACCGGCGACCCGACGCGCTTTGTCGCGGCCGAGCTGTTTCGGCGCATCCGCTCGGTTGTGCCGGTGCTGCCCGTCCCGCTGGTGGCGAGCGCGCTGTTGCAGCAGTCCGGTCCGATATCGAAAACCGCACTGACCGCGCGGGTTGACGAATTGCTTGGGCGACTGCGCACTGCCGGTGCGCACATGCAATTGCCGGGCAAGGATGCTAGCGCGGCGGTCGCGGCCGGGCTTGAGGTTCTGACACTGCGCAAGATCGTCAGCGAATCTGGTGCGGGCCTGCTGACGGTGGTTCCGGATGAGGCACCGTTGCTCGATTTCTATGCTGCCAGCATTTCCCATCACCTGAGCTGACCCGAAACTGGCACGAACGGCATGAAGGCCGTTGGCAAGATCGCCGCGCCGATACTGCACATGCAGAAATCTAAGAAGACACAAAATTACAAGAACTGGCATTTTTGGATTGTAATCTTGCGTGATGAGCGATAGCACGCGGTAAACACGGCGCACCGCCGCGCTGCAGCACCGCGAGGATTCCAATGGCACTCGACACCAACATTGCAGAGAAGAAAGACCTTTATGCCATGGGCGAACTGCCGCCGCTGGGCCATGTTCCGGCGCAGATGCATGCCTGGGCGATTCGGCGAGATCGGCAGGGCGAACCTGATCAGGCGATGCAGCTGGAGGTCGTCGACACCCCCGCCATCGACAGCCACGAGGTTCTGGTGATGGTGATGGCCGCAGGTGTCAATTACAACGGCATCTGGGCCGGTCTGGGCATTCCGATCAGCATGTTTGATGTGCACAAGGCCGACTATCACATCGCCGGGTCGGATGCGGCGGGTGTGGTCTGGGCCGTCGGCGAAAAAGTCAGCCGCTGGAAAGTCGGGGACGAGGTTGTGATTCACTGCAACCAGGACGACGGCGATGACGAAGAATGCAACGGCGGCGATCCGATGTTCAGCCCCAGTCAGCGGATCTGGGGGTATGAAACCCCCGACGGGTCTTTCGCGCAATTCACCCGCGTTCAGGCCCAGCAATTGATGCCACGCCCGCGCCACCTGACGTGGGAGGAATCGGCCTGCTATACCCTGACACTCGCCACAGCTTACCGGATGCTGTTTGGCCACCACCCGCATGAATTGAAACCGGGCCAGAACGTGCTGGTCTGGGGGGCATCGGGCGGCCTTGGATCCTTCGCGATCCAACTGGTCAACGCGGCGGGCGGCAACGCCATTGGCGTAATCTCGGACGAAGACAAACGCGACTTCGTCATGGGGCTGGGCGCCAAGGGCGTCATCAACCGCAAGGATTTTTCCTGCTGGGGCCAGATGCCCGTTGTGAACAGCCCCGAATACAGCAGCTGGCTGAAAGAGGCGCGCCGCTTCGGCAAGGCCATCTGGGAAATCACCGGCAAAGGCATCAGCGTCGACATGGTTTTCGAACACCCCGGGGAAGCGACGTTCCCGGTATCGACCCTTGTGGTCAAGAAGGGCGGCATGGTGGTGATCTGTGCCGGGACGACAGGCTATAATCTGACGCTGGACGCGCGCTATCTGTGGATGCACCAGAAGCGCGTTCAGGGCAGCCATTTCGCCAACCTCAAACAAGCCAGCGCGGCCAATAAGCTGATGGTCGAACGCCGCCTCGATCCCTGCATGTCCGAGGTTTTTGCATGGGCCGATGTTCCGGCAGCGCACATCAAGATGCGCAAAAACCAGCATCTGCCGGGCAATATGGCCGTACTGGTCCAATCACCGCTCACCGGTCTCAGAACAATTGAAGATGTGATCGAAGCGGGGCAAATTGGCTGATTGTTCAGATAACTGGCGGATAATCTCGGGTTTACCCTACGTTAATTATGAAATGCTGACGATGAGTGTTTGCTTCGCTGCATCTGGTCCGCAATAATACACCAATTGGGGGAAATCGATTTAGCTGGGCCGCACATGTGTGATGCGGATTATTCATGACACATTTTTGGATTCTGGAAGTCCTGGCCGATCTTGAGAAATTTTCGGCGCAGAACGGCTTGCTTCAACTTGCAGAGCAACTCAGCAAATGCCGCGAAGTGGCCTTGAAAGAACTTGGGTCGCCAACGGCTGCGAAGGAATTGCAGAAAATCGGTACTGACAAGTAACGCGGCTGGCGGGTTGAAGCACGCACGGATAAGCTGCGCCCATGGCCCTGCCGATACATCAATTTTCTGAAGATCAGGCCGAGGCCTTTGACGCGATATCCGAATTGCTGCGTGGCGCTGGCGTGGACGTCGAAGAAAGCCTGACCAAGCCACCGATCGAGGATCAGAAGACGCAGGTTCTGGCCGTTGTCGGCAAGGCCGGATCGGGCAAAACCATGCTGCTGGCCAAACTGGCCGAAGCGCTGGATGACGCCGGGGTCGAAACGATATCGGGCGATTACGAAGGGCGGCGCAGCAAGACCAAGCGGACGCTTGCGATCCTTGCGCCCACCAACAAGGCCGCCAGCGTACTGCGCGCCCACGGGGTGCCCGCAACCACGATCCACCGCATTATATATACCCCGGTTTACGACCCCGAATACGAACGCATCGCCGAATGGCTGGTCGGAACCGAAGGCGCGGAACGACCAGAGGTTGAAGGCCTGACCGATGCCGCGCTGGAGCGCGCGCAGGAATTCTATCGTCAGCACCGGTCCATCCCCGGCGCATTGGCCGCCGCAGGCCTGCGCGGATCCGATTTCATTCAGGGTTGGAAACGGCGCGACGATCCGTTGGATATCGGCTTTGTCGACGAAAGCTCGATGCTGGACGACAAGCAATTCGAGGATCTGAAAGAGATTTTTCCGACCCTCGTCCTGTTTGGCGATCCCGCTCAGCTGGCCCCGGTGAACCAGTCCGGCGCGATGATTTTCGATGGTCTGCCCGAACCGCGCAAACTGGTTCTCAGCCGGGTTCACCGGCAGGACAAGGGCAATCCGATCCTGGATCTGGCGCATGCGCTGGGCGACGATGATCTGACGTTTGAAGCGTTCGAAGACATGATCCGCAAGGCCGCCGAAACCGATGATCGCGTGGTCGTCGCGGGCCGGGTGGAGGCGGCGCTGATGGCGCGGTCCCCGGTGCTGGTCTGGCGCAACGCCACGCGGGTGCGGCTGATCCAGGCGTTCCGCGCAGCCTATGACGCCCCGATTGACGCGCTTCTACCCGGTGAACCGCTGATCTGCGACGGAATCGAATTGCCCCTGAAGCACCGCAAAAAGCGCATTGATCTTGAGGCACGCGGCCTGATCAAAGGCACCCAGGCAGTCTACCTCGGGCCGGGTCGCAAGCCCGGATTTTCGCGCCTGCATGTTTTTGGCGCCGAAGAGCCGCAAGTCTCGGCCGCGTCGATCATCAAGATCGAGGCACCGGGCGAAGAGGAACCCTTCATCCCCTACGCGGCCCGCATGGGTGCGGCCTTCCTGCATGGCGCGGCGGTGACGATTCACAAGGCACAGGGATCGCAATGGGATACGGTGCAGGTCTTCGCGCCTGACCTTTGGGCCGCCAGTCGGGCGGGGCGGGTCGAGGCGGGCATCGCGCTGTGGAAACGCCTGGCCTATGTGGCGATCACACGGGCCGAAAACCGGCTGTTGTGGGTGGTGCGCAACCGGCTGGCTCGGCCCGAAACCGCGCTGATGGTTGACGATCTGACGCCACCGCCCGCGCCACTGGAACTTACCGGAGAAGACGCATGACAATGACGATGCTGATCACTGGCGCAAGCTCGGGCATCGGGCGCGAGGTTGCGCTTCAGGCGATGGCAAAAGGCTGGCGCGTCGGGCTGTTTGCGCGCAGTGCAGACAAGCTGGAAGACGTCGCCAAATCGGGCGAGGCGCTGGTGCTGCCCGGCGACGTGACCGATCTGGGCACGGTCGAAAGCGCGGTAACCCGGATTGCCGAGGCCTGGGGTCGTCTGGATGTCGTCTTTAACAACGCCGGGATATTCACGCCGCCCGGCACCATCGACGAAATCGCGGTGGAAGACTGGCACGCCGCGCTGGGGGTGAACCTGACGGGCATGTTCCACACCGCGCGGGCGGGTTTCGCACAGATGCGCGCGCAGAATCCGCAAGGCGGGCGGATCATCAACAACGGATCAATCTCGGCCCATATGCCGCGCGATGGGGCGCTGTGTTACACGACGACCAAACACGCGATCACCGGAATGACCCGGCAACTCAGCCTCGATGGCCGCCCGTTCGATATCGCCTGCGGGCAAGTGGATATCGGCAATGCGGAAACGCCGATGGTGTCCGCGCTCAAGGACCGTGAACAGGCCGCCGGGCGCGGTGTTGAGACGATGGATGTCGCCGACGCCGCATCCTCGGTGCTGCATATGGCCAGCCTGCCGTTGTCGGCCAACGTGCAGTTCATGACCGTGATGGCGACCAAGATGCCCTATATCGGGCGCGGATAGGCGCGGCCTGGCCGCCAGCCCCGGCGTGCCGTCCCGCGTTTAGTGTCGGGCGATGCCGGTTTCAGATCCTGCGCAGGTCCGGTCCACCTGCCGGTGTCGCTTTTGACCCCTTCGATGTCCCTGCGCGTTCTTGCGCAACGCCTCGGTCCTGCCCCAGACTGGCGCGGCAAAAGCGGAGGTTTCATCATGGGTGCCCACAGTGATCTAGATGCCGTCACGGCCCCGGTCGCCACGGCACGCGGCCTGCCCAATGCGCATTATGTTTCGGACGAAATCTTCGCCGAAGAACGCGATGCGGTGCTGTTCAAAAGCTGGTCGGGTATCGGATTTGCCAAGGACGTCCCGGAACCGGGCGATGCAAAACCGATCAATTTTCTTGATATGCCGCTGGTGATGATCCGCGACAAAACGGGCGCGTTGGGGGTGTTTCAGAACACCTGCCGCCATCGCGGCATGATCCTGATTGAAGAGGCGAAAAAGATCGAAGGCGCGATCCGCTGCCCCTATCACAGCTGGTGCTATGCGCTGAACGGCGATCTGCGGGCCACGCCCCATGTGGGCGGTCCGGGCAACAACATTCACGATGACATCAAGCGCGACGAGTTGGGCCTGATCCGCATCCGCAGCTATGTTTGGCGCGATGTCGTCTTCGTGAACATCTCGGGCGACGCGCCGGAGTTTGCAGAAGTGCACGCTGATCTTATCGCGCGCTGGGCCGAATTCGACAAACCATTGTACCACGGCGGACCAGATTCGTCCTTTGAGCTGACGGTGAAATCAAACTGGAAGCTCGCGGTCGAGAATTACTGCGAAAGCTATCACCTGCCGTGGGTTCATCCCGGCTTGAATGTCTATTCGCGGCTGGAAGATCACTATCACATCGAAGTTCCGGGCGAATATTCGGGTCAGGGATCGCACGTTTATACTCAGATCAAAGGCGAGAATGGTGAAGTTTTTCCTGACTTCCCAGAGTTGGGCAGCAAGTGGGATCAGGCTGGAGAGTGGGTTTCGCTGTTTCCAAATGTCCTGTTCGGAGTGCAGCGTGACCACGCGTTCGCCATCCTGCTGGAACCGATCAGCACCTGCGAAACCGTTGAACATGTCGAGATTTACTATGCCGCCCCGCCCGAGGACACGCCCGAGCTGGAGGCCCTGCGCGACAAGAACGTCCAGCAATGGCGCGAGATTTTCGAGGAGGATATTTTCGTCGTCGAAGGCATGCAAAAAGGCCGCCACGGGGTGATGTTCGACGGCGGCAAATTCTCGCCCGCGATGGACGGGCCGACGCATCTGTTTCATCATTGGATCGCGGCGAAACTGGCCGAGGCTCGGGGCTGATCACGCCCGGGCGCGACGATCTGGACGCCCGGCTTCTGGGCGCGCATGCTGCCGGGGATCACACGGCCCTTGTGGCGCTGTACACCGAGGCTGCGGATATGGCGCAGGCGGGCGGAGAGACCGAGGCTGAATGTTTCTACCTTACCCACGCCTATGTTTTTGCGCTGCAAACCGATGCGCCGGAACGTGCCGTTTTGAATGCGCGGCTGGTGGCACTGGGCCGCGAAGCGCCGCTGCCCTGCGGGGGCTGAGGTGACCATGCCGCCGCTGCGCTGGGCCGAGGGCGCGCGACCGGGCCAACCCTATTGGTGGGACGGGGCTGACGCCGCTGACGAAGCGCCGCATCCCCTGCCGGAGCGTGCCGATCTGCTGATTATCGGGGCCGGATACACCGGACTGTCGGGTGCGATTGCCGCGCATGACGCAGGGGCATCGGTCGTTGTGGTCGATGCCGGAATGCCGGGTCAGGGCGCGTCCACCCGCAATGGCGGCATGTTCGGCGCGCACCCGCGTCTGGGCTGGGATGCGCTCGCGCGGACCTATGGATCAGACGTCGCAGACGATCTGTTCGCCGAGGCGGGTCCGGCGATGGACTGGGTCAAAACGCTGATCACGCAGGAGGGTATCGATTGTTCCCTGCAACAAACCGGCCGCATTCAGCTTGCCTGGACCCCTGCGCATTTTGACGCGCAACAGCGCCTTGTCGAAACAGTGCAGGCCAAAAGCGATGTTGCGATTCAGGTGATCGGGCGTGATGGTCTGGCGGATCACATTCGGACTGCACAATATTTCGGCGGCATCCTGTTTCCGCAGCATTGCGCGATCAATCCGCGGCGGTTCCACGATGGGCTGATGGCCTCTGTGCAGAGGCGCGGTATTCCTGTCGTCGCCAATTGCGCCGTTACATCGTTGGAACGCACGTACAGCGGTTTGCGGGCAACGACGGCCCTGGGACCGATCCGTGCCGATCAGGCGCTGCTTGCCACGGGCGGCTATACCAGCGGTGCATTCCACTGGCACCGCGCACGGGTCTTCCCGTTGCCGAGTTTCCTGATCGCCACCGAACCGCTGCCGTCGGACCTGATCGAACGGGTCGCACCGGGGCGTCGGATGATGGTGGAAACCCGCGCCAGACACTCTTATTTCCGCCTGTCGCCCGATGGCACCCGTATCCTGTTTGGCGGGCGGGCCGCGATGCGCCCGATTGCGCCGGACCTTGCCGCGCGACGGCTGCGCGCGACGATGCTGGAAATCTGGCCGGAGCTGTCCGAGGCGCGCCTCAGCCACGTCTGGTCGGGGAATACCGGCTACAGCTTTGATCATATGCCCAACATCGGCAGCGACGGCGCGCTGCATTGGGCCATGGGGTTTTCGGGGTCCGGCACCGTCATGGCGCCCTATCTGGGGGCCAAAGCGGCGCTGGGCGCGCTGGGCGATCCGGGCGGGGCGACAGCCTATCGCGCGACCCGGCTAAGGCGCAGTTGGCTGCACCCGACACCGCGCCCGCATTTCCTGCGTGCTGCCGATCTCTGGTATCGCCACGGGGTCGACCCCCGCGAAACCCGCGCCGGACGAGGTACTTAGAGCGCCCAGGCATTTCGCACCGCGCCCCGGCATGATAGCAGGCGTTCAGTCGATTGGGGGTCGCAGTGAGCGGTAGCAAAATTCTTCTGACGGGCGGGGCCGGATACATCGGATCGCACACCGCCGTGGCCCTGGCCGAGGCGGGGTACACGCCGGTCATCCTCGACAATTTTTCCAACGCAAAACCGGGCGTGCTGGACCGGGTGGAGATGATTTTGGGCGGGGCTGTGCCCCTTGAACGCGGTGATGTGCTGGATCGCGTGTTTCTGGATGAAGTTTTCGCGCGCCACGATATCCACGCGGTGATTCATTTTGCGGCGCGCAAGGCAGTCGGCGAATCCGTGTCCAGACCGCTGGATTATTTTGAGACGAATTGCGGCGGGTTGACCGCCCTGTTGCGCGCGATGGAGGGGGCCGGAACCCGCCATCTGGTATTTTCCTCGACCGCCACCGTCTATGGCGCGCCTGAGGTCGTGCCGATCCCGGAAACGGCCCAATTGCGCCACACAAACCCTTATGGGCTGACCAAACTGACGTCGGAATACCTGCTCCAGGCGATGGCCGCCGCAGATCCAGCTTGGGTTTTCGGCATCCTGCGGTATTTCAACCCGGCTGGCGCACATGAGTCTGGCCTGATCGGTGAAGAACCGGAGGGCATCCCCAATAATCTGATGCCCTATATGGCAAAGGTCGCTTTGGGAGAGTTGCCGCACCTCAGTGTTTTTGGCAATGATTTCAATACCCAGGACGGCACAGGCGTGCGCGACTATATTCACGTCATGGACCTGGCCGAGGCGCATGTCGCCTCACTGGCGGCCCTGTTGCGCAGTGCCGAAGGCCACACTGTCAATGTCGGTACGGGCACGGGTGTTTCGGTCATGGAGATGCTCGCCAGCTACAGCCGCGCCTGCGGGCGTGAATTGGCGTGGAAACAGGCGCCGCGCCGTGCCGGAGATTCCGACATGCTGGTTGCTGATCCAACGCTTGCCAGCAAGGTTCTGGGCTTTCGGACCCGAAGATCAGTGGATGAAATGTGCGAAAGCTCCTGGCGCTGGGTGACCCGGAACAGCCGTTGAGGCGTTGCGGCGGCTACTGGATTGGCCGGGCAACCATCGTTGGAGGAATGTGCAACGCAAGCCGTGCACTTGACAGCCCGGGGGTTGGCGAGCCGACGGTGGTTCGGGGCACTTGGATGGTGGCGTGATCCCGTCAACTCTGAAGGAAGCGCTTACCTCACCCATCGCCAACCCGCCCGGACGGGCTGGCGAGTGCACGGCGGCTGCGCCTTGATTCCGTGCACAAAGACCGTGGTACTCAGGTCAATATCCGTCTGCCCGTGGGATTAACCCTCGCGCTGATCTTCCAAGACCAAATCCGCACGGCCGACCCCGACATAACTTACAAATCCGGCTTTCTTTGCCTCTTTGGGCGAATAAACGTTCCTCAGGTCCGCCATTCGTGGCGTTTCCATCCGCCGCGCAAGACGCTTCAGATCCAACGCGCGGAACTCATTCCATTCCGTCAGGATCACCACGGCATCGGCGTTCCGGGCTGCCTTGTAGGCATCATCGATCCAGTTGACGCCAGCCAGCATCGCCTCGCCCTCGCGTCGGCCCTGCGGGTCGACCACGCGCACTTTGGCGCCCGCCCCGACCAGCGCCGGAACTATGGTCAGCGAGGGGGCTTCGCGCATATCGTCTGTGTTCGGTTTGAATGTCACACCCAACACCGCGATTGTCTTGCCGGTGACCGAGCCTCCGCACAGGTCCATGATCTTGCCCGACATGCGCCGGATGATGGCGTCGTTGACCTCGATCACCGTTTCGGTGATCCGCATCGGCACAGCATGCTCCTGCCCGATCCGGGCCAGTGCGCGCGTGTCCTTTGGAAAACACGAGCCGCCATACCCCGGCCCGGCGTGCAGGAATTTGTTGCCGATCCGCCCATCCAGCCCGACACCGTTGGCGACTGACTTGATGTCCGCTCCGGTCTTTTCGCACAGCTGAGCAATCTCGTTGATGAAGGTGATTTTGGTCGCCAGAAACGCGTTGGCGGCGTATTTGACCATTTCGGCGGATTCCAGATCTGTCGTAACCACCGGGAAATCGCGCAGGAACAGCGGGCGGTACACCTCGGCCATCACCTCGCCCGCGCGTTCGCTTTGCACGCCGACGACGACGCGGTCCGGGCGCATGAAATCGTCGATCGCCGCCCCTTCGCGCAGGAACTCTGGGTTCGAGGCGACGTCGAAATCCGCATCTGGTGCCGCCTTGCGGATCACCTGCTTGACTTGCCGATTGGTGCCGACCGGCACCGTCGATTTCGTGACGACAACGGCGTATCCGGTCAGCGCTGCGGCAATTTCCTCTGCTGCGGCGAAGACGAACGTCAGGTCGGCATGACCGTCGCCGCGCCGCGCCGGGGTGCCGACAGCGATAAACACCGCGTCCGCCCCATCCACGGCCTGGGCCAAATCCGTGGTGAACGACAACCGCCCGGCGGCCACGTTTTTCGCCATCAGATCATCAAGACCGGGTTCATAGATCGGAACCTGCCCGTCGTTCAGAAGCTTGATCTTCTCAGCCGATTTGTCGACACAGATCACTTCGTGCCCGAAATCCGAAAAACAGACACCAGAAACCAGGCCAACATAGCCGGTGCCAATCATTGCGATACGCATGGAACCTCTTACAGGATAGGGTGGGTTGCCCGCTGGATGCGACAAGGCCAGCGGGCTGTCAACGGGAATGACACGAAAGGACGGGAGGACGAGATGCCGGGACGGCTGTTTTTGGAGACTCCGGTGGCCGAAGTTGCAGCCGCGCTTGGTACCCCTGTGGGTGCGGTCGCCGATGAGCCGCCGCGCCGCAATATCGCGCCAGGGCAAGAGGTTCTGGTGCTGCGTGATGACGGCGCACTGGTTCGCATGCGCTGGGGGCTGATCCCGGTCGGGCGGGTCAATGCGCGGGGCCGTCCAGTTATGGAAACACTGATCAACGCGCGCAGTGAGACGCTGTTCGACAAGTCGGCGTTTGAAGGGCTGCGCCGCTGCATTGTTCCGGCCGATGGCTGGTATGAATGGACCGGCAAGGCACGGCGCAAAACGGCCTGGAGGATCAAACCCAAATCCGGCGGTCTGCTGGCTTTCGCGGCTGTCTGGGATGTCTGGAACGGACCGGGCGGCATCGAAGTGGCCCAGGTGGCGACGGTCACTTGCGAACCTTCGGCGGATGTCCGCGATATCCATCACCGGATGGGCGTTCTGCTGCACCCGGCAGATTATTCTGTTTGGCTAAATGGAAACCAGGCGGACGCCGCAGCGCTTTGCGTCCCTTACCCTGACGGAGCGCTCGGCGTTGTGGCGGCCAGTGATGTTGATTGGGGGGCTGCGTAGGGCAGACTGTCCGCCCTACGCGAGCAGATCAATCTGCGTTTTTGTTTTTGGAACCGATGCCACCGTGCACGGTTTCCAACTGGTCGGCAAACCCCGGTGCGCCATCGGATGGATCGGCACCCGATTGACCCGGATTGTTGCCAATGCCGTGAATATTGCCGCCATTCGCGTTGGCCCCGTTGGGGTTCGCATTCGCGCCGGTTCCGACCTTGCTGTGAATATTCGGGTGGATTGTATCCGCCGGAGTATTCACATTCGTCGGCTTGGCCTGCGCTGCAAAAGCAAAGCTCGTCAAGGCCGTCGCCACAGCTATTGTCTTCAACATGATATTGTCCCTCTGGTCGTGTTGCTTGTTGATACACATTGCGCAACCAGTGGTTGTTTTTTGGTAAATTTGTGACCGAAGCGTGTCGATTTTATGGCGGCTGGCAGGCCGCTAACCCCGGCGCAACCAGTTGATCAGCCCGATCAGGGCAATCGTGACCCACAAAACCTCGATCAGGATCGCCCCGGCGTTGGGACGATACCAGAGTGACGCAAGGATCATCAGAGCACCGATCAGGTTAAGCAGATGGAAACGCGGCGCGCGCGGATCGACCCAGGCTTGCGAAACAGCAAGGTAAGCGCCTGCAATGATCAGCGATCCGGCAACGCCGATCCAGTCAATCAGGGTCATGTCCATGGGGTCAGTCTGGGGCCAAAAGCCCGGCCCTGCAAGGGCGGAGGGGCTGTCCCGCAATTCGCGGGAAAGCCCTTGTTTTCAATCCCTTGACGGGCTTCAGTCAGCCAGTGCGAGGTTGGTCGCGCTTTCGCGGCCGTCGCGGCCGGCTTCGACGTCGAAGGTCACTTTCTGGCCGTCGTCAAGCTGGTTGATGCCAGCACGCTCAAGCGCAGAGATGTGTACAAAAACGTCGCGGCTTCCGCCCTCAGGAGCGATAAAGCCGAAGCCTTTGGTGGGGTTGAACCATTTCACGGTGCCATTGGCCATCGTGTTGTTTCCTTTTACTTTTACCGCCCACATTGTGTGGCGGCCTGGCTAGTCAGCGCATGATCGAAGCTGAAGCCTTGGTAGGAAACAGGGGTCGATGGTCGGTAACGTCGCGGGGTGCATATGGGACCTGTGTGGGAAAATTGCAAGGGAATTCGGGGGTGTGAGGCGCATATGAGCGGCATATGACCGACGTATGACGCGCCGCGCGATGGGTTGCGGCGGCGTTAACGGCTGCCCCTCAGACATGTCGCCGCATAGTCAGGAGGCCCCCATGAGCATCGAACATCTGTTTGAACCACCGCCCGCAAAGAACGGGAAAATCGGCCGTAGCACCCGCATCGCCATCGCCGCCGGCATGCGCCGTCTGAATTCGCTGCACGCCGAGATCAATGCGCGCGAGCTGGCGATGCTGCACATACCAAAAGCCTGGACCGAGATGCCGGACGCCCACCCGCCAAAGCCCAAGAAGGTGCGGGTGACGCTGCTGCTGGAACCCTCGGTCGCGAAATTCTACCGCGGCTATGGGCAGGGGCATCAGGCGCTGGTGAACGATGTCCTGGCGACCTATGCGCAGCTGCGGATCGCGAAGCTGCTGAAGGCGACGGAGGACGGGGATGAGGGTGGGTTTGTGGGGATGTGAGGCCGTTATGGTCCCCACCGTCCTTTTCCTTTGGTTGCCCAGTTGATGATTTTTTCTAGAATGTTCTCTCGGGATTTCGATTTGCCGTCAAAGTGAAACAACGGAATTCCATTCGCTCGCATATGCACAAATGATTGGCCGATAGACAGCATCTCAATATGGGTACAGTTCCAATTTTGAATTGTGGGTTTTGGTACTTGCAGAAACACTTCAAGGCCGTCTGGCCAAGGGTCTGGTTGCAAATCCCCGACCCACAGCGCGGCAGAAGCGCGATCTATAGCATGGTCAACATCTTTTTTACGGCTGCGATCGAAATGGATGCCGCCAGATTTGTTTGCAACGTATCTTAGAATGTCTTCGTTTGTTATCCATTTACCTTCAATGAACGTACATTGCCTCGACATGAATTTACTAACGGAAAGATCAACAAAACTTGGGACGGGTAATCTATTCTCTCCGTTTTTTGGGCGAGGCCCGCTCGCGGCATAAATGCTGTTAATCGGACGTCCGTCGATACTGACACCCCCTGCTGTATAGAAATTAAAATCGCCGTCTGATTCTATAATGTTAACATGAGACGTTGTATCGAGCGCAGGCAATGTTAATGCACAACCTTGAGCATTGAAGAGCTGTACAAGCTTCCTGTCGATAAGCCATTTTCGACAAACCGTCGCAGCGGCCAATCTAATGTTCTGGAGGGGAAGTGGGCCATCAGAGTTCAATTGCTCAGCCAGATAGCCAAGGTCTTCGTATAATTGCTGTTCTAGTTGATCAATTTCGTGCGCATCCATAAACTCTCTCTATTCAAACCACCCGCTCAATCGCTTCCCGCACCAGCCGCTGATACGGCACTCCGCGCTCCTTCGCCTTTGCCTTCAGCGCGTCCACCAATTCCTGCGGCACGCGCATGTTGATCCGCGCGGTTTTTGGCTGGCGTTCCCAATTCGGTTTGAACTGATCGAAATCAAGATCGGACAGGTCGCGGGCCAGGAAATCCTCGGCCTCTTTATCCGTCGTCATTTTCGGGACGCGTTTGGTCATAGCGTCGTGCCTCCCTGGCGTGCATGTACCTTGCGCTGATCGGGCGGAGCGCGTCGCCGCGCCAGCAGAAGGCGATGAAGACCGGGCGGCCATTCGGTGCCCGGCTGACCGCGATGAACCGCGTTTCGGCGTCCGAGTGCTTCACGTCCGGCGCGACCCGCGCGCCGTTTTGCAGCGCAAACTCGATGTCGTCGCGGGTCAGCCCGTGTTTGGCGCACTTCGCCGAATTGCCGTCATCCCAATCGAATATCATCTATGTATGTACAAATGGGTGTACAATCAAGTCTCCTTGGAATGCCGGGGGTGAACCCCGACCTACCTCACAAACTTCTTAAACCGAATCCGCTTCGGTTCCATCGCATCTTCCCCCAGCCGCCGCTTCTTGTCTTCCTCGTAATCCTCAAAGTTCCCCTCGAACCATTCCACATGGGCATCGCCCTCGAATGCCAGGATGTGGGTGCAGATGCGGTCCAGGAAAAACCGGTCGTGGCTGATGACGACGGCGCAGCCGGCGAAGTCGACCAGGGCGTCTTCCAGGGCGCGCAGGGTTTCGACGTCCAGGTCGTTGGTCGGTTCGTCGAGCAGCAGGACATTGCCGCCTGATTTCAGCAGTTTGGCCATGTGGACGCGGTTACGCTCACCCCCCGACAGCTGGCCGACCTTCTTCTGTTGGTCGCCGCCTTTGAAGTTGAACGAACTGCAATAGGCGCGGGAATTCATGGAGGCGTCGCCAAGCTCGATGATCTCGGCGCCGCCGGTGATTTCCTCCCAAACCGTCGCGCCTGCGTCCAGCGCATCGCGGGACTGGTCGACGTAGGACAGCTGCACGGTGTCGCCATAGGTGACCGCGCCCTCGTCGGGCTGGTCCTGCCCGGTCAGCATGCGGAACAGGGTGGACTTACCCGCGCCGTTCGGGCCGATGACGCCGACGATGCCGCCCGGAGGCAGGCTGAACGTCAGATCTTCGATCAACAGCTTGTCGCCCATGGTTTTCTTCAGGCCCTCAACCTCGATCACCTTGCTGCCGAGGCGTTCGCCGTTGGGGATGACGATCTGTGCGCGGCCGAGTTTTTCACGCTCGGACTGGTTGGCCAGATCGTTATAGGCGGTGATCCGGGCCTTGGATTTCGCCTGCCGGGCCTTGGCGCCCTGGCGCATCCAGGCAAGCTCGCGTTCCAGCGTTTTCTGCTTGGATTTATCCTCACGCGCTTCCTGTTCCAGCCGTTTTGCTTTCTGTTCCAGCCAGGCGGAATAATTGCCCTCATAAGGAATGCCGCGGCCCCGGTCGAGTTCCAGGATCCAGCCGGTGATGTCATCCAGGAAATAGCGGTCGTGGGTGACGACCAGGATTGTGCCTTTGTAATCAATCAGATGATTCTGCAGCCAGGCGATGGTTTCAGCGTCCAGGTGGTTGGTCGGTTCGTCCAGCAGCAGCATGTCGGGCGCGTCCAGCAACAGTTGGCACAGCGCGACGCGGCGTTTTTCACCGCCCGACAGCGTGTCGACGGCGGCGTCATCGGGGGGGCAACGCAGCGCCTCCATCGCGACGTCGATCTGCGCGTCGAGATCCCAGAGGTTGGCGCTGTCAATCTCATCCTGAAGGGCGGCCATTTCGTCCGCCGTGTCGTCGGAATAATTCATGGCGAGTTCATTGAACCGGTCGAGTTTCGCCTTTTTGCCAGCCACACCCAGCATGACGTTTTCGCGCACGTTCAGGGACTCGTCCAACGTCGGTTCCTGGGGCAGGTATCCGACGCGCGCGCCCTCGGCGGCCCATGCCTCGCCCGAGAAATCTTTGTCGAGCCCCGCCATGATCTTCAGCAGCGTCGATTTACCCGCGCCGTTGACGCCAACGACACCGATCTTGACGCCGGGCAGGAAGGACAGGCGGATGTTTTCGAACAGCTTCTTGCCGCCCGGATAGGTTTTGGAGACGCCGTCCATGTGATAGACGTATTGATAGGCTGCCATGGGGATGCTCCTGCCGAGAAATGATTGTCCGCGCCCTTTTACGGGCGGCGGAGGGCCGGGGCAATCGGCCTCAGCGTGCGCAGATGCGTCCTCGCGAACAGATGATCCGGCAGAGGTTACGCGCGCTACGGCGGCTAAATCGCCATCCCAAAGATCTGAATCGCGAAAGAACTGATCTGCGCCCGGTGCGCGCCGCAGGCGCAAGGCGCGCACGCCGGACCGGCCCCACCGGTCTGGCGTCGGTTCGAGATGGGCACTCCGGTCAGAGTTGACGGCTAACACGGCACCATAAATCATGTCGGTCAACCGTCGCTACGCCAGCCCGCCGGTCCGGCGCGCGCCCTGCTGAGGTTGGGCGTTCGACTTTGGGAATCGTTGCAGATTAAATGGACGATGCTCTGGAATCCGATTTACAGGCGCAGGTCGGCAAGCCGGCTGAGGTAGGCTTGTTCGATACAAAAGGCATCGGCGCCGCAGGTGTCGCGTTCCTGGCGCAGCCATTGGCGTTGCACGGCCTGCAGGCTTGGCCCGGCGCGTTGATAAAGCGCGCCAAGTTCGGCATCCAGATGCCCCAGCAGGGGCGTGGCGCAGATCGCCGCCTCGGTCGGGCCAAGGGTGGTGGCACTGCACCAGACCGGGCGGCGCCCCGGGATCTGGCGCAGAACCGACAGTCTTTCGCGGTAGGCCGTTTCGATACAGAGCATATCCGTGCGGCAGAAATTGCGCGCGGCAAGCCATGCAGACTGATCACCGCGCAGGTTCGTCTGGCGATCTTTGACGCGGTCGTAAATCACCGTCATCTGGGCATCCAGACCGCCCAACTGGGGAACACCGCAGATCGTCGCCTCGGTCTGGTTCAGGTTCGCGGCACCGCACCAGGATTGCGCGCTGGCAAACCCGGGCAGCAGGATCAGAAGGGCAGCAAGGGCAAGGTGGCGCATCGGGCGGCTTTCCTGAGGGTCGCGATCAGCCTAGCGCGGGGGCGCGAATGTCTGCAACAGCGGCGAAATCAGAGTTTGCGCCGTCGCGCACTGTCGCCCGGCTTGTGTTTCTATCGGCACAGATGTGCGCCCTCCGGGTCGTTCCGGCAGCTCACAGCGCGACAGGCGATCCATGGGGCGTGCGCAGATAGGCGGCTTCCCACGCGGCCTTGCGATCGGCCTGTTCGTGCGGCCCGATGCCAACGGATGTGGCAAGCCGTTCCAGCGCTGCAAGGGCCGCCGCATAATAGGTGTCGGCGGTGTCGGGCTGATCCGCCCGATGGCGAAGCGCGGCCCCCAGCGCATCGGCCCAGTCGGTCGCGTCGATATGCCCGGCGGCAATCAGCGTGTCGGCCATGGCCAGTACCTGCGCGTGCCAGGGTTCGGCGAAAACCGGGGCGGCGGGGGCCAGCGGATCATCAGGCGCGAACAAAGTAAGGCTCCCAAAGGTCAAGCAGGACGGTATCGCGTGGATCTGCCGCATCGCCCCAAAGCGCGGGCGCGGTGAATTCGACGGTATAGAGGTGATGCGTCGTCTCGGTATTCTCGGCCACATCGTCGGGATAAAGATGCGCGCCGTGATGCGCGATGACGGTGCCGGTGCGGCCACGGGCATAGGCGGGCAGGCGGGTGTGACCGGCATGGCTGTGGGGCAGGGTGGTGATCGTTGCACCGATTGCGAAGGCGGGCGCGGCATCAATCGGGCGCGAGAAATCCGTGCGCGCTGCGCGCACCCGCGCGATTGCGGCGTCAAGGTCGCGCGCTTCGGGCGCAGGTTGCGCTATGCCGGCATGACCGGCCAGAACCTCTTCTTCGGTGGCGATCCCCCCGGCCACCATTTTGGTCAGATCGCGCAGGCACCATTTTTCGAAATAGCTGGCCGTTAAGTAAAACCCAGGCGGCAGCAGTTCGAGGATATGCCGCCCCCGGTCGATATTGCCGCCCAGCCAGGCGTTGGTCGAGATTGCCCATTGGCGACGCTCCCACTCATGCGAAAACGGCGGGCTGTTGACGTCGATGGGGCCAAAGCCTTCCTTGCCGCCAAGATCATGCACACCGTCCATCAGGCACCTGCCTTCAAGTCTCGGTCGGTGCCGATCATCGAGTTGCGGGTCACGATAGATGCAAGGCGCGCTTCGTCCCAGCCGTCGGTTCCTTCGGGGCGTTGCGGGACGACGAGATAGCGTAACTCGGCGGTGCTGTCCCAGACTTTCACCCCTGTTTCGGCGGGCAGGTCGATGCCGAATTCGGCCAGAACCGCGCGGGGTTCGCGCACAGCGCGGGCGCGGTAGGCGCTGGATTTATACCAGGCGGGCGACATTCCCAGCAACGAGAATGGATAGCAGGAACACAATGTACACACCACAAGGTTGTGGGATTCGGGCGTGTTTTCAATGGCTTTCAGGTGCCCGGTGGCATGGCCGTCATAGCCGAAATCGGCAATTGCGTCCGTTGCATCGGCCAGCAGGCGGTCGCGAAAACCCGGATCGACCCAGGCCCGCGCCACAACTTCGGCGCCGCGTTTTGGACCGATGTGATCCGAATAAGCCTCGACCCAGGCATCCAGGGTTTCGGGCGCCACCAAGCCCTTTTCCACCACCAGTGATTCCAGCGCCTTGACCCGCAGTGCGGGATCGCTGGGCAGGTGGCTGTGCAGATGCCGGTGGGTCTTTGCCGCCTTGTCGCTGTCGAAAATACTCATGCGCGCCTCCGCCATACAGGGTGCGTGCCGTGGCGGATGTGGTCAAGTGGATTACGACGCGCGGCGCGATATGGCGGAAACGTCTGTTTCAAGCGGGCTGAAGCGGCTGGACGCGATCCAGTCGATCAGGCTATCGGCAGCCATGGGGGTGGCGGCGACCTGGCCCTGCATCAGGTTGCAGCCAAGACTCTTCACCGTCTTTGCCTGGTCGTCAGTTTCAACGCCTTTGACGATCATGCGGATATTGAGTGTTTCACAAAGTTGGACAATGGATTTGAAGATGGTGCGGCGCGAAGGGTTGCCGGCGAGGTCCTCGATTAGCATCGGGTCGGTCTTGACGCCGTTGAATTTAAGCTGCGCCAGATGCGAAAGGCCCGCATAACCGACGCCGAAGTCATCCAGCGCGACGCGAACGCCAAGCGCCTTCAGGCGCGCGATGGCTTCCTGGGATTCGTGAATGGCTCCGCTGCTTGCCAAGATGGAGTTTTCGTGTGCCTCGACAGCGATGTTGCCAAACGGCAGGTCCAGCCGGTCCATCTCCCAGGCCAGGCGGTTGACGAAACACTCCTGCATCAGGGTCTGGGACGAGGCATTGAAGCTGACCACCAGCGTATCGAAACCATGGGCGCGCAGATCGGCAAGGGTGCGGGTGCAGGCGTGCATCGCAGCCAGATCAAGTTCGTACATCAGGTTCATTTCCAGCGCCATGGTCAGAAACACATCCGCGGGAATCTTGCCGCGGGTCGGATGCGTCCAATTGGCGGTGGCTTCGAATCCCAGCAGGTTCATATTGTCGTAATCAATCAAAGGCTCGAACTGAAACTCCATCCGGTTTTCGGCCAGCATCGCCGAGAAATCGGCCTGCAGCGCCTGGCGCGCCAGCTGACGCCGGTGCAGACCCTCATCATAGGCGGCGACGTTGCCGCGACCTGAACGCTTGACCTCGTAAAGGGCGGAATCCGCCATGGCGATCAGAACGCGCGGGTCCTCCATCTGCGGGGTCGAGATTGCGGCGCCGACGCTGGCGCCGCATTGGATCGTTCCGTCGCACCATGGCATCGGTTTGTTCAGCGCGGTGATGACCTTCTTGCCCAGCCAGTTCAGATCATCCAGCGTGGTCACGCCCGGGCAAACCACGACGAATTCGTCGCCGCCGATCCGGCCGACAAGATCGCCGCGCCGGACCGTTCTGGTCAGGATGTCAGCAACATGCTGCAACAGCGCATCGCCCGCCGCATGCCCGTATTGGTCGTTAATCTCTTTGAAGCGATCCAGATCCAGGTGCAGCATTCCTGTGCGTTGCCCCGAGATTTTGTCTTGGTGCAGCGCGGATTCCCCAAAGCCAACGACAGCGGCGCGGTTGGCCAGCCCGGTCAGCGGATCATGCATGGCTGAATGCTCCAGCGCCTGCGAGGCATCTCTGAGGCGGGCCTCACGCTCGATCTGTTCGCTGACATCCCGGCAGGTCACCAGCACGGCGGTATCGCCGCCCAGATTGGTGTCTTCCATGTCCACAAGCGACATGGTCAGCTGCGCCCAGAAAACCTTGCCACCGGGCCGGTAATTGCGAATCAGAGTCGGCTTGAAGAATTCTTCCGAGTTGGGGTCGTAGCGGAAGGCCGCGATTTCTTGCGCGCTTGGCATGTCGTCGGGATGAAACGCGAATTCCGCCGCGCATCTGCCCAGGATCTGTTCTGGAGGCCGCTCCATGATCCGAAAATATGCCGGGTTCGCCCAGATCACGCGCGCGTTCATATCTTCCAGGGCGATCCCGTCGGTCGACCGCTCCGCCGCAATGCGAAATATCCGAGAGCTGATCCGCGCCGGACCGGACTCGTCGTCGTCAGCATAGGCGCCGCCGGTACTGCGATTGATGATCAACAGGCGCAGGGCCAAAGACGCAAGCACCAGCAAAAGTACAAATCCCCATGTTTGTAGATCGGGGGCAGGCATCAAATAATTCTCCTTCCTTTCGGAACTGACTGGTCGCGCCTGCCCTGTCTGACAGGCCGGACCTACGGGCGCGTGAAGGAAACTGGGCAACGAGAAGGCAAATGCAGACATTTTTGTACGAATTCGGGAGGCATGGCATTTCCAGTCTGCCAAGGCTTGCAAGGCCGCAGCGATTACGCCTTTAGTGGCAACCGATGCGCAGCGGGTTTCCAAAGGCCGCACCGGGGCAATCGGTCGGGGTGCTTGGTGGGTCGTTTGATCCGCCGCATGCGGGGCATGTGCATATCACGCGCACCGCGTTGAAGCGGTTCGGGCTGGACTGGGTCTGGTGGCTGGTGTCGCCCGGGAACCCGCTGAAGGCGCGCGCGCCTGCCCCATTGGCCAAGCGGATCGCCGCCGGACGGGCCCTGATGACCCACCCGCGGGTGGAGGTTTGCGGCATCGAAGAACAATTGGGCACACGCTATACCGCCGAAACCCTTTCCGCGCTGCAAGTGCATTATCCCGAGGTGCGTTTCGTCTGGCTGATGGGTGCCGACAACCTGGCCGATTTCCACCGGTGGGAGCGTTGGCGCGAGATCATGCACCGGGTGCCGGTCGGCGTGCTGGCGCGGCCCGGATCTGGCATTGCGGCGCGCACCTCACGGGCAGCGCGGCTGTTTCAGGCGGCGCGGCTGCCGGGGCGGGCCTCGCAACTTCTGGCGCGCGCAGATGCGCCGGCGTGGTGTTATGTGAACCTGCCGCTCAGCGATGTATCGTCGACCGCTATCCGCGCGCAGGGTGACTGGAATGCAACGGCTGCGGGGAAAAAGCGCAAACAGGGCGTTGCGCGAAAACCCGGCTGATCGCGCATAGATTGTGGGGGCAATGCTGTACCGGCATCCATATCTGGGTGCGCGACACCAACAGCGCGGATGATGCGGCGGTTGCCTGACGCGAAAACGTGACCACGGCAGCGCTTGTGCGACTTGCGGGTCAATCGGGCAGGCGGTAACCCGCTGGTATGTCTATTTCAATGACCCGGCGGGCCGCGATTGCAGGTCTTGCATCCAGCATTGGTAGCGTCGCTGGCGCGGCACCGCCGAAACGGTCGCCCCGGCCATTGCCGCGTCCGCCGGGCGCGCGCGTCGTACTTGCGCAACCGGTCGATGATATCGTGCGCCGCGCGAAACTGGGCGGCAAGATCAGTTTTGCGATCGCGGACGTGAAAACCGGCAAATTGCTGGAGGTTGCAAACCCCATCCTGCCAATGCCGCCCGCCAGCACCGCCAAGGCGATCACTGCGCTATATGCGCTGGACACATTGGGTGCGGGGTATCGCTTTGCCACGCGTCTGGTCGCGACTGGGCCGATCCGGGATGGTCGCTTAGACGGCGATCTGGTGATGGTCGGCGGCGGCGATCCGACGCTGGACACCGACCGTCTGGGCGAAATGGCCCGCATGCTGAAAGAGGCCGGTATTCGTGAGGTGACAGGACGGTTCCGCGTTCAGACCAGCGCGCTTCCCGCGATCCGTCAGATCGACCCGGAACAGCCCGCCCATGTCGGATACAACCCCTCGGTCGGGGGGCTGAACCTGAATTTCAACCGGGTGCATTTTTCGTGGGAGAGGGCGAACAAGGGCTATGCCGTCAAGATGGAGGCGCGCGGCGACCGGTTTCGTCCTGCCGTCACGGTCGCCAAGATGCAGGTGCAGAACCGCAAGGTTCCGATTTACACCTATGCCGACAGTGGCATGGCAGATGAATGGACTGTGGCGCGCGCGGCGCTGGGCAAGGCGGGGTCACGTTGGCTTCCGGTGCGCCGCCCGGGGCTGTACACCGCAGAAGTTTTCATGAGCCTGGCACGCTCCTACGGTATCGTATTGAACGGTGACGGGACCGAGGCGCGCAATGTTTCGGGCATGACGGTGGTGCAGTTGCACAGTGCGCCTTTGCGCGACATTGCGGCGGATATGCTGAAGTTTTCGACCAATCTGACGGCCGAGGTTCTGGGCCTGACAGCGTCGCGCAGGCTTGGCAGCGGGGCGCGCAACCTCGATGCCTCGGCCCGGCGCATGATGGACTGGCTGGATCGCAGTGCGCAGACCCGCAAAACCGCGCTGAAGGATCATTCGGGCCTGAACGATGACAGTCGGGTGACGGCGACGGATATGGTCAAGGCGCTGGTTCAACTGGGGCCAGAGGGGGCGCTGGCCCCGATCATGAAAGAGGTGTCGCTGAAAGACACCGCCGGGACCGGGGGTGTCACGGTGCGCGCCAAGACCGGCACGCTGCATTTTGTCAGCGGGCTGGCGGGCTATGCCGATCTGCCGGGCGGGCGGCGGGTGGCATTCGCAACATTTGCCGCCGACGTCCCAAGGCGGGAAAAGCTGACGCGCGCCCAGCGCGACAATCCGGAAGGCGCGGGGGCCTGGAACAGCCGCGCCAAGCAGTTGCAGCGCGAGTTGATCGGGCGCTGGGCGGTTGCCTACGGTAGCTGACGCGCGGGGATGGGACTCCGACACTGATTGGCTGTGAGTGGCCTGAAGGGGGCGCGGATCGGACGGACCCTCTTGCACGGCCACTGCGTCACTTGGCCGATTTCCCGCAATCGGTCCAAAACCCCGCGACGTTCAGCCCTTCTGCGCAAACAGCATCAGGTTGTTTGACGGCATCGCGACCACCTCGGGCGGGGTCAGGCCAGCTTTGGTCAGGCGGTCCGCGACCCAGGCGACATCCTTGTACCCTGTCGTCGGGTCGGCGGCTTGCAAGCGCTGGTGGAATGCGGCGTCGCCGTCGCTGGTGGGCTGACCACTGCGCAGGAATGGGCCATAGATGGCCAACAGCCCGCTCTGCCCAAGGGCTTCTGCCGCCTGATCCAGACAGGCCTGCGCGGAAGTTTCCGGGATCAGGTGCAACAGGTTCACCGTTATGATCAGGTCACGCGGGCCAAGGCGCTGGCCCCATCCGGCGCTGGCGATATCCAGATGGATCGGCGGGGAGATTGACGGCGTTCCGGCGCTCCAGGCGGTGATCGAGCGCAGGCGCGCCGCGTCGATATCGCTTGGCTGCCAGTGCAAACCAGGCAGGGCTTTGGCAAAACGCACCACCTGCTGCCCGGTGCCACTGGCGATTTCCAGGGCTGATCCGGCGGCAGGCGCGCGCGGCACCAGTTCGCGCAGGATCGCGTCGATATTGAGTGCAGCACTCGGCGCGGTCATGCGCCCGGCGGCATCCACGACGATATGCGGCGTGTCTGGAGAAGCCTTCATCCCCGTCATCTGAAGCGCGCCGGGTTCAGGGCGGCGACGGTTGCGGCGTCAAGACGGGGCGCGGCTCCAAGTGCCAGTGCAGCGGTCAGCCGCCCGGCGGCGGGCGCGGTCTGAAAGCCGTATCCGCCTTGCCCCGCGCACCAGATGAAGCCGGGGTGATCCGGGTCAGGACCAATCGCGGGAACGCCATCGGGCGGAAAGGTTCTGAGGCCCGCCCAACTGGTTTCCAGCCGCGTGACCGGTTCGCTGACCATCGCCTCATACCGCGCGATCCCCTCGGCCAGGACCATATCGTCGGGCCAGGCGTCACAGGGGTCGATCGGATGCGCCTCGGACGGAGAGACGATCCAGCCGCCCGCGTCGGGCTTGGCGTACCAGCCTTCGTCCACACCCATCAGCATCGGCCAGCCGGTGACATCGTGGCCGCCGGGTGCCGGCAGCCGCGCCATGGATCGGCGTTTGGGTTGCAGACCGATCGGAGCGACATGGGCCAGGGTCGCGACCTGATCCGCCCAGGCCCCTGCGGCGTTGATCAGCAGGTCGGCAGTATGCTCATCCCCCGCCGAAACGGTCCACCCGGCGTCGTTTTGGCGAATTGAGCGAACCTCGGCCCCGGTGACGATACGCCCGCCCGCCGCGCGAAGGCGTTTGGCGGCGCCCTGCAAAACACGGTCCGTATCAAGGTCGCGGGCTGTGGGGCTGAGGGCGGCAAAGGCCAGGGTATCGGAATTCAGAATCGGCACGCGCCCGAGGGCCTGATCGGTTGATATCCGGATAAGGCCAAGGGCGGACACATCGGCGTCAAACGCAGCGGCCTGATCGGCGCGGCCAACCAAAATCAATCCGCGCGGCGACAGAATATCGTTGGCGACGAATTCCGCCTCGGACGCCTCGGTCAGGCGTTGCACGGCGGCGGGGCCATACCCCATCTCGAACATCGCGGCAGACCGGCCCGAAGCGTGATAACCCAGCGCCGTTTCGCGTTCCAGCAGCGTGACCTGAACCCCGCCTTCGGCCAATTCTGCCCCGGCGGTCAGCCCGGCCACTCCGCCGCCAATGACGATTGCGTCTGGCACCGCTCAGACCGCCTCTTCCAGCCGGTCGGTGGCGGGTGGGGGTGTCGGGGACAGGGCGCTGATCCGGGCGTAAAGGGCGCCGTCCATTTCGAACGACGCGGCCGCAAGTGATGGGGCGAGTTGCTTGGCCGAGCGTGCGCTGACAATCGGTGCCGTGATCCCGGGGTGGCGCGCGCACCACGCCACGGCAAGGGTGGCGGCGGGCACGCCAAGCTCGGCCCCGATTTCGGCAAGCCCGGCTGCGGCATCATGCATCCAGCGCGGGCCGTAGCGGACGGCATAGCCGGAATTGTCGGTCAGCCGCCCGGTTTCCCCGGCAGAATACTTGCCCGTCAACAGCCCCCCACCCAGCGGCGAATAGGGCGCGACGGCAAGGCCTTCGGATTGCGCCATCGGCAGGATTTCAACCTCGGCCTGACGTTTCACCAGGTTGTACATCGGTTGCAGGACGGCGATCTTGACGCCGAAACCGGCGGCGACCTGCTGCGCCTTGACGACCTGCCAGGCGGCATAATTTGACACGCCGATGTGGCGCACAGTGCCGGTGTCGACATAGGTTGCCAGCGCTTCGAAGCTTTCTTCCAGCGGGACATCATCGTCCCAGCGATGCAGATAGAGGATATCCAGCGTGTCCATCCCCAGCCGCTGGCGGCTTTCCTCGACCGAGCGGTGGACGACAGGGGCCGACATGCCGTCTTCGAAATTGACCTTGGTGGCGATGATCAACGCGTCGCGGTCATCTGCCGCCAGCCGGCCCAGGATCGTTTCAGACCGCCCGCCTGAGTAGGTGTGCGCGGTATCAAAGAAGTTCACGCCAGCCTCGCGACAGGCAGCGTACATCGTGGCGGCGGCGGATTGGTCCGCATTGCCGCCAAACTGCATGGTGCCAAAGCAGAGCGAGGACATCGGCGAGCCGTCGGCGGCTGTGATCAGTGGCATGGCGCTGTCCTTATGAGGTCCGGTGCCCTTGGTATCGCGCCAGCGGGCTGGGTTGGCAACAGATGCGCAAGCATTGTCGGTGTTTTGTCGTGAGAGGAACGGATGGGGATATCGGCGCGTAGGAGACTTTCGTCGTTTTCTCTCTTTGATCCTTGCCGCGAAAACGCTTTGCCCTTGCCGTTCTCGCCCCGCAGAGCGTGAAACGCACCCTTGCCGATATCAAAGAACGTGTCCGAAGCGGCGGAAACGTTGGGACAGGCTTTGGTCAGACCTGGCGGGTCAACAGCGTGCTCATGCGGCGTCTTCCATTGCCGTGAAGGCAGCAATACACCCGCGCGCGATATCCTGCGGCGCCTTGCCCAGGCTGGGGTCGCCAATCGGGCAGGTGATTTGCGCCGGATCAAGGTCAAGTGCGCGCAGCCGCTTGAAAAAGCGCGTGCGCTTGGTCTGCGATCCGATCAATCCGATAGAGGCCGCACCGCGCTGCAACAGGGCCGCGCAGAGTGCGAAATCTATGTCATGGGAATAGGTGAAAATCAGATGATGCGCATATACCGGCGCGCGGGCGGCCAGCAGGGGCATATCAGCAGCGGGCAGGGCTTTGACATGGGGCGCAATGCGTTTGGGAAACCGATCCGCCGCATCGTCCACCCAGGTGATCCTGAACGCCTCCGGTCTTGCAGCGTTGACAACAGCGCGCCCGACATGGCCCGCCCCCCAAAGCCACAAAGGTTGCGGATCGGCGCGCATATCGCTGATCGGATGAACATTGTTTTGGACACGGTCGACGGCATGTTCTTCGCGCGTAAAGCGCAATGTCACCGCACCGCCGCAGCACTGGCCCAACCCGGGCCCCAGCGGTATCTTACGGGTGAATTCTGCGGCGTCGCTGTCCAGCATCTCGCGCGCCAAAGCGATCGCGCGGAATTCGAGCGCGCCACCCCCGATCGTCCCCTCAATCGTGTCAGCGGCCACTTTCATGGCCGTCCCCGCATCGCGCGGGGCCGAACCGCGCACAGCCTCGATCACGACATAGACGGCCCTCATTTGTCGCGCACACGGATGATGGCGTTCATCACCTGCTCACTCGTCGCGGGGGCGTTCAGCTGGGGATAGGCCTTGCCGCTTGCGGCGACCGCGTCACTTAGCGCCATCAGTGCCGAGATCCCCAGCATCAGCGGCGGTTCCCCGACGGCCTTGGAGCGGAAGATCGTATTTTCATGGTTCAGGCCCTTTTCCCACAGGGCGACGTTGAACACTTCGGGCCGGTCCGAGGCTGCGGGGATCTTGTAGGTCGATGGCGCATGCGTCGTCAGCCGCCCCTTGTCGTCCCAGACCAGTTCCTCGGTCGTCAGCCAGCCCGCACCCTGAACATAGCCGCCTTCGACCTGTCCCAGGTCAATCGCCGGGTTCAGCGAGGCGCCGGCGTCATGCAGGATGTCCGCGCGCAGAATGCGGTTTTCGCCGGTCAGCGTGTCGATCACGACTTCGCTGATTGCGGCACCATAGGCGAAATACAGGAACGGTCGGCCCTTGCCCGCCACCCGGTCCCATTCGACCTTGGGCGTCTTGTAGAATCCGGTCGCAGATAGGCTGACGCGGTTTTCATAAGCGGTCTTTGCAGCCTCGGCGAAGGGGATCCGATTGCCGGCCACCTGCACAAAGCCATCCTCGAACCACACATCCGCAGGCTGCGCCTGGTGCAGTTCGGCCAGGCAGGCAACGATCCTGTCGCGAATCTCGTCGCAGGCAGCCTTGACGGCCATGCCGTTCAGGTCTGATCCGCTGGAGGCCGCCGTGGCACTGGTGTTGGGCACCTTGGCGGTGTCGGTCGCGGTGATCTTCACCATGTCGGTCGGGATCCCGAAGCGGTCGGCGGCGACCTGCGCGACCTTCTGGAACAGGCCCTGACCCATCTCGGTCCCGCCGTGGTTCAGATGCACCGAGCCATCGGTATAGACATGCACCAGCGCGCCCGCCTGGTTGAGGTGGGTCAGCGTGAAGCTGATGCCGAATTTCACCGGCGTCAGGGCAATGCCGCGCTTCAGGATCGGGTTGTCCGCGTTCCATTCGGCGATTTCCTTGCGCCGCGCGGTATAGTGGGCCGTTTCGGCCAGATCATCGACAATCTGGTTCAGCACGAAGTCTTCGACCTTCATGCCATAGGGCGTCATCTGCGTCTCGGGACCACGGGCAACCTCAGGCCCTGTTGCGGCCTTTTTGGCCTTGCGACGGTCCCGCCAGCGCGCCTTGGCCGGGGCTGGTGCTGCCGCCTTCGTCTTTTCGTCGGAAATATCCCCGCCGGAGGCTCCGCCCTCGCCATCTGCGTCGGCGTAGAAATTGATGCGCCGCACGTCCAACGGATCCTTGCCAAGTTCGTGCGCGATGTGGTCCATCACCCGTTCGATCCCGACCATCCCCTGCGGGCCGCCAAAACCCCGGAAGGCGGTGGCCGATTGCGTGTTGGTCTTCAAACGGTGGCTTTCGATGCGCACCGCGGGCAGGTCATAGGCGTTATCGGCATGCAGCATGGCGCGGTCGGCAACCGGCAGGCTCAGGTCCTGTGACCAGCCGCAGCGGGCGTATTGCTTGAACTCGACCGCCACGATGCGCCCGCCCGCGCCATATCCGGCCTTATATGCAATCCGGAAGTCGTGACGTTTGCCGGTGATGGTCATATCGTCATCGCGGTCATAGCGCATCTTGCAGGGCCGACCGGTTTGTGCGGCGGCCACAGCGCAGGCCACGGCCAGCGCGTTGCCCTGGCTTTCCTTGCCGCCAAACCCGCCGCCCATGCGCCGCGTTTCAACCCGGACGCTGTGCATCGGCGCGCCAAGCGCCTCGGCCACTTTGTGCTGGATCTCGGTCGGGTGCTGGGTCGAGGAATGCACCAGCATGTCGCCATCCTCACCCGGGATCGCCAGTGCGACTTGCCCTTCAAGATAGAAATGCTCCTGCCCGCCAATCTCGATCGAGCCTTCGATGGTTTTGGGCGCGGTGCGGAAACCGGCGTTGATATCGCCTTTCGTCCAGATCACCGGACCGCCTTCGAACCGGCTGTCCGCTTCCAGCGCCTGATCAATGGTCAGGATCGGGTCGGTCGGGGCAATGACGATCTTGCCCTGTCGCGCCGCCTTGCGGGCGGCCAGATGGGTTTCGGCGACGACCAGAAAGATCGGCTGGCCGAGGTAGTGCACCTCGCCCGTGGCCAGCATCGGTTCGTCATGGATCGAAGGCGAGACATCATTCGCGCCCGGCAGATCGTCAGCGGTCAGGACTGCGACAACACCGGGGGCCGCGCGCACGGCGTTGAGGTTGATCGCGGTGATCGTGCCGCGGGCGGTGTCGGACAGACCAAAAGCCAGCGATAGGCAGCCCGCAGGCGTTGGGATATCATCGACATAGCGCGCAGCGCCGGTGACATGCAGGCGCGCGGCGTCATGGGGCAGGGGTTTGGCGACGCTCATGACTTGTCCTCTGGCGTGTCCTTGGCGGGGGGCGGCAGGATGATCGCGACCTGTTCGGGCGGGGTTTCCTCGGCATCGTCGGGCTTAGCTGGGTCTTCGGCCTTGTCGGTTGCGGCGGCGTCGGCCTTGGGCGCCGGTTCAGCGTCGTTTGTCTTGTCGTCCGGTGCGACGGCAGTTTCCTGCGGCGCGCTGTTTTCCGGGGTCCCGTCTTTCGCTACGTCCTTCGCCGCGTCGGTCACCTCGGTTGTTTGAGGCTTTTGCGTCGGGTCAGAGGTGTCATCGCCGTTGCTCGCCACCTCTGACTTGCTGACGTCGGCAGATTTCGCGGCGCTTTTTTCTGCGGTATCTGATTTATCGCCGCCGGTTTCGGATGCGGCGTCTGATGCGTCGCTTGGGCTGGCGTCGGTGCCCTTGGCATCGTCAGACGAGGGTTCCGGGGTGTCAGACGCCGGTGCAGCCGCCTTGGAACCCTCTTCAGCCGTTTCGGTTTTTTCAGCCGATTCCGCCGCTTCAACAGGGTCAGCTTTGCTGGCATCCGTCGCCGCCGCCGTGTTTTCGGACTTGGTATCTGCGCGCGACACCGGCGCATCCGCTGGCGTCGCTTTGGCGGCCACTTCTTCTGCGGCAGCGCTTGCGGCAAGGGCGGCTGCGGCTGCGACCGCGCTCAACTCCGGGTCATCGGTTTTCGTGGCAGGTTTGGCACGCGCTGCGTCAGCGGCTGATCGTTCGACAATCACCGGGGGCGACACATCCAACACCCGCGTGTCGGCGCCCAGATCCTCCAGCAGATAGCGCATCAACATGCCGCGCGCTGCCTCAAGCCGATACTCGGCACTGGCGCGCATGTCCGACAGGGGTGTGAAATCACGCTTGAACGCGTCCCACGACCGATCTGCGGCATTCGCGTCCCATGACTTGCCGATCAGGCTGGTTTCCACAGCGCGGGCGCGCTTCGGGATACTTGCCATGCCGCCAAATGCGATCCGCGCCGAGGTAACGACGCCGTGGATCACCCGGACGTTGAAGCACCCGCACACGGCCGAGATATCCTGATCGAACCGTTTGGACAGCTTATAGCATTTCAGCCGGTCGGCGCTGCGTGGAAAGCTGACAGCCTCGATAAACTCACCGGGCACCCGATCCTGTTTGCCGTAGTCGATGAAATAATTCTCGAGCAGGACGTCACGTCGTTCCACCCCGCGCCGCAGATGCAGTGTTGCCCCCAGCGCGATCAGCGCGGGCGGCGTGTCGCCGATGGGCGAGGCATTGGCGATATTGCCGCCGATGGTAGCCGCGTTGCGGACCTGCGCCGAGCCATAGCGTCGCAGCAGTTCGGCGAAATCCGGATAGATCGGCGTAATTGCCTCCATCACGTCAGCAATCGTCGCCGCCGCGCCGATCCGCACCAGATCATCGGTGATGCGGATATCGGACATGTCGTCGATGTTGTTCAGGAATGCGACGGGGCCGAGGTCTTTGAGGTTCTTGGTCACCCACAGCCCGACATCTGTTGCCCCGCCGATCAGCGTGCCGTTTGGGTGATCCAGATACCATTTCGCCAGTTCGACCGTGGTTTCCGGGCGCGCCCAGTCGTCGCGCGTTTCGGTGATCCCGCTAAGGCGGCTCAGATCCTCTTCCAACCAGGCTGGCACGGGTTTGCCTTCCGCAGCCTCAGCCGCGCGAATGATCGGCGCATAGCCGGTGCACCGGCAGAGGTTTCCGGCCAGCTGATCGTTGTGATCGGTGCGCCCGTTCTTATGCGCCGTTGCCATCGCGGTGATGAAGCCCGGCGTGCAGAACCCGCATTGGCTGCCGTGATGGTCGATCATCGCCTGCTGTACGGGATGCAATTCGCCCTTCGGGCCGCTGATGCCTTCGACGGTGCGCACAGCGCAGCCGTGCAGCTGTGGCAGAAACAGGATGCAGGCGTTCATCGACCGGCTGCCCGATTTATCGGTGACGATCACGGAACAGGCGCCGCAGTCACCCTCATTACAGCCCTCTTTGGTGCCGGTCAGCGCGCGGTCTTCGCGCAACCAGTCAAGCAGGGTCCGCGTCGGGGCGGCGTCGGCAACGCGCGTGACCTCTCCGTTCAGCAGAAAGGCAATTTCGGACATCAGGTATTCCGCCGCTTTCTTTGACACTTTGGCATAATGTGGGGTCGCCCGATGCGGCGTAAAGCGAGGCCCACAGCCCTTGATCTGCCGGTCAGGATTGCCGTGTTTGGGGCGTTTGGCAAGCGGACTCTGGCTGGCGGGCGACATTTCCGGTATCCGGCGGGCATGAGCCTGCGTGCGATCCACCATATCCAACTGGCGATGCCCGAAGGGGCCGAGGCCCGGGCGCGTGAATTTTTTGAAGGATTGCTCGGGCTAAGTGAGGTGCCTAAGCCGCCGGTCCTGGCGGGCCGCGGCGGTGCATGGTTCGAGGCGGGCGATGTCCAGGTTCATCTGGGCGTTGAAGCAGGGTTTGCCCCCGCGCGAAAGGCGCATCCGGGATTTCTGGTGGATGACCTGGCCGCATTATTGGCGCGGCTGGCCGATGCCGGGGTCGACGTGCGCCCGGACGAGGATCTGCCGGGATTTCAGCGGGCTTATGTCGATGACCCCTTCGGAAACCGGATCGAATTGATGCAGGCGGCTGAGGGGTGAATAATTCAAGATACAGTGGACAGCCAACGCGCCTTTGAAGCGCAAATCAGGACTGAACAAGAATAATTTTGACGTCCAAGTCTTCGCCTGTTTCCATGCCCCCACATCCTGATCTAGGGTCGCGGGCATGAGCGACTCTGTCAAATTCATCCACCTGCGTCTGCACACCGAATATTCCCTGCTGGAGGGGGCCGTGCGGCTGAAAAAACTGCCTGGCCTGGCCGCAAAGGCGGGGATGCCGGCGGTTGCGGTGACCGACACCAACAACATGTTCGCAGCACTGGAATTTTCCGTCGCCGCGCAGGGCGAGGGCATTCAGCCGATCATCGGCTGTCAGGTCGACCTGACCTTCGATCCGGGAGCACGCGGAGAGGCCGCGCGCCCGCCCGCGCCGCTGGTCCTGCTGGCGAAGGACGAGGCGGGGTATTTGAACCTGCTCAAGCTGAACTCGGCGCTGTACCTGGATCAGAACGACGCGCTGCCGCAGGTTTCGGTCGAACAGCTTTTGGCCCATGCCGACGGGCTGATCTGCCTGACCGGCGGGCCGGAAGGCGCGGTCGGGCAATTGTTGCAGGCCGGTCAGCGCCCAAAGGCGCAGGCGCTGATGGACCGGCTGAAGGATGCCCTCGGTGACCGCCTTTATGTCGAGCTGCAACGCCACCCGCGCGACGACGCCACACAGCCCGAAGCGGAACGCCTGACCGAACGCCCCTTCGTCGAAATGGCCTATGCGATGGAGCTGCCTCTGGTCGCGACCAACGATGTCTATTTCCCGAAATCGGAGATGTACGAGGCGCATGACGCGCTGATCTGCATTGCCGATGGCGCCTATGTTGATCAACAGGAACCCCGCCGCCGCTTGACGCCGCAGCATTACTTCAAGACCCCTTCCGAGATGGCGGCCCTGTTCGCCGATCTGCCCGAAGCGCTGGAGAACACGGTCGAAATCGCCCGCCGCTGCGCCTTTGCGGCGTCCCGCCGCGACCCGATCCTGCCCAAGTTCGCTGATGACGAGGTTGAGGAACTGCGCCGCCAGGCCGAGGCGGGGTTGAAGGAACGTCTGGCCGTGATCGATCATGCGGTTTCGGTCGAGGAGTACGAAAAACGCCTCGACTTCGAACTGGGCGTGATTGAGGGGATGGGCTTCCCCGGCTATTTCCTGATCGTTGCCGATTTCATCAAATGGGCCAAGGATCATGACATTCCGGTGGGTCCGGGGCGGGGGTCCGGTGCGGGATCGCTGGTCGCTTATGCTCTGACGATCACCGACCTTGATCCGCTGCGCTATAACCTGCTGTTCGAACGGTTCCTGAACCCCGAACGCGTCTCCATGCCCGACTTCGACATCGACTTCTGCATGGACCGGCGGGAAGAGGTGATCCGCTATGTCCAGGACAAATACGGCCGCGACATGGTGGGCCAGATCATCACCTTCGGCGCGCTGCTGTCCAAGGCCGCCGTGCGCGACATCGGGCGGGTGTTGCAGATGCCTTACGGGCAGGTGGATCGCCTGTCGAAGATGATCCCGGTTGAGGGGGTGAAGCCTGTCAGCATCGAAAAAGCGCTGGCCACCGAAGAACGCCTGCGCGCCGAAGCCAAGGCAGAGGAGGTCGTGCAGCGCCTGCTGGATTACGGCCAACAGGTTGAGGGGTTGCTGAGGAACGCCTCGACCCACGCGGCGGGGGTGGTGATCGGGGATCGCCCGCTGGACCAGCTGGTGCCACTTTATCAGGATCCGCGATCCGACATGCCTGCGACCCAGTTCAACATGAAATGGGTCGAGCAGGCGGGGCTGGTGAAATACGATTTCCTGGGCCTGAAAACCCTGACCGTGATCCAGAACGCATTGAATTTGCTGAAGGAACGCGGGGTCGAGGTCGACATCAACGCGATCCCGCTGGACGACAACAAATCCTATGACCTCTATGCCTCGGCCAAGACCGTGGCTGTGTTTCAGGTGGAATCCAGCGGCATGATGGACGCGCTCAGGCGCATGAAACCAACCTGTATCGAGGATATCATCGCGCTGGTCGCCCTCTACCGGCCCGGCCCGATGGAGAACATCCCGGCCTTCTGCGAGGTGAAGAACGGGTTGCGCGAACGCGAACTGATGCACCCCAGCATTGACCACATCCTGGACGAAACCCAAGGCATCATCGTCTACCAGGAACAGGTGATGCAGATCGCGCAGGAAATGGCCGGGTACAGCCTTGGCGGCGCCGACTTGCTACGCCGCGCTATGGGCAAGAAGATCCAGGCCGAGATGGACAAGGAAAAGCCGAAATTCCTGAAAGGGGCGGCGGATAACGGGGTTGATAAATCCAAGGCGAACGAAGTCTGGAACCTGCTGGATAAGTTCGCCAACTATGGCTTCAACAAATCACACGCGGCGGCCTATGCGGTCGTCAGCTATCAGACCGCCTGGCTGAAGGCGAACCATCCGGTCGAATTCATGGCCGGGGTGATGAACTGCGATCTGCACCTGACCGACAAACTGGCCGTTTACGCCGAGGAGGTTCGGCGCGGGCTGGAGATTGAGATTGTGCCGCCCTGCGTCAACCGCTCTCAGGCGACATTCTCGGTCGATGATGGCAAAGTCGTCTATGCGCTGGGCGCGCTGAAGAACGTCGGCGTCGAGGCGATGAAGCTGATTGTTGAGGCTCGGGCAAACCCGGACGATCCAACCGGCGCTGATAAGCCCTTCGCCACCCTGTTCGATCTTGCCCGCCGGGTGGATCTGAAACGCGTCGGCAAGCGCCCGTTGGAGATGCTCGCCCGTGCCGGGGCGTTTGACCAGCTTGACCCGAACCGCGCGCGGGTGTTCCGCAGCCTTGATGCGCTGGCGGGATATTCGGCGGCGATCCACGACCAGCGGGCGTCCAACCAGGTCTCGCTGTTTGGCGAGGCGGGCGACGACCTGCCAGAACCGCGCCTGTCACCCACCGACGATTGGCTGCCCAACGAACGCCTGACCGAAGAACACAAGGCCATCGGCTTCTATCTGTCAGGGCACCCCCTGGACGACTACATGGGCCCGCTGAAGCGCAAAGACGTGATAACGCTGGCCGAGGTGACGGCCAAAGCCGAACGCGCGCCGCTGGTCGCGAAACTGGCCGGATCAATCTCTGGCAAGCAGGAACGAAAATCAGCACGCGGCAACCGGTTCGCCTTTGTGCAACTGTCGGACCCCACGGGTCTGTACGAGGTCACTGTCTTCTCGGACACGCTGGAGGCCGCACGCGAGCATATCGAACCCGGCACCAACGTCGTCCTGACGGTCGAGGCGAATATGGAGGCCGATCAGCTGAAACTGCTGGCCCGCGCCATCGTGCCGATTGATACCATCGCCGCCGGGGCAGGGGGGCTGGCGCTGAAAATCCACATTGATGAGGTCTCGGCCGTCACCTCGGTCCAGTCGGTGCTGCAACGCATGGCTGACGGCAAAGGCGCGCGCGGCAAGGGGCAGATCACCTTCTGCATTGCCGACCGCGAAACCGGGCAGGAAGTCGACGTGACCCCCGATCAGGAATTTCCGCTGACCCCGCAGATCAAAAGCGCGTTCAAAAGCCTGCCGGGCGTGGTGCATGTGGAGGATATCTAAGCGCACAGAGTATTCGCCATGAAATACCCCGGATCATTCACCGATGGTACGGATGTTGCTTTCGGATGTCCGCAGCTTGTGAATGGTTCCCCGCCCGAACCTGCGGGCGGACCTTTCCGGTACCTGCCCGCGCTCAATAATGCGGCGGGCGCTCATCTCCGAAAACCACACCGCCACCGGAGTCCGCTTCGCGGCCTGCTTCACGCTCCATCAGCATGCGCACCCGCGCTTTCAGGCGTTCGATATCGGCCACCTGCACGGCGACGATGGCGGACAGGTCTTCCAGCGCGCGTTCAAGATGCGCGATGCGTTCTTCGATGGGGGCGGTATTGGTCATGCTGTCCGCCTAACACAGGCGTCGGGCGACACCAATCCAGTTGCCCTCGAACGCCAGAAATGATTTGAGCATGCTATCCGGGCATTCCGGCTTCGTCCGGCGCAGGTGGCATGTTTGATGGAAATTTATTGTATCAATCTAGACGACCGGCCCGAACGTTGGGCGCGGATGCTGGACGTTGCTGATCGGGCCGGTGTCACCCTCAACCGAATCAGCGCATTGGGGCCACAGGATATCGCGCGGATGACCGCAGACGGCCACCCGGATGTTTCGGGGGATTTTGGCACCATGGGCCCCGAACGGATCGGCTGCGCGCTGTCACATCTGGCGTGCTGGCGCGCGTTGCTGGCCTCGGACGCGCCATGGGCCGTGGTTCTGGAAGATGACGTGGTCCTGGCCGATGGTTTCGCCGACTTTTTGAACAAGGCGCAATGGCCTGCGGATGCTGATCTGATACGGATCGAGGTTGCGACGCAATTCGCGACGCTTGATCGCATCGAACCGTTCATGCCCGGTCAGCGCAAGATCGGGCGTCTGTTGTCGCCGCAAAACGGGTCTGGCGGCTATGTACTGACGCGCAAGGCCGCTGAAAACCTGGTGGCGGACATGAACGGCTTCCAGATTCCGGTTGATCTGTACCTGTTCACGCCGCAATCCTTTGTGCCGCGTGGATTGACCGTCTATCAGGACACCCCGGCGCCGGTGCAACAGGGGTGCCTGATGCGCGAACATGCCGCGGCAGATTGGGCCCAAAGCTCGCTGGATGAGGAGTTCATTCAGAAACATATGGCCGCTGGCCAGGACAACGCGTCGCCAAATGCAAGGCGCGCCTCCAAAGACATTGCGCGTCGCGCCCGCGCCGTGGTGCGGCGGCTACGCGGACGCGTGAAGACCGAGCTTCGCTTTGGTTAGATCTTGCGCATATCACGAACGGGATCGTGATCGGCGCGCAGAAACCCCCTGCAATCGCCGCGGGGTGTTCCCATGACGGACGGTGCTGCCCGGATGCCGGTCTATTGCATTAACCTGGCCGAGCGGACGGACCGCTGGGAACACATGGTTGCCGCCGCTGGTGACTGCGGCGTCCCATTGATCCGGATCGAGGCTTGCAATGTGGATGACGCGCTGGCGTTTCAGCCCGAGGTTCACGAGGCGCAAGACCATACCCGCCCGGTGATCCATCCTGCCGAAGTTGCCTGCACCATGTCGCACCGACAGGCATGGCGACAATTGCTCGAATCCGGCGCGCCCGCTGGCGTGGTGCTGGAGGATGACGTGGTGTTCGCCCCGGGCTTTACCGACGTGTTGCAGGCCGACTGGGTGCCATCCTTCGCCGATGTCATCCGTATCGAGGTGTTTAATTCCACAGCCATGCTTGAAAAAATGCGCCGCCTGCCGGGCCATGACCGGCAGATCGGGCGCCTGAAGTCATCGCAATCGGGAACCGGGGGTTATGTCATCACCCGCAAGGCTGCCGAGCGTCTGCTGGCCGACGACAGCCGGATCACCAGACCCATTGACTGGATCCTGTTCAGCCGCCGCTCGTCCTGGTTTCGCAGGCTTTCGATCTGGCAGATGATCCCGGCACCGGTCACTCAGGGCGGGCTACTGCCGGATTCCGAGACCGGCAGCTGGTCGCGGAGCACATTGAAGGTGGACCGCGTCAGGAACGCCCGTGAATGGAAAGCGCGTGGTGACGATCTGAAGGCGGTTTCGCGGGACAGGCCGAACACGTTGCGGCGTCGTCTGGCGCGCAGCCTGCGCAGAGTGTGGCAGCGGCTGATGGGGCGCCGAAAGGTTTCGGTGGATTTCGGATGACGCGGCGCAATGGATCCCTGCCCATCAAATTCCGGAAATGACCGGGCCTGCGGACTATCCGGTGTATTGCATCAATCTTGCGCGCCGCCCGGATCGGTGGGCGCATGTGCAAAACATCGCGGCAGCTGCGGGTCTGACCCTGATCCGGGTTGATGCGATTGATGCATCCGCCCCGAATTTTAATCCTGATCCCGTGCCCGGCCCGGGACCGGCCATTGGGAGAATGATCCTGAAGGGCGATCTGGCCTGCAGCCTGTCGCATCGCAAAGCCTGGCAGATGATGCTGGACGCGGGGCACCCCTCGGCCCTGTTTCTGGAAGATGACGTCGTTCTGTCCGACACATTTGCCGAGGTGATGCCGCCTGTCTGGATGCCTGCCGACGCCCTTGTCATCAAATTGGAAACCGTGTTGCGCCCGGCCTGGCTGTCGCAGCCCAAGCCACTTGGCGTCGGCAATCGCAGGCTGGCCCGTTTGCGCACGCGCCACACCGGGGCGGCCGCCTACATCCTGACGCAAGCCGCCGCGCGGATGCTGGTTGCGCATTCGCCGACGTTTGTGGATCCGGTCGATCAGCTGTTGTTCAACCCGAAATCCGCGTTGTTCAGGCGGCTTGCACCGTTGCAGGTTACGCCCGCGCCCGCCATTCAGGGGCATCTGGTGGCGCAGGAACACACCGCCGACTGGGCGCAGAGTTCGATCCGGAACGATCGGCTGGATGCCTTTCCCGAACTGAAAGACGCACCAGTCCCCCGGATGCTTGGCGGCGGGCCTGAAGACACGGACGGGCCGGCGCCGCTGCGCCGCCGAATGCGTCTGGGCCTGCGGCGCCTGTTGGGGCTGGAAAAGAACCCGGTGCCGTTCGGCTGACCGGCACCGCTGCGCGCTTGCCCCCTTTCACCCCATCCGCTATCCCCCGCGCGACCCATCCGCCCGACCCGACCGCCCGGAGGCGCCCCATGGCCAAAGACAAGAAACAGCCCCGCCCAAAGGCCGCCCCGCCCAAGGGGTTCCGCGATTATTTCGGCCCCGAAGTTGCGGCCCGCAACGCGATGCTGGCCAAAATCGCCGAGGTCTATCACCGCTATGGCTTTGACGCGCTGGAAAGTTCGGCCGTTGAAACGGTCGAGGCGTTGGGCAAATTCCTGCCCGATGTGGACCGCCCGAATGAGGGGGTGTTCGCCTGGCAAGAGGATGCCGACTGGCTGGCGCTGCGCTATGACCTGACCGCGCCGCTGGCCCGGGTCTATGCCCAGCACAGGAACGAGTTGCCGACCCCCTATCGCCGCTATGCGATGGGTCCGGTCTGGCGCAATGAAAAACCCGGCCCGGGCCGGTTTCGCCAGTTCTATCAATGCGATGCGGATACGGTGGGCACCCCGACCGTCGCGGCGGACGCCGAGATCTGCGCCATGCTGGCCGACACGCTGGAAGCGGTCGGGATTGAGCGCGGCGATTACATCATCCGGGTGAACAACCGGAAGGTTCTGAACGGGGTGATGGAGGTCGCGGGCCTGCCAGACACCGAGGAATTTGCCGAAAAACGCGGCATCGTACTGCGCGCGATTGATAAGCTCGATCGGTTGGGTGTTGAGGGTGTTCGGGCGCTGCTGGGTGCCGGGCGCAAGGACGAGAGTGGGGATTTCACGAAGGGTGCGATGCTTACTGAATCGCAAGCCATACCGATAATGAATTTTGTTGGCGCAAATGATGAAACCGATCGACGATTGATCGATCAGGCAAAGAATATGCATGGAATTCAAAACTTGATCGCAGGCGCCGCAAAGTTGGCTAGAGACGACTTTCAGAGAAAGCAATTCGCAGAGTACCCCGAGGTTTTTGCAAGGCGAAATCGCGTAACCACAGAGGTGCTCCTTGACGCTACCACAGGGTCGGACATCGGCCGTGAAGGCGTCGCCGAACTCGAACAAATCGCCTCCCTCCTCGCAGCCCAAGGCTACGGCCCCGACCGCATCGTCATCGACCCCTCCGTCGTGCGCGGCCTCGGTTACTACACCGGCCCCGTTTACGAAGCTGAACTCACCTTCGAGATCACCGACGAAAAAGGTCGCCCGCGTCAGTTCGGCTCGGTCGCGGGCGGGGGGCGTTATGACGACCTCGTCAAGCGGTTCACCGGGCAGGCGGTTCCGGCCACGGGCGTTTCCATCGGCGTTGACCGGCTGCTGGCCGCGCTTGATGCCAAGGGACGCCTCGACACGGCGGCAACCGGCCCGGTTGTCATCACCGTCATGGATCGCGACCGGATGGCGGATTATCAGGCCATGGCCTCGGAATTGCGCGGCGCAGGCATCCGCGCCGAAGTCTACCTCGGCAACCCCAAGAACTTCGGTAACCAGTTGAAATACGCCGACAAACGCGCCTCACCCATCGCCATCATCCAGGGCGGGGACGAGGCCGAGCGCGACGTCGTGCAGCTGAAAGACCTGATCCTGGGCGCGAAGATCGCCGAGACTGCGACGCACGAGGAATGGAAAGACCAGCCCGCGCAGATCGAAGTGCCGCGCGCCGATCTGGTTCCAGCGGTAAGAAAGATGCTGGAAGAATGACAGACCGGAGCGCGCAACGCGTGACACGCGACCGACCCGCCCCCTCGGCGCGAGCGTGTTCACGAACGCACCCACCCCTCGGGCCGGTCGCGCGCCGCGCTTGGCCAAAGTTGCGCGCTGAACGCGCCGCCTTATGACCTCCAAGGCCGAAATCCTCGCCGAAGCCGCCCGCCTGCGCGCGCGGTTCGAAGCCGCAGGCGCCGTCCCGGTCGAGGCGGAGATCCTGCAACCCGCCGACACGCTGCTGGACCTTTACGGCGAAGACATCCGCGCCCGCGCCTTCACCACCGCCGACCCGTTCCGGGGCGAGGTGATGCTGCGCCCCGATTTCACCGTCCCGGTCGTGCAGCGCCACATGGCGGGCGGCGCGGAACCGGCGCGCTATACCTACGCGGGCGAGGTGTTTCGCCGTCAGGAAGACGACCCCGACCGCCCCGCCGAATTCATTCAGGCCGGGTTCGAGCTGTTCGACCGCGCCGATCCGGCGGCGGCAGATGCCGAGGTTTTTGCCCTGTTCGCCGAGATCCTATCCCCACTGTCCCTGCGCGCCGCAACCGGCGACATCGGGCTTCTGACCGCTGCCGTGCGCGGGCTGAAAACCACCGATCGGCGCAAGGCCGCCCTGCTGCGCCACATCTGGCGCCCGGCCCGGTTCCGCGCCCTGCTGAACCGCTATGCCGGGAAAACCCCGGTCCCGCCCGCCCGCGCCGCGCTGCTGGCCGCCGCTGACCCATTTGCCGGTGCACCACCCGATATCGGCTTGCGCAGCCGGGCCGAGGTTTCGGCCCGCATCGACGCCCTGCGCGAAGACGCCAACACCCCTCCGCTGGGGTCCGAGGTTGATCTGCTGAACGCCCTGCTGGAAATCCGCGTGCCGCTGGCGGATGCGCTGGACCCGCTGCGTGACATTGCCGTCGACCTGCCTGCGATCCAGCCGACGCTTGACCAGTTTCAGGCCCGCCTGACAGCGCTCAGCAACCGGGGGCTGGATCTGTCGGACATTGATTTTGAAGGCAGCTATGGCCGCACCAGCCTGGAATATTACGACGGATTCGTCTTTGGCTTCTACGCCACAACCCGCCCCGATCTGCCGCCCATCGCGTCAGGCGGACGCTATGACGCGCTGACCCGCGCGCTGGGCCAGGGCAGCACTATTCCCGCCGTCGGTGGCGTCATCCGCCCCGCGCAGGTGCTGGAGGTCGCGCCATGAGCCTGAAGATCGGCATCCCGTCCAAAGGCCGCCTGATGGAGAAATCCTTCGACTGGTTCTCGGCCCGTGGTCTGGACATGGGCCGCAGCGGCAGCGACCGCGAATATGCTGCGCGTGCAGATGCCGACGGGATCGAACCGGTCCTGCTCAGCGCTGGGGAAATCCCACGAGAGCTTGCCGCAGGCCGCATCCACCTGGGCGTCACCGGCACCGATATGGTGCGCGAAAAGCTGGCAGGCTGGGCCCGGATGGTTGAGGAGGTCGCGCCTCTTGGGTTCGGACAGGCAGACCTGATCATCGCGGTGCCCGGTGCCTGGGTCGATGTTGACACGCTGGACGATCTGGACGCCGCCGCCGCCGCCTTCCGCGCCGCCCACGGCCACCGCCTGCGGATCGCGACCAAATACCACCGGTTGGTGCGCGAGTACCTCAGCCTTGCGGGCGTTGCCGACTATCGCCTTGTGGACAGCCAGGGGGCGACCGAAGGCACCATCGCAAACGAAACCGCCGAGGCGGTCGCCGACATCACCTCGACCGGTGAAACCCTGCGCGCCAACCACCTGAAAATCCTGTCCGACGCGCCGATCCTGCGCAGCCAGGCGACGCTGTTCCGATCACGCACCGCCCCATGGCCGGACGACATCACGGCTACATGGACCAAGGTGCGCAGTGGGCTGAACGTCTGACGGGGGGCTTTGGTTATCCCGCACCCGACTGTGCGGGATCAATCGGGGTTGGCCTTAATGCGCGTGCGCGCGCAGAACCCCCAACGGAACCACCTCCAACGCGCGCTGGTGCGTCGCCTCCAGCGATACTTTCGGCGCGCAACCCTCATCCGCCGCCTGGGCAAACCGCGCGGCGCAAAGGCACCATTGATCGCCGGGGTTCAGGCCCGCAAAGCCGAATTCGGGGCGCGGTGTCGACAGGTCGTTGCCGACATATTTGGAAAAGGCCAGAAACTCGGCCGTCATCACCGCACAGACCGTATGCGACCCCTGATCCTCGGCGCAGGTATTGCAGCTGCCATCGCGAAAGAACCCGGTCAGCGGCGCGGTTGAACAGGGCTGCAAGGCGTCGCCCAGAACATTCAATGACGGGTCAGGTTTCACAGCGCCCACCTGATCCAGCGCCCGTGAAAATCGCCCCGGCCAAGGTGCAATGCCTCATCCCCCGGCCACAGACGCAGGTTCAGCGCGGCGCCATCACCGCCATCGTTTTCCATCGACGCAACCGCCAGTGGCGCATCGGGTGTTGCCTGCGCCCCTGCCGCTTCAATCGTTGCGGTCAGGCGCGCCTGCACCGCTGCGGGGAAATACTGCCAGGCAACCGTGTGAAAGATCAGATGCGCCCGCCCCGGCACAGCGTCCAGCCGCGCCCCCAGCCAGTCGCCTGCATCCGTCGCATCCACCGGGGCAGGCGGCAGCGCCAATGCCGCACGGGTCAGCGTCAGGCGTTCCGGCTGATCCGGCCACAAATACGCCAGCAACCGCTGCCGGTCGGCCACGGGATCAAGCGGCGTCAGATCCGCGCCGCGCCGCTCGGCCACCGCGATCTTGGCCTCGGGCGGCGGCCCGCCCGTCCAATCCGGCGTCAGCGTCACGACAGGGTCGGACGCACCGCGCGTCCAGCCGTTGGCGGCCAGCCTGTAGCGATCAAAGTTCAGGTTCAGCCCCGCGCTGGCCCCAAGTTCCGACAGGCGCAGTGGCAATCCAAATCGAGACGCGACCACGCTGGCCGCCGCGATCAGAAATGCGGACCGGCGTACCTCATTGGTTTGTGGCGGGCGGTCGATGAAGGCGTCAATGGCCTCTGCGTGAACCTCCAGCGCCGTCGCAATGCCGTCCGCGAAGGCCGTTTCATCGGGACCCTGGGGCGGATAAATCGCCCCAAGCCCCGCATCACCGCCCAGTTTCAACGCATGCAGCGCGCCCGCCACCCGCAACGGCAACGAGTCTCCGCCCGGTCCCACATCGCCCGGCCACACCCGCAGCCGCGCCCCCAGCGCCGTCCCCTCAAGCAGATCAGGCAGCACGCCGCACAGCCGCGCCATGAATGGCGAACCCAATGCGGCACATGCCTGCGCCTGCGCCTCGAATGCGTCGGGCAGAATGCTCACCGGAACCGGTCCGCCAGTTTTTGCAGCGGGTTGCGGGTGTCCGGGGCGGGGGCCTCCGTTTGCGCGGCGGGCTTTGCCGGGGTTGTCGCGGATTTGGGTGAGGTCGACGACCGCGGTGGCGCAACACGCAAGGCCACCGCGTTCTGAAATCGCCCGGTATCGCCTGATGCCAGCGCCGCCGCACCGTCCGAAATCCCACGCAACAGATTATCCAGCCAGTCCTGATCAGCGCGGGCGAAATCATGCAGCACATAAGCAGCCACGCGATCCTTGTGACCCGGATGACCGATTCCAAGCCGCACCCGATTGTAGTCAGGCCCGATATGCTGGTGGAGCGAGCGTAACCCGTTGTGCCCCGCATGCCCGCCGCCGGTTTTGGCGCGGCATTTGCCGGGCGCAAGGTCAAGCTCGTCGTGAAACACGGTGATGTCGGCGGCGGTCAACTTGTAAAACCGCATCGCCTCGCCCACCGATTGCCCTGACAGATTCATGAATGTTTCAGGCTTCAGCAACAGAACCTTTTCGCCTGCCAGAACACCTTCGCACAGGCTGCCCTGAAACTTCCCGCGCCAGGGCGCAAACCCGTGATCCGCGGCGATCCGGTCAACGGCCATGAAGCCGATGTTATGACGGTTCTGGGCGTATTTCGCCCCGGGATTCCCAAGGCCAACGAAAAGTCTCATGAGGCATCAGATAGGATATTTCGGCGCAACAAACCAGCAGGCCGGATCCCCGGCCCGTCTTTTCGCCAAAAACACTCTCGGGGGGGTCTGGGGGGCCGACAGCCCCCCAGCTTTGCCGCGAATATGGCGGGTTTATTCGTCCGCGCCGCCTGCGTCGTCACCGGAATCTTCGGTGGCGTCGCCGTCAGCGCCCTCAGCACCTTCTTCGCCGTCTTCATCGTCGTCGGACAGCACGACCGACGGTGCCGATACGTTGGCGATGGCAAAATCGCGGTCGATCACCGGCTTCACGCCTTCGGGCAGATCCACGTTCGAGATTGTGGCAACATCGCCGAAGTCCATGCCCGTCAGATCGACGGTGATGTTTTCAGGAATGTTGTTGGCCTGAACGTTCAGCTCGACTTCCGAGCGTACGACAACCAGCACGCCGCCTTTTTTCAGGCCGGGGCATTCTTCGTGGTTGATGAATTCGACCTGAACGAAGATGTTCACGCGCGAGGTCTGGCGCAGGCGCATGAAGTCGATATGCGTCGGCAGGTCCTTGACCACGTCACGTTCGACGTTGCGGCAGATGACGCGCACGTCGTCCTGACCTTCGACCTTCATGTTCCACAGCGTGGCCAGAAAGCGGCCCTTGCGCAGGTGGTTCAGCAGGTAGTTGAAGGGAATATTGATCGGCTGCGGATCTGCGCCGCCGCCATAGATGATACCAGGTACCAAGCCTTCGCGTCTGGCTTGCCGGGCGGCCCCCTTGCCTGTCCCCGTGCGTACCGTGGCGTTAAGATCCGGGATCTTTCCGGCCATGGGTCGTCTCCTTGATGAAGGGGCACCCTCCAAGGGTGTGTGCCCCGATGAAGCGGCGGCTATACGGGGGAATCGCCGTGATGGGAAGGGGGAATCGCAGCAGGCCGCAGGATCGGAATGAACCGATTGCGCAAGCCAGGGAAATGCCCCGCAGAGAGGCGATCAAGGGCGCGTCCGTCGCGTCGGTTTGACAGCGGGCGCAATCTTGGCCGATCGGGGGATCAGACAACGTGCAGCGCGTTCACGGCACCGGGGTGCGGGGCTGACAGCGCATTGGTCCAAATTTGCACTTTGGCCATTCCTCCTGACAGAATGCTGTCAGGGGGCCTGTGCGAAGACAGGGCATCGAAACCGAATCAAAAGGAACCATCCGATGTCTTTCAAACCCGCAAGTGCCGTTGTCTGGACGGAAATTCCCGTTACCGACATGGATCGTGCCATGGCGTTTTACAGCGATGTCTTCACTTATGAGCTGACAATCGACGACACGGGCCCGAACCCGATCTCGTTCCTGCCCAGCGATGACAGTGGCACGGCAGGCCATCTTTATCCCGGCAAACCATCGTCGGACGGCCCGACCATTCATCTGCTGGTGCCCGATACTCTGGAGGCCACGATGGACCGCTTGACCACCGCCGGCGGCAAGGTTCTGTCTGACCCGATCACCATCCCGCCGGGGCGGTTCGCCTATGCCAATGACCCCGATGGAAACTCCATCGGTCTGTTCGAGGCGGCCTGAGCGATGCGCCGCGCGGATCGCCTGTTCCAGATCGTTCAGGCCCTTCGGGGCGGGCGGCTGGTCACCGCGCGGCGCCTGTCCGAAGACCTCGAGGTGTCCGAACGCACGATTTATCGCGACATGGCCGATCTGATCGGTTCCGGAGTCCCGGTCGAGGGGGAGGCTGGCGTGGGATACCTGCTGCGCTCGGGCTATGAAATGCCGCCGCTGATGTTCACAAGGGCCGAGATCACCTCGCTGGTAGCGGGCGCGCGGCTGATCAAGGCCTGGGGCGGGCTGGATATGGCCAAAGCGGCGGAAGAAGCGCTGATCAAGATTGACGCGGTGCTGCCCGACGCCGTGCGCAATCAGGCGAAAACCGTGCAGATCCATGCGTTTACCTGGAACGCGATGGATGACACGACGCGCGCGCGGCTGGATGCTCTCGATACCGCGGTCGAGGCGCTGGATCGGTTGTCCATCCGATACGACGCGCTGGAGGGGGCCGAGACGACGCGCATCATCCGCCCGCTGGGCCTGTGGTTCTGGGGCAAGGTCTGGACGCTGGTCGGCTGGTGCGAGCTGCGCGACGACTTCCGCATTTTCCGCGTGGACCGGATCGCTGCGATGGAGGCGGTCGGCAAGTTCCGGCCCGAACGTGGCAAACGGCTGAGCGACTTTTACGACTCCAAGGACCACGGCTGACGACCGCGCTTTGGATCAACCGGCGGAGCCTCCGGCGGGAGTATTTTTGGCGAAAAGACATGGTGGTTGACCTTGTCGGCAAAGCGTCGGCACAACGTATGCAAAATGTATGGCACCAGCAGGTCAGGACGGTTGATGCGATTTATTCCAAAATGGTGCGCGCCCTATGTGGTGGCGTTTCTGGTCTCGGGCGGGATGTCATTGCTGGTGTCGGGGTTCGCCACCTGGCGGGCATTGGGATTTGTCGACGGTTTCGGTGGCATCTGGGTGACCACCTGGCTTTGGGCCTGGCTGATCGCGTTTCCCGCATTGGTCGTGCTGCGGCCGATCGTGACCCAGGGTGTTATGTCCTGTACGCGGTCCGAGTAGCAGGCAATCTGGTCAGCGGAGCATGGGGGCACATGTGGGGGGCACACGGGGTGCGGGCGGAAAATTATGCGCGCCCTGATCGCCCCAGTCGCCCGGACCAGACGATGCACGACAGCAGGATCGCGGCCACGATCAGAAACGAAAGCCGCAGCGAAACCAGTTCGGCGGCCAGCCCCAGCAGTGGTGGTCCGATGACGAAACCGGCAAATCCGATCACTGCGGTGCGCGAGATTGCGGCCGTCCGATCCCGCGCGCGGACCTTTTTTCCGACCAGCGCCAGCGCCATGGGCGCAATCACCGACACACCAAGACCGAAGATCGCGAAGCCGACATAGGCGACCAGCGGCACCGGCGCCAGCGCCACGATGACCACGCCCAATGCCGACACCAGCGCCGCACCGTTGATCACGCGCGTTTCGCTTAGCTTTTCGACCACGGCCTGACCGGAAAACCGCCCGATGGCCATGGTCAGGCCCAGCATGAAGGGCCCGAACGCCCCTTCGGCGGCGCGCCCGCCCAGGGTGCGCTCGATATGCAGGGCCGACCAGTTTTCCGTGGCCCCTTCGGACATGAAGGCAATCAGGGTGATCAGCCCACCCCAGAACACCACCGGACCCATGCGGATCTGCGCAGTCTCGGCGTCGTCTGTGGCCGTCTGGGTGTCCATCTTTAGCCAGCTGAGCGCCGCAACGGTGCCAAGGGCGACGACCGCGAAGGCCATCACCGCGGGTACCCCGAATTCGCGCGCCGGGCCGCTGAGCAGGGCGGTGATGGCATAGCCGACGGAAAACACAGCGTGGTGCGAATTCATCAGGCTGCGCCCGGTGCGGCTTTCCAGTTCCGACACCCGGGCGTTCATGATCACGTCCAGCAGGCCCGAGGCCGCCGCCGCACAGAACATCGCCAGCGCGAAGGTCCAGACGTTCGGCACAGATGCGGGCAGCAGAAAGGCCATCGCCAGCAGCCCGGCACCGACCTGCATCGCGCGCGGCCCAAGCATCCGGTCTGCGATGGGGGCCAGGATCAGCGCGGTGCACAGCCCCAGCCCACTGAACAGCAATGCGGCGCCAAACGCCGCATCTGACGCGCCGATGCCTGCCTTGATCTCGGGCACATAGGCCGCAAAAGTTCCCCAGAATGCGCCGACAATCAGGAATGCGGCAACCGGAGCCAGAGCATGGCTGAGAGAGGTCAGGATCGCTTTCATCGCACCGGAGTGCCACGCAGCGTACAGCGGCGCAACTGAACAGTTCACGACGACATATTTCGTCACATTGGCGTTGTTCCGCCGACCGGGTCTGGACCCTGATCGCATGCGGGTGGCGCAAATGCGCAAGCGTGGTGGGCACGAAAAAGGCCGCCCCGGTTTCCCGGCGCGGCCCATAAAATCGCTGACGCAGGGATTAGTTCTGCGCGTAGTATTCGATGACCAGGTTCGGTTCCATCTGCACCGCAAAGGGCACATCGCCCAGGCCCGGCGTGCGGGTGAAGGTTGCGGTCATCTTGGAATGATCGACGTCGATGTAATCGGGTACGTCCCGCTCAGGCAGGCCGGCAGCTTCCATCACGACGGCCAGCTGCTTGGAGCGGTCGCGGATTTCCACAACGTCGCCTTCCTTGACCCGGTAGCTGGGGATGTTGACCCGCTTGCCGTTCACCTTGACATGGCCGTGGTTCACGAACTGGCGCGCGGCAAAGATCGTCGCGACGAACTTGGCGCGGTAAACGACGGCGTCCAGACGACGCTCCAACAGGCCGATCAGGTTTTCACCGGTGTCGCCCTTAACGCGCTCGGCCTCGGCAAAGATGCGGCGGAACTGCTTCTCGGTCAGGTCACCATAATGGCCCTTGAGCTTCTGCTTAGCGCGCAGCTGCAGACCGAAGTCAGACAGTTTACCCTTGCGGCGCTGACCGTGCTGGCCGGGGCCATAATCGCGGCGGTTGACCGGGGATTTCGGACGACCCCAGATGTTTTCGCCCATCCGGCGGTCGAGTTTGTACTTGGCAGAGGTGCGTTTTGTCACCGTCTGATCTCCTCTAACTAATGAGGGCGTTGTCCTTTGGGTTTGACCCCCGACAGGCTTCCCCTTGCGGGGGCCACCAACACCAATAAACGCCCCGGACCGATTGGTCGGGACCGGGGGCTTATACAGCGGTTCGGGGCCGAGTCAACGCCGGTTGCGGCAGGCTTTGAAGCACGATCCTGAATACTTCAAACGTCATGGGAATGGCGCGCGCCCTGCTGAGGGTGTTCGTCTTCGGGCATCGGGGCAGATTTGATGGATGATACCCTAGTGGCGCGTGCCATGAACCATCACCTCCGCTTCGGCGGCGCTGAGGGAACGGCGTGCGGTGCCGCCGTAGGCATATGCGCCATTGGACAGCTCTGGGCAGAGCGATAGCAGCGCGTCGCGCTCCGCAGCCTCCAGCGCGCCAAGATCGGCCGAGGCGGGATGGAAGGTTTCCGACAGGATGCCGTTGGCCCAGACGACCTGATGGCGGTCGAACATCAGATGGATATAGGTGACGCCGCGCGGCGGTGTGACGCGGCGGATGCTGGTGTCGTTCAGCAGATCGGACGCGGCCACCAGAACCTCGGGCGTGTTGAACAGGCTGCGCGCGGCGGCGCCGCGTACCAGCACCCGGTGCCGGGGCGACAACAGCAGATCGGGCTGCGGGTGGCTGGCCCCGAAAGCCCCGGTTTTGATCGAGACGGGCCGAAGATCCGGGAAGCTCTGCAAGCGCGCGCCGCTGATCGTGCGGGTGCCGATCCAGCGCACCGGCTGCGCGCTGTCATCCATGGTCGCGACCAGATCGCCGGGGCGCAGCGCCTCGACCTGTTTGCGGCCGTGGGGCGTATCCAGCCAGGTGCCACGGGTAAAGCACATGACGTTATCGACCGCTTTGGACAGCCGCAGCGCGCCCAGCCCGTCCGGGCAGCGGGTGATCCACAGATCGGTGTCTGACGGGGGCAACCCATCCGCGAACATCACCAGCGGACGCGCAGATGTCGCCACGTCGATCAATGTGGCCGAAAAAACGCGCCGCCCATCGGTCAACGAGAAGCTGCGTTCGAACAGCGGTTCGGCGTCATCCAGATCGGACAGGCGATTGCCGTTGGCCACCCGCCCGTGCATCATCTTGCGCACCGTTTTTGCCGCGCGTTCGCGCAGTGCGGCTACGCCCGGGGCGCCGTCCAGCACCAGGCGGTCATCGGCGCCATCAACGCGCGTCGCGGACCCACTCCAACGCCAGGTCGCCCCAATGCTGAGTGCCGACACAGGTGCCATGCCCAGACCGTCAACGTAGGTCTGCGACCAGGCCAGCACAAAACTGCCCCTGATATTTGAAAACATTCCCGCTCGCCCGTCGTTTTTTCTTATTATCGGGCAGGATAACGCATGCCTTTAACGTAAAGCGAACAATTTTGACGAAATTACCCTGTGATTCGCGCCAAAAGTGGCTGCGGGGGCACAAATCGCTCGCCTTACACGGGTATTTGGTTCGAAAAAGACATGGACGACGGCCTGAAACGCGGTTCAGGCTGCCAATTCAGCCGCATTTTGAATAGCCGCAGTTGGCGCAGGTCATGCAGCCTTCGACCATCCGCATTTCAAAATTACCGCAGCTTTCGCAGGCCTTCGCGGGGCCGATGCGGCTGATTTCGGCGCGCGGGTCGGCCTTCAGGCCCATGCCTTCCCCGGCGATGAAACCGATGGCGATCAGGTGCTTTTCGATGACCCCGCCGATGGCGGCAAGGATGCTGGGGATGTATTTGCCTTCGATCCAGGCACCGCCGCGCGGGTCGAAAACCGCCTTCATTTCTTCGACCACGAAGCTGACGTCCCCGCCACGCCGGAACACGGCGCTGATCATTCGGGTCAGGGCCACGGTCCAGGCGAAATGCTCCATGTTTTTTGAGTTGATGAACACCTCGAACGGTTGGCGCCGCCCGGCGTGCAGGATGTCGTTGATCGTGATATAGATCGCATGTTCGCTCATCGGCCATTTCAGCTTGTAGGTGGTGCCTTCGAGTTCTTGCGGGCGGTCCAGTGGGTCGGAGATGTAGACGACGTCGGCCGAGGTATCCGCAGGCACTTCGGCCGGTTCTTCCGGCGCCGAAACACTCAGCACACTCCCCGTCACCGCATTCGGGCGGTAGGTCGTGCAGCCCTTGCAGCCCTGATCCCAGGCGGCCATGTAGACGTCCTTGAATGCTTCGAACCCAATATCCTCGGGCACGTTGATGGTCTTGGAAATTGAGCTGTCCACCCATTCCTGCGCCGCCGCCTGCATGGCGACGTGGTCCATCGGGGCCAACGATTGCGCGTCGACGAAATGCTCCGGCAGCGGCACGTCACCTTTCACCTGACGCCAGAGGCTTACGGCGTAATCTTCAACTTCTTCTTCAACCCGACTCCCGTCTTTCTGGAGCACCTTGCGGGTGTAGGCATGGGCAAAAACTGGTTCGATCCCCGATGACACATTGCCCGCGAACAGGCTGATCGTTCCGGTCGGCGCGATCGAGGTCAGAAGGGCGTTGCGGATGCCGTGTTCAGCAATGGCGCCGCGCACGTCCGCATCCATCTTCTGCATCGTGCCGCTGGCCAGATAGGCATCGCGGTCGAACAGCGGAAACGCCCCTTTTTCGGCGGCCAAATCCGCCGAGGCCAGATAGGCGGCGCGGGCCAACGCGCGCAGCCAGTCCGAGGTCTGACGCGCCGCCTCGTCCGAGCCATAGCGCAATCCAACCATCGCCAGCGCGTCGGCCAGCCCGGTCACGCCAAGGCCAATGCGCCGCTTGGCGTGTGCCTCGGCCTTCTGCGCCTCCAGTGGGAAGCGGCTGGCATCGACGGTATTGTCCATCATCCGAATGGCGGTCGTGACCAGGTCGCCAAGCTGCGTTTCGCACAGATGCGCGCCGTTTTCGAACGGCGCCTCAACCAGCCGCGCCAGGTTGATCGAGCCCAGCAGGCAGGCGCCATAGGGCGGCAGCGGCTGTTCGCCACAGGGGTTTGTGGCTGCAATATCCTCGACATAGGCCAGGTTGTTCATCTGATTGATCCGGTCGATGAAAATCACCCCCGGCTCGGCAAAATCATAGGTCGAGCGCATGATCTGTTCCCACAGATCGCGCGCCTTCAGGGTGCGATAGGTCTTGCCGTCGAACATCAGATCCCAGTCGGCGCCCGATTTCACAGCCTGCATGAACGGGTCCGTTACCAGGACCGAGACGTTGAAGTTGCGCAGGCGCGCGGGGTCGGATTTGGCCGTCACGAAGGCCTCGATATCCGGGTGATCGCAGCGCATCGTGGCCATCATCGCGCCGCGCCGTGACCCCGCTGACATGATCGTGCGGCACATCGCGTCCCAGACATCCATGAAACTCAGCGGGCCAGAGGCATCCGCCGCCACGCCCTTCACACCTGCGCCTTTGGGACGAAGGGTCGAGAAATCATAGCCGATCCCGCCGCCCTGCTGCATGGTCAGCGCGGCCTCTTTCAGCCCCTCGAATATGCCGCCAAGGCTGTCGGGGATCGTGCCCATGACAAAACAGTTGAACAGCGTGACAGATCGGCCCGTCCCGGCCCCCGCCAGAATGCGGCCCGCTGGCAGGAACTTGAAATCTTCCAGCGCGTCATAGAACCGCGTTTCCCAGGCGCCGGGATCACTTTCGACCGCTGACAGCGCGCGCGCGACCCGGCGCCATGTGTCTTCGACCGTCACGTCAATCGGCGTGCCATCGGCGTCCTTCAGGCGGTATTTCATGTCCCAGATCTGTTCGGCAATCGGGGCAGCGAATCGAGTCATGGCAGGGGTCCGATCAAATCGTATGCGGGTCTATATGATCGCGGAATCGCAGACAGGGAAACCGAAACATTTCAACCCCTGATCACACGGCCCCGCAAGTGGCGAAACACCGGAGTTACCGTCTGGCAGAATCGCTCTGGGGAAACTAAGATACCACATCCTGTGGATAACTCCACCACTGATGCTACATGCTGGAAACAATGGGTCAGCTTCACCTGATAAAACTTTGCGTCGGGATCGACTCGGTCGAAGATCTGATCGCGTGGCGCGCCAAGAACAACCCCAAGGGGCTTGAGGCGCTCAGCCAGCATGTCACCCGGATGTGGCCGAAACGCGCGGAGGAATTGCTGGATGGTGGATCGCTGTTCTGGGTGATCAAGGGCAACATTCAGGCGCGTCAGCGGATCATCGCGTTGGAAGAGGTGACGGGCAAGGACGACATCCGCCGCTGTGCCATCGTGATGGACACGAATGTCATCCGCGTGGCCCCGGCGCGGCGACGCCCGTTTCAGGGCTGGCGCTACCTCAAAGCCGAAGATGCCCCGCCCGATCTGGCCGACCGGCGCAGTGGCGACAGCAGCCTGCCGGTCGAGATGAGCGCGGCCCTGGCCGAAATCGGCGTTCTGTGACCCACGTCCTGCTGGAAGTCTGCGTTGACACGCTGGCCGGTGCGCAGGCGGCCATTCGCGGTGGCGCGGGCCGGATCGAGCTGTGTTCGGCCCTGTCCGAGGGCGGTCTGACCCCGTCTGCGGGGTTGATGCTGGCTGCTGCTGCCTTGCCGGTTCCGGTCTACGCCATGATCCGGCCCCGCGCGGGGCTGTTCCATTTCGACGCCGATGATGCGGCGATCATGCAGGCCGATATCGCCACGGCGCGCGCGGCCGGTCTGGCCGGAGTCGTCCTGGGGGTACAGGATGGCGGTGGCGGGTTGGACATGGGTCTGCTGGCGCGCCTGTCGCAGGCTGCCGGGCCAATGGGGCGCACGCTGCACCGGGTGATCGACGTGGTGCCCGATCCGTTACGCGCGCTGGATCAGGCGGCCGAACTGGGGTTCGCGCGGGTCCTGACCTCGGGCGCGCAACCCCAAGCGCCCGAGGGGGCGGCGTTGATTGCGCAGATGGTGCGTCGGGCAACCGGTCGCATCGGGGTCATGCCGGGCTGTGGGTTGACGGCGGCCAATGTGGGCGACCTCGTCGCGATGACCGGCGTGGCCGAGGTTCACGCCGCCTGCAATGCCGCCGCAGTGGGAGATTCGGCGTTTTCGGATTTCGACCCCGCTGGCGGGCGCATGGAAACCTCGGAAGACGCGGTTCGCGCGATGGTCATGGCCCTGTCGGGATGACCGGCGCGGCGGGGATGCTGGGGGCTTGGCCAGACGCCACGAGGGCACCCTATCCTATGGTCTGATCTTTACTGCCAGCGCCCGCCCTGGCGGACCAGTTCGCGCTGAATATCCGCGACCGGCAGATCGGCCAGCGCGCAGTTGCGGCGCAGCGAAAGCGCGGCGGCGATGCCCGCGCCCTGACCGCCGACCGCGCAGCAGGCCATGTTGCGGGTTGCCGCGTGGCTGATCCGGTCGCCGCCGGTGGCGCGGCCTGCGATCAGCAGGTTCTCGACCCCTTTGGGCAGCAGGTTGCGGTAGGGGATGTGGAAATAGCGCCCCGTGGTCGGCAGGATCAGGATGCCGTAGCCGTCAATGAATTCGGGGAAGATGCCGATGCTGTCGTCGAAGCGTGCCTGATCGCGGACGTCGCCCTCGGTCATGTTGTAGAGGCAGTCGACCTTGCGGGTGTCGCGGATGCCGATGGACATGCCAAAGTTCCTGAGCCGGATTCCATCGCAGCCGGGCGTGTAACGGCGCAACGCGTCGATCGCCAGCATCGCCTGACGCCGCCCCTCAATCTCGAACGCCGTCAGGCTGTCGGGGTCGGTGCCGTCGCAGCCGTCGAGGTGGATCAGGTTCATGTAGGTCAGCTCGCCCGTGTCATGAACAGCGCCCCAGGTGCCTGCGATTGTGTTCAGATGCGCCGGGATCAGCCCGTCCTTGATCGCCCGGTCGAAGGGTTTCTTGAGGAAGGGCGAGAACATCTCATCCTCCTTCCCGGAGGTTTCGATCACCCATTCGCCGCCACCGCCCCAGTCGGCATAGGTTTGGGGATCGGCCTTGATGCCCTCCATGAAGGCGCGTTTGTCGACCCCTGCGCAGTGGAACATGACGCTGGCGGCCATCATGTTTTCGCGGTCGGTCTTGGCGGTAGGTGCTCCGGCGCGGGCGGCGATGTCGGCGTCGCCGGTGGCGTCGATCACGCGGGCCGCCAGGATCGCCTCTCGCCCCGCTTTGCTTTCGGTGATGATGCCGGTGATGCAGTTGCCGTCCATGATCGGCGCGACGAACTGGCGGTGCAGCATCGGGGTGACGCCGGATTCGGCCACCAGCGTGTCGGCGACCAGTTTGAAGCCCTCGCTGTCGATCTCATGGGACAGCGACTGACTTTCCGGCACTGCCGCGCCCATTTCCTTGGCGCGGTCTTCGAATTCGCGGGCGATGCCGTTGCTTTCGACCGTCTGTTCGTGGCGATACCAATGCATCCCTTCGACGCCCACAACGGTCAGGTTGCCGCCGAAACAGCCGAAGCGTTCGACCAGCGTGGTTTCTGCGCCTGCACGGGCCGAGGCGAGTGCAGCGGGCAACCCGCCAGGGCCGGAGCCGACGACGAGGACTTCGGTTTCGCGCACAACGTCGATTTCGCGGGCGGGTTCGGTGATGGTGCGGGTCATGCGCAGGTTTCCCCTTCTGTTTTTTCGCCCGGAATCAAGCCTGAAAGGCGCCGGGCGAGCGCCTGTCTGCCCGTCGCACCAAAGGTGCGCCGACTCTATAACTTTCGGCACGCCTCCGGCGTGACGGGCAGGCGCTTCTGCAACGTCTCGAACTCTACTGCCGTCAGGGTTAACCCTGCGGGATAAATTGCCCGACACTACCGAATCAGCGCCTCCCCGCAGACAGGCACGCGCCCGGCTTGCACTTTCATTGAAACAGTAAGTCTAACCCCCCGCGTCCACCTCAACCCCCAGCGCCTTGGCGACGGTGAAGATATCCTTGTCGCCGCGCCCGCACATGTTCATCACCAGCAGGTGGTCCTTGGGCAGGTCGGGCGCGATCTTCATCACATGGGCCAGCGCGTGGCAGGGTTCCAGCGCCGGGATGATGCCTTCCAGCGCGCATGACAGCTGGAACGCCTCCAGCGCTTCTACGTCCGTGATCGAGACATATTGCGCCCGCCCAATCTCATGCAGCCAGGCGTGTTCCGGTCCGATGCCGGGGTAATCGAGGCCCGCCGAAATGCTGAACCCCTCCAGAATCTGCCCGTCATCATCCTGCAGCAGATAGGTCCGGTTTCCGTGCAGCACGCCAGGGCGACCGCCTGTCAGGCTGGCGCAGTGCTCCATCTTGGCGTTCACACCCTTGCCGCCCGCTTCGACCCCGATGATGTTGACGCTCTTGTCGTCGAGGAACGGAAAGAACAGGCCCATGGCGTTCGAGCCGCCACCGATTGCGGCAATCACCGTGTCGGGCAGGCGCCCCTCGGCGGCTTGCATCTGTTCCTTGGTTTCCTTGCCGATGATCGCCTGAAAATCCCGCACCATGGCGGGGTAGGGGTGCGGCCCCGCGACCGTGCCAATGCAATAGAAGGTATCGCGCACGTTGGTGACCCAATCGCGCAGCGCGTCATTCATCGCGTCCTTGAGGGTGCCACGACCGCTGGTCACCGGCACAACCTCGGCCCCCAGCAGGCGCATTCGAAAGACGTTGGGCATCTGGCGTTCCACATCATGCGCGCCCATGTAGACGATGCATTTCAGCCCGAACTTGGCGCAGACCGTTGCCGTCGCCACCCCGTGCTGGCCCGCGCCGGTTTCGGCAATGATCCGGGTTTTCCCCATGCGCCGCGCCAGAAGGATTTGCCCCAGCACGTTGTTGATCTTGTGCGCGCCGGTGTGGTTCAGCTCATCCCGTTTGAGGTAGATTTTCGCGCCACCCAGATGCTCGGTCAGCCGTTCGGCGTGGTACAGCGGGCTGGGGCGGCCGACATAATGGGTCCACAGGTCGTCCATCTCGGCCCAGAAGCTGTCGTCGGTCTTGGCGCGCTCGTATTCGGCCTCAAGATCCAGGATCAGCGGCATCAGCGTTTCCGATACGAAGCGACCGCCGAAATCGCCGAAGCGGCCGTTTTCGTCCGGGCCATTCATGAAGGTGTTGAACAGGTCGTTGGGCATTCGGGGCTCCTTCGATGCGACGCCGTGGTGTAGCCCGTGCCGTCGAAACGGTAAAGCGACGAAAGCTATTTGCCCGGACGCCAGGCGCGCCACCTAAGTGCCAGCCAGCGCCGCCCGACAATCACCGCGCGCACGATCATCGGCCGCAGTATCGGCATATCAATCGCAAGCAACGCCAGGCCCACCGGCAGCATCCACAGCCCGAACACCGGCAGGATCGCAAGCACGCTGCCGGCGATCAAGACAAGGGCGATGGGCAAGCGGAACATCCACAGTTTGCGCCTCAACAGCCCGCGCAGTACCGAACCAACCAGCGGCACATGTCGCGAGATCGCGTTCAATTGCCGCGTCAGCCGGATGCGGTTTTTCGTCGGATCGTCGTCAACCAAATACTGTCTCCGAAGGTGGATGCCGACGCGAAGGGCCACGGCCAATTCTGGCATATAGGCGTTCAGCCCATCGGCTCCAACGGGCGTTTGAAGCCGGTGTGCGATGCAACAAATCCAAGGCTGGTGTAGAATTGCGCCGAGTCTGTCCGGCTGGCGTTCATGGTCAGTTGCATCAGCGTACAGCCCGCGGCGCGGGCGCGTGCCTCGGCATCCGCGAACATGGCGCGTCCGACCCCCTGACCCCGCAGGGCGCTGGCCACGCGAACGCTTTCGATCTGTGCCCGGCGCGCCGCGCGCAGCGACAGGCCCGAGATGAACGTCAGCTGATAGGTCGCCACAATTTTTCCGGCGTCCTCGCCCACGATCAGCGTATTGGCACCCTCGGCCATCATCGCGTCGAAGGCGGCGAGGTAGCGCGCCATTTCGGCCCCTTCGCGCTGCGAACCCAGCGCGTCGTCCTGCAACAGCGCCAGAACGGCAGGCACGTCATCGCGGGTCGCAGGGCGGAAACTCACCGGCATCAGCGTACCGCCGTCAGGAAATCGCGGATCAGGCCCGCGTCCTTCACCCCCGGGGCGCTTTCGACGCCGGAACTGACGTCGACCTGTTGCGCGCCGGTCAGGGCAATCGCCTGGGCCACGTTGGCGGGCGTCAGCCCCCCGGCCAGCATCCAGGGGCAGGGCCACCGCCGGTTGGCGATCAGCCGCCAGTCGAAGGTCAACCCGTTACCGCCGGGCAGCACTGCGCCTTTCGGGGGCTTCGCATCGACCAGCAGTTGATCGGCGACGGCACCGTAGTTGTCCAACTGCGCCAGATCCTGCGCATCGGCCACCCCGACCGCTTTCATCACCGGCAGGCCATAGCGGGCGCGGACCTCGGCCACACGTTCGGGCGGCTCGGACCCGTGGAGTTGCAGCATGTCGATCGGCGTGTGTTCCAGGACTGCGTCCAGTTCGGCGTCTGACGCGTTCACCACCAGCGCCACTTTGGCCACGCCAACCGGCACATCAATCGCCAATGCGCGCGCGGCCTCGACCGAGATATGCCTTGGGGATTTCTGGAAGAAAACGAAGCCGACGTAACCGGCGCCAGCCTCGACCGCGATCGACAGATGCTCTGCCGTCGAGAGTCCACAGATTTTCGTGCGTGTTTTGGCCATGGGCCGGGGTCTAGCGCGCGGCGGCCGGAGCCTCAAGCATCGCCAGGACGTCGTCGCCGGTGTCAGAGCCGGTGTCGGTCAGACGGTCAACCTCAGCCTCTAGCCGCTCCCGTTCGCGCCGTTCGTGGCGCGCCTCCGCGCGGTGCTTGTGTTCGCGCAGCCATTCCCAGACGAAGCCGATGGCGACACCGGCGACGATGCTGCCCAAGATCACCAGAAACAGGGGTAAAGAAATCGACCATTGATAGCCAAACAGCCCCGCCATTTCTTCTGGCAGAACCCGCAGGGTGACGAAGCCCCTGTTGGCAAGGGCGGTTGCGATCAGGACAATCGCAAGGCCGCCAAGGAAAGCATATCGGATCAGGCGCATGGCGCCATTCTAGCCCTTGTTCAGGCGGTCGCGCAACAGCTTGCCAGTCTTGAAAAACGGAACGTGCTTTTCTTCGACATTGACCGAGTCCCCGGTGCGCGGATTGCGGCCGACGCGCGCGTCACGCTTCTTGACCGAAAACGCGCCGAAACCACGCAGTTCGACCCGGTCGCCCCGCGCCATGGCCGAGATAACCTCTTCAAAAATCGTGTTCACAATGCGTTCGACATCGCGGTGATACAGGTGCGGATTCTCATCCGCGATTTTCTGGATCAGTTCAGAACGGATCATATCAAGTCCCCCTGCGCGCCTCTTGTGGCAGACTGGGCGCGATACCGAACTATAGGCGAAACCGGGGCGGACGCAAAACCCCCATGCGACCAAAATAGGCGCTAATGCGCTGAATATTGGGGATAAACACGGATGATCCTGCGGAAACTGCCGCTCAGCGGTACGCAGGCGGGCGAGTCGGCCTGCAATCGGCGCGCGCTGATTCGGGTGCGGCGCGGGCGGCAGCGAACCCGCCGCGCGGACCAATCGGCCTCGGGTTTCGGGACAAGATCGCTGGCGGCGCAAGCCCGGCTGCGCGCCGGTCGATCCCGGTGCGGTCCCGGTTCAGCCGCGCGACGGGCGTGGTGGCCTTTGCGGTGTGCTGACCCTAGGGTGGCGCGACGGATTGGCGATCGGAGGGCGCGATGGCATCGCCCAGCGAAGCGGTGGAACAGCTGTGTATGGGATGCGGGTTTTGCTGCGACGGATCGCTGTTTGCCTGTGCCAGCCTGCAAAAGGACGAAAACCCGCCAGTGGGTCCGACGTGGGAAGGCACCGGAGGCAATCTGGTTTTTGCCATGCCGTGCCGCTGTTTTGACGGAAAATGTACGATCTATGACGCCAGACCGAAAACCTGCATCGGGTATTATTGCGATACCGCTAAGCTGGTGAAATCCGGCCGGCTTGGCCTTGCCCGGGCGCAGACCCGGATCGAGACGATGCGCGCGCATATTGCCGATTTCCGCAAGTTGACCGGGGATTTTGAAACGCCCATGCCAACGCTCACCCGCAATACCATCGACGCCTACAAGTTGCAGCGCAAATCGCGCAGTCATACGGCGGCTGATCGAAGGACTTCGCGGGCGGCGTATCGTTACCGGGTGTTGAAGAACCGCTATTTCGCCGGGCGTTACAAGCGGCGCATGCCGCGGCTTTCGCGGGCAATTTCCCGACTGCTGCCGCATTGGGCAAGGGCGCGCCGCAAGAATTCCTGACCGAGCGCGTATCGGCGAAAAAAAGCCCCGCGCCAGTGGCACGGGGCTTTTCCAACGTTATGTCAGACGCTTATGCGTCGTCGTCGCTTTTCAGCGCTGCACCCAGGATGTCGCCAAGCGAGGCACCGGAGTCCGACGAACCATATTGTTCGACCGCTTCTTTTTCTTCTGCGATCTCGCGCGCTTTGATCGACAGACCCAGACGGCGGGTCTTGGCGTCGACATTGGTGACGCGCACGTCGACCTTGTCGCCAACCCCGAAGCGTTCGGGGCGCTGTTCGGCACGATCCCGGCTGAGGTCGCTGCGGCGGATGAAGGATTTTGCACCCTCGTATTCCACCTCGATGCCGCCATCTTCGATCGAAGTCACCTCGACCGTGATGATCGATCCGCGCTTCACGCCGTCGGTCGCCTCGGTAAAGCTGTCGTCCAGACCTTTGATTGACAGGCTGATACGCTCTTTCTCGACATCCACTTCGGTGACCACGGCATTGACCGAGTCGCCCTTGCGGTAGTTCTGGATCGCATCTTCGCCACGTTCGTTCCAGCTGATGTCGCTGAGGTGAACCATGCCGTCGATGTCGCCGTCCAGGCCGACGAACAGACCGAATTCGGTGATGTTCTTGACCTCGCCTTCGACCGGCGTGCCCTCGGGGTGGGTTTCTGCAAACACCTCCCACGGGTTGCGCATGGTCTGTTTCAGGCCAAGGCTGACTCGGCGTTTGATCGGATCGATCTCAAGCACTTTGACGTCGACTTCCTGGCTGGTCGAGACGATTTTGCCCGGATGGACGTTCTTCTTGGTCCAGGACATTTCGCTGACGTGCACCAGACCTTCGACGCCCGGTTCCAGTTCAACAAACGCACCGTAGTCGGTGATGTTGGTCACGCGGCCCTTGTGATCGCTGTCCAGCGGGTACTTGCCTTCGACGGCGTTCCAGGGATCGTCCTGCAGCTGCTTGAGGCCAAGCGAGATGCGGTGCGTTTCCTTGTTGACCTTGATGACCTGCACCTTGATCGTCTCACCGATGGTGACGATCTCGGACGGGTGGTTGACCCGGCGCCAGGCCATGTCGGTGACGTGCAGCAGCCCGTCAACACCGCCCAGATCCACGAAGGCACCGTATTCGGTGATGTTCTTGACCACACCGTCAACTGCCTGACCTTCGGTCAGACCACCGATAACCTCGGCACGCTGTTCGGCGCGGGATTCTTCAAGGATCGCACGGCGCGACACAACGATGTTGCCCCGGCGACGGTCCATTTTCAGAATCTGGAACGGCTGCTTCAGACCCATCAGCGGGCCAGCGTCGCGCACGGGGCGCACGTCGACTTGGCTACCGGGCAGGAACGCAACTGCGCCGCCCAGATCGACGGTAAAGCCGCCTTTGACGCGGCCAAAGATGGCTCCGTCGACTTTTTCTTCTTCGGCGTAAGCCGCTTCCAGACGGTCCCAGGCGGCTTCGCGGCGGGCCATTTCGTGGCTGATGACAGCCTCGCCCTTGGCGTTTTCGACCTGGCGCAGGAAAACCTCGACCTCGTCGCCCACTTCAATTTCGGGGGCTTCGCCGGGGTTTGCGAATTCTTTCAGCTCGACACGGCCTTCCATTTTATAGCCGACGTCGATGATGGCTTGTCCCGCTTCAACTGCGATGACTTTGCCTTTAACAACAGACCCTTCCTGGGGCGTGTCAATCTCGAAGCTTTCGTTGAGGAGGGCTTCGAATTCCTCCATCGTTGCTTTAGCGCACATGCGTGTTCAGTTTCCTATCATAAGCGTTTTATCTGGCCGCGCGGTTGTCTCCGCCGGTCTTTCTGGTTTCGATTGGTCGCCGGTTGCCCGGCCGGAAATAAAGTCAGGGCCGGAGAATTCCGACCCTGCCCATATGCCCGTCCACAACTGTTGCCGTCGTGTTGACAGGCGGGCGTATAGGCCGCGCGGCCCTGTCTTGCAAGGGGTTTGCGCGCGATCCCCTTGACCCCGGCGCGTCCAGCGCGTTGTCATGGCGGTGATCAGAAGGATTCCCCCCATGCCCAGCGATTTCAAAGCCGAACTTACCGACCGCCTTGTCCGTTATTGCGCGATTGACAGCCAAAGCGACGAACGTTCCCCAAGCAGCCCCAGCACCGGCATCCAGTTCGACATGCTGAACCTGCTGCGCGATGAGTTGGAGGGCATTGGGGCCGAGGATGTGCAGATCACCGACTACGGCGTGGTTCTGGCGACGATCCCGGCGACGACTGACGCCGCGGCCCCGACAATCGGCCTGCTGGCCCATGTGGACACCGCCCCGCAATTCAACGCGACCGGCGTGAAACCCGTCGTTCACAACGCTTACAACGGTGGCACTATCAGTTTCGCCGACGCGCCCGAGTTGGAATTATCGCCCGAGGGTTCGCCCCATTTGGCCAATTGCGTCGGCCATGACATCGTCACTGCCAGTGGGCTGACCCTGCTGGGCGGCGACGACAAGGCCGGGGTGGCGATCATCATGACCGCTGCGCGGCATCTGCTGGAGAACCCGTCGATCCCCCACGGCAAGCTACGCATCGCCTTCACCCCGGATGAGGAGATTGGGCGCGGCGTCAACGAACGTCTGCCTAGTGACCTAGCCGCCGACTTCGCCTTCACCTTCGACGGACAGGACCCCGGCGGTTTGGAGGTCGAGACCTTCTCGGCCGATGGCGCGCTGGTGACGGTTGAGGGCGTCTCGATCCATCCAGGCAACGCCAAGGGCAAGCTGGTAAACGCGCTGCATCTGGTCGCGAAGATTATCGACACGCTGCCCCAGACCCGTCTGACGCCCGAGACCACCGAAGGGCGCGAGGGGTTCATCTTTGTGGGTGAGGTGACCGGCAATGCGGCAAGCGCCGAGATCAAGCTGATCCTGCGCGATTTCGAGATGGACAAGCTGGCCGCCCATGGGGACCTGTTGCGCCAGGTCTGTGCGACCATCGCGGCAACCGAACCGCGCGCGACGATCACCTGCGACATCACCCCGCAATACCGCAACATGGCCTATTGGCTGGACGACGATCCCCGCGCCGCCGAGCTTGCCCGCGCCGCCTATCGTGCCTGCGGGATCGAGCCGGTGTCGGTCCCGATCCGGGGCGGCACGGACGGGTCACGGCTGACGGAACTGGGCGTGCCGACGCCGAACCTGTTCACCGGGATGCAAAATATCCACGGCCCGCTGGAATGGATCAGCGTGCAGGACATGGAGGCCGCGACGGGCGTTTGCCTGAAGCTGGTTGAGCTTGGGGCGGGGGATTGAGGGCGGTATGCTAAAGTGACGTATCGGATCGCTGCACTTTTCGGCTCAGCTTGGACGTTCTGTCGGTTTCCGTTTTGCAGCCCGGAATCAATCCCGAAAGGGCGCCGGGTGATCGCCTGACCGTCCGTCGCACCAAAGGTGCGCCATGATTCATTGGCACGCCACCGGCGTGACGGGCAGGCGTTTTCGATGGGTCGCGAACCCTTCGTAGTCCGGAGTTAACGCTGAACCATAAATTGCCACACACGGCTGTCGCATCGCCTCTCCCCCGGTCAGGCGCGCGCCCGGCTTGCACTTGCATCAGGGCGATACCCGCAACAGGTCAGAAGACCACCAATCCGCTTTGTGGCTCAAGAACATTGCCCCAACCACCCGTTAACACCGCGCCCCTGACCAACCCCCGCTTCTTCCAAATTTCGGCTTTCCGGAGAACTTCTCGAAGACGGCGGGCCACGAACCACCCATCCCGCTCCATTCCAAGTGACCGGGCGATTCAGAGTGGACCTGACCCTAGCTGTCGCGCCGCGCCTGTCGGTCTTCAACGATGGCAATCGCGCGGGCGACAGCCTCATCTATCGTCATGTCTGTTGTGTCCAGAAGCACCGCGTCCGGCGCCGCAACCAGCGGCGCTGTAGCCCGCTGGCTGTCGCGGGCGTCACGTTCCTTCAGGGCTTGCAGCACCCCTTTCAACGTCACATCTTCGCCGCGCGCCTGCATCTCGGCAAACCGCCGCGCCGCGCGCACCTGATCCGAAGCGGTGACGAAAAGCTTCACTTCGGCGTCCGGGCAGACGACCGAGCCGATGTCGCGCCCGTCCAGGATCGCGCCACCTTCACGCCGCGCGAACCGACGCTGGAAATCGAGCAATGCCGCGCGTACCTCTGCCACCGCCGCCACGCGCGAGGCCGCTTGCGCCACTTCAGAGCCGCGCAAACCATCACGCCGCAGGTCCGCTTCCCGCAGCCCTTCGGCGGCTTGCAGCGGATCATCCCCGGCCAGAACCCTCAGGGCCACAGCCCGATACAGCAGCCCGGTATCCAGATGCGCAAAGCCGAAATGATCCGCAATCTGGCGCGACACCGTGCCCTTGCCGGACGCTGCCGGGCCGTCGATGGCGACGGTGAATGCGCCGGGAATGCTCATCGAATGCCTCGCCAATTTTTCCACAATGAAAGCGCAAGTAAGGCGATGATTGCGCAGAATGCCAGTGTCCCCAATGCGGATTTCATCACCGTGGCAAAACTGGCGGCGGCGATCTGTGCATCGCCGAGTTGATCCGGCGCGACCACCAACATCGCCTTGATCCGCGCGTTTTCAAGATAATCGAAGCCGGACCCGGCCAGCGCAATGGTTTGCAGAACAATGCGCAAGGCGCGCCAACGCGCCGGAATCAGCGACTGGAACGACAAGATCAGGACCAGTGCAAGCAATGCCGGATAGACGCCGTCCAACCATGCCTGAGGACCAAGGTAGATCGCCCGCCCGGCATCAGAAAGTGCTGCAAGAAAATCACGCGCCTCAGCCGCTGAATACCCGGTTGGGCGCAGATCAAAGGGCCGCAATCCCGATGCGGATTGAGAAATCGTCGGCAGGGTCCAGGCAACAATGGCAAAGTAGATTGCCAGGGTCAGGACCACCAGGGCCCAGAAGGCAATCCGGCGCACGCTCATGCCTTGACCACTGTTGTCAGGGCCGGGTCGCGCCCCTGTGCGCTGGGCAGCCCATCGTCGATCTCGTAATAGTCGCCCTTGTCCGCACAAAAGATGTGCCCGGCCATGCTCAGCCCGGTCGCCCCGTCAAGCGAGCCTGCGAGGATCGACAGGTTTTCGCCCGGTCCGTCCCAGAACAATGGCGACCCGCAGGTGCCGCAAAAGCCGCGCCGCGCCGTGTCTGACGATTGATACCAGCTGACCGCCCCTGTCACCGTCACATCCGCGCGCGCGGCCGAGGTCGCAGCAACATGGTGGCCGCTGGCCTTGCGGCACTGGTTGCAATGGCACGCAACAACCGGGCGCAACGGACCGCTGACCTGAAATGAGACGGCCCCGCACAGGCAACTTCCCCTAGTTTTCGTCATCCTCGACCCTTCCGGTCCGGTAAGTGCCAGAGCGCGCCCATCTTTTCCTCGAACGACCGTGGCTTGATGGGGCTGAAGCCGCCTGTGTGGTAGAGGGTGATCTCATTGAGGAAAAACCGGTCCCCGGCACTCAGAAAATCGACGCGCATGTAGTCCAGATGCCGCGCCAGAAGATGTGCGACGCGCAGCATATCCTCAAACCCCTGTGGTTTGGGCTTGGGCGTGACGTGGCGTGGACGGCTCGTGGAGACGTCCAGCGGTGTGAAGTTTTCATCAAAGTAGGTGACCCGCCGCCCGAACTGGCGGTCGCCGGTGCCGATGTGACCGCAACCGAACTGGTCGCGGAATATGTGAAACCTGACATCATCGGCGAGCGAGCCATCTTTGTTCAGCAACAGGGCCTGGGCACCAACACGCGGCGAAATCGTGTGATAGCCGGATTCGTGGCGACTGGAGTCTTTTCCGTAATCCCGCGCCAGCCAGCGATTCAGGCGGCGGCGCACCTTATCGGGATCGAGTGCCGCGCCCTCACGCAGGATCACGTTCCAGCCCAAAGCGTGGTTGCATTTTGGCGCCAGATCGGCAGGCAGCGCGGAAAAATCCAGCTTGTCGGCATCATCAACAACCTGCAGATATTTGGGCAGGTAGCGATGGTCTTCCGTTGGCAGGACCGAACCCGCCCATTCGGCCATGCCGGTCTTGTTAATCAGGATCGGAAACAGCGGGTTGCGGTCGTAGAGTTTGCGCCACTGGATCTTCTCACTCAGGCTTTTCGGGTTTTTCAGGTCCATATCGTAACCGCTTGCCGTGCGAAACTTCCGGCGCAAAGCAGGAAATCCCCGCAGCCGATCCAGATCGGCGCCGAGATGTGCAAGAAACTGTCGCACCAAGGCTTTTGGGGATTTGCGCGGCATCAGGCCTGCACAGCACAATCAGACTTGGCCAAGTCAGCTTGCATCAGAATGCGTCAACTTGGCCCCAAGCCCTGTCATCAACGCCTCGAATATCGGGAAAGAGGTTGCGACCGGGCCTGCGTCATCCACTGTGATCGGGTTCCGAGCAGCGAAACCAAGGCACAGGAAGGACATGGCGATGCGGTGGTCCAGACGGCTTTGGCAGGTTGCACCGCCGGGAACGCCGCCGGGGCCGAGGCCATGGACAGTCATCGAATCTTCGGTCTCATCCACCGTGACGCCGCAGGCCCTGAGGCCGGTCGCCATGGCGTCGATCCGGTCGCTTTCCTTGACCCGCAATTCCCGGATGCCCGGCATTTCGGTGATGCCGGTCGCCGTTGCGGCGATCGCCGACAGGATCGGGTATTCGTCGATCATGCTGGGCGCGCGGTGCTCGGGCACGCGGATACCGCTAAGCGGGCCATAGCGGACGCGAAGGTCGGCGACAGGTTCGCCGCCTTCCGTACGCTCGTTCTCATAACTCAGATCCGCCCCCATCTCGCGCAGGGTGGTGAACAGCCCGGCGCGGGTCGGGTTCAGCCCGATGTTGGGGATCAGCACGTCCGAGCCGGGCACCATCAGTGCCACAGCCACCGGAAACGCGGCGGAGGAGGGATCGCGTGGCACGGCAATGGTCTGCGGGGTCAGTTCGGGCTGGCCGGTCAGGGTAATGACGCGGCCCGCTTCGGTTTCTTCGGTGCTGATCTCGGCCCCGAAGCCCGCAAGCATGCGTTCTGTGTGGTCGCGGGTCGCCTCACGCTCGATCACCACGGTCTGGCCTGGCGCGTTGAGGCCGGCCAGCAGGACGGCGGATTTCACCTGGGCCGAGGGCATCGGCACCGTGTAGGTCACCGGCACCGGGTCCGTCGCGCCAACAATCGTCATTGGCAGGCGGCCGCCGCTGCGCCCCACGGCCTGCGCGCCGAACAGGGCAATCGGATCGGTGATCCGCGCCATGGGGCGGGAATTCAGGCTGGCATCGCCGGTGAATGTGGCGGTGATCGGCTGGGTCGCCATCGCCCCCATGATCAGCCGCACCCCGGTGCCCGAATTGCCGCAGTCGATCACGCCATCCGGTTCGGCAAAGCCGCCAACACCGACACCCTGCACCCGCCACGCACCCGGGCCGGTCTGTTGAACCTCGGCCCCGAAAGCGCGCATCGCTTTGGCGGTGTCCAGCACATCGTCGCCTTCCAGCAGCCCGGTGATCCGGGTTTCGCCGACACACATCGCGCCCAGGATCAGCGACCGGTGCGAGATTGACTTGTCACCCGGTACATCTGCGGTTCCGGCAAGCGGGCCAGATGGGTGGGCGGTCATCGGTTTGGCGGGGCCATGGGCGGACAAGGGCACACTCCGTTGCGTCTGGCGGGGTTTCGGGCGGTCTTACCCGCCTGTTCTGGCGGCGTCTATGGTCCACCAGTGCAACAACGGAAATTGCCGCCCCGGCGATCTGCGCGGGGCGGCGTCGGGCAGGCATGTGATGGGCCTAGCCGACGGTTTCGGCGACCCGGAAATCAGCGGTTTCGTGCAGCGGGAACATAACCTCCGAGATGGTCACTTCGGGGGTGCCGACGACGCGATAGGCGGTGCCGATTGTGCGCGCCAGTTCACTGCCACGGAACGCGGCGAGTGCGGCGGCGCTTTCCCAGATCATAAAGCCGCCATAGCGGTTTTCGCCGTCGAGTTTCATGTAGAATTTCTGGACCAGACCCGGCTGGGCCTCATAGGCGGGTTTGCGTTTCTGGCTGACGGCGGTGACTTCATCCTCGCTCAGTGCGCTTTCGAATTGTACGAGTTGGGCAATCATGGCTTTCTCCTTTGCTTCGGTGCAACCGGAACATCCGATCTGAGGTCAGCTTGTCATGTGCGTTCATGCAATGGTATTCGCAGATAATGCCAACTCAGCTTGCAAAAACGGACAGAGTCATGGAGCAGCCCGATACCGGCCCGGCAGGCACCGCAACCGTCGCGGGAATGGCGCGGTTGGAGTGGGGCGATCTTGCGTTGATCCTGGCCATCGCCCGTGGGCGCGGCCTGTCAGGGGCGGCGCGCAGTCTTGGCAAGACCCACAGCACAGTTTTCCGCAACATCAACGCCATCGAGGCGCGCACCGGCGTGCGCTTTTTCGACCGTTTCAGCCATGGCTATGCGGCCACCGATGCGGGGCGCGCCGCAGTGGCGGCGGCCGAGCGGATCGAGGAGGAGGTGAACGCCCTTGGCGTTGAGGTTCTGGGACGGGACACGCGCCTCAGCGGGCGGATCCGCGTCACCTCGCCCGAGGCTTTCGCCGAGGATCATGCGCCCGGCATCATCGCCCGGTTCACCCGCCGTCATCCCGACATCCAGATTGATCTGTCGCCCGGACACGGCGCCGTCGATCTGAACCGGCGCGAGGCCGAGGTTGCCATCCGCGCCACCAAGGCCGCGCCCGAGGCAAGCTTTGGCCGCCGGGTCTGTGACTTCCGCTTTGCGCTCTATGGCACCGCGGACTGCCTGCGCGCCATGCAGGGGCGGCCGTTGGCGCAATGTACCTTCTGCCTGATCGAGGGGTCGGCAGGCTGGTTGGTTCCAATGATCTGGAAAACGCGGGAGGAGGGCGAGGCCCAGACCGTGTTCCAGTGCCGCGCCTCACGCGCCGTGCAGAACGCGGCGGTCGAGGGGATCGGCCTGACCTTCTTGCCCTGCTATGTCGGCGATGCCGATCCTCGGCTGGAACGCGCCTCGGATGCCATCACCGGACTTGATATGAGCCTGTGGGTTCTGACCCATCCTGATCTGCAGACGACCGCCCGTGTCCGCGCCTTGATGAGCCATCTTTATGAGGAGTTGACACAGAACGCCGACCTCTTTGCCGGTCGGGTCAAGCCGCCGGGCCGGTGGAACCTGTTGCCCGCGACGAACTGATGTGCCTCAGCCCCTCGGCTTTGCCCGCGCGGTTGGCGCGGCCTTCCACGGTTCTTCCGGCCAGGGATGCTTGGGATAGCGTCCGCGCATGTCTTTGCGAACGTCGCCATAAGCCCCGCGCCAGAACCCCGGCAGGTCGGTCGTGGTCTGCAAGGGTCGCCCGGCTGGTGACAGCAGGGTGATCCGCAGGGGTTGACCGGCCACCACGGGATGGGTGGTGGTGCCGAACATCTCTTGCAGTTTCACGGCAATCTCGGGGGCATCGCCTGAATAATCCACCTCGACCCCGCGCCCCAGCGGGGTTTCGAACCGGCGCGGTGCGGCGCGGTTCAGCGCCTGCGTTTGCGCGTGATCCAGCCGCGCGGCCAATGCCTCGGTCGCATCAAACGCACGCCAATCGGCGGCACTGCGCACCCCGCCGAGGAACGGGGCGAGCCAGTCTTCCAACGTGTCCAGAAGTGCGGCGTCCGAGCAATCGGGCAGCGCCGCGCCACCAACCCGCGCGCCTTCCACGCGCTCCTGAAACCGCTTTGCTTTGGCCGACAGGCCCAGCCCCAGGTCGCGCACCCCGTCCAGCATTGCGGTGGTCACATCCTCGGCGGGCGCATCGTCCCAGCGGCGCGCGTTCAGCACCAGCGCGCCAAAGCGTTCTTCCTGCACCGCCTCGACCCGGCCGGTGCGGCGGGACCAGCGGCAGGTGTCGCGCCAGGCGATCTGATCGGCGAAGGCATCGCGCAAATCAGCCTCGGGAAGTGTCACGGCCTGCCGCACGCGTGCGTCCCTGGCGCGCCCGTCCGTGTCAGTGACCACGATCAGCCGCGCGCCCGCCAGCGGATCGTCGGGCGCCATCGCCACGCCTTTACCGCCCGACAACAGCCAGCGCGGGTCATCCCCCGGGCGGCGCAGACCGATCCGGTCGGGATAGGCAAGTGCGGCCTGGACTGAAAGCGGCGGTGCCTTGGCTTGCGGGGCGGCCTTGCGCAGGCGTTTGGCGGTATCGCGAATCTGCGCCACCGCGCCGGGGTTGGCGGGCCATGGGTGGCGGGCGGCATAGGCGCGGGTGTCGCGCACAGCCTCAAGACGCAGCGACAGGTCGACCGGCGCATGTGTCAGGGGGTCCCGCTCTGACAGGATCGCGGCGAGGTCGGCAGCCCCGGCCCCGGCGAGTGTCAGCATGTGACCCAGACGCGGGTGCAGCGGCAGCGCGGCCAGCGCGCGCCCGTGGTCAGTGATCCGCCCGGCCCCTTCCAGCGCCCGGAGCGAGGTTAGCAGGTCGTGCGCCTGTTCCCAGGCGCCCGAGGGCGGCGGTGTCAGAAACGCCATCTGGTCCGTGCTGTCCGTTCCCCACGCGGCGAGGTCCAGCGCCAGCCCTGCCAGATCGGCGGTCTCAATCTCGGCCGGGGCAAACTCGGGCATCGCGCCCGCCTCTCCCTTCGTCCACATCCGAAAGCAAATGCCTGGGGCCACCCGCCCGGCGCGGCCCCGGCGCTGATCCGCCTCGGCCCGGCTGGCGCGTTCGGTCACAAGGCGGGTCATGCCCGACCCCGGATCATAGCGCGCGCGGCGCGCCAGCCCGGCGTCCACCACCACGCGCACCCCTTCGATGGTCAGGCTGGTTTCGGCGATCGAGGTCGCCAGCACCACCTTGCGGTCCTGCCCGGCGGCAATCGCCGCGCGTTGGGCCTTGAACGGCATCGCGCCGAACAGCGGGTGGATGGCGACGCCGGAAACGCGCCCCTTCAGGCGGTTTTCGACGCCATGAATTTCCCGCGCGCCCGGCAGGAAAACCAGCACGTCGCCCTGGGTCACGGGCAGCGCGGCCAACACCTGATCGGCCACGCGATCTTCCAGCCAGACACCCTTCTTCGCGGGCGCGTCCTGCCAGACCGTCTCGACCGGAAAGCTCTGCCCTTGCGAGGTCACCACCGGGGCCGCGTCCAGCATTGCCGCCACCGGTTCTGCGTCCAGCGTGGCCGACATCACCAGAATGCCCAGATCGGGGCGCAGGGCTTGTCGCGCCTCCCACGCCAGCGCGAGGCCGAGATCAGCGTTCAGGCTGCGTTCGTGGAATTCGTCGAAGATCAGCCAAGCGATCCCCTCGAGCGAGGGATCAGTCTGAAGCATCCGGGTCAGAATGCCCTCGGTCACGACCTCGATCCGGGTCGCCTTCGAGACCTTGGTGTCCCCCCGCATCCGGTAGCCGACCGTCGCGCCCACATCCTGGCCCAGCGTTTCCGCCATCCGCGCCGCCGCAGACCGGGCCGCCAGGCGGCGCGGTTCCAGCATCGCGATCCGGTCCGGCCCCAACCCGCCCTCCAGCATCGCCAGCGGCACCCGCGTCGTCTTGCCCGCACCGGGCGGGGCTTGCAGCACGGCGCGACCGGAGGCGCGCAAGGCGTCCAGCAGGGCGGGCAGGGCATCGTCGATGGGCAACGGGGCGTTGGTCATGCCTGCGCTTATCGGCCAGTCACCCCCATCTGGACAAGCCGTCCGCGCACAGGGCAGAACGACGCGATGAAAGCTGACGCCACCACCCTTGCAGACCAGGTCATCGCGGGCGATCGCCGCGCGCTGGCCCGCGCGATCACGGTTGTCGAAAGCGACCGCGCCGATCACCGCGCCGATGCGCTGCGCCTGATCGAAGCGGCGCAGGCCAGCGGTCGGCAGGCATTGCGGATCGGCCTGTCGGGAACGCCCGGTGTCGGCAAATCGACATTTATCGAGGCGTTCGGGATGCATCTGATCGACCTCGGCCTGCGGGTCGCGGTTCTGGCGGTTGACCCGTCCTCGGCCCGAACCGGGGGGTCGATCCTTGGCGACAAGACGCGCATGGATCGTCTGGTGCGGCAACCGGGGGCGTTCATCCGGCCGTCGCCCAGTCGTTCAACCCTCGGCGGCGTCGCACGGCGCACCCGCGAAGCGATTCTGCTGGTCGAGGCGGCGGGATACGATGTGGTTCTGATCGAAACCGTCGGCGTCGGGCAATCCGAAACCATGGTTGCGGGGATGAGTGATATCTTCACACTGCTGATCGGCCCCGGCGGCGGGGACGAATTGCAGGGCGTCAAACGCGGCATCATGGAGATTGCCGACATCGTGTTGGTCAACAAGGCCGACGGCGCGCTGAAACCGGTGGCCGAGCGGACCCGCGCCGATTATGCCGCCGCCCTGCGCCTGATGCGCCGGGCTGGCGATGGGCCAGACGGGTTACCCTGCGTGATGACAACCTCGGCCCTTGAAAATACGGGTGTTTCTGCGGCGTGGGCGCAGATGCAGGCGCTGGCCGACTGGCGGCGCGGGCGTGGCGTCTGGGACCGGACGCGCGCCGAACAGGCCCGGTTGTGGTTTGAAGAGGATCTGCGCGCCGGTCTTTTGGCGCGGTTGACCGCGGACCCGGATCTGGCCACTCAGATGGCGGCGCTGGGGGATCAGGTTCAGGCGGGCCGCACCGCACCCTCGGCAGCCGCCGCCGCACTTCTGAACCATCTGGCGGCGGGCGAAAAAAACGCCTGACTCCCGGCTTGACGCCTTTCACTGCCCGCACTAAACCCGGCCTCTGAATTCGAGGGGTGCGATTGTGCGCCCCTATTGCTTTGACGGCCGGCCCAAACGCTGGCCCCCTAACCCGAAGGAGTGACCCGATGTCGCGCCGCTGTGAATTGACCGGAAAAGGCCCGATGGTTGGCAACAACGTCAGCCACGCCAAGAACCGCACCCGCCGCCGGTTTCTGCCGAACCTGAACGACGTCAGCCTGATGTCCGAAACCCTGGGCCGCACCTTCAAGCTGCGCATCTCGGCCTCGGCCCTGCGCACGGTGGATCACCGTGGCGGCCTGGACGGCTTCATGGCCAAGGCGAAAGAGGCGGAACTGTCGCCCACCGCGCTGAAGATCAAGAAAGACATCGAAAAGGCCCAGGCCGCCGCCTGAGATACCGTTCGATGCTGAGTAAAGAAGCCTCGCAGCGATGCGGGGCTTTTTTATGTGGATTGCAGTCAAGTGAAGCGGCCGATGCTACGATGGCTGAGCCCGTCCTCAAATAGCAGGATTTAAACCCGTTTTGACCAATGCTGCAGTACGCATGAATGTCCTGATGGCACGAGTCACAGGATTTTTGACTTGTGGTAAGCCTGATTTGCCTAGCAACTGTATTTCTCAAGAGGTCTGCAGCGTCCATTTTTGGCGCG
>Ga0070726_10000202_pt1 | contig 93382 bp, 99 predicted proteins | sample tdAd471_FD_67275 | JGI IMG/M metagenome (GOLD analysis project Ga0070726, IMG submission 67275) | Marine sediment microbial communities from the Atlantic coast under amendment with organic carbon and nitrate - tdAd47.1 | ecosystem: Environmental > Aquatic > Marine > Coastal > Sediment | place...
TGAATCGCTCATCTAGGTCCGGTTCAACTGATGGACGGTCGACGAAATCAAGTCGAACAACATGATCTTCCGGGGGTTCGATATACATTCTTTCCATCACCTCACGTGGAGACAAGGTCGTCCCTTCGAATGGGAATACGATCGAATTAATCCGAATGAAGTAACCAGGTGCAACAGGCGGTTGTTGGCCCGCCTTCAGGAACTTTTCAATTGGGTAATAACCTTTAAAGCTGTCGGAGGCTTCAAGCGCTGTTAGTTGGGCGGACGTCTGATTTTCCATTGATTTGGCCTTTCAAATCTCCAGATCTGCAACATCAGTACTGCGTGGCCAAAATTAGTATCTAACGAGTTTGGTGAAGCTCCGAAAAAAGACGGTTTTGGCGTATTTCCCGCGAGAAGTTCCCCATTTCGGCCGATTTTCGAGCTCAATCAGGTATTTTTGATTCAGCGCGGTAAAAGGCCACCCGGCGCCCAATAACCGCGCCGGCTCTGAAAATTCCCTCAATTATTGGACCTTGAAGCCTTTGGCGGTGATTTGGTCGATCGCGGATCTAATTACCTTGTGAACGACAACGCCCGTCGCTTCGGGAAACTCTTTGGCAGTCGTAAAAAATATGTCCGGCGGCTTCTTTCCGCAGGCCACGACGTCAATCGCCCAATACCCCGCACCATTCGGATAGGCTTGGAGAGAAACCCTAGAATATTTGTCTAACATCCATGCGGCGGGGTTTTTGAGTGTCGGCACATACATCATCGGCATGATCTTTTGGTCCACGAAATCCCAGCACGCTTTGGCACTAGAGAACGGTTTCTCGAGCTCGTTGCTCGTCCAATTCAGAACGTCTCCGTAAATTCCGTATCTGATCGTATAAAGTTCTCTACCGTCAGAGATTTCAGGGCGAAAATCTTCGTTGATCTCAAGGTTTTCTGCCATCGCGGGAGCACTGGAAACTCCGGCTAACAAAAGAGCTGCTAAAGCCGCTACCAGACGCATTGTTAGTCTCCGATTTGACGAGAGTTCGGCCACACTTTGATGAGACTAGGCGGCACTCCTGACGCTATCAGTGGCACACCAAACCCATAATACATATTATAGTTGATAAACTTAAAGTATGTAAAGTGCGACCAGTTTGCTCATGGATATGCGCAAACTGGTTGGCCAAAACTTCGCTCGGCTCCGACAAGAACGAGGCCTGACTCAGGAGAGAATTTCGGACATGTCCGGGTTTAGTCAGCAGTACATAAGCGGGCTCGAGAACGGCCGGCGAAACCCTACAGTCGTAACGTTATTCGAACTGGCTCAAACGCTGGATGTTAGTCCCCTCGAATTGCTCAAACCCAAGAGTTCGTCATCGAAGTAATCGAGACCATCTTGTAGGCATGCATCGATTAGCGTGTGTATAGCGTGTGAATTTCGTTTCCCGGAAATCAACCAACTCGATAAGTCGTTGAAATAAATGGTGGAGCCGAGGGGAATCGAACCCCTGACCTCTACGTTGCGAACGTAGCGCTCTCCCAACTGAGCTACGGCCCCACCGATGCCGTAAACGGCGTGCGCGCGGCCCCCTGACGTTGGGTGCGGGCATCGCGGCGCGGCGGGAATATGGGTGCGGGCCGCTGTCCCTGTCAAGTCATCCCCGCGCGGCCCGATGACTGCCGCGTTACTGGACAGGCGCATGGGCGCTGGCTAGTCTCGAAGCCGCTATAACAACGCGTTTCAGACGCGCAATTTTCGCAGCCGCGGATCGAAGAACATGCTCGCCATCGCCAACCTCATCAGCACAATCATCGGCCTGTATATGTGGGCCGTGATCATCTCGGTGGTCCTGACCTGGCTGGTCCAGTTCAACGTGATCAACACGTCCAACCGCCTCGTCTATCAGATCGGCGACTTTCTCTACCGCATCACCGAGCCCGCGCTGCGGCCGATCCGGCAGGTGATTCCGTCGGTCGGCGGTATCGATCTGTCGCCGCTGATCGTCATCCTGATCCTCGGCTTCCTGCAGCAATTCATCCCCGGACTGTTTTTGCGTTAACCGCCGCCGCCCCGTGGCAAACAGATCGTGGAAGATCGGCCCTGGGAAATTCACGGGGACGGCATCCGCCTGCGGTTGCGCGTCACCCCGCGCGCCCGGCGCAATGCGATCACCGGCACCATCGACACGAGCGACCGGCCGGCCCTCAAGGTCTCGGTCACGGCGCCACCCGCCGGCGGCGCGGCCAATACCGCCGTCCTTGCCTTGCTCGCCAAGGCGCTCGGTGTTCCGAAATCCGGCCTGGCCGTCATCACCGGCACCACCGGACGAAACAAGCTGGTACACATACCCGGCGATGGCCCGACTCTCATCTCCATGCTAGAGGCGTTGGTCGACGACGGCGATTGAAAGCGCCGGGCGCACCGGCCCGAAGAGCGCAAACTGGAGAGCAGACAAGATGAGCGATCAACACGCGGACAGGATCATCGACGGGAAGGGTTTCGCAGAGGCCCTGCGCGGCCGAATCGGCGCGGATGTCGCCCGCATCAAGGATGCTCACGGGTTGGTACCGGGCCTGGCCGTCGTCCTCGTCGGTGAAGACCCCGCGAGCCAGGTCTATGTCCGCAACAAGGGCAAGGCCGCGGCCGAGGCGGGCATCACCGCAACCGATCACCGCCTCGACGCGTCCACAAGCCAGGCCGATTTGCTTGCGCTCGTCGATCAGCTCAACAACGACCCCGCCGTCCACGGAATTCTCGTACAACTGCCGGTGCCCGACCAGATCGACCCCAATGCCGTGATCGACGCGATCGCGCCGGGCAAGGATGTGGACGGGTTTCACGTGATCAACACCGGGCGTCTCGCGACCGGCCAGATGACGGGGCCCGATGCCGCAATGGTGCCCTGCACGCCGCTCGGTTGTCGCATGCTGCTCGAAGACCGGCTGGGCGATCTGTCCGGGCTCGATGCCGTCGTGCTCGGCCGTTCGAACATCGTCGGCAAACCGATGGCGGCCTTGCTCACGCAAGCCAGCTGCACCGTGACCGTCGCGCATTCGCGCACCAAGGACCTCGCCGATGTCTGCCGCCGCGCCGATATCCTGGTGGCCGCCGTCGGGCGGCCGCAGATGGTTCAGGGCGACTGGATCAAGCCCGGTGCCGCCGTCATCGACGTGGGCATCAATCGAATCGCCGCGCCCACGGACGACGACCCGGACAAGATGCGCCTCGTCGGGGACGTGGATTTCGAGTCCGCGATCGAGGTCGCCGGCGCGATCACACCGGTGCCCGGCGGCGTCGGGCCGATGACCATTGCCTGCCTGCTGGCCAATACGGTCACCGCGGCCTGCCGCCAGAACGGCATCGATCCACCCGCCTGGTAAATCGCTTGATGGAAATTGCCGCTGATGCCCGCAACCGGAAACGCGCTCCCGCCCACCCCGTCGCGTCAGCCCTCCTGGCGATCGGCGCGCTGGTCGTGAGCGCATGCGCGGCGTCGAGCCCGTCGGGCCTGGGTGAGTTTCGCCGCTCCCTCAACACAACCGAACATGGCTACCGGGTGATCGAAGACCCGACCGGCGCCGCACAGGCACGGATGGTCGAACGCTTCGAGGTGCGCCCCGGTGATTGCGGGATCGAGGCCGGTTACAACGACTGCCAAAACGACCGGGAACGGTCCGAGTTAGCGCAGGTCCCCGGCGGCCGCATCCCTGTCGGCACCGAGGCCTGGTACGGCTGGGACCTTTACATGCCCGCGGACTTCCCGAATGTGTTCCCCACCAAGACCGTGCTCGGCCAGTTCCACCAGACGGGATCGCACCCGCTGTTCATGTTTCTGCACACGGGCGATGGCCTGGTGCTCGACAACCAGATCGACAGATCCGCGCAGGATCTGCTGATACCGGAAGCGCAGCTGCGCGGGCGCTGGCACCGGGTCATGGTCTTCGCACGCTGGCGCAAGGACGCGACGGGGCTGTTGCGTGTGTTCGTCGATGGCGACCTCAAATCCGAGTATCGCGGGGCGACGGTCACCGCGCATGAGGTCTATCTCAAATACGGTGTGTATCGCGCGTTCATCAGCCGCTTCAAGACGGCGCGAAACACCGACGCCGTGCCCGCCCAGATCGCCTATTTCGCAAACGTGGCGTCCGCACCGACACGCGAAGATCTGTTCACCGCGCACACGCGGTAACGTTCGCCTAAACCGGCAGCCGGTAGCGGATGACACCTTTCACCCGGGCCGGATCCTCGACGGGCTGGCCCTTGCGCAGAATCTGGATCGAGCCCGCACGCGCCAGGTGAATCGCCTGCTGCTTGACGGCCGGCATATAGCGCCGCCAGAGATCGGGCGGGTCGTTGGGCTTGCGCCGCGCATCCGCAACGGCGCGGGCCACATCTTCGGGCGAGAGCGAGCCGCCGGGCTTCGCCGCCGCGAGCTGTTCGAGGATCATCGCCGCGACCGGATCGGTCGTGGGAGATGTTTCGGTCGGTTCGCCGGCTTCTTCGGTGGGTTGATTGGTATCGGTCATGGCCCCTGACTAGCATGCGGGGGTGTGGCTGGACGACTCCCTCATTTTGGCCGGATAATCCCGTTACCACTCGCGGACTTTGGGGATGTACATGATCGGCAGTCTGGATGCGCTTTTTGCCGCCACTGCACTATTCGTCGGCGGCCATTTCATGCTGTCGAGCACACATGTCCGGCTGGCGCTCATTGAACGGTTGGGGGAAACCCGTTTCCTCACCTACTACTCGATTCTGATGGTTCTGGTGTTCGCCTGGATGGTGCTGGCGTTCATACGCGCGCCGATTGAGCGGCTCTGGGAAACACCGGACGCTCTGCTCTGGTTGCCGGCGGTCGTTATGCCGTTGGCACTGTTCCTGATTGTCTGCGGGGTGACGACGCCGTCGCCGACGATCGCGGGAACCGCACCCGACGATCCGGGGCGCGACCTGACGCGCGGCATTATCCGTATCACCCGGCACCCGTTCCTCAACGGCATGTCCCTGTGGGCCGTTGCACATTTGGTCGTCAACGGCGACACGCGGGCCGTGATCCTGTTTACCGGACTGCTCATCCTGAGCGTGATCGGCATGCTGCGGATCGATAAGCGGCGCGAATTTCTGTACGGCGCGGACTGGGGCCCGATCCTGCTGACCACCAGCCTCATCCCCTTCGGCGCCATCCTGTCGAAGCGCACCAGCTTCGACTGGCCCGGGATCGGCTGGTGGCGTCTGTTGCTCAGCATCGCGATCTATCTGGCGCTGGTCTGGCTTCATCCGTTCGTGCTCGGTGTGGCGGCCTGGCCGGGGCTCAGCTAGGGTTTCGAAAAAGCAGAACACATAAGGGGGACGCACCGATGACTGTCTATCGCACCAAGGAAATCGAATACCAGCCCGACGACACCGCGCCGGCGTTGATGAAGACATTCGCGGGCGATTTCATGAAGGTCGGGCTTGTTCGCTACGACGAAGGGGTCGCCCCCCCGCCGCATTTCCATCCCAATGAGGAACAATTCATCTACGTCCTCGAAGGCAAGCTACGCATGGTGCTCGGCGACGAAACCACCACCATCGAGCCGGGCGACCTCGTGCATATCTCGCGCAACCTGCGCCACGGCATTCTGCCGGTGGAGGGGCATTGCCTGTTCTTCACCTGCAAGAGCCCGGTCGGCGACGGACGCCTGGCGCAGGATTACAACAAGGCCGACGACGCCGACGAGAAGATGGCCGAAATGAAAGAGATCGAGGGCTAGCTAGTCCCGCAGCGCCTTGGCGAGGCGCAGGCGCAACGCCTGCAGCTTGATGAAGCCCTCGGCGTCGCGCTGATCATAAACCTCGTCATCCTCGAAGGTGACATGGTCGAGGGAGTAGAGGCTGTTTGGCGACTTGCGGCCAACGACCACCACATTGCCCTTGTAGAGCTTCAGCCGGACCGTACCGGAGACATGTTCCTGGCTCTTGTCGACGAGCGCCTGGATCATCTCGCGTTCCGGCGCAAACCAGAACCCGTTGTAGACGAGCTTCGCGTAGCGCGGCATCAACTCGTCCTTCAGATGCATGGCCTCGCGGTCGAGGGTGAGGGATTCCATCGCCCGGTGCGCCACATGCATAACGGTCCCGCCGGGCGTCTCATAAACGCCGCGGGACTTCATGCCGACGAACCGATTCTCGACCAGGTCGAGCCGACCGATTCCGTTCGCGCCTCCCAACTCGTTCAGCTTGGTAAGAAGTGTCGCAGGCGACATCTTCTCACCATCGATCGAGACGGGATCACCCGCTTCGAAGCCAATCTCGACATAGGTCGGTGTGTCGGGCGCGGCTTCGGGTGATACCGAACGCGAGTAGAGATACTCTTGGGGCTCGTGCCACGGATCCTCAAGCACCTTGCCCTCGGCCGAGATGTGCAAGAGGTTCGCATCAACGGAGAACGGCGCCTCGCCACGCTTGTCCTTGGCGATCGGAATCTGGTGCTTCTCGGCGAAGTCGATCAGCTTCGTGCGCGACGTCAGGTCCCATTCCCGCCAGGGCGCGATGACCTTGATGTCGGGGTCGAGGGCGTAATAGCCGAGTTCGAAACGGACCTGGTCGTTGCCCTTGCCGGTGGCACCATGGGACACCGCGTCGGCGCCGGTTTCGTGGGCGATCTCGATCTGGCGCTTGGCGATCAGCGGCCGGGCGATCGAGGTGCCGAGCAGATACACACCTTCATACAGCGCATTGGCCCGGAACATCGGGAACACATAATCACGCACGAACTCCTCGCGCAGATCCTCAATGTAGATTTCCTTGACCCCGAACATCTCGGCCTTGGCCCGGGCCGGCTCGAGTTCCTCGCCCTGCCCCAGATCGGCGGTGAAGGTCACCACCTCGCAGTCATAGGTCTCCACCAGCCATTTGAGAATGACCGAAGTGTCGAGGCCGCCCGAATAGGCGAGCACGACCTTTTTCACGTCACCTGACGCCATGTCTCTGATCCGTTTCGCTTTTGCGTAAATCGCGGCGGAGTATAGTCGCGCAGGCCCCGGTAGCAAGCGTTGGGGCAGCGCGCTGACTTCGACAGTTCGATGCTCAGGTCGGCCAGATAATACGCAGGCCCGCCAGGGCTGCCGCAACCATGGCCAGCCCGGCCAACGCCAACGGCAATCCTGCACCGATCGCCAGGGCCGACATCAGGACGCGCACCACGCGAACGGCGCGATGTGTCGGGTGTGGCGTGAGAGACGGCATACGCCACCGGCGTATGGTCGGCAATCCCATGATAGTCAGCGTCCCACCAAAAACGGCAAGCGCCAGTCCCATTAGAAAATCGTCGATCATGTCCCGTCGATCCGGCGGTCGTTGCGCTCATGGATCCTGGGTGCGGTGTCCTCTTCCCTTGTCCCGAAGGTAGGGGTGCCGGGCTAAACAGACAAGAACACGAATTTGCGAGGAAAAAACTTGTTTGATATCAACCGGTTGCCGATCGGCGCGGGCGCTCACTTTCGGACTTGAGCTGCCCGCAGGCTGCCATGATGTCTTCGCCGCGCGGGGTGCGGACCGGCGAAGGATAGCCGGCGGCGCGAACAATCTCGGCGAATGCCTCAATCCGTTCGTCTGTCGAGCGGTCATAGGGCGCGCCCGGCCAGGGATTGAACGGGATCAGATTGACCTTCGACGGAATACCCTTGATCAGGCGCACCAGCTCACGCGCATCGGCGTCGCTGTCGTTGACGTCGCGCAGCATCACATATTCGAACGTGATACGACGGGAGTTGCGCACGCCGGGATAATCACGGCACGCCGCCAGCAATTCCGCGATCGGATATTTGCGGTTGATCGGCACAATCTCGTCACGCAACTCGTCACGCACCGCGTGCAGGGACACCGCCAGGTTGACCCCGAGCTCGGCACCGCAACGTTCGATCAACGGGACCACGCCGGCTGTCGACAGGGTGATCCGGCGCCGCGATATCGCGATGCCCGCATCGTCCATGACGATCTTCAGGGCCGTCGACACATTGTCGAAATTATACAGCGGCTCGCCCATCCCCATCATGACGATATTGCTGAGTTCACGCTCGTATATGGACGGCCGTTCTGCCGTCGGCCATTCGCCGAGATGGTCACGGGCGAGCATGATCTGCCCAACAATCTCGGCCGGGCCGAGATTGCGCACCAGACGCTGGGTGCCTGTGTGGCAGAACCGGCAGTTCAGGGTGCAACCGACCTGGCTCGACACGCACAACGTGCCGCGGTCGGATTCGGGAATGTGGACGCATTCGACCTCATTGCCGTCGCCGAGGCGCAGCAACCATTTATGGGTGCCGTCGGTGGACGCGAGATCGCGGGAGATCTCCGGCCGGGCGACAACATAACGATCCGCCAGCTTGGCTCGCAGGGTCTTCGACAGATTGGTCATCTGATCGAATTCGGTCGCGCCACGGCCGTAGATCCACTGGAAAAGCTGATCGGCACGAAACCGCGGCTCGTCGAGGGTTTCCAGGGTCGCGGTCAGTTCGGCACGAGTCATGCCGATCAGGTTGATCGGGCCGTCATCGTCGCCGGACCGGGCCTCCGGGGCCGCAAACTGTTCGGATGAAGTTGGCATGACGGTTCACATAGGCCCGACGGCGGGTGAACGCAACCGCTTGCAACGGCCGTTCTGCGCTAGATCAATGCAAATTCCGCACGCACGCGCAGACTGGGAAACCTACAAACCCAAATCAAACACGCGGAAGCCAATCATGAATCACAAGCACCGGAAGATACTGCATTCCCTGTTTGCCCATCCGGTCAGCGCCAATATTGCGCCACGGGCGGTCGAATCCGTTATCCAGGAGTTGGGAGGCACGGTCGAGCAGCGCCACGGAGGCCGCATCGGATTTCGATTGAACGAACATTTCGCCGAATTCCACCATCCCCAGCACACGCTGCACCCCGACGAGGTGCGACGGATATCGAATTTTATCAAGGAGGCCGGGGTCGATCCCGAACGGGATTATCCGCTCTAGCGGCCGCAGGCCTTGTTGATGGCGGCATAGGCGGCGCTTGTTCCCTTGAGAGAATAGCTGTCGGTTGTCGGATTGTTCCGGCTGGATGTCCCCTTAACCGTCATGCGCGCACCCTTGCGCAGCGCGGCCACCAGCGCCGTATCGTCGGCCTGTTTGTAGGTCCAGGCGCTTTCATCCTTGGTGAACAGCGACCAGGAGTCGCCGCCGATGCGCACCTCGACCTCGGATGCCTCCTTGAACGGATAGCCGATATCCACCTGCACGACGTCGAACTCTTTCTGGCCGGGACGGTGCCAGACGAGGAAGAATATCTCGCCGCGCCGCGATTGCAGGCTCGCCGTCTTCGGCTTCGACACCATGTAGCAGAACTGGTTGTTTCCGGTGCCGCGGGTGTAGGCGTCCCAGTCGCCATGCTGACCGATACGCTTGGCGTCCTGCGCATGTCCCGCAGAAGGAAGCAGGAATGCCAGAGCCAGCACAGCGGCCGCTGCCAAATGGGAAAATCTGGTGATTGCGATCATGATCTGGCCATTACCAAGCCGCGCCGAGTCTTGCCAAGCCTCGACCCGTTCAACGTCTTGTTATTGTTCGGCCTTTTCTCAGTCCCGTGAGCGGCGAAGTACGGGACTGCCATGTACATGCTCGGGCAGCGCCTCGACCGGTCCACCCGGCGTCATCGGGCGGGGGGGATAACGACCCAGGGTCAGCACCCGGTCATACATCACGATGGCCGCCGCCACACCCACATTGACGCAGAAACGGGTGGGGATCTTCACCACATGATCGCAACGCGCAACAAGCGCCGGCGACAGGGAGCCGCGTTCCGGACCCAGCACATAGGCGGCCTGACGCGGGTGACGAAAACTCGGCAAATCGGCAGACTCCTCGATGAGTTCGATCCCGACCAGGTCGCAGCCGCGCGGGAGGCGAAAATCGTCGAGCGTGTCATATTCGTGGAGCGGCAGATGCTCGGGCGCATCCGAGGTATCGGACCGCCCACCCTCGCGTTTGGCGTAGACAGCGTCGATGGTAAAGACAAAGCTGGCGCCGAACGCATGGGCGGTGCGCATGATCGCGCCCACATTCATGGGTTTCGAGATACCCTCGACGCCGATTCCGAAATATCCACGCATTTTCGTGTCGCTCATCGGACCTTACTTGCATGGCCTCCGGGGCCAAGGCAAGTTGGCGTCACGTTCGGCATTTGGTCAGCCAGGAGTTCGAAAATCATGCGTGCAATCGTCTGTAAGGAATGGGGCGACCCGGAGACCCTCGAACTCGGTAATCTGCCAGAACCGGCCCTCGGCCCGGGCCAGGTCCGCATCCGGATGCGCGCCGCCGGGGTGAACTTCGCCGATTGTGTCCTCGTGCGAGGGCAGTATCAGGAGAAGCCGGAGCTGCCGTTTGCGCCCGGACTCGAGGGCGCGGGCGAGATCATGGAGGTCGGTGACGGGGTTAGCGATTTCAAGCCCGGCGACCGGGTGATGGCGCTGCTGTCTGCGGGCGGCTATGCCGAGCAGGCGGTGTGCAGCGCGGCGACCGTGTTCCACATCCCCGACGGCATGGACGACACGACGGCGGCGGCCTTTCCCGTGGCCTATGGCACGTCTCATCTGGCGCTCTCCCACCGGGCGAACCTGAAGGCCGGCGAGACGTTGCTCGTTCTGGGTGCCGGCGGCGGCGTCGGCCTGACGGCCATCGAATGCGGCAAGGCCATGGGTGCGACGGTCGTTGCCGCAGCATCCACCGCGGAGAAACTCGAACTCGCCCGCGCGCGCGGTGCTGATCATTTGATAAATTACGCCGACGAGGACTTGCGCGGCACGCTGCGGAAAATCACGGACGGACAGGGCGTCGATGTCGTCTACGACCCGGTCGGCGGCGACTTGGCGCAGGCGGCGATGCGGTCGCTGGCCTGGTCGGGCCGGTTTCTGGTGATCGGCTTCGCGAGCGGCGATGTCCCACAATTTCCGGCCAACTATCTGCTGGTCAAGAATATCTCAATCGTCGGTGTCTACTGGGGCGCCTATCGGACACGCGAACCCGAGACCTTCCGCGCCGGGTTCACGGAACTCACCCAATGGTGGGCCGACGGAAAACTGAGCCCCCACGTGTCTCAAGTGCTGCCGCTGGCCGATGTGGCCAAGGCCCTCGCCATGCTTGAGGGACGCCAGGCGACCGGCCGGCTGGTCATCGATATCGATGCCTGATCCGAGGGCATGAATGCCATGAATGATACGACGGCAAACAACCGGGACGCGCGCGATCAACAGGTACAATCCCAGTACGAAAGCTACCCCTATCCCGAACGCAACCCGGACGACGAAAGAAAACGTCTGATCTCCGGGTCGCCGAGCAATCTGTTCGAGCTGAACCATTATGTGTTCGGCGGCGCACGGGATTTATCGAAACCGCTGATGGCCCTGGTCGCCGGCGGCGGCACCGGCGACGCCGCGATCATGCTGGGCCAACACATGCGAGACGCGGGCGTGCCGGGCGAGGTCGTTCACCTCGATTTGAGCGGCCCCAGCCAGGCGGTCGCGAAGGCCCGCGCCAAGATACGCGGGCTGGAGAATATCCGTTTCGTGACCGGATCCCTGCTCGACGTGGCCGAGGTGGCGCCCGGCCCGTGGGACTACATTGATTGCTGCGGCGTGCTGCACCATCTCGAAGACCCCGATGCGGGGCTGTCGGCGTTGGCGGGCCAACTCGCGCCCGACGGCGGAATCGGCGTCATGGTTTACGGCGAGTATGGCCGGACCGGCATTTACCACATGCAGGATATGCTGCGTGCGATCGCACCGGGCGGCGAGATGCCCGACGAGGCACGCGTCGACATGGCCAAGCGACTGGCCGGCAACCTGCCCAACACATCCTGGATCACGCGCAACGGCCTGATCCGCGACCATATCGGTGGCGGTGACCCGGGGGTTTATGACCTTTTCCTCCATTCGCGCGACCGCGCCTACCGGGTGCCAGACGTCGCCGAATTTGTCACGCAGGCTGGTCTGCGCCTGACGACCTTCATCGAACCCTACCGCTATGACCCCGACTGGCTGGTCCGTGAGCCCCGCATTCTCAAACGACTCCGCGACCTCGACCCAATCGCCCGGGCAAGCTTCGCAGAACTGTTCACCGGCAACCTGAAGAAGCACATCTTTTATGCGGTGCGGGCGGCCAACTCCGTATCGCCACCCGACACCGACGACCCGCGCGCCGTCCCCCATTTGCTCAATCAGAGTCCCGAAGATGCCGCCAAGGCCCTCCCGACGGGCGGCAAGATCACCGTATCGACGGAGGGCCTGAAGACCGACATGGCCGTGCCGGCGCTGTCGCGGCCGATCGCGGCGCTGTGTGACGGCGACCGGTCGCTGGCCGAGATTCACGCCATGATCCATGAGAAACGCGCAGACCTCGACTATGACGCGTTCAAGCGCCAGTTCGACGAACTCTACCGGGTGATGAACGCGATCAACCGCATGGTGCTGCGGCTTCCGGTTTAGTTGCGCGCTAGATGCTGTCGTTCGCCGGCGTGAAATCGCCGTCGAGGCGATATAATTGCTGCGCGCCAAAACCCCTGATTTCGTGCTCACCGAAATCGCTCAACCGAAATTCGTTCTGGATTTCGTTGTAGGTGCCCTGGCCGACGAGAATTTCCATCGGCTCGCACACCGCCTCGATCCGGGCCGCGAGATTCACGCCCGGCCCGAAGATGTCATAGACATATTTTTGCACACCAACCACCGAACCGATCACCGGCCCGGTGTTGATGCCGACGCGGCATTTCCACTCGAACTCGCTGTTCTCGTTTCGGCGATGAAGATAACGCACGAAACGCAGCGCCACGCGGGCGATATTGCGTGCGTGATCCGGGTTCTGCTCCGGCAGACCGGACACGGCAACATAGGCATCACCAATGGTCTTCAGTCGTTCGCACCCAAACTGCTCGACGATCCGGTCAAAGGCCGTGAAGATATCGTTGAGCTCGGAGATAAGCTTGGTCGGCTCTTGTGAAACCGCCATTTGGGTAAAACCAACGAAATCGAGCATGAGAACAGAAGCACTGTCGAAGCGTTGCGGCGTGGTGACTCCGAACTCCTTCCACTCCTCATAGACTTGCTGCGGCATAATATTGAGCAGCAGCTTCTCTACCCGTTCCTTTTCCTTCTTCAGATCCCGGTTCTGGCGCTCGATCATCTTCGAGTAGGACTCGATCATGTATTCGAGTTCCTTGATCTTCGAGATGTTTTGACACTGAACCATAATCTCGCCGTGGCCGGCGCCGTCCGCGGGTACAAACTCCACGGCCAGCGAGATCGCGCGACGCTTCGGTTTTACCTCCGCCTCGCATCTCCAGGTTTCGCCCTGGGCGATCCTCTCCTTCACCAGCTGTGCGTCAAACTTCGGCAACATTTCCGCAAACGTCACTTCACCGGCAACGATGTCAGGAAACCATTCTCCGAACATCGCGTTGTTCAGCAGAACACCGAAACTATCCGGATCGACCACAGCCAGCCCGACACCAACCGAATCAAGCAGCATGGAGCGAAACTGCTCCATATCCATGGAGATATCCTGGGCTGCGTCACTCACGAATCATGCCGGGAAATGATGATATCGGCGCGCGAATCGATTTCACGCATGATCTGGTCGACGTCCGAACGTTCTAGGTCGAAATCTTCGAGCGTTTCGCGCAGCAGGCTTGCCATTTCCTCAAAGGATTTCCGGTCAATATGAAGCCCTGCATGCACCTTGTGGAGCGCTTCGTCGGAATAGCTCGCCGGCCCACCCATCAGCGAAGAGATAAACTTGGTCTGGTGATCGACCTGCGCCCGCATGTCGATATCATCGAAGTAAGGCCCGATAATATCGGAGTCGACAGCCTTGTCGTAGAACGCAGACACGATCCTGCTGACACGGGCAAAACCGCCGTACTTGTCAAACAATGATCTGCTCATTGAGCCCCCCCGCGTCAATCTGCCAAAACAACCTGGTTTCCGCAATTCCGATATATTTGCGAAGGGCGCATCGGCCCAGTGACCCGCCCACGGCGTTATGATTTTGCGCGACGCCCGACCGCCAGCACCATACCCAGCGTCGTCACCGCCAGGCCGGCCCAGGCAAGTCCGCTCGGCACCTCTTCGAGAAGCACGATCCCGAACAACACCGCCAGCGCCGGCGAGCCCGCCAGCAAAACGGCCATCGTCGTCGCCGAGATCGACCGGGTCGCCCGCGTGATCAGGATCACCACGATGAAACTGGCGACAACCCCCTGATAGACGGTCTGCAGCGCCACCTCGCGCCAGGGCGGCAGATTATCGAACTGCAGCAAACCCGACGGCAAAAATAACAGCCAGACCGGGATGTAGATTGCCGAGCTGATGGAGGGCACCGCAATCACCGCCTGCAGGATCGACACATTCCACCGGCGCAGTGCTGTCATATAGAGGGCGAAGCATCCGGCCGCGCCGATCAACAGCAGATCGCCGAGCCACTGGCCGGCCGGCGCATCGAGGCTGAAGCTGTCGCCGCCGACCATCGCGCCCCCGACGACGATCAGGAGCATGCCGCCGATCTGCGACCGCGCCGGTAATTCGCGCAGCCAGTAATAGCCAATGACAGCGGCGAAGATGGGCATCACCCCATTTGTCAGGACGCCCGCATGCACGACCGGCGCCAGCGCCATGCCCCCGAACGACGTCAGTGCGAAGGGTACGCCGACACCAAACGAGAGGACCACACCCTTCCAGAGGGGCAACCCCGCGAGCCCCCGGGTCAACAGCAACGGCAGCACGATGAGCGCGGCGACCCCGACCCGGATCGCGGTCACGTCATAGGGGGTCAGCGCGTTGAGCACGCCGAACCGCGATGCCACGATCCAGCCACCCCAGATAAAGGGCACCACGAGCCCGCAGCTCAGGCCGACGGCAAAGCTGGGTGATCCGGCATTCACGGTTTCGGTTTAACCGCAGCTGGCGACGCCGAACCCGACAACAGACCCGGACCGAGGGCGACCAGGATGCCTGCCGTAACAACGACCACGCCGATGATGCTGATGGTGGACGGAATTTCCCCCAGGGTCGGAATCGCAATCAGCACGGCCACCGCCGGCGCCCCGGACATCATCGCCGCCTGACGCATGCCGCCGAGCATGCGCGCGGCGTGGGCGATCATAATCGACGCAAAAAACGCCGCGACGATGCCCTGATAGACACCCTGCAGGGCAATTTCCGGCCAGGGCGTGGCGGCAAGATTGCTGGGCAGGAAGAGCAGCCAGAGCGGCACATAGAGCGCGAGATTGACGCCATTCACGATGATCAGCGATTGCAGCGCGGTGATGCCCCAGCCGCGTACCGTGGTCAGGAAGGTGGCGTTGCACGCCGCAGCCCCGAGGAACAGCAGATGCCCGCGCCACTGCCCGGGCATCCCGTTGGCCAACGCATCCCAGCCTGTCGCGAGCACGCCGCTGACAATCATGACGATCCCGAACACGCGCCACCCGCCGAGATGATTCCCGAAAACGAACCAGGCAATCCCGGCGGCAATGACCGGCATGGCACCATTGGTCACAATCCCACCATGGGCGACCGGCGCAAACGACATGCCGCCGAAAAGGAAAAGCGCGAATGGCGCGCCGGACGTTGCGGCAATGACCAGGACTTTCCAGATTTCGAGACGCGGCCAGCGCATACGCAGGATAATCGGCAACGTGCAGAGACCCGCAATGCCGAACCGCAGGCCGGCCATATCGTAGACCGTGAGGCTCGATGTGGCGCCAAACCGCGAAACCACCAGCATCCCTGCGAACAGCAGCATCACGCCGAAACCTGCGCCGACGCCGATGAGGGCATCACGATTCAAAGCCGGGAACCTTTCAGCAAAAAGGCCCCATACGGCAAGTCATGCGGCATGGGGCCTCGCTGATATCCAAACGCCAGAACCAAGTCGGCGTTCTAACTGATTACTGAGTGACGATCGTGGCTTCGGATCGGTCGCGCACTTCATCCACGGTGACGTCCGGTGCCAGTTCCTGGATATGCACACCACCGTCGCCAATGCGGAATACGCCCAGTTCGGTGATGATGTCATCGACCACCGCGGCGCCCGTGAGCGGCAGGCTGCATTCCTTGAGCAACTTGGCCGTGCCGTCCTTTGCATTGTGATCCATCAGAATCACCACACGCTTGACGCCGGCGACGAGATCCATCGCGCCGCCCATTCCCTTGACCATCTTGCCCGGGATCATCCAGTTGGCGAGATCGCCGTTCTCGGCAACCTGCAACGCGCCGAGAATCGACATGTTGATGTGTCCGCCGCGGATCATCGCGAAGGATTGCGCGCTGTCGAAGTACACCGATTTCGGTGTCTCGGTAATGGTTTGCTTGCCGGCGTTGATCAGGTCGGCATCGACCTCATTGTCCGTGGGGAACGGACCCATGCCGAGCATGCCGTTCTCCGACTGGAAGTTTACATCCATGTCATCGGGAATGAAGTTTGCAACCTTAGTCGGCATGCCAATGCCGAGGTTCACATAGAAACCGTCTTCAAGTTCCTGCGCCGCGCGGGCGCACATTTCATCGCGTGTCCAAGCCATATTCCGTCTCCTTCATTCTGTCGTTCGTCTTCCGGTCCGTCGTCGCTGTACGGGTTAGCCGATCAGCCGTCGCTCACGGTCCGAAACTCGATGCGTTTCTCGAAATCCTGACCCTGGAAGATCCGGTGGGTGTAGATGCTGGGCAGGTGAATGCCGTCGGGATCAAGCTGACCCGGCTCGACCAACTCCTCCACCTCGACGACGCAAACCTTGCCCGCGGTCGCCATCGGCGCATTGAAGTTGCGCGCGGTCTTGCGGAATACAACATTGCCTGCCGTATCACCCTTCCAGGCCTTGATGATCGCCAGATCACCGGTCAGACCGCGCTCCATCAGATAGGTCACACCATCAAATTCCTTGGTCTCCTTGCCTTCGGCGATGAGCGTGCCGACGCCCGTCTTGGTGTAGAAGGCCGGAATGCCCGCACCCCCGGCGCGACAACGCTCGGCGAGCGTGCCTTGCGGGTTGAATTCGAGCTCCAACTCACCGGCGAGGAACTGCGCCTCGAAGGTCTTATTCTCGCCCACATAGGACGAAATCATCTTCTTGACCTGACGGGTCTGCAGCAACAGTCCGAGCCCGAAATCATCGACCCCGGCATTGTTCGAGGCAATGGTGAGATCCTTCACACCCGAATCCCGGATCGCCAGGATCATGTGCTCGGGGATGCCACACAGGCCAAAACCGCCGGCGAGGATCGTCATGCCATCGTGGAGAAGCCCGTCGAGTGCCGACTTCGCGTCCGCGTAAACCTTCTTGCTCATCTGTCCGCCCTGAATTGTTTGTTCTGATTTCGGGTCCAGCATCTGGTCCGCTGCGCCGCTGATAAACAACAGCCCAACGCCCTGTGTCAACGAAACCAACTTATCCCGATTATGCCCAACCGGACGGCCCCTTCATAGTCTGCGAACAGGGTTTCATGGACCCGAATGCGCAGCCCAGCTACGCACAAGCCGACTATCGAGGCGTGGCACCGCTGTTCTATTGTGACCGGCCATGCCCAGCCGCCTCTCCACCATGTCTCCCACCGTTGTCGCGATTTCCCTGATGGTCGGGGCAATGGTGCTGTTTTCCGTGGGGCACGGGCTCGTGCGGTTCGCCAGCAGCGAGCTGCACCCGTTCCAAATCGGCTTCCTGCGCTCGACCTTCGGCCTGATCTTCATGCTGCCCCTGATTCTTCGCGGATGGGATTTCTCGGATCTCCGCGTCAAACGCCCGAAGCTTCATCTCATTCGCGGCGCCCTGTCCGCCGTAAACACCCTGGCCTGGTTTACCGCCATCGCGATCATGCCCCTGGGCGAGGCCGTCGCGCTGAACTTCACGTCGCCCCTATTCGCCACGATCCTGGCCGCAATTTTCCTCGGCGAGGTTGTCCGCGCCCGGCGCTGGACGGCAACCATCGTGGGGTTCATCGGCGTGTTGATCGTCGTGCGGCCCGGCGTCGAGACCGTGCAACTCGGCGCGCTGCTCGCACTGGGCAGCGCCATGTCGATCGCTGTGAACGTGCTGTTAATCCGGGTCATGTCCCAGGAGGACAGCACCCGCGCGATTGTCCTGACCTTTAATCTCGCCATCACCTTCTTCACCTTCATCCCGGCGGTAATCTTCTGGGTCTGGCCGAGCCCAGTCATGCTCGCGGTGACCTTTGCCATCGGTGTGACCACGACCGTGGCGCACCTGATGTTGACGAAGGCGATGAGTCTCGCGGAGGCATCCGCCATCGTCCCGCTGGAGTTCATCCGGCTGCCGATGGCGGTCCTGATCGGGTTCATCTGGTTCTCGGAAATACTCGATGTCTGGACTCTCGTCGGTGCGACGATCATCGGTTGTTCGGCGGTCTACATCGCGCGGCGCGAAGCGCTCGCCGCCAAGCGCATTACCACGACCACCGCGACATGACCGATAAACGAACACATTTATTCGGAATCCCGCGCACCGTGGTTGCAATCCTTGCCATGGTCATCGGAGCCGCCTGCCTGGCCGGCAACCATGCGCTGGTGCGGTCCGTGGCGGACGAAGTCGGCGCGCTGGAAACGTCTGCATTGCGATTTCTCTGGGCGGTCCCGCTGATGCTGCCCTGGGTCCTGCGCAGCCGCGGGCGCGTGCTGCACACACGCCGACACGGGTTGCATTTCCTGGCCGGCGTCATGACCGTGGTCTCGACCCTATGCCTGTTCGCCGCTCTTTCCCTTCTGCCGCTCGCCTTCGCCACCTCACTCAGCTTCACCGCCCCCCTGTTCGCGGCTGTCATGGCGATTGTCATTCTCAAGGAACGGGTGAATGCCGCACGCTGGATCACCATCGCGGTGGGGTTCGTGGGCGTGCTGATCATCCTGCGCCCCGGCGTTGCCCCGGTCTCGCCGGTCTCCATGCTGCCGCTCGGGTTCGCGATCGCCTACGCGTTCTGGTTCATTCTCATGAAGCGGCTCGGCAGCACCGAACAGAAAACCACCACAACTTTCTATCAGACCGTTTGGGCGGCACTCCTACTGACCCTGATCGCGCTGCCCGAATGGCAATGGCCGAGCTGGGACGCGACCTGGCGCTCTGCGGCGATGGGCGGGCTCGGCACGGCGGCCATTTTCCTGGTCGCCTGGGCCTTCGACCTGGCAGAGGCCTCCCTCATCGCGCCGTTCGACTATATCCGGCTGCCGCTGATCGCCCTGATTGCGTATCTCGCCTTCGGCGAGGTGCCGGACATATTCACCATCATCGGCGCCCTCGTAATTGTCGGCGCAACGCTCGTCTCGGCCCGGCTGAAAAGCCCCGCCGCAACGCCCCGATGACTTGACTCACGCCCACCGGCAACGGGTTAATGCGGCTGGCCTTTAGAAGAGGAATGTCATGGATTTCGGCATATTCAACCTGATGAACCGCCGCCACCGCAGCCAGACGGTGCCACAGGTCATCAACGAAACCGTTGAGCAAATCCAGGCCGCCGAGACGGCAGGCTTCGGCGTTTCATGGTTCACCGAGCATCATTTCACCAACTATTCCTTGTCGCCCTCGCCCCTGATGATGGTCAGCCATCTCGCGCCGCAGACCGTGCGCATCAAACTCGGCACCGCCGTCGTCCTGCCGGCGCTGTACCAACCCGCCCGGCTGCTGGGCGAGATCGCCTTCGCCGACAATCTCGCCGACGGCCGGCTGATCCTCGGCCTGGGCAGCGGCTACCAGGCCTATGAGCTGCGCCGTTACGGGGTGGACCTGGCCGAGGCCAGCGCCATCACCGGCGAGTGGATCGATTTTCTGTCGCAGGGGCTGGGTCAGGAATCCTTCGAATTTCACGGCACATATATCGACCTGCCCCAGACCTGGTTCACGGTCGATCCGGTACAAACACCGGGACCGGAAATCTGGATCGCCGGCAACAGCCCGGGGTCACAACAGCGCGCCCTGAAGGGGGACTATCCGCTGATCGCCACCGGGTTCGGCCGCGACGCCGACACGCTGGCGGAGATCCGCGCCGGGGCCGACGAAACATGGCGGGCGGCGGGGCGCGACCCGGAGACAATCCGCTTCGGCACGCTGCGCTATTGCTTCGTGACCGACGACAAGACCGAGGCGCTGGCCTATGCCGAGAACGCGCGCTCGCAGGTGCGCCTGTCATCTTATCTGCGTCAGGGTCAAACAGAGCTCGACGCGCCCTGGTTGCCGGAGCAGGCCTTCGACGGCGAGATGTCGCCGGAAGACATCCTCGCATGGAACCCGATCGGCGATCCGGAAACCGTGGCCGAGCGCCTGGTCGAGGAAATCGAGAAGGTCGGGTCGGACCATATCGCCCTGTATATGACCATCGGCGACACCGACCATGAGGCGGTCATACGCTCGATCGACCGGTTCGGCCATGAGGTCATCCCCTTGATCGAGAAGAGCGTCGGGCCGCTGGGGACCGCCGGCCGCTACGCGCGATCAACGGCCGCCGCGGCAGCAAAATAGGCATCCCATGCGGGTCGGAACAAACGCGATCAGCTTTGTCTGCCAGGTCGACGGGCCGGCAAACGATGACGGGGCCGCGCTGTTCCTGGACTCCTTTGATCCGGATGGTGGCGCCAATCAGGACAAGGTTACGTGAACACAAACGCGATCCGGCGCATCGCCGGACTCGCACCTCCGGCGGCCGTGGCACATGCCGACTGGTCGGTGGACGCCCGCAAGCGCTGGGTCGCCCGCGCCGCCCGCACGGCCGCTGGCGGATATCTGGCCATGGCGCCCGAGCCGGTCAGCCAGATCGATGATTTCTTCGACCGCCTGGCCGCCGGCGCGGGTGCGGGCGAGACGGTATTCGCCGGGTTCGATTTCCCGCTGGGTCTGCCGGAGGCCTATGCCGTGAAGGCGAATATCGACCATTTCATCCCGGTGCTGGCCCGCTTCGGCCGGGGCAGCTGGGCAGATTTCTACAGCCCCGCCGGCACGCCCGACGAGATTTCGATCCGCCGGCCGTTCTATCCCAACAAACCCGGGGGCACCCGGCACAAGCACCTCACCGACGGTCTCGGCGTGGCGGGCATCGATGACCTGCGCCGGCTGTGCGACCACCCGACCGATCTGCGGTTCGCCGCAAGCCCGCTGTTCTGGACCCTGGGCGGACAACAGGTCGGCAAGGCGGCGATCAGCGGCTGGCGCGACCTGATCGCACCGGCCCGGCGCGCAAGGAGTGGACTGCACATCTGGCCGTTCGATGGCCCCCTCGGCACACTTCTGGACCGGCCCGGCATCGTCGTGGCCGAGACCTATCCCGGGGAGATATACGCGCATCTGCGACTGCGTATCGGTGCGCCGAACAAGTCGAAGCGCAACCAGGCAGACCGGCGTGACGATGCCGCGCCCCTGCTCACCTGGGCCGCAGAGAACGACGTCGAGCTGTCGGCCGCACTGGCCGCCGACATCCGCGACGGATTCGGGCCGGGCACGGACGGTGAGGACCGGTTCGATGCGACGGTCGGGCTGTTCGGCATGCTCAACGTTATTTTCGGACACCGCCCGCCGGGCGAGCCGCGCAACCCGGTGCAACGCCATATCGAGGGATGGGTTCTCGGGCTGGACCCGGCCCGGTTGCGGCCGCGGGCCGGGTGAGCCCGGATTGAAGCCCACATAATGGCGCTGTAGAACCAGTGCCGAGCAACCAACATCAAACAGGGGATAGAGAGATGGACGTCAACGGACTGGCAGCGGTTATCACGGGCGGCGGCTCGGGCATCGGCGCCGAAGTGGCGCGCCATTGCGCCAAAGCGGGCATGAAGGTGGCCCTGCTCGACGTGAACATGGACGGCGCGCGCGCGGTCGCCGACGAGACCGGCGGCACCGCCATCGAATGCGACGTCACCAGCGCCGAAAGCGGTGAAGCCGCCATCGCCGCGGCGCGCGACGCCAACGGTGAGGGCCGGTTGTTGGTCAACTGTGCCGGGGTCGGCACGCCGGGCCGGATCGTCGGACGCAATGGCCCCCTGCCGCTGGACGCCTTCAACGCCGTGATCCAGGTCAACCTGGTCGGTTCATTCAACATGATGCGCCTGTTCGCCGCCGAACTGGGCGACGCCGACGCCTTCGAGGACGGCGAGCGCGGCCTGATCGTCAGCACCGCCTCGGTCGCAGCGACCGAAGGCCAGATCGGCCAGGCCGCCTATGCCTCGTCCAAGGGCGGGATCGTGTCCCTGACCCTTGTCGCGGCGCGTGAATTCGCGTCGCGCGGCATTCGGGTCAATACGATCGCACCCGGCCTGATCGACACGCCGATGATGGCCGGCCTGCCCGACGAGGCGCGCGCCAGCCTGGCCGAACAGCCCGAGTTCCCCAAGCGGCTGGGCCACGCCAGCGAGTATGCGAGCCTGGTCATGCATATGTGCGGGAACGTGCTGATCAACGGCGCGGTGCTGCGCCTCGACGGCGCGTTGCGCATGGCCGCGCGGTAGGCACATGGCATCGGATCCAAGGGTCGAGACAGCCCTGAGCCACTGGGCACCGCGCTTCGTCGCCAATGGCGTCCCCCTGACCGACTTTCAGGAAGTCACCGCCTCCATCGAGCACTGGGACGATTGGTGTTCGGCATGGTCGGCACGCGCCGCCATCCATGAGGCGATGGGTCGGCAGGCCCTCGACGACGGCTACGAACTCAGCGCGGGAGAGCATCTGACCACCGCCGGTGTCTGCTACCACTTCGCCAAGTTCCTGTTCGTGAATGACCCAGACCAGATGCAGGCGGCGCACCTGAAAGCCGTCGAATGCCGACGCCTCGCCCTGCCGTTCCTCCGTCCGGCAGGCGAACGCGTGATGATCCCTTATGAAGGCTCGAAGCTGGCCGGCATTCTGCGCAAGCCGGTGGATGCGGACCAGCCGCCGGTGGTGGTCATGGCGATGGGTCTCGATTCCTCGAAGGAGGAGATGGATTCCTATGAGAGCCTGTTCCTCGCACGCGGTCTCGCAACCCTGACCTTCGACGGCCCGGGCCAGGGCGAGGGCGAGTATGAGTTTGCGATCCGTCACGACTACGAAGTGCCGGTCGGCGCCGTGCTCGACTGGCTGGAGTTGCGTGACGACGTGGATGTGCAACGGGCCGGGCTCTGGGGCGTCAGCCTCGGCGGATATTACGCCGCCCGCGCGGCCGCTTTCGAGCATCGCCTCAAAGCCTGCATCGGGCTGTCGGGACCCTACAATTGGGGCGCGGTCTGGGACAGCCTTCCCGGTCTGACGCGGGCCGCGTTTCGCGCACGGACCAAATCCACGTCCGACGAAGAGGCCCGCGACAAGGCACACCAGCTGTCGCTCGAGGGCGTGGCCGAGAAAATCGCCTGCCCGTTATTCGTGCTGGCCGGCAAGCGCGACAGGCTGGTGCCCTATACCGACGCCGAGCGGCTGGCCGCGGAGGCCTCCGGGCCGGTCGAGTTGCTCGTCGTCGAGGACGGCAATCACATCGCCAACAACCGCACCTATCGCTACCGGCTGCAGTCGGCTGACTGGATGGCGGACCGTCTAAAGTAAGGAATCGCCGTTCCAGCCGACCTTGAACTAGGACGAAACCCCATCCATGAACGCGGCGAGTTCCGTGTCGAGCGCGGTCAACCCGCCGGCGTCATGGGTGGACAGGGTCACCTCGACCCGGTTCCAAACATTGAACCATTCGGGATGGTGGTTCATCGCCTCGGCCTTCAGCGCGGCACGGCTCATGAAACCGAACGCCCCGTTGAAATCGGCGAATTGAAACGTCCTGGTGATCGCATCCCGGCCCTCGACCAGTACCCAGCCGTCGAGTGATGCCAGCGCCGTTTCGCGGGCCGCGCCTTCGAGTTTCTCGGCCATCGCGGCCTCCTGTGCTTACGTTACGTGTGACGACCGACCCTGACGGCGCTTGGCGTCGGGATCAAGTGGCCCTATATGAGGGCGTCATGGCCGCCACCGGAAAATATGAATCGTCACCAACCCTCGCCGAACTGGAGGCGATTGCGGGCGAAGCCTTCGCGACGATCCCGCACACATTGTCGCGACATGTCGCCGATGTGGTGATCCATGTCGTCGATTTCCCCGACGACGAGACGATGGAGGCGATGGAGCTTGAAAGTCCCTTCGACATCCTCGGTCTGTATGTCGGTGTCAGCCTCGACCGGAAGTCTGTTACGGACCTGCCCAGCGACATCGACCGGATCTATCTCTACCGCCGGCCACTCCTCGACTATTGGTGCGAGACGGACGAAAATCTATACCATCTGGTCCGCCATGTGCTGATCCACGAGATTGGCCATCATTTCGGATTCTCCGACGACGACATGGAACAGATCGAGGCCAACCCGGGCTAGAGTCCGAGGCTGCCGACGCGTTTCTTCAATTCCGGCAGGACCTCCGTTGTGAACCACGGGTTTTTCTTTTCCCAGGCATTCGTCCGCCAACTCGGATGGGGCAGCGGCAGGCTGTCGTCACCACGGTCACGCCAGTCCGCCACCGCATCGGTCATGGTCCGATGGCCCGGCAGATAGGCCCGGATTGCATAACTGCCGACATAGAGCGTGAGCTTCACATCCGGCATCGCCGCCAGGATCGGTGCGTGCCAGAGCGGTGCGCATTCCGGGCGCGGCGGCGCATCGCCGCCGCGTGGCAGTCGGCCGGGATAACAGAACCCCATGGGCATGATCGCCACGCGGGCCTCGTCATAGAAGACATCACGGTCGACCCCAAGCCAGTCACGCAGCCGGTCACCGGACGGGTCATCGAAGGAAAGGCCGCTCGCATGGGCCTTGGTGCCAGGCGCCTGGCTGATGATCAGCAGGCGCGCCGAGACCCCCGCGCGAACCAGCGGCAATGGGCCGAGCGGCAATCCGGCGCACGCCGTACAAGCGCGGGCCGCCGCCACAACCGCATCGAGAGACGTCTTAGTTGCGGGCAAGGGCCGCGAGCTCATTCACGAAGGCGGGAACGATTTCGGTGGCCGGGCCGTAGCGCCCCTCCTGAAACAGGCTCGCGCCGAGGGATTCTTCAAGATTGAGCTCGACCGTGTAGGCGCCGTGGGACCGTGCCTCCTGGACGAAGCCGGCGGCCGGATAGACATTGCCGGATGTGCCGATGGAAACGAACAGGCCGCACCGCCCCAGCGCCGCGCCGATCCTGTCCATCTCCAGGGGCATCTCGCCGAACCAAACGACATGCGGCCGGAGCGTTCCGGTCGCCGCGCATTTCCCGCACACCATTGTGGTCTTGATGTCGCCCACACCTTCGGTCAGGTCGCCGCATTCATGGCAGCGGGTCTTTGCCAGCTCGCCATGCATGTGGATCAGGTTGCGGCTGCCGCCGCGCGCGTGGAGATCGTCGATGTTCTGCGTCACCAAAAGCACCCCGCCCGGCCAGAAACCCTCGAGCGCGCCCAACGCATCATGGGCCGCGTTGGGCTGAATGTCGGCATCTCCCATCTGGGCACGGCGCAGGTTGTAGAAGCCGAGGACCGCCTCGGGATCGCGCGCAAAAGCCTGGGGTGTCGCCACATCCTCGATCTTGTGTTTGGCCCAAATTCCATCCGGGTCGCGGAAGGTCTGCAGGCCGGATTCCTTCGAGATTCCGGCACCGGTCAGGATGACAATCGGGTCCGAAGGGGAAATGTTGGTGCTGACGTTCATGGGTCGTTCCAGTTCAAAGGCGGCCAAATCATCGGCCGAGCGGGTAGTCGACTTCGCGAGTATAAACCGGACCGCCCCGCCCCAGCGTGGACGAATAGAGCGTGAAGGCGCTGACCGGAAACGCTGGCGCCTGAAAGCCATCATGGTCGGTCAGAAAACCCGCGATCCGCGACGCCCGTGTGTCCCGGCAGCGGGCGAGAGTCACATGGGGATGAAACTTGCGGCCTTCCGGTGTCAGGCCGGCGCGCTGACAGGCGGTTTCGATCCGGGCCTGCACATGATCGAGTGCCGGATCGCGTTCGACCCCCGCCCACAGGCTGCGCACCTGACCGCGCGATTCGAAATGGCCCACCCCGCGAAGTGCGACCTCAAACGGCGGTGCATCGACCCGCGCCAGAGCGACATCAACATCGGCGGCCGTTTGTTCATCCACCTCGCCAATGAATCTCAGGGTGATGTGCAGGTTCTCGGGCGGCACCCAGCGGGCGCCCGGGATCTGGCCGCGGAGGCCGGTCAGGCGTTCGCCGAGGCCTTCCGGGAGACCCAGCGCGACGAAAAGCCTGATCATGCTGCGCCGTTCTCCGGCGCATCGAGGAACAGGCTCAGGATGCCTGTATAGGTGTAGAGCCGGTCGTTCGAAATCTCGCCGTTGCCGAAGAAGCCAATCACCGGCACATCGCCGAACGCCTCACCGATCATCGCGAGTTCCTGTGAACCGGGTCCAAACTGGTGGGGGCCGCGGGCAACACAGCTGTGATAAACCGCCCCGCGTATGCGGTCTCCCGCGCGGCGCTTGAGGTCGCCGAGCATGCGCTGCATGTCCTCGACCGCGCTGGCCGCATCGCGGCGCACGAAGATCAGGCGATCGCCCACCTGCAGCGCCTCCGCCACGGCGATCAGACCCTGCGACACATCCATGCCCATCAGGTTGCGAACCACGTAGTCCGCCTGATCCGACCCGGACACGGGAATCGCGGCGTGGACGTAACCGGCCAGGCGGCGCAAATCCCGAGCCAGCAATTCACCGACGTCTTCCTTGAGCACATCGAGCGCCGCTCGGCCATCGAGTTCCGCGACCAGTTCATCGCGCATCGCGGTGATCTGATGGATGGGCCCGATCGGCGAACACCCCTGCGTGAGGCCCGTTGCGACGGGCACATCCTGACCGAAAAGAAGACCGGCCAAGCCGGATTCGCTCGCAGAGATCAGAGGATTCTGACACGCGCCCGTGGCCAGCCCGCCCACGAGATAGGCGCCCGTGGTCTCGGCAATTCCCGGCACGGCATCGATCACGCCCGACGCATGGGGGTTGGCGTGAACAATCGCAAAGCACGCGCCATTCGCATTGGTCGCGCCGGCGGGTGACGGGAAGCCGGGAAAGGGAACAACCGCGCCATCCGGAAGATCGAAAACCATCACCACCAATGCGGGTGTGTCGAAATACTCGACCGCGCCGGCACAGATCGCCGGCGCGACAGCGCCGCTCCAGTCCGACACGCCGGTCCGGGACCTCAAAGATTCGAGAATCGCAGGCACGTCGCCCGCCAGCGGATCGGTGACGTAGAGCAGCCCGGTGCCGCGCGCATCCGTCGGAAACCCATCCAGACATTGCGTGACCAAATCCTGCCATCCCGTCCATTGGGTGATCGGGCCGTCAGCGCGAACCCCAGCATGGGCGAACGGAAAACGAGTCATCAACTCATCCTGCATCAAGCGCGCGCCGCACGAAGGGCAGAAGGCGCATAACAATCTGATCCACGCCAGCGCGGTTCGGGTGAATGCCATCGGGCTGGTTCAACGAACGCACCGCCGCAACACCTTCGAGGAAGAACGGATAGAAGACGACACCGTGCCGTGCTGCAAGCCGCGGGAAAAGCGTATCGAAAGCGGCAGCATATTCGCGGCCGAGATTCGGCGGCGCGAGCATGCCGGCGAAGAGTACCGGAATATCCCGCGCCGCAAGGGCCCGAAGGATGGCGTCCAGATTGGCCTCGGTCTCTGCCGGGTCGATACCGCGCAGGCCGTCATTCGCGCCGAGTTCCAGGATGACCAGGTCGGCCTTGTCAGGCAGCGACCAGTCGAGGCGGGCGCGCCCGCCGGCCGTAGTGTCTCCCGAGACGCCGGCGTTGACGACGTTCGCCGCGACGCCATCGGCTTGCAGTGCTGCCTCAAGACGCACCGGGAAGGAATCCGCCGCGTCGAGACCATACCCTGCCGACAGGCTGTCGCCGAAAGCGACGATCACCGGCTTGTCATCGGCCGGTGCGGGCAATACCGATAGGATCAGGCCCAGCCAGAGCAATGCAAACACCGCACACAGGCGCTGTATCGCTCCGGCATTGATGATCCGAACCGCGCGGCCATATGTAGAAACCAGATAAGATGTCATCGGTCGAAGGCGTACCATCATGAGAGATCAGCCCGACACGGGCCCGGCCACACGGCGTGGTATCGAAGCGGCACCGATGATCATGCTCGACAGTGCCGAGCTTCATTTGGCGAGTGCGGGCGGCAACGTCAACATCCTGCGCGGAATCGATCTGTCCGTCGCCGCCGGCGAGACCGTCGGCGTGATCGGCCCATCGGGGTCCGGGAAGTCGACCATGATGATGGTGATCGCCGGGCTGGAGCGGTTGACCGGCGGCTCGGTGGCCGTTGCCGGACAGGACCTCTCGATCCTCGACGAGGACGCACTTGCCCGCTTCCGCCGTGACCGGGTGGGCATCGTATTCCAAGCGTTCCACCTTATTCCGACGATGAGCGCGCTGGAGAATGTTGCGGTGCCGCTCGAGTTCGCGGGTAACCCTGACGCCTTTGATGTGGCGCGCGAGAGCCTCGCGGCGGTCGGCCTCGATCATCGCCTCGACCACTACCCATCCCAACTGTCGGGCGGCGAGCAACAGCGTGTCGCCATCGCGCGCGCCTTTGCACCGCAACCAAAGCTGCTGCTGGCCGACGAGCCCACCGGCAACCTCGACGGCGAGACCGGTGCGCGCATCATCGAGACGTTGTTCGACCTGTCCGCGAAACGTGACACGACCCTGATGCTGATCACCCACGACCCGGCCATCGCGGCGCGATGCGGACGGGTGGTCCATCTGCGCGACGGGCAAATCTTCGACCATGACGCACCGGCGTGAGTGATTTCCCCATCGCCAATGCCGCCGCCTGGCCGCTGGCGGCGAAACTGGCGCGCCGCGAGCTGCGCGGGAGCCTGCGCAGCTTTCGGATATTCCTCGCCTGCCTCGCGCTCGGCGTGGCCGCAATTGCCGCCGTCGGCTCGACGCGCGCAATGCTGGAGGACAGCATCAGTTCCGACGCGCGGGAAATACTCGGCGGCGACGTGCTGGTCGACATCGTGCATCGACCGGCCACCGACGAAGAACGAACGGCCCTGCAGGCGGCCGGGACACTGGCCGGCAGCGCCGAGATGCGCGCCATGGCGCGGGCCGAGCCCGGCACACGGTCCCTGATTGAGCTGAAGACGGTCGAGGACACTTATCCGCTGTACGGGCAGCTGGAGACCGAACCCGCGCTGCCGCTCTCGGAGATGCTGCGCCGGCAAGACGGCATTTGGGGCGCCGCCATCGCGCCCGAGCTCATCGAAAAACTGGGTATCAGAATCGGCGACCGGGTACGGATCGGCGAGACCAGCTTCGACGTACGTGCCACGATCATACATGAGCCAGACCGGGTCGGCGGATCGGGGCTGTTCTCGCTCGGGCCGAGAGTTTTGATCGCCGACGCCGCACTGGCCGACACGGCGCTGGTCCAACCGGGCAGCCTCATTCACTATAACTATCGGGTACGCCTGCCGGAGACGACCACACCAGCCGCCTTCATTGAGACGATCAATGCAGGCTTTCCCGATGCCGGCTGGAGAATCAGAACGCTCGATGAATCCTCACCCCGGCTCAGCCGCCTGATCGGCAGAGTGACCCTGTTCCTCTCCTTCGTCGGCCTGACGGCACTGTTGATTGGTGGGGTCGGCGTGGCCAATGCGGTCCGGGCCTGGCTCGACGGTAAAACCGAAACCATCGCCACCCTCAAATGCATCGGTGCACCGCGCGTGCTCATTTTCCGGGTTTATCTGCTGCAGGTGCTGGTCCTCGCCCTCGGCGGGATCGCCATCGGGCTGATGCTGGGTGGCGCGTTGCCACTCCTGGCCGCGGACGCACTCGCACGCGTTGTCCCCCTTCGTGTCGCAACAGGGCTGTTCCCCGTTCCGCTCGCCATTGCCGCCTTGTTCGGGTTGCTGACGGCACTGGTCTTCTCGGTCTGGTCGGTGGCGCGGGCGGGCGAGATTCCGCCGTCGGGACTTTTCCGCGCCCTCGTCTCCCCGCCGCGTGGCTGGCCCCGTCCGACCTATATCCTTGTCACGGTCGTACTGGCCGTCGCATTGGCCGCGCTGGCGATCACAACCGCGTCCGATGCCGGCTTCGCCACCTGGTTCGTGGCCGGCTCCATCGGCGCGATGATCGCGTTCCGCCTCGCCGCCGCAGGGATCAGCGCCCTCGCCGCGCGCATGAAGCGCGTCCGGCGGCCCGCGGTCCGGCTCGCTCTTGCCGGATTGCACCGCCCGGGTGCGGCGACCACATCGGTCGTACTCTCATTGGGCCTGGGACTGTCGATGCTGATCACGGTGGCCACGATCGAAGGCAACCTGTCCCGCCAGATCTCCGACGAGTTGCCGCAGGACGCCCCGGCATTCTTCTTCGTCGATATCCAGCCAAAACAGGTCGCACCGTTCGAATCTCTGGTCGCCGATACACCCGGGGTCGAGCGCAGCGAGCAGGTGCCAATGCTGCGCGGCCGAATCACCGCGATCGACGGCGTGCCCGCCGCCGAGGCCAATATCGCACCCGATGCACGCTGGGTCCTGCGCGGCGACCGGGGCATCACCTGGGCCGCCGAGGCGCCGGCCCACAACCCGATCGTCAAAGGCGCGTGGTGGCCGGCGGATTACCGCGGCGACATGCTGGTCAGCATCGACGCGCGGGTCGCGGACGGGCTGGGTCTGGATCTGGGCGACACCATCACCGTCAACGTGCTCGGGCGTGCATTCACCGCCACGATCGCCAACACCCGACAGATCGACTGGCAGCGGCTCGCGATCAATTTCGTCATGGTGTTCTCGCCCGGGATCCTCGAATCCGCCCCGCGCATGCATATCGCCATCGTTCATGCCGACGCGGCGGCCGAAGACCCGCTGGAGCGTTCCGTGACCGACAGGTTCGCGAACATCACCTCGATCCGGGTGCGGGCGGCTATCGAGACGGTGGCCGCGCTGGTCGGCAATGTTGGCACGGCGGTCCGCCTCACTGCGGTAATCACGCTGGTTTCCGGCACGCTCGTGCTGGCCGGCGCCATTGCGGCCGGCCGGCGGCGACGGATCTATGACAGCGTCGTGTTGAAGGTGCTCGGCGCCACACGCCGGGACATCGTCACGGCATATGTTCTGGAGTACGGCCTGCTGGGCTTCGTGACCGCGGTCATCGCGGCAATCGTCGGCAGTGTGACCGGTTGGGCTGTGGTGACCTGGCTGCTCGGGATAGACTGGACGCCCGAGCCGGTTGCCGTCATCGTCACCGCCGCGGTCGGCACATTGATCACCATCGGTGCCGGGCTGATCGGCACATGGCGGGCGATGGGCCAATCAGCCGCGCCTTGGTTACGAAACGAATAGGGCTTCGAAATGAATAGCGCGTTACCCAGAAAACAGGATCAGGCGTGAACGAGAAACGGAACAAGACGAACCCGGCACCCGAGGCGCCATTCCAGGAGGGACCGAAACCTACCCTGCACCCACCCAAGGTGCACACGATGCGCATGGGGCACCTGCCGCTGACGATCTTCGTGACCATCGCGATTTCAGGCCTGTTTTCGCTCGCCTTCGAACTCGGGTCCACGCCGGCGGTCGCGGGTATCGGCCTTCTGGCGCTGCTGATTGTGTTCGCGGCGGCCGCGCCAAAGGCACCATCCGGGCAAGCCACCGCAGGCACACGGTTCACGGTGGCCCGGGTCGCAATGACATGTTTACTGGGCGGGCTCGCCGTCGTGCCCGCAGGAAACCCGCCCGACCCCCTGCTCTGGTCGGTCGCCTTGATGGGGATTGCCGCCGCGGGCTTCGAAGCCGTCGACGGCTGGCTTGCCCGGATCACAGATTCGGCAAGCGGCTTCAGCGAGAAGCTGGGAACCATGGCGGGTGCCCTCCTGGTGCTGGCGCTGGCACTGCTCGTGTGGCGGCTTGGGCTGGCCGGCGTGTGGGTGATTGCAGCCGGCGCGCTGGGCCTCGCCGAGGCTGCCTTGCTGGAGGGTCGCGGTGCCTCACAACGCGACATCTGGCGGGTCGGGGCCGGTTTGGCGGTCCGCCTGGCGCTCGCCGCCGCAATCGTGCCTGTCATGCCGCCCATTGCGGTCACTGGATTAGCGAGCCTGGCAACCGCGATCGCGATCGGCCTGATCGGACACACATTGGTACAACGCCGCGGACAGTTCCCAGCGTAATCTTTTAAAATCAAGGTGTTAGGATAATTGCCGTCACGGAAAATCCAACCGACTAACGGTTGAATTGCACCCCTACACGCCCCATATTCCTCGCAGCTGAAATCTTTGTATGACAGGGAACCCTTGGGAGGGTCACAAACCATGGCTAACCAATTTGAACGCGGGACGGTTATTCAGGGCCGCGCCGCAGACGCCGCGCAGATCGATGAGGGCCTCCGGTCCTACATGCTCCGCGTCTACAACTACATGACGACCGGCCTCGCACTGACAGGCATCATCGCCTATCTGGTGGCGAACACCCCGGCCGTGCTGAGCCTTTTCTACCAGGCCGGCCCCCAGGGGCAGGTCAGCGCCACGCCGCTGGCGTGGATCGCCATGCTGTCGCCGCTGGCCTTTGTCATGGTGCTTTCGTTCGGCATCAACCGGATGAAAGCGTCAACCGCGCAGCTTCTTTTCTGGCTGTTTGCCGGCGTGATGGGCCTGTCGCTCAGCCACATTTTCCTGCAGTTCACGGGCGCCAGCATCGCGCGGGTGTTCTTCATCACCTCCGCGACCTTCGCCGCGATGAGCCTTTACGGCTACACGACGAAACGCGACCTGTCGGGCCTCGGCACCTTCCTGTTCATGGGCTTGATCGGCATCATCATCGCCAGCGTGGTCAACATCTTCATCGGGTCGACGATGATGCAGTTCGTCATCTCGGTGATCGGTGTGATCGTCTTCGTCGGCCTGACCGCTTACGACACCCAGAAGATCAAAGAGATGTACAACGAGCTCGATGGCTCCGAGGTCGCCGGCAAAAAGGCGATCATGGGCGCGCTTCGACTGTACCTCGACTTCATCAACCTGTTCGTGATGCTTCTGCACCTGTTCGGTCAGCGCAACTAGAACAGCGGAACATAACGTTTACAAAACGCCCGGGCCCGCGCCCGGGCGTTTTCTTTTGCGCCAAGGCGGGTCAGAATTCAGCCAACATTCAGATAAGGGGGAAAACATGGCCAGCCTAAAAGACAAGGTGATCATACTCACCGGTGCGAGCCGCGGGATCGGGGCCGCCGCGGCGCGTGAACTCGCGAGCGACGGGGCCCATCTGGTGCTGTGCGCCCGCAGCGCAGACGCCTGCGCCGAGACAAAGGCTGCGGTCGAAGCACTGGGTGCCACTGCGGAGACACACGGGTTCGAGGTTGCGGACTTCGACGCCGCCAAATCCTTCGTCGACAGCGTGCTGGCCGACCATGGCCGGATCGACGTGCTGATCAACAACGCCGGGACCGGTCTCATGGGATCGGTCGCGGATGTGCCGCCGGACGCCTATCTGGACGTCCTCAAGATCAACGTGATGGGGCCGTACAACCTGATCTCGGCCGTCCTGCCCGCCATGACCGAACGCGACGAGGGCATCATCGTCAACATCACCAGCGCCCGGGCGTTCATTCCCGACCGGTTCTACGCCGCCTACTGCTCGTCCAAGGCGGCGCTGCTGTCGATGACCCAGTGCCTGCATTACGACCTGGAAGACAGCAACGTAAAGATCTTCGCCCTGTCGCCGGGCTTCACCCAGACCGACATGGTCAACGACATCTACGCCAACCCGGTGTTTCGCGCCGCAGCCCTGACGCCGGACCAAGGCCAGCCGCCGGAGCGGCCCGCCAAGGTCCTGGCCTGGCTGGTCCGCGAAGCGCCGGCGGATCTTGCAGGTGTCCACAATCAGGTTCAGTTCAACGACCTCACAAGGCGTGCCGGAATCGAAATCGTGTGACCGGCGAGAGGTAACCTTGTGTTCATCGAACCCGGCCTATCCTGTGCGTTGGGGAAGGCCATAGTTCAGACAACAGCAAAGCGCCCGCGATGACCAACCGGCTTTCGTTTGCCGAATTGCTTGACCACCATCCCGGCCAGTCCGCAGGCGAACTGGCGGGAAAGGCGTTGCGTCAGGCGCGCGAACTGTTGGGTGCGGATGCCGGCACCCTTTATCTCTTGCGCCATGAAAAAGGTGAAGACCGGCTGGAATGTGCCGCCGCACAACCGGTATCCGGCCTGCATAAAAACTCCATTCCGGTGGCGCACCCGGCGATCGTGACCATGGTGGCGCGCACGGGAGAGACCGTGAAACTCGGCGACGCACGACTGCCAGGCGGCGCGGCACCGTTCGACCCTCGCATCGATTCCGCGCTCGGTGGGACGACCGGCGCCCTCATTGCCTTTGCCCTGTCCAACCATGCCGGCGAGATTGTCGGCGTGGTCGCGCTGGCCAACGAAGCCCGGTCCGGACGGCGTTTCGCAGACGAACATCTCGGCCTTCTCGCCCGCTTCAACAGGCTGGTCGGAGCCGCCCTTGAACGGGCGGATATCCTGGAGCGGATCGGCAATATTGAAGGCGGCGACAAGGACCGCAACGCCCGCCTGCGCACCCAGGCCGAGGAGCTCGCCCGCCTCGACGATGACGGAGACGAGTCTTTCCGAATGGCCATCTCACTGCTGGCGCGTGCGGCGGAAATCTATGACGAGGGCACGGGAAACCACGTCTTCCGGGTTAACGAGTACAGCCATTTTCTCGCGCAAACGCTCGGGATGCCCGATGCAGCCTGCCGCGAGCTTCGCTACTCCGCCCAACTGCACGATGTCGGCAAGATGGGCGTGGCACCTGCGGTCTTGCGCAAAACCGGGCCGCTCAACGCCGACGAGCGACGAGAAATGGACAATCACACGATCTACGGCCAGCGCATTCTGAGCCGGTCGCCGCGGTTGGAGATGGCGGCGGATATCGCCCTCAACCATCACGAAAAATGGGATGGCAGCGGCTATCCGTCCGGCAAGCACGGCGACGATATTCCTCTTTCCGCCCGGATCGTCCAGATAGCGGATATATATGACGCCCTGCGATCCTCGCGTCCGTATAAACCGGCGCTGGATCATGGCCGCGCCCGCGATATCATCCTGTTCGGCGACGAGCGGATCGATTCCAAGGGGCATTTCGACCCGATGCTGATCGAGGCCTTCGCCGACACCCACGTGCAGTTCGACGAGATATGGCAGGCGTTCCTTGACGCTGCCACGAGCCCGTAAGCCCCGTTCGTTTCAGATGATAAAACGGCGGCGCCACACGTGATGGACAGGCGATGCCGCCGTTCCTAAAACCTGCGACGTCCCATATGGTGATGTTTGCAGTCGGACAATCGGGGGGTGCCAAGGCGTGGCAAGAAGACCATCGGCAACGAAGATCAACGCATTGGCCAAACGACTGCGCGACGCGCACGAAAGCGGGACACCCTGTGGCGCTGTCCGTGCCGATCTGCCCGAACGCGACCTCGACGCCGCCTATGCAGTGCAGGACGCGAACACACGCTACTGGCTCGAACATGACCGGCGCCTGGTCGGCCGGAAGATCGGACTGACATCGACCGTGGTCCAGACCCAGCTGGGGGTCGACCAGCCGGACTTCGGCATGTTGTTCGCCGACATGGCGATTCCCGACGGCGAGGAAGTGCCGGGCACGGCCGTGCTGCAGCCGCGCATCGAAGGGGAAGTTTCCTTCGTCCTCGGCGACGATCTGGATATGGAGATGGCGACAATCGCCGATGTCACCCGGGCCGTCGACTATGCGGTGGCCTCCATCGAAATCGTTGGCAGCCGGATCGCCAACTGGGACATCAACATCGTGGATACGATTGCCGACAACGCATCATCCGGCCTGTTCGTACTCGGCAATGAACCGTGCATGCTGGAGGATTTCGACCCGCGCCTGTGCGGCATGGTGGTCGAACATCGCGGCGAACCGGTCTCGGTCGGCGCCGGCGCGGCCTGCCTCGGCAATCCGCTGAACGCGGTCGTCTGGCTAGCCCGCGAGATGGTGGCGCGCGGCCGCCCGCTCATGGCCGGCGACATCGTGATGTCGGGTGCGTTGGGGCCGATGGTCCCGGTCACGCCGGGCGAGGTGTATGAGGTGCGAATCAACGGTCTCGGTTCGGTCCGCGCCGCCTTCGGCGCTTCCTGAGGAACATCGGATCATGGCGAATAATTCCAAGCCCCGGGCTGCGGCCGACATCAACCGGATCGCGAAAACCCTCGACGACGCGCAGCGCGAGGCGAAACCGGTCGCCCAATTGTCCTCGAAGAAGAGCGGAGCGCTATCGCTCACGGACGCTTACCGGGTCCAGGCCGCCACGATCGCGCTGCGTCTGAAGCGTGGCGAGGCTCGTTCCGGCGTGAAGATGGGCCTGACGAGCCGGGCCAAGGCCGCGCAGATGGGGGTGTTCGAGCCGGTGTACGGACGGCTGACGGACGGGATGATGGTGCAAGACGGCGGCACGATCCGCCACAGCGATTACTGCCACCCGCGGGTCGAGCCCGAAATCGCCTATTTGCTCAAGTCGCCCATGTCCGGCCTGCTGTCGCCGGCCGAGGCGATGACTCATGTCGAGGCCATGGCGCCGGCCATCGAGATCATCGACAGCCGCTACCGGGATTTCAAGTTCTCGCTCGAGGACGTGGTCGCCGACAACACGTCGGCATCCGGCTACGTGCTCGGCCCTTGGGCCGCGCCGGACATCGACGCGGCCAATCTGGGCATGGTTCTGGATTTCAACGGACGCGCAGTCGAGATCGGATCATCCGCCGCGATCCTCGGCCATCCGGCGCGTTCCCTGGCCGAGGCGGCGCGGTTCGCCGGCGAGACAGGCGATACGTTGGAGGCGGGCTATATCGTGCTGGCGGGCGCGGCGTCCGCCGCCGTGGCGCTCACACCGGATACCTATGTGAAGCTGACCGTCGAGGCGATCGGCAGCGTCGGGTTCGGCGTTGCCTGAAGAACGAACGACCGGTCAGCCATAGACCTCATGGGTCGGCGACATGATCTTGCCAATCCTTTTTTTGACATCGCGCGGTTTGCGATAGATCGCCGAACATCGCAGGACAGGTTCGCCGTCCGCCATCACCGTTCCCTCGACGAAGTTCATGGTCCGCGTGCTCTTCACCAGCCGCGCATCGCATTCGACCCATTGGCCGGGATAAATCGGCGCCAGGAAGTCCGCCTCCAGATGGATCGTCGGTGTCAGCCCGACCACGCCCATCTCGTACATGGCCGACTGTGCCATCGCCACATCGACGAAGCTGGTCATCCAACCGCCATGCACGACGTCGCGCGGATTCAGATGCCTGTGATCGGCGCGGAACCCAAAGGTGGCCTTCGCCTTGCCACACTTCACGAACAGCGGGCCGTTGTTGGTGGTGAACGGGCTGGAGAACGCGAACGTCTCGAAGCCCCGCGGGATCTTGATCGCCTTCTCGAGGCGATACTCAAGATGGTCAAGCCGATCGGCGCCCCAGAAACTCTCACCGTCGAGCACCATGAACGGCGCGCCAAACATGCCGTCCTTCAACGCCCGGCGGTACGCATTGTCGAGATCCTTCTGCGCGCGACCGTCGGTCTGTGCCGCCTGGATTTCCTTCATGCTCACCGCCACACCACGGGCCTTGCAAGCGCTGGCGAGTTGCTGCGCCGTGCGCACCTCCTTGCCCGTGCCGAAGTAGCGATGGTCGACGGCCCGCGCGAAGGATTTTGCGAGATCCGGGTCCTTGCGTTGCAGGCGCCAGAACACCAGCCGGTGGAGGGTCGCGCCATAGGGCGGCACCTCGGGCGGGAAGCTGACCGGCAGGCCGTTCATCTCGCACAGGCGCGGAAAGTCCTTGGAATTGTGGGCGAACTTGGCCGGCTGATCGCGCGGTGACGTCGCCTCATGATGGTTGAGAATTTCCGGCAGCGGCACGCAGTTCCATTCAACCGTGCGGCCCCAACGCGCGCCGATCGCGTCGATCCGGTTCATCGCGACATAGGAATAGGCGGATACGAAATCGAAGTAGAATTTGACGGGTGCTGACATGCTGTCCTCTGGAAAATTTTTGTCGGCGCAGGTGCTAGGTCTGGTGACCATCGGATTGTGAATCACGGTCGATAATATAGTCCGATATTTCGGTGGCGGTGGCGGTGACCCGGCCCACCAGCCGGGTGATGCGCGCCGGGTCCATGCGCGACGCCGGGCCGGACACGGACAGCGCCACGACGGCGCGCCCGAACGAGTTCATGATCGGCGCGGCAACGCAGGTCAGCCCGGGAATCATCTCGCCCTCATCCATGGCATAGCCCTGCACCCGGATCGCGGCCAACTCACGTAGCAGCGCGTCCACATTGGTGATGGTTCGGGCCGTGTGGGCATGCGGCGGATGCTGGTGATAGAGCTGACGCACCTCGTTCGCCTCGAGCCACGCCAACACCGCCTTGCCGACACCCGTCGCATGGGCGTCGAGGCGCATACCGATCGCGGTCGAAACCGGGTGGCCTTCGGGCGGTTCCACCTTGTCGCAATAGACCACCTGAGGACCTTCAAGCGCTGCCAGATGCACGGTCTCGCCCAGATCCCAGGCGAGCCGGCGAATGAAGGGCTGCGCGTGATGGGTGATGGTCTCGAGCTGGCTCTGCCGGCGGCCCAACGCGAAGACCTTGTAACCAAGGGTGTAGGTACTGTCGACTTCATCCTTGTGGATCCAGCCCATCCGGGTCAGGACAGCGAGCAAGCGATAGACGGTCGCCCGGTTGAGCCCGGTCTGGCGTGCGATCACGGCCAGTGGAATCGGGTTCTCCGCCGCACCCACACATTCGAGGATCGCGAAGCTGCGCTCGGCCGACTGGTTCTGGTAACGGGTTTCGGCCATCTCAGCCAGGCTGGTCAGTCATCGCGCGCGGCCCGCAAAAGCGGCTCGCGGCGGACCAGCCACCAGCCATATTGCTCGGGCCACTCCGCATAGTCCGGATCCGCTGCGAGCTCATGGGCCAGATGATGCGGCCAATGTGGATTGTAGAGAACCTCGCGGCCAACGGCGACGAGATCGGCCGCCCCGGATGCGACCAGATCCTCGGCGACATCCGCATCCAGCACCAGCCCGACGACCATGGTCGCGACATCTGCTTCGTCGCGGATGCGCGAACCATAGGGCGCACGGAAGCCCTGCGTGCGCGGCCCCAGCGCCGCCGTCGCAAGACCGGCGATCCCGCCCGACGAGCAATCGATCACATCGACGCCGCGCGCCCTGAGCTCGCCTGCCAACACAACGGAATCGTCGAGCTGCCAGCCCTCGTCGCTGCCATCCGCATCGACGGCGGAGATGCGCACGAACAACGGTTTGTCGTCCGGCCAGACCGCACGAACCTTCTCTGCCGTCTCCAGCGTGAAGCGCATGCGCCCCGCCAGATCGCCGCCATAGCCGTCGTTGCGATGGTTCGAAAGCGGCGACAGGAAGGAGTGCGCGAGATAGCCATGGGCGGAGTGGATCTCCAGCACTTCGAATCCTGCGTCGGCCGCATGGCCGGCCGCTGTGGCGAAGTTTGCCTGGATGTCCGCAATCTCCGGCACCGACAACTCTGCCGGCATCAGCCAACCTTCTTTCACCGGCTCGGCGCTGGCGGCAACGACATCCCACGCATGTTCACCCCGGGCCCGGTCGGTCTCGTCGATGGGTCCGTTGCCCTGCCATGGGCGCTGCATGCTCGCCTTGCGCCCGGCATGGGCGATCTGGATCGCCGGCAAAGCGCCATGCTGGCGCAGGAACGCCGTTGTCGGTTTCAGGGCTGCTGCATGTTCGGCCGACCAGATTCCCAGATCGCCGTGGGTGATACGGCCACGCGGCTCGATCGCTGCCGCCTCGGTGAACACGGCCGCCGCACCGCCCAGCGCGAACTTCCCCAGATGCACGAGATGCCAATCGCTCGCCAGGCCGTCGGTCGCCGAATAGGTGCACATCGGCGAAATCACGATCCGGTTTCGGAATCGGACGCCGCGCAGGTCGAAAGGGGTGAACAATGCGGGCATCGCTGTGGTCGATGTTGCCATGAAGAATCTCCTCGGGATAAAGCCCGCAATCCTAGCGCAGGGGGGCTCGGCGGTCCTAGTTGGTGACGGGAGCCTACTTGCGGTCGCCCAGAACCTTGAGAAGCTTCAGGAGCGTCGCATCCCGCTCGGCGGCGAGTTCGCTCATCGAACGTCCCTTGGCTTCGGCGTCGACGCCGTCGATGATCCGCTGCTTGGCGTTGTCGTCGAGGACCGGATCGCCGAGCGCGGCCCAGCGCCGTTCCTGGCTCGGCCCGAGGATTTCCAGATAGCGCCGGATACCGCCGTCGCCTCCGCCGAGATGATAGGTCATGTGCGGCCCCATGAACGCCCAGCGCAAGCCTGGCCCACCGGTGATCGCCTTGTCGATATCCTCGACCGTGGCATAGCCCTCTGCGACCAGATACACCGCCTCGCGATAGAGCGCGGCCTGCAGGCGGTTCACCAGATGCCCGGGGATCTCCGCACGCAGGCGGATCGGGGTTTTGCCAATCGCGTCATAGAATTCCATCGCCCGGTCGACGGCCCAGGTCTCGGTCTGCTTGCCGCCGCCGACCTCGACCACAGGCATAAGATGGGGCGGGTTGAACGGATGGCCGAGTACGATCCGGCCCGGATGGGCCGCGAGGTGCTGGAACTCCGAGACGGGCAGCGCCGTCGAGCTCGATGAAATCACGACGTCTTCGGGTATATCCCGATCGATCTCGGCCATGAGCCGCGCCTTGACATCGGGGTCTTCCGGGCCGCTCTCCTGGACGAATTGAACGCCCTCGAGCGCCTCGCCGATCCGATCGAAACAGGTGAGATTCTCCAGGGCGGCACCCTCGGCGAGGCCCAGTTCGATCATCAACGGCCAGGCCCGCACCACAAAGGCGCTGACATTTTCAGCATAACCGTCGAGTGGATCCCAGCAGCGGACCTTCAGCCCCTGCGCCAGGAAATACGCCGCCCAGGACGAGCCGATGGTGCCGGCACCGATGATAGCAACAGTCGATATGCTCTTGTTTTCGCTTACCATTTTTTATATGCCGCCAATTATCTATGGTTAACATGATACTACCGCGTTTACTTCATGCGAAAAGCCGCGATAATCGATCCCGGGCGAGGCGGACACAACTCACACCAGCAGCTTGGAGAGCGGCTTGAGCGAGCCTAGGACCATGCCCGTCGGTCAAACCGGACTATACCCTGGCAAGGCGCGTACGTTGCGCGTGATCCGGCACTCGAAGGCAGAGGTCGCTCTCTTTCTGATGGGCGGACTGCTCCTGCTATTGGCCTTGACTGTCTCGACGCCAGTTAGCTCGCAGCAGCGAACCGTGGCCCCGGCATGGATCGTAGTTCAGGTCGCCGGCGAGGTTCATGTCCGAGCGGCCGGTCCAGATCAGCCCGAAACAGCCTGGCAAACCCTGGAACAGGGTACGCAGATCGCCGAAGCCAGTGAGATCCAGACCGGGCCGAACGGTCTCGCAAGGCTGGCGCGCGGGGAAGACGTCATTCGCATCATGCCGGCATCACGGCTGGCGGTGCCGCCGCATCCGGCGAACTCAATCTTCACCCGCATCCGGGTCCTGATCGGCAAGGCGTTCTTCGACGTCGACAAGCGTCCCGGACAGGAGTTTGAGGTCCAGACGCCCTATCTGGCAGCGATCGTCAAAGGCACAACATTCAGCGTCTCGGTGACCGGCCAACGGTCGCGCGTGAATGTTGCGGAAGGCCGAGTCGGCGTGACCGCGCTGGGCAACGGTCAATCCGTCATCCTTGGCCCCGGTCAGTCGGCCCGGGTCACGACACAACCCGGCAGCGGTGTCTCGACGGATACGCTCGCGCCCGGCGAGTTTGACAACGAGGCCCCAACAGACGGTGGCGCCCCGGCAGAAGGCACACCGGCAGATGGCGCGCCGGACGGAGACCGCGAGCAGCGGGGTGAAGGCCGCGGCCAGCCGGAGGGGCGTGACCAAGCCAAGGCAGACAATCCGGGACGGGGCGGGGAAGCTTCCCAGGGACGCGGCCGGCCGGACGGGGGCCTCGCCCCGCAAGGCCCAAACGGTCAGGGCAGGCAGAGTTTGAACCGCGGGCGCAGCCAAGGGGACGCTATCGGCCCTGGCCAATCGGCGCGAGCAGCTGCACGCGCCGGCAACGGCACCTCCACGGGTCGCCCGTTGGCTGGCCAAGGCAAGCCAGACACGGACAGAGAGCAACGCGGCAAACGTGGCGGCCAGACTGGGGATACCGACTCAGACAAGACAGACAAGCCCGGCCGCAGCAAACCGATCGTGATCTCGAAGTCTCTCGGCAGCGTTAAACTCGACACATCATCGGCAACTGACGGGCTGGTCGACAGCGTGGGAGACAAACTGTCACCGGGCGGAGAGGGCGGGACCGGGTCGCCAAGCGTCTTCAGTGCAACACTCAGCTCCATCAGCGCGAACACCCACGGAAACGGGAACGGGAACGGGAACGGAAACGGCAACGGAAACAGCAACGGCAACGGAAACAGCAACGGCAACGGCAACGGAAACGGCAACGGGAACGGAAACAGCAACGGGAACGGAAACGGCAAGGGAAATGGAAAATAGATTCTCCGACCCGGGAACGTCGCATTGAACAAGCACGCCGCACAATTCCTGCGCCGGTTCGGCGTGCCCACGATCATCTTCGTGATCGTCGGCGCCGTGTTCCTCGCACGGGGGTTTGAATTCGTCGAGAACACGCTGATCGATTTGCGCCTGAGCAGCCAGACACGCGCGGCGAGCCCGGATATCGTGGTGGTCGCCATCGACCCAAAAAGTCTCGCCGCCCTAGGTGCATGGCCCTGGCCACGGGCACGACACGCCGAGGTCATCAAGCGGCTTTACCAACTGGGCGCCAGACGTGTCGCGGTCGATATCGACCTCAGTTCAGCCGGGGACCCCGACGACGACGCGGCACTTGCCAAGACGATTTCACGCTATCGCGAAAGCACAGTTCTGGCCGCGTTTGCGCAGCAGCAAAACCTCTCCGCAAGTCCGCCGACGAAACTGCTCAGTCAGCCGCTGGAAATATTCCGGACGTCGGGCAGTGTCGCCGCGATCGTTTTGCGTCCGGACTCTGATGGACGAATCCGCCGCATGCCCTTGTTCGAGGACACGGACCGGACGTTCGTGCCGACTTTTTCGACGGCGTTGGCAACCGGGACCGATGCACAACCGGCACTTTTCTACGTCGATCTGAGCATCGACCCCGCCACAGTTCCCATGCTGCCCTACATCGATGTACTGACCGGCGATGCGCCAGCCGAGATGGTACGGGGTCGCCAAGTGGTGATCGGCGTAACATCCAGCCAACTGGGCACCCATGTTCCCGTACCACGCTACAGAGCTTTGCCGGCGAGCCTTGTGCATGTGTTGGCGGCGCAGTCCCTGCGCAGCGATCGTGCGCTCGTCCGGCCGACCGGGCTGTTTACTCTGGTCGTGACCGCGCTTCTCGCTTTCAGCCTTTGGCACCTGACACGGCCCAGCCAAAACATCACCCAATCCGCTGTGTTATGCGGTGGCGTTGTTGCGGCATCATTCGCCGCATCTTTTGCGGTGTATTCACTATCCCCCGTCCTGCTCGACACAGCGCCCTGGATATTGACCGCATTCCTGGTGTTTATCGCCAGCACCGCCGAGCAACTGCAGAGCCAGCGACGGCATATCGTCGCTCTGGCAAGCGAACAGCGAACCTCTTCACGGTTCATGCAGCTCGTCTTCAACACAATCGGGGAAGCGGTCCTGACGGTCGATGCGGCCGGCAACGTCCAGTCCGTAAACGCCGCAGCGCAACGCATGTTCAAACAGCCGCGAAAGACGATGATCGGGAGGGAAATCTCCGTTTTCTTCAACAATCGCCGCAGTGACGGGCCCGATACGGATAGCTTCGCCCGACAATTTGTTGCGGCCGACGGACGTCAGCGGTACGAGGCAAAGCGCCTGGACGGCACGACATTCCCGGTCGACGTCACGGCCCGTGAACTCTCATCCGGGCAGCAGGGCTTCGTGATCACGATTGAAGATCTGTCCGAGTATGTCGAAGCGGAGAAGCAGAGGGACACGATCCAACGGCAGCTTTTGGACGCGATGGAGAGTTTTGGCGAAGCGTTCGCAATGTTCGATGCGAGCGACCGACTGACCGTCTGCAATTCGGCCTTCCGCCGACTGTATTGCGAGAACCCTGAAGTTTGCGAACCGGGAACTCCGTTCGAACAGATTCTGGGAACGGCGGGCCGGTCCGGCCTGTTCAACATATCCGCGGAAGAGCAAGAGGATTGGCGCAATCACCGTCGTGAACTGCGAGCCAGTCCAGCGCACAAGTTGGTGCGCACGCTTTCCATGCGCGACAACCGGTGGCTGCAAATTGTGGATCAGAAGACATCCGGAGGCGGATTCATAACCATTCTGTTTGACGTGACAGCCGCCAAGCGCCATGAGCAGTCGCTCGCACAAGCCAAGGAAGACGCAGAAGTAGCAAACCTTGCCAAGTCCGAGTTCCTCGCCAACATGAGCCACGAACTGCGCACACCGCTCAATGCCATCATCGGGTTTTCTGAAATGATACAGCAGGAAATCCGCGGCCCAATCGGAAATCCTGAGTACCGCACCGATGTTCAAGCGATACACGAAAGCGCCCATCACCTTCTGGGGATCATCACCGAGATACTAGATCTTTCGCGGATCGAGGCCGGGACGCTGATCTTGGACGAACAGGAAACGAATGTTTCGGAGATGCTTGCATCGGTTTGCCACCTGCTGAAGCCGCACGCCGATTCCATCGAGTTGAAGGTAAACGTCGTGGTCGCGGACTATATGCCCACGCTCTGGGTCGACCCGCGTATCACAAAGCAGATTTTCATCAACCTGCTGTCGAACGCCATCAAGTTTTCGCACGATGGAAATTCGGTCTCGATCAACGCCACCTGTCTTCCCACCGGCGAAGTTGAAATCACCGTGACCGATATGGGTGTCGGAATTGACCGGGAGCATTTCGAGGTTGCCTTCGAGCCGTTCGGTCAGATCGAAAACGCGATGACCAGGAGCCATGACGGCGTCGGCCTGGGCCTTCCTCTGTCGAGAATGTTCTGCGACGCACTGGGAGCAAAGCTCCTGTTCGACAGTGCGCCGAATCGCGGAACGACCGTGAAAGTTCGTTTCCCGGTCGAGCGCGTACGCCAGTTCCGCGCAGCCAGCGAGTAGCCGGACACGCCGACACGCTCCGATTGGTCGCTTTCAAGCTTTTCTTTTCCCGCCGTTAACGCTGTGCAGCAGATCATGCGCGCGCCATGACCCAGCAGACAGACATCGCCGCATCGCGGGGATTCTCGGATAACCGACCGACGGCAAGCGGCTGGATTCGGGGGCCCCGTTTCGACACAGGCTTCATTTTCGGCACCGCCGCGCTCGGGTTGGCCGGCGGTGCGACGCTGCTTGCGGCCCCGCAGATCTGGGCCCTTGCCTTCCTGCCTTACATCTGGCTGCTGGGTTACCCGCACCTGTTTGCGACGTACTCTCAGATTGCCTTCGACCGATCGAGTTTTCGCCGACACCGGCGGCTGAATATCGAATTGCCCATCCTCATCCTGATATGCGTCACTTGCCTGGCCGTGTTCGTCGGCACTTGGGTGGTCGTGTCGATCTACCTCTATTGGCAATGGTTCCACTTTACCCGCCAGAGTTACGGCGTCTCCCGCTTCTACGCGCGACGCAGCGGTCGCGAGATGCCGGACGCACAGCTGACGGACTGGGTCATCTATGCGGTGCCCGCCTGCGGCATTCTGTGGCGTTCCTGGCAAGCCCCCGGCATGTATCTGGGCGCCGAGTTACGGGTGATCCCGGTCCCCGCAGAATTGGTTGCCGTGGCGATTGTCTTTACGACCCTGCTGGTCGCAGCCTGGTTCATTGGGCGGTTTCGCCAATGGCGGCGCGGTGATATTCCGGTTGCCCATAGTCTCTATGTGATCAGCCATATCGCCATGTTCATTGCGGGTTACATCCTGATCGCAAAGATCAACTTCGGCTGGTTCGCCCTCAGCATCTGGCATTCGGCGCAATATGTACTATTCGTGTGGCTGATCAATCGAGACCGATTTCGCAACGGGCCGAGCGATGAGCATCGATTGCTGTCGCAACTCAGCCAGCCCGGCCGATGGGTCTGGTATCTGGCGGTCCTGCTCGTCGGCGCGGCGATCCTGTTCTTTACGCTGCGCACCGCGGCCGGGCTATTCGCGATCGGCGCGGTACCCCTTACCTTGGTCCTGTTCCAGACCATAAATTTCCATCACTACACCGTGGACGCGGTGATTTGGCGGCGCAAGCACAAGTCTTCGCCCGCGACGATAGCGCCCTCGTGATTGGTCAACCCCGGCCAGCCTGATAGTGTCCCGCGCTCACGCCAAAAAAGGAACTGACATGACCACCTATCTCACGGCATCGCTGACCGTCACCGATCCGTCATGGATCGAGGCCTATGGGCCTGCGGTCCACGAACTCGTCGCCAAACATGGCGGCCGCTACATCGCTCAAAATCCCGATGTGGCCAAACTGGAAGGCGACGGTGACGCACCGAGCGTCGCGGTGATCATCGAGTTCCCGGACCGGGCGTCGGCCGAGGCCTGGTATAACGACGCGGAATATCAGCCTTGGCTGGAATCCCGCAAAGCCGGCGCCAACGGCCCGGTGCTCATGTTTGACGGCCTCTAGGCCGTCAAACTCGAGTCAGCCACCGACAGGTGTGCCCGCGATCCCGCTACGCAGATCCTTACACGTGAAGAAGTGGCAATCCTCATCCGGCGAGATCGTCACGCTGTGCACGGTGTTTGCCGGGATGTAGATCAACTTTCCCGGACCGACGTCGGACTCCTGCCCGTCGACCGTGGCATGCAGGTTTCCCTGCAGGATGTAGATCCATTGCTCGTTGGGGTGGGTATGGGGCGCGGACGTCTGTCCCGCCGGCAATGTCATGATCCCGACCTGGGTGAGTTCGCCCTCGACCACGGGTCCGAAGGTCTCGGCATAGCCCGGCCCGGCCGCGAGGCCCTGCAATTTTTCGACATCGAACACATAGGCACCATCGCCAGCCTTGTAGGCACCATCTGTCTTGGTTGCGGCATTCGCCATGATTTGGTCCTCCTCGGATTCGAATTTGCATACGTATACTAACAATGCGGTCTCGCCGCACAACAGGCCGCCGACCAAGCAACTGGCGGAATCGGAAATACGCTCAAATTTCGTCGAATATTCACATTCATAATCTGCTTAAAACCAACACTATTCATTTCTAAATATAAAATCGTTTTTACATAATCTCGTTTTCGCAATTTTCTGTTTTCTTTTAATCTTCCGGCCGACTTCACCCACAAGGGTGTTTCACACTTGGCCCGGAGATTCACATGAACATCCTCGCGTTCACCTCTCAAAAGGGTGGTTCCGGCAAGACCACGCTCGCCGGACATCTCGCGGTCGCGGCCGAAATCGCCGGCGCCGGCCCGGTTGCCGTGATCGACACAGACCCCCAGGGCAGCCTGACGGACTGGTGGAACGAGCGTCAGGCCGCAACGCCGGCCTTCCTGCGCGCGTCGGTCACCACGTTGCAGATGGATCTCGCGCGGGCGCGTGATCTGGGTTTTAAGCTGGTGATCATCGATACCCCGCCCGCGATCACAGACATGATCGAACAGGTGATCGCGCTGTCCGACCTCGTCGCGATCCCGACACGCCCGAGCCCCCATGACCTCCGCGCGGTTGGCACCACGATCGCCATGGTGGAGGCTGCGGCAAAGCCACTTGTTTTCATCATCAACGCCGCCAACCGTCGGGCGCGGATCACCGGCGAGGCGGCCGTTGTCCTGTCGCAGCACGGGACGGTCGCACCGGTTACGGTGCATCAGCGCACCGACTTCGCGGCCAGCATGATCGACGGGCGGACCGTGATGGAGTTGCCACGCGCCGGGACGTCTGCCGAGGAAATAGCGAACCTGTGGCGCTACCTCGACAGCCGCCTGGTCCAACGCAGCGCCCCAACAATTATTTCCGACGGATTTGCCCGCCTGGCCCCCGGCCGGAGCAACGGCGAGACACGCTGGAACGGCGCGTCATGAGTGAAGAATTCCTGGCACAGAAAGGTGCAGCGGCGCCAGCCACGACCCACCCGGGCGGCGCGGCACGGTTTCACGCGCGCCGGACGATTGTGCTTCCTCCCATCAACCTGAATCTGGCGGCAAATCGAACAGAATCACTTGGCGATCGGAGTCCGGACCGACCACCACGCACTGCGCGCCTGACCGAACCGGCCGCGACCGAGAAGCGGAAGTTTACATTCCGCATCGACCCCATGCGCCACGCGGCCTTCTGCCGTGCTGCCGAATCTCGGAATGTCAGCCGGCAACGCTTGTTGACCGACGCACTCGACGATCTTCTCAGGCGTCTCGATCAACGACCAGATCAAACAGGATCGGGAACTGCCGGAACATCTCCCGGAGACCTTCCGTCAAACCACCAACCAAACGGCGCGGCCCCCTTGTTGCCTGGCAGTGCTGCAGCCCTGCCGCTTCCCTTCTGAAACCTGAGCTGACGATGACCGATCATGATCCGATCGCCCGAGCCGCTGCTCGACCCGACGTCCGAAAACGCGACATGCCCGCACCTGTCGCATCGCTGACGCGTATTTCGATCCGGCATCCGGCACGCCCAGGCCCTGATGAGGATCTTGAACAGGTAGACAACCTCTCCGGCGCATCCTCGTTCGGCACATCGTCGACCGCCGAAGTGCGGTTGGAAGCCACACCGGCCGACACGGCCCCGGCGTCGCGCAGGGCCTTCCCCACCGCAGATGCACGGGCGCCGATTGCCGCCCGCTGTGATCCTGCTCCACGGAGTTCCGACGACGAATGCAGCGTCGCCCCATCCGCGATTATCGATCTTTGGGAACATCTGGCGGCCGACCGGTTGCGCCCGAGCATTTCCGACGTCGACCCCATCACTATCGCCGGGCAGTGGCCGAACAGTCTTTTGCTTCGCGTCACCGAGCTCGGCCGCCGCCCCGGCCTCGAGGTCGCCCATATGTTCGCACCAACCGCCGGCGGGCCCACATCCGCGATCCCCATCGACGCCATGACCGTCGACTGGGTCGTCGGTCTGGGCCGTGAAGTGGTCATTACTGAAGGTCCCGTCCACGAAACCGACGCGGTCCCGACCGGCTGCGGCCCCATAAGTTGTGGCGTCATCGCGCTGCCCTTCGGCCCCGAAGCAGGAGTCGATCACGTGTTGTGTCATCTCTACAGGGTCGACGAACGGGTGCTCGAGGGCGAAATCGATGCCGAGATCAGTCTCCCACCGCGCGACCGGACCGGGATCAAGCGCCTGTTCGGGCGATAAGCCCCGCACGACAAGTGGAACCAAATTCCGCACCGCAGCCCATTTTCGTGCTCCGGTCGGCGGCTTGGTCCGTGCTATGACGCGGTTATGAACCGTGCAGCACTCCTCCTGATCGCAAGCCTGACCGGGCTTGGTGCCCTCTATACGATTTATCTGAGCGTGACCGGCGATGCCGGGCTGACCGCATGGCGGGCCGCGCGCGCCACGATCGCGGTCCTCGTCATCGGCGCCACCATCGTCACATGGCGGCAACTCATTCGGCCGACCCATGACCAGGCACGCATTCTGAAACGCGCAGCGCTGGTCGCGCTCGTCATCGGCGTGGTCGGATTGGCGGCAAACGCATTCGTCGGCGGCCGCACCAACACGCCGGACGGCCCAGTCTTTGTGCTGTCTCTGCTGTTGATTCTGCAGGCGTTCCTGACCATCGGCCACGCCTCTCGACGAACCTGACAGCGCGGCATGTCGGTCAGCGGATCCGAATCTCGCATAAACGGAAATCTCCGCGGCATCTTCTGGATGGCAACGACAGGTATCCTGTTTGTGGCGGTCACCGGCATGGTGCGCCATCTGGGCACCGACATGAGCCCGGTCCAGGCAGCATTCATTCGTTACCTATTCGGCCTGGTTCTTCTGATACCTGTGTTTTTTCAGATCGGCAGCTTCTCGCGCGAACGCTCGATACTCGGCCTGCACGCGGCTCGAGGGGTCCTCCACGGATGCGGTGTCATGCTGTGGTTTTTCGCGATGGCCCGGATTCCCATCGCCGAAGTCACCGCGCTCGGTTTCACCTCACCCATTTTCATCACCATCGGGGCTGCGCTATTTCTCGGCGAACGCCTGCATTTACACCGTGTCGGCGCCGTCCTGGTTGGTTTCGGCGGCGCGCTCATCGTTCTTCAGCCGGGATTCCAGGCCATCAATCTCGGTTCGATCGCGCAGTTGGTGGCCGCGCCCTTGTTCGCCTGCTCATTCCTGATCGCCAAGCGCCTGACTCGCACGGAATCCAGCCCGGCGATCGTGGCCTACCTGTCGATTTTCGTCACGCTCACCCTGCTGGGGCCGGCCATGCTGGTCTGGCGCACCCCAACGCTCATCGAACTTGGTTGGCTGTTGGCGATCGCATCGGCGGCGACGGCAGGGCACTACACGCTGATGCAGGCCTTTCGTTCCGCAGACCTCACGGTGACCCAGCCGATCCAGTTCCTGCAACTGGTCTGGGCGACGCTGCTGGGACTGACTCTGTTTGGTGAACAGCCGGAAATCTGGACCTGGGTGGGCGGCGGCGTGATCGTCGCAAGTGCGACCTATATCGCGCGGCGGGAAAGCCGTGTGCAGCGCGCCCATCCGGGCCAGGGCGACGCCTAGCGGAATACGACAGCGGCCGCGGCCAGCACCAGCATTCCCAACGCCCCGAGCCCAACTACGGAAAGCACCGCTGCAAGCATCAACCGACCCGACTTCGGTTGCTCTTCGCTTTCTGCTTGTTCGTCCATCGATTCATCTCCGTGGGCGAAGATTCAAAAAAACAACAACACCGAAATCCGGTGCGACCACGCGAACGGGCATTGTATGCTAGCGCGACATTTCAATCGACCTGTGAGGTCCTGTTGGGTTTTGTGTTCAATACCGGCTTCTTCGCCGCAGCGTTTGTGCCGAGTTTCTTGGTCAGCCGGATCATCTTCAGGCTGACCAAGAAATGGGAAGGCAAGCTCTCCCGGCTCGTGGCCACGAATATCGCCTCGGCGATCATCTGTATCGCCGTTTTCCTCGCGGCGGGGGTCTGGTTCGCAGGCGGATTTGACTTCCCCTGGCTGTTCGGGATTCTGAATTATGCTGCGGCGCAGGCAATCTGGCTGGCGGTCGATATCTATTCCGACTGGATCAACGACCGCCTCGAACGGCGGGACCAGGCGACCTAGGCACCAATTACGCTGGAGAATGTGATGGGAACCGACGGGACGGGCGCCGGCAACGCCGACATTGATATTGGCGCCTTCTGGCAAGCCGTCGGCCAGCGGGCGGTCGCGGCAACAATCGTCACAGCGCGCGGCAGCGCCGGTCCGGCCGGGTTTCTCGGCCTGTCGGCCACCCATGTCTGTGCCGACCCGCCGACGATGCTTGTTTCCATCGATGCGCGCACTTCCGCGCTGGGCGCCATAAAAGACTCCGGCCATTTCGCGATCAATTATCTGCCGCGCGACGCCGAAGCGGTGGTCGACCTGTTTTCAGGCAAGAGTGATGTCAAAGGTCCCGACCGCTTCGATGGCAAAATCTGGACCGCGCTGGCAACCGGCGCGCCGGTCTTCAGGGGTGCCGTGGGTGTGATGGATTGCCGGCTTGAAGAAACCCTCGAACGCCACGGCACGATCCTGGCACTCGGCCGCGTGGTCGCAATCACCGGCGATCCGGATGCCGCACCATTGGTCTATTTCCGCGGTGGATTCCTCGACTGAAATCCGAGCGGGGTCTACTGCGCAGCCTCATCCGAGGCCGCGAAGAACCGATTCTCCGGGCGCGGTAGCCCCATATTCTCGCGCAGCGTCTTGCCGGCATATTCGCGGCGGAACAGGCCGCGACGCTGGATTTCGGGCACCACCCGATCCACGAACAGGTCGAGCCCCTCGGGCAGGAACGGAAACATGATCGTGAAGCCGTCGCTCGCACTGCTCTCGATCCACTCTTCCATCTCATCGGCAATGGTCTCTGCCGTACCGACCATCGCCAGACCCGAGTAACCACCCATCCGCTGGGCCAGCTGACGCACGGTCAGGTTCTCGCGCTCGGCCATTTTGATCGCCCGGTCGCGCCCGCTCTTCGACGCATTGCTGTCGGGAATATCGGGAAGCGGGCCGTCGAGCTCAAACTGCGAGGCATCGGTGCCCAGTGCGATCGACAATGAGGCGATCGCACTGTCGAGATGCACCTTCGAATCGAGGATCGCACGTTTCTCGCGCGCCTCCTCGACGCTGTCGCCGACGATCACGAGGCACGCCGGCAGGATCTTGAGGTGATCGGGGTTGCGACCCAGTTTCGTCATGCGACCCTTCACATCGGCATAGAATTCGCGGCCGTCATCGATGGTCCGCTGGGCCGCGAAGATCGCCTCGGCCGTCTCGGCGGCAAGCTGGCGCCCCGCCTCCGAACCGCCCGCCTGAACGATAAGCGGCCAGCCCTGGACGGGCCGCGCCACATGCAGCGGGCCGTGGACCGAGAAAAATTCACCCTTGTGATCGAGGGTGTGAAGCTTGTCGGGATCGAAGAAGACCCCGGAATCCACGTCCCGGATGAAGGCGTCATCGGCCCAGCTGTCCCACAGGCCGGTGACGACATCGTAGAATTCACGGGCGCGGGCATAGCGTTCCGCATGGTCGAGATGTTCTTCGAGTCCGAAATTCTTCGCCGCGTCCGGGTTCGAGGTGGTGACGATGTTCCAGCCCGCGCGTCCACCGCTGATATGGTCGAGCGAGGCGAAGCGGCGCGCCACATGGAAGGGCTCGTCGAAGGATGTCGACCCCGTCGCGATCAGGCCGAGATTCTCTGTCGCCATCGACAATGCCGACAACAGTGTGAAGGGCTCGAATGAGGTCGCGGTTGCGCTGCGCTTGAGCGCGTCCATCGGCATATTGAGCATCGCCAGATGGTCGGCCATGAAGAAGGCATCGAATTTCGCTTCTTCCAGCCGTTGGGCGAACTTCACGATCGCCGGAAAATTAAAATTGGCGTCGGGTGTACCACCCGGATAGCGCCACGCGCCGGTGTGGATGCTGATCGGACGCATAAACGCCGCGAGATGCATTCGGCCGTTACCTGTCATGGCTGCCTCATTGGAATCCGGTCGGGGACGGGGAATAAAATAGTCCCCATAGCCATGAGGTCAAAACGACATTACAGCGCACCAAAGGCCGGCGGTGACACCCGGCGACTCGAGGCCGCCTCGTAGGCCGACGCGACCCGCAGCGAGATATCCTCCATGCCCGGCTCGGTCCGGAACACCAGTGAGAAGGGAAGTCCGGGTTCCGGCAGCTCCGTCGCAACATCGGAATGATGGCTCTCGTAGCGCATGCCGTCCTCGGATAGCTTGAACACTGGATCATAGACGGTCGTCACGAACCCGGCCGGGATCAGGATTTCGGTCAGACCCGCATTCGGCCCGTAGAGGGATTCAAGCGCCAGGTTGTTCGGCCCGCCCTCGGGCTGGTGCGCACCGCCGATCACGCCCGGCGCCCAGGGTGTGTGCAGTCGCACGAGGCAATCGAGCTTGTTTTCGAGAATCACCATCATGTCGATACGGCGCAAAAGCTCGCGCAGCATGATCCGCTCGTCGATGCCCTGACGCTGGCCCAGCGTGTTGCGCGGGTCCGCCGTCGCTTCCCAGTTCTTGAACCCCGCACGGTGATCGTCACCCCAGAACTTGGAACGCGCATTCAGTTCCGACCAGGTGTTGAGTGTCTCCTCGAAACCCATCGCCGCCCAGTCGGTACTGCGCCGCATCAGATACTGCGCAATGTGGAACTGGAAGGTATGGGCCAGCGCCTGGGGTTGGATGTTGCGGATGTCGAAGTCCGCCGGCGGCTCGATCCGCCCCTCCGACAGGCCGACGAAATACTCGATCGGCGTCATGTCGCCGGACCCGAAGGTTTTTCCGGGGGCGAACTCGGTCGGCTCGATCGCCGCCGCGAATTCGGGATAGAGCGGCGTGCCGTCGGGTTTCAGATAGAACATCAGGTTGGGCATGAAGATGCCCACCATACGGCAGAGCGCGGCGCGGAAGTCGACCGTCATCTGTTCGCAGTCGGGATCGGGTTTCCAGCGCGGATGGGCGGATTCAACCAAGGTCGCGCCAAGCTTGTCGGCCAGTACCGCCTTGAGCTCCGCCGCCGCCGCTGCGGTGATCGGGCCCTCGGATTTCGAGCCGGGCGCCGAGATCATGGACTCCCGGATGACACCGATTCGCATGTCCGCGAGCGAACCCGGCGCGCCGTCGGCGATGTGAGGGGCATAGCTGTCGAGCACGCCGGAGCGCGGCACCGCCGTCCAGGGGTCGCGCGGGTCGTAGTAACCCTCCTCGGGGTCTTTCAGCGCGTCGAGCACCTTCGCGGAGTCCTCGACCCGGCGGCACAGGATGCCCGTGCGATCACACTGGATATCGGCGCCAATCGCGTTGCCGTGGAACGAGATCATCGCCTTGTGCGGCAGAATCAGCGCGACCGAATTATGGTTCGCCGGCCCGCGGGTCGACGCGCGCGTCTCCTCGCCCAAACTCGCCATGACCAGGTTCGCCGAGACCGACACACCCGAACCGGATGAAGAGCCCAGCGAGGCCGCCCGAGTCGTGTCATAGGGGTTGGCCGGGTTGCCAGCCCAGGTCGAGCGCTGATACCCGACGGTCGATGGCAACACCTTCTCGCGCTTGTGCTCGCCGCCGGGATCGCCCGCGCGGCCGTTATATTCCGTAAGCACCGCCTTGGCGAAGATGATCGCGCCCTTCTTGCGCAGCTGCGCCACCAGCGTGTGATCACGCGCCGGGAAATCGATGTCGTAGGCGGCATCCGCACCCCCGGTCGAGCGCATGTCCTTCGTGTCGAACGGATCCTTAAAGGAGAAGACGACGCCATACATAGGCATCGCCTCGAGGTCGGGGTCGGCGCCGTATTCGGCATCAAGCTCAGCCGCCCGTTCCAGTGCGTCGGGCATCTGACGAAACATCTCGCAGACAGGTGGCGCGCCTGGCGGGAGCGGCCCCTCGGACGGGTGCCGGTCGAAGTCCCCCTTGCAGGTGACCGAGCGCTCACCACGGATGTTCAGGGTCTGCAGGGCGTTCAGCTGGCCGCCATTCGGGATACCCCGGAGCATGCCGAACTGCTGCGGCACATCGGGGTCGGATGCTGTTGCCTCCATGCGCCCATATTCCAGCGGCAGCCCCTGATATTTGTCGAGATCCGGGAGGACGTCCGAAGCGCTGACCGTATCGGTCGGAAACGTGATCGGCGCGCCGGCACGCACGGTGCCGGTCGACGCGGGTACCGGCATGCCATCTTCCGTGACGAGCATGCTCGCCACCCCGTTATAGGCCCTGGCCCGGTCGATATATTGCTGCACCACATCGACAAGCGTCGTGCGGCCGTCCCGGATGGCCGCATGCAGATCGTCGATCGTCGCCTCAACCACGTCGAATGATGCGCCTGGTTTTTTCGCTGACTTCGCCATGAATTCCCCCAACCCGAATTTTTCCAATAGTGGAATGGTTGGGGTCAAAAATCCAGCGGCCATAAGCCCTGCGGCAAGGACCCGTGACATCAACATTGTGACCGAGATTTGTGTACAGTTGTGCCCGCGCGGATAAGGTTACCTCTGCTGATGGGTCGCCGAGAACGCCGCTTTGGTCTAGTCTTATATAACTATAACGTCGGATGGCGTGCGCACGCGCGAACCATCTCGCCAACAAACCAAACGTTATTCATACGTCGCACCACTTTGGGAGGAACCGCGATGAAATATCTGAAGAATGCAAAACTGGCCCTCGCCGCCGGCACGATCGCCGGCTCGATGGTCGCCGCGAGCGCCCCGTCGGTCGCGGACACAATCAACATCCGCATCGCGTCCGGCCATCCGCCGACCGTCGTATATGCGGGCCTGATGAAGAATTTCTTCCAGCCTGAGCTGAAGAAGGCCATCGAGGCCAAGACCGATCACACGGTCAACTTCATCGAGGGTTACAGCGGCTCGATCGTCAAGGTGTTCGACACCTTCGAGGGCGTCCAGAACGGCGTCGTCGACGTGGGCGGCTTCTGCTACTGCTTCGAGGCCTCCAAGCTGCCGATGCACGCGTTCCAGATCATGCTGCCCTTCGGCACCATGGATCCGGTCCAGAGTGTCGCCGCCGCCGCGGAGATCTATGAGAAGTATCCGAGCCTGTCCGAGCGTTTTCAGGGCTTCGACCAGACCCTCCTCGCCATCATCGGCGACGGTGGCTACAACCTGGGCACCAACTTCCCCTGGAAGAAGCTCGAGGATCTCAAGGGTCACAAGATCCTGGGTGCGGGCCTCAACCTGAACTGGATGGAACAGGCCGGCATCGGCATCATTCCGGTGACCGACGGCCTCCCGGGCTGGTACCAGAAGATCAAGACCGGTGTGGCCGAGGGCGGCATCATGTTCCCCAGTGCCTGGGGTCCCGTGTTCAAGCTGCATGAGGTCGGCAAGTACTACACGACCATCGGCTTCGGCTCGATCACCTGGCATGGCCTAACGGTCAACAACCGTTTCTGGGATCGTCTCCCGGCCGACGCCAAGCCGATCTTCCAGGAAGTGGCTGGTCGTTTCCAGGCGCTGACGGGTACCGGCAACAAGGCCGGCTATGAGAAAGACATGAAATGGCTGCGTGAGAACATCACCGTCACCGACCTGCCTGCCGACGTGCGTCAGGGCTGGGCCGAGGGTCTGGCTCACTGGCCGCAAAAGCATGCCGACGAGCTCGAAGGCAAGGGCTTCCCGGCCAAGGCCATTCTCAATGACTATCTCGCCGCTGCCGAAAAGCAGGGCTACAAATGGCCGGTCCGCTACGTCATCAAGTAGCATCCGGAGATATCGGCTGTCGCCGATATGACTGAATAGCCGGCTGGAGCCCGTTGATCGGGTTTCCAGCCGGTCGTTCATTGGGGCCGGAGTCTCCCGGCGACCCGAACACCCCTTCCGGACATCGATGCACCCCATCGCATCTGAGGGAAGACGACAATGAACCTGATCACATTCAGCGACCGCATCTCCAAATTCCTGATGGTGGTGGCCGCGCTCTGGGCCTTCGGCCTCACATTCATGATTCTCGCCGACGTCATCGGACGCGGTGCGTTCGAATCACCCATCAACGGCACCACCGAGCTTGTCACGGCATCGATCGTGATCATCGTGTTTCTGCAGGCGGGCTATGCCATCCGCAGCCGCTCGATGCTGCGGGCCGACTTCCTCGTCGTCCATCTGCCGCCGGGCGTACAACGCGTGCTGCTGGCCATCGGCTATCTGCTGGGGGCGGCCTTCTTCCTGATGATCATCACCGGCGGCTGGGAGGAAAGCATCTCCTCCTTCGTCGAAGGTGAATATGAGGGCGAGGGCGCGCTGCGCGTCCCGTCCTGGCCCGCCCGTTGGACCGTGATCGGCGGCAGCGCCCTGGCGCTGCTCAACTATCTGGTCATGGCCTATATCGACCTCTTCAAACCCGAATTGCTGGATTCCGAAGTGGATCCGGACGCGCCGCCGCAGCACTAGCCGCGCGCCGAACAAGGAATCACTGACGTGTTCGAAGCCAATATCGCAATCCTGCTGATCGTGTGCCTGATCGCCCTGGTGGCAATCGGCGTGCACATCGCCATCGCGCTGGGCATGACCAGCGCGCTCGGCATCTTCCTGGTGACGGGGGCCGACAGTTACGCCTTCAACACTGTCCAGCGCATGCTGGCCGCGACCGCCTATGAGGCGATCCGCGAGTTCGTGTTCGCCGTCATACCGCTGTTCCTGTTGATGGGTGAATTCATCAGCAAATCTGGAACGGTCACCGACGTTTATCGCGGGCTGAACCGCCTGCTGCGCCGCCTACCCGGCCGGCTCGGCATCGCCACGGTGCTTGGCAACGCGCTCTTCTCCTTCGTGACCGGCGTCAGCATCGCGTCCGCCGCCACCTTCTCGCGTATCGCCTATCCGGAGATGAAGCGGTTCGGCTATCACCCGGGCTTCGCCCTCGGCACCGTGGCGGGCTCCAGCTGCCTGGGCATGCTCATCCCGCCCAGCGTGCTGATGATCGTCTGGGGGATCCTGACCGAGCAATCGATCGGCCAGCTCTTCGCCGGTGGTGTTCTTCCCGGCCTGATGCTGACCTCCATGTTCATCCTTTATGTCTTCAGCATGGCGCTTGTGAAGCCCAGCGTGGTCGGCGCCGGCGTCGTGCCGAATCCGAGCGCGATGCCTGTTGAAGATGATGTTCCCGAGGTCTCGACGACACAGTTCCTGATCAGCCTCTTCGGCATCGTCGCCGTGATTGTCGCCGTCCTGGGCGGTATCTGGTTCGGCATCTTCTCGCCAACCGAGGGTGCGGGTGCGGGTGCCTTCATCGGCCTTGTTCTCGCCCTCATCAAGGGCATGAAGTTCAAGGACTTCATCGATGCAATCCTGTCGGTCGGCAAGACGTCGGCACCGATCCTGCTGCTGCTGGTCGCCGCTTCGCTCTATTCGCGGACACTGGCCATGACCGGCATGGCGAATGCGATCGAGAGCCTGTTCATCGGCTCGGGCATGGAGCCCTGGATGATCATCGCCGTGATGGTGCTGATCTGGTTTGCGCTGGGCATGATCATCGATTCGATCTCGATCATGCTGCTGACCGCGGCGATCTTCTCGCCGATCGCGGTCAAGCTCGGCTTTGACCCGATTGCGTTTGCCATCATCGCCATTGTCGCCATCGAGGCGGGGCTTCTGACACCGCCCTTTGGGCTATTGGTCTACACGGTCAAATCGGCGATCCAGGATATCGATCCCGAGATGAACGTGATGACCATCTTCAAGGCCTCGATCCCCTACTGGATCATCATGCTCATCGCCATGGCGCTGATCGTCCGGTTCCCGGAGATCGCGACGTATTTGCCCAACTTGCTGTTCCCGTAGCGCCGGGCAGCCACTAGACTTGAATGACAAAAGCCGTCGGGGATACCCGGCGGCTTTTTCATCATCCGAGGACGAAATCATGAAAACCGCACCGGCAAACTTCGCGATGCATCAGGGTACGACCGAGCGCCAATGGGGATTCGTCGAAGCGGTCGAGAGCTACGCCCGCCACGGCATCCGCGCCCTCACCGTGCGCCGCGCCTCGATCGAGGAATATGGCGTCACCCGCGCGGCCAAACTCATTTCTGACGCCGGCCTCAAGGTCCTCGGCGTGTCCCGTTGCGCCTCACTCACCGAAGACGATCCGGCGAAGATCGCGGAGAACCATAACGAGAACCGGCGCGCGGTCGCGCTGGCGGCCGAGCTGAACGCCACGAACCTGGCGATGATTTCCAGCGGCCTGCCCGCCGGCTCGAAAGACCTGGCCGGCGCACGCGCGCGTGCCCGCGACGCGGTGGCAAAGCTTTTGCCCGAGGCGCGCGCGGCGGGCGTGACCCTGGGGCTCGAGGCGATTCATCCCATGCGTGTGGCCGGCGGCTGCATCTGGAGCACGCTTGCACAGGCGAACGACGTCTGCACAGAACTGGGAGACGGCACCGGCCTGATCGTCGACGCCTACCATGTCTGGTGGGACCCGAATCTGGAAAACTCGATCAAGGCCGCGAAGGGCCGCATCGTGTCATTCCAGATCAGTGACTGGCTGCGCGACACCACCGCCGCCGACGGCTCCGACAGGGGCATGCCGGGCGACGGGGTGATTCCCCTGCGCGAACTCGGCGCGCAGGTGCGCGCGGCGGGCTTCGACGGCTTCGACGAGCTCGAGCTCTTTTCGGAGCGCGACTGGTGGCGCCGCGATCCCGACGAAGTGATCGACGTGGCCATCGCACGCCACCGCAAGATCTTCGGGGATGCCGACTGACATGCCCACAAAAAAAGGCCACCGGAACGCCCGGCGGCCTTTTCATCATCGCTAACGGCAGAAAACCGGCCGCAAGGCTTAGCTCCAGTTCTCCTGGGGCGTCGCACGGGCGAAGTCGTTGACGTCGATCTTCAGGAGGCCGGCGGAGGTGAGGCCGCACATGGCTTCCTTGTCGGCCGCCGAGAAATCCTCGAGACCCATGATATGCTCGGTCGGGTCGTAGTCGGCCATGTCGAACGGGTAGTCCGTGCCGAGCACGATCTTGTCCGCGCCGTATTTCTTGGCGAGGAAATCGAGCTGGTCGGTCGAAAACACCGTCGTGTCGAAATACATCTGCTTGAGGTAGCTCGTCGGCGGCTGGTCGATGTGCAGGCAGCAATCCTCGCGCTGGCCCCAGGCATGATCCATACGCGCGGCATAGGCCGCAACGAAGGCGCCGCCATGAACGGCGACGATCTTCAGGCCCGGGTAGCGGGCCAGCACGCCGTCGAAGATCAGGTAATGGATCGCAACCGTCGTATCGAGCGGGTTGCCTATGATGTTGGTCAGATAATGGGCCCCGAAACGCTCACTCGCAAAGGACGTCGGGTGCAACAGGATCGGGATGTCCAGCTCTTCGCAACGGGCCCAGAAGGGCTCGAGGCGTTCGGCGGACAGTTCGTCCTCGCCCACCTGGGCGCCGATCTGGATGCCCTTGAAGCCGAGTTCGCCGATCAGTCGGTCGAGTTCCTTGAGGGCCATGTCCGTGTTCTGCAGCGGCACGGTGCCGAGACCGACCAGGCGGTCGGGCGCCTCGGAGACAGCGCGCGCGATGTTGTCGTTCACCTTCTGGGATGTTTCCTGGCCCAGCGCGTCTGGTGCGCCGTAATGCATCTGCGGCGGCTGGGGCGAGATCGCCATCACGTCCACACACATCTTGTCCATGTCGGCCAGGCGCTTGGTCACGCCGACCAGCTCCTCGTGACGGTCCGCATTCTGCTTCTTGTTCAGCTCGCGGGTCAGCGGGCTCGCATACTTGACCGCATCCAGCGACATGGCGGGGACGTGCTTGCGCACCTCTTCGTCGACACCCTCAGTCATGATGTGACCGTGGATATCGACGATCAGGGTGTCCGGGCGCTTGTAATGCTCGGGATGGACCCGGCCCGCGCTGGGACCATAGGGATCAATATTTGCAACATTGCCGGCCATGGCCGCGCCTCCAATTTTACTTTTGTGGAATTCGAGAAGGGGGTGTCCCAAACGCGGGAGCTTGCGTCAAGCGCTAGTTACCCGCGCAGACGACGCAGCCCGTTTCGCCGCTAGGCCGCGACGCAATTCTCACACAGTCCGCGCAGCTCGATGACCGTGCTGCGGGCATGAAACCCCTCGGTCCTCGCCCATCCCTGGAGCCGCTTGACGACGTCCTGTTCGGCGAATTCAGTCACACCGCCGCATGCCTCGCAGATCGCAAAGGCCACGGTGCCGTGGGATTCCCCCGCCGCTTCGCCGGCGGGATGGTTGCACGCGACGAAGGCGTTGAGGCTTTCGAGCCGGTGGACGAGGCCATATTCGACCAGCTTGTCGAGCGCCCGGTACACCTGTAGCGGGGCGCGCAATCCGTCGTCGCGAAGCTGATCGAGAATCGTGTAGGCACTGAGTGGGGCCTCCGCCTCCGTCAGGGTGCCGAAAACGAGTGCCTGGTTACGAGTCAGGTCGGGCATAGGTGCAGCCGTATCGGTCATGTGCCGGTCCTCCCTTCGGTTGGCGCATGGCGCCGGGCCAGTCCTGCGACGGGCAGCAAAACCACAACAAACAGCGCAGCCGCCGCCACCACGATCGAAGGGCCGGACGGCGTGTCCCATTCGAGGGAGCCGAACAGGCCGGCGACGACCGCGATTATGCCGAGGATGGCAGCGATCACGGCCATCTGTTCGGGCCCGCGCGCCAGCTGCCGCGCCGTCGCGGCGGGGATAATCAGCAGGGCGGTGATCAGCAACACGCCCACAATCTTCATGGAGATCGCGATCACGATCGCCATCAGGAGCATGAACACGATGTTCGCCCGGTCGGGGCGCAGTCCCTCGGCCTCGGCCAGGTCATAGTTGACGGTCGCCGCGAACAGTGCGCGCCAGACGAAGAACAGCACCGCGATGACAATGCCGCCACCGATGTAGATCACCGCCAGGTCGAGACGCGACACCGCCAGGATGTCGCCGAAAAGAAAGCCCATCAGATCCACGCGGACCGATGACATGAACGCCAGCGCAACGAGGCCGAGTGCCAGTGATGAATGCGCAAGCATGCCCAGCAGAGAATCCGAAGAGAGGCTGGCATTGCGCTGCAGGGCCAGCACCGAAAGGGCAACCGCAGCACAAACACCGAACACGGCCAGCGTAATGTTGATCTGCAGCAGGAAGGCGAGGACCACGCCGAGCAGTGCGGAATGGGACAGCGTGTCACCGAAATAGGCGAGCCGCCGCCAGACGATGAAACAACCCAGCGGCCCGGCGACCAGCGCCACGCCGACCCCGGCCAGCAGGGCGCGGACGAAGAAATCATCCAGCATGATCGGCCTCGCCACGGTTGTGCGCATGATGGTGCCCATCATCGGGATGGCAGTATTCGGTCACGGAGCCATCCGAATGACGCACGGTGCCATCGGGCAAATGCGTATGGTCATGGGCGTGTTCATAGACGGCCAGCGCCGTCGCCGCCCGACCGCCAAACAGCTCGCGATACTCGCTGCTTTCGGCCACCGCATGGGGCGTGCCCTGGCAGCAGACATGCCCGTTCAGGCAAACCACGCTGTCGGTCGAGGCCATCACCACATGTAGGTCATGGGAGATCATAAGGATGCCGCAGCCCAGCGTCGTGCGGATGCCGGAGATCAGTTCGTAGAGCGCGATTTCGCCCGAGAAATCCACCCCCTGAACCGGTTCATCGAGCACCAGAAGGTCGGGCTTGCGCGCGATCGCGCGCGCCAGCAAGGCTCGCTGGAACTCGCCACCGGACAGGTGTCGGACCTCGCTGCCCGCCAGATGGCTGATCCCGACCATGTCGAGCGCCGCGGCGACCTCCGCACCCGACACCCGGTTTGTCAGACCCATGAAGCGCGCGACCGTCAATGGGAGGGTCCAGTCGATGGAGAGTTTCTGGGGCACATAGCCGACCGACAGACCCGGCGCGCGTTTGGCACTACCCTCATCGGGCGCCAGCAGGCCAAGTGCGATCTTGGCCGTGGTGGACTTTCCCGCCCCGTTGGGCCCGATCAGCGTGACGATTTCGCCGCGCCGCACGTTCAGGTCGACACCACGCACAAGCCAATCCCCGCCCCGATTGAGGCCGGCATTCTCCAGGGTCACCAATGTTGCCGTGCGATCGAGCATGATTCTTGGGGCGGTTCCGGGGCTGCGCTTGCGCGACAAATCTATAGACGTTATATCATCACACCTCAAATGTTATGACATAACATTCTAAGTCTCACCACCGGACCCTCTCCAATGTTCGCCATGAAGCAGCCGGCCATAATCGGCGCCTCCCTGTTTTTCATCCTAATGATCGCGCCGCCTGCCCGTGCGGACCTGGAGGTCGTCGCCTCCATCAAGCCCATCCATTCCCTCGTGGCCGGGGTGATGGAGGGCGACCTCGGGCCGAAGCTGGTCGTTGAGGGGGCGGCCTCACCCCACACCTACAGCCTGCGGCCATCCGGTGCCGCCACGCTGGCGCACGCCGACCTCATCTTCTGGGTCGGACATGAGCTCGAATCCTTCCTGGAGAAGCCCATCGAATCCCTCAGCGGCGATGCCGTCGCGGTGGCGTTGATCGATGCACAGGGGGTCCGCGCCCTGGCGTATCGTGAGAGTGCCACCTTCGAATCCCACGACCATGCGGCGGACGAACACGGGCACGACGGGCATGACGACGCCCATGACGATGAGGACGGCCTTGACGGCCATATCTGGCTCGACCCGGTGAACGCCCAAGCGATGGTTCGCGCCATCACCGACGCACTGATCACCGCAGACCCCGAACATGCGCCCCTCTATGCCGCCAACGCGCAGAGTTTGCATGAGAGGATCGACGCACTTTCGGCCGAGATCGACGCCCTATTGACGCCCGTCCGCGGACGATCCTTCTTCGTGTTTCACGACGCCTACCACTATATGGAGCAGCGCTATGGCCTTGCCGCGGCGGGATCGATCACGCTTACACCCGACCAGTCGCCCGGTGCTGGAAGAATTCGCGACATTCGCGACAAGGTGCGCGAACTTGGTGCGACTTGCGTGTTCACCGAGCCCCAATTTCCACGCCGCCTCGTCAATGTCGTGACCGAAGGCACAGCCGCGCGGGTCGGCATGCTCGACCCGCTGGGAACCGCGTTGCCCGCTGGGCCCGATCTCTATTTCACGCTCATGCGCAACATGGCCGCAGCGATGCGGGACTGCCTGTCGCCTGTGGGGTAACCGCTCGCCCTATCCTGCGGACCTACTCAGCAGCGGCCGGAATATCCCCGAGCGCCTCGAACCCGCCGGCTTCAAGCGAGTTGGCGCCCTCATGCAGGCCGATGGTGACCAGCGGGTCCGCGCCGTTCGATTCAAACCAGTGGGCGGTTCCGGCCGGCACATGCACGCAGGATCCGACACTCAGGTCGGCGACGTCATCCCCGACACCGGCCCGGCCCGCGCCCGAGACGACGAGATAAAATTCATCGGCTTTGTTGTGGCGGTGGGTCTTCAAGGCCTGACCGTTGCCGAGCACCGGCCGCCACGTCGAATGACCGATCCCGTGGGCCGCACCCAGACACGCACGGAACTCCGTCCCGCTCCAGCCCGCGACGCCGCTCATATCCGACGGCGCGACATCGGCATGGTTCACCAGCGAGCCGACGTCATAGCCCATGTGGGGGCCCTGCAGATCGTCTTCGGTCACATCACCCATATAGACGTAGCCCGTCGCGGCAACATTACCCGCGCCGAGATACCAGCCGATCACCACGATCGGTTCATCGTCGCTCTCGTTCGCCAGCCAGTGTTCGGTGTCCGCGGGCACATAGTGGAAATGGCCGGCGCCGATCTCCTCTGTCGCACCGCCAGCACCGGCAATGCCCTTGCCGCTGATGATGTAATAGATCTCTTCGCAATTCTCATGCTTGTGCTTCTTGTGCACCGCGCCCGGGTTGAAGCGGGCATGGAACATGGTCGTGCCCAGCCCCTGGCGGTCGCTGAAGGGCAGCCGGAACTCGGTGATCAGCCAGCCATCGCCAGCATCCATATTCTCCGGGGTCACATCGTCGATATGGGTGAAGCACTTTGGCTGGGACATGTCGGAATTCCTCGGTTTGCACTTCCATGATCATCTCGGATGATCGTAGGGCGGCGGCGAACGGGCGGCAACGCCTTACGCGGTCGCGGCCTTCACCGCGCCGTAGGCCGTGCGAAGACCGGCCTCCAGTTCGGTGAATTCGAAATCGGGGAACAGCCGCCGCACCTCCGTCGGATCGAACGGCCGGTAGCCGTTGTGGGGCATGGGGCCCGAGCGGGGCAGATTCTCGATCTCGATCGCCTGATCGGAGAACCCGATGGTCATCTCCGCCAGTTCCTGGAACGACGCGACCCGCCCGGTGGTGGCATTGAGCGTCCCTGCGGTGCGCCGTTCGATCATCCGGACGGCCAGTTCGGCAACATCCAGCACGCTCACATGGTCGCGGCGTTCCTCGCCATTGCCAAACAGCGCGATCTTGTCGCCCGCCAGCACAAGACGGCGAAACCGGTTTGGGCCGTAGCCGTTGTGGGGATCGCCAGCGCCATAGATCAACGTGGGACGCAGGGTGGCGAAGGGCACGTCCGGGTTCGCGTCCGCGAGCGCGGCGGCGAACATCGTCTCGCGCGCCACATGCATCTGGCCGTGCAGGTTATCGGGTGCCGTCACCGAAGCCTCGGTCAGGGGGCTGTCGGAATCGCTGTAGACCGCGTCCGAGCTGATGTAGACGAGCTGCGTCAGAGGCTGGCCGGCGAGCCCGTCCAGCGCGTTTTTCGCCATGCGGATATTCTGCTCGAACATTACATAGTCCTTGCAGGGCGCCAGCGCCGACACGAACACCACCGCATCGCCGGGGTTCAACAGCCTATTCAGCGTATGGCCGGAGCCATCCGTCAGCAGATCGACCTCGCCCCGGCCCAACGGGAGCACCGCAAACCCACGACCCTTCGCCGCCGCGACGATGGTGGAGCCAACGAAACCGCCGGCGCCGATCACCACCACGCGGTCGGGTGCTGCGGGCGCGTTGTTCAAGTTCACTGCCATCTTCAATCCTCTTTGGTACGGCTGCGGGACAGTAAGACGGCGAGATTATCAAGGCAATGGACGGGCCGGGTCACCGGCGATCATCGCAGTGTGTTTGGTGTTACTCTGTGCCCGATACGCTAGGAGAGGACTATGGCCGAACTCATTTTGCACGGTGCCGCCCGCAGCAACCTCGTGCGCACCTGCCTCATCGCGCTCGCCGAGAAGGGCGTTGAATTCACCCATGATCCAGCACGGCCGCAGACCCCCGAGCAGCTCGCACGCCACCCCTGGGGCAAGCTCCCGGCGCTGACCCATGGCGACGTCACGCTGTACGAGACCGTGGCGGTCACCCGCTATATCGACGAGGCCCTCGATGGTCCCGCCCTGCAGCCAGCGGACCCGGTCGGGCGGGCGCGTATGAGCCAGTGGATCTCGGTCTATAGCGCCTATTTCGACCCGCCCGTTATGCGCCAGGTCGTGATCCAGCGGCTCCTGCGGGATCCGTCCGACGAGGACATGATCGCCGCCGGTATTCCAGAATCCGAACGCAGCCTCAGCGTGATCGATGCCGCGCTGGCGAATTCACCCTACTTCGCGGGCGAAAACCTGACCCTGGCCGACTGCTTCTACGTGCCGGTCGTCGACTATCTGTCGATGACACCGGAGGGCAAGAAGATGCTCGCGCAGACCGACAACGTCACCGCCTGGCTCGAACGGATGCGGGCCCGCGACGCTGTGAAGTCCGTGTTGTCCGCCTAGGCCGCCCCGATCAGCTGATGTCGCTGGCGTCGTGGCGTTCGGGCACCCGCAACTCCTCGGGGCCGGACATCTTGTTAACTCGCCGACCGCGCTGAACCGCCGGGCGGGCCTGAATTTCTTCGGCCCAGCGGACCACATTCTTGTAGGAGGCCACGTCGAGGAACTCGGCCGCCTCATACTGATTGTTCAGGACGAGGTTTCCGTACCAGGCATAGGTGGCGATATCGGCGATGTTGTAGTCGCCGCCGCACAGATATTGCCGATCGGCCAGATTCCGGTCGAGCACGTCGAGCTGGCGCTTCACCTCCATGGCGAAGCGGTCGATGGGATACTCCATCGGGTAGGGTGCGTAGTGATAGAAATGGCCGAAACCGCCGCCGAGATAAGGTGCGCTGCCCATCTGCCAGAACAGCCAGGACAAGCATTCCGCACGCGCCGATTGTTCGGTCGGGACAAAGGCGCCGAACTTCTCGGCCAGGTACAGAAGGATCGCGCCCGACTCGAACACCCGCGTCGGGGTCGCGGTGCTGTAGTCCATCAGGGCCGGAATTTTCGAGTTGGGGTTCACCTCCACGAAGCCGCTGCCAAACTGGTCACCGTCGCCGATCTTGATCAGCCAGGCGTCATACTCCGCATCGGTCTTGCCCAGCGCGAGGAGTTCCTCGAATAGCACCGTCACCTTGACGCCATTGGGAGTCGCCAGCGAATAGAGCTGGTGGGGATGCTTGCCGCGCGGCAGTTCTTTTTCATGGGTCGCACCGGCGACGGGACGGTTCAGGCTGGCCCATTCGCCGCCATTCTCCTTCTCCCATGTCCAGACCTTGGGCGGTGAGTATGAAGACGTATCGGCCATGCGTGATGCTTTCCTGTTGTGATCGGTCCCACGTAAGTGGGGGTGCTTTCCGGGTCATATGGACCTGACAATTACGCAGTCAATTTCGATCAAAGCCCGTCGCGACGCAACAGGCACGATTGTCGGCCTCTCCACGTTCGGCAATCAATCCGGTATGGATGTTTGGTCGGACCGGAATCCCATGGTCCACGCCCGGAGACATCGGAATGGAAACCACCGTATTTATCGTCGTCCTCGTGGCGGCCCTGCTGCACGCCACCTGGAACGCGGTCGTTAAGGGGGGGGCCGACAAACATCTCGGCATGACCGCAATCGTGCTTGGTCACGCGCCGATCTCCGTCGTCGTGTTGTTCTTTGTACCCCTGCCGGACGTCGCAAGCTGGCCGTTTTATCTCGGCGGCGTTGTGCTCCATACGGGCTACCAACTGTTCCTGCTGAACTCATACCGGCTGGGCGATCTGACTCAGGTCTATCCCATCGCCCGCGGGACGGCGCCCATTCTCGTGGCACTTGTTTCGGTAATGTTTCTCGGTGTCGCGCTTTCCGCCGCCCAGTTGCTGCCCGTGTTTATGATCGCCATCGGCATCATGAGCCTGAGTTTCGTGCGCCAGCAGGACGGACTGCGCAATCCGCGCGCCGCAATTCTGGCCTTCGTGACCGGCTTCTTCATTGCCGGATATTCCCTGGTCGATGGCCTCGGGGCCCGCGAGGCGGGCACCGCGCTTGGATTCTATGCCTGCCTGTCGCTGACCAACGCGGTGGTCTTCGCCATCATCATGCGGGTGACCAAACCGGGCCTTATCACACGTGTCCCGACCGAGGGGCGGCGGGCATTCCTGTTGGGCGGCCCGGCATCGTTCGCCGCCTATGCGCTGGTGGTCTGGGCATTTACGCAAGCCCCGATCGCCCTGGTCACGGCGTTGCGCGAGACCAGCATCATCGCCGCCCTCATCATCGGGGTCTTTTTCCTGAAGGAACGGCTCGACCTGGCGAAAGTGGCCTCCACGGTCATCACCCTCACGGGCGCCATTTTGCTCCGGTTCGCCAAATAGAGTCCGGGTCTGCGCCCTAGGCCTTTGCTTCCACCGCGAGGTTGAGCAGGCGCGCGGCGTTGCCGCCCCAGACCAGCGCCTTGTCGGCATCCGACAAGCCATGGACGGAATCGACGTGGCCCACCGGGTCGGTCTCCGCCATGTCGTAGGGGTAGTCGGTCCCCATAAGGATATGGTCCGGACCCCAGGCTTCGATCAGGTGGCGCAGCTGCATCTCGGTGAACACCACCGTGTCGAAATGCAGCTTCTTGAGATAATGGGACGGCGGATGCGGCAGATCACCATGCACATCGGCGCGGGTCGGATAGGGATGGTCGAAACGACCATAATAGCTGGGCAGATACCCGCCGCCATGGGCGACGCAGACCTTCAGGTTGGGGTGGCGTTCCAGGTACCCGTCGAACACCAGATGACCGACCGCCAGCGCCGATTCCAGCGGGTGGCCGATGAGGTTGGTGAAGTAGTGATCTTTCATCCGGTCCCCTTCGGTGGTGCCGATGGGGTGCATGAAGATCAGCATGTCGAGTTCCTCAACCTTGGCGAAGAACTTCTCCAGCCCGATGCGCGTCAGCTCCTTGCCGCCGACATTGGTGCCGATCTCGACGCCGCGCATGCCGTGTTCCTTGTGGCAGCGCTCAAGCTCGGCCACGGCCAGCTCCGGCGCCTGTAGCGGCACGGTGCACATCGGAATCAGGCGGTCCGGATACTTCGCACCCAGTTCGGCCATGTGATCGTTGGTGTACACCGCCGTTTCGCGGCCGAGATCCGGTTCGGCCCAGTAGCAGTAATGCCAGGGCGCGGGCGAGATCGCCTGCATGTCGACACCTGAAGCATCCATGTCGGCGATCCGCAGCTCGGGCTGGGTCAACTTCGGCATCAGGATTTCATTCTGCTCGACGTTGAGCCCGCGGGTCAGGTCGCTGGCGAAGTGAATCGCGGGGATGTCTTCCGGGCCCCACTGCCCCTCGGTCATGGCGTCGACCTCGGGGATGTGGACATGGCAGTGGATGTCTACCGTGAGGTGTTTCTTGCCGTTGGTTACCGTCTGGCTGTGGCCATGATCGGCGGCGGGCGCATGATTGGCACATTTGAAAAGCATTTCTGTTCCCCCGAAATCGTAATGCGCCGTCGCCCGGCTGTTCGGCGCCGGTTCGGCCTGGATTGATCGGACCAATCTGACTCCAATCCGGGTTCGTGTCGATATCGACGGAACATGCTCACGCCCCGCCATGCAATTGCCCGCGGCGCGCGCGACGATAAGGCAAACGGGAAACAGGCCATCCGGTCACTCCGCATATCCGCCCTTTGCCGACACCGAAAAAACATATGAACGGCCTTAGATGACCAGGGCGGTCACCAGAACGAAATACAACGACAGGCTCGCCACGTCCTGGACGATGGTACAGACAGGACCACTTCCCATAGCCGGGTCCGACCCGAAGCGCTGAAATATCCACGGCAGGCCAAACCCCACGACCGCCGACACCGCACCGCCCCCGACGACGGCGAGCCCGACGGCCAGCGACAGCGCAAAATCGTCGAAGAAAATGAAGACAGAGCCGAACGCGATCGTCCCGAGCGCGAGGCCGATCGCCAGGCCTATTATCATCTCGTCACGAAGCAGCCGGCCGATCGAGACATGGTCGGACGACAAGCCGCGCACCGCCACGGACACGGCCTGGGTGCCGATGGCCCCGGCGATATATACAAGCGCGGGCACGAAGAACGCGACGGCCACGTTGGCGGACAGGGTGCGCTCGAATCCCGCCATCAGGACGGTAATGACCGACGATGCGAACAGGCCGAAGACCAGCCAGGGAAGACGTCGGCGAAACCGGTCATACAGTGACGCATCAAGGGCGACATGGGGTCCCTTCTCGTGGGCCACGATGCCGGCGAACCGTTGCAGATCCTCCATATGTTCCGCCCGCAAAATCCTGAACAGGGCCTCGGGCGGGACCGCACCCATCAGCCGCCCGTCGTCATCCACGACCGGAATGGCGATCATCTCCAGGCGCAAGGCGAGAACGGCGATCTGCTCCTGGTCATCGTTCTGCCGCACGGCCTCATGTTCGGGTTCCATGATCTCGCCGATCCGGCGCCGCCCGGCGGCGAAGAGGTCGTTGATGCGGACAATGCCCGCCAGCCGGCCCGCGTCATCGGTGACGAACACGGTGTCGGCGCATGCAAACCGATGCCCGCGAAGTGACTGGATAACCGCATCGACAGGCGTTTCTTCGGACGCCCGGGGGATGTCCGTCACCATATGGATACCGGCCGTTTCTCGTTGCAAGACCGCCACCGGCGAAGCAAGGGGGGTTCGCGTCACTGCCTGTTCCTCCATCGCGATATATGAATATCAAGATGCGCCACCAGGCCGGCCTGCGTCCTGATGTAGATCAGCGCGCCGGCGGATCGCAGCGCAGCGGATATCAGTATTCATATCGGGAGGTTGTGCCGGAAAAAGTGGTGCCGCCTGTAGGACTCGAACCTACGACCCCCGCATTACGAATGCGATGCTCTACCAACTGAGCTAAGGCGGCGCCGAAAGGCCGCGCTCTACCTAGGTGGGGCGCGGTCCCCGGTCAAGGACTTTGCGGGCCTGCGCCGTGTGATTCAGGCGCGCTTGCGGGCGGTGATCGAGTAAGCGACGGGAAAAGACGTGTGGTTGCGCACGTTGTTTTCCGTGTGATCCGCGTCCCAGGCCATTAGTTCGGGCATGTGCTTGTCATAAAACCAGGCGGCCATGTCGGCGCGTGCGTCTTCGGGGAAATACTCCAATGCCTGGACCCAGCAATAGGCGATCGCCTCGAACGGGCCGCCGGCGGTCTTCGGCTCTCCCGGCTCAAGCCCCGCATGACGCATGGCGCGCGCCATGCCGAAGGGTGTCCAGCGGAGATAATCATCGGGCGATTGGTGCAGTTCGCGAAGCAGCGGCTCGAATATATAGACCCGCCCGCCCGGACGCGTGATCCGTGCCAGTTCGGCATACAGCGCGTCCTGATCGGCGACGTGATGCACCAGGTTCGGCACCATTACGAGGTCCATCGACGCGTCGGCAAGGCCGGTGTCGGAGATCCCCACGCGGCGGCCGCCGGGCACGAACAGGAAACGCGGGTCTTCCACCATCCCGGCGTTGTAGGCGCCGCGGCCCTCGGCGCTTTGCGGACTGCAATCCAGCGCCTGGAACTTCTGATCCTGAAAGAACGGTGCGATCAGCGAACAACCGCCATACAAGAGTCCCCGCTCGAGCGAGGCCACCGCGGCGCCGACAGGCATCTCCGCCGCCAGCGCGCGGACGTCCGACAGAAGCCGCTTGAAATGGGGCCATTTGGTCTCGACCTGGAACACGCGCTCGGCCAGAACGGCGGCGTGATCGTCGAGCCTCTCGGGCGTGAACCGCGCGTCGTCAGTTGCTGCAGCTTCGGCAAGACTCATGGCAGCGGTTTCTCGAAAGTCATGTAGATCGTATCCGCCGTTCCCTCGCGGGCCAGCGTGTCACGCCAGACGGAATCGAGCGCCGGATCGTCGAGACCGGGGAGTGGATCCCGGCCGCCGGGCGTGCGTTCACGCAGCCAGCGCAGCGTGTTCGCAACGCCAAATCGGTGCACGAACCGCGTCTCGACGGGCATGAGGCCAGCCGCGCGGCCACAGCGGGCCAAAGAATCATCGCTGAAGTACCAGCGATGAACGGCCCTATAAAAGAACGGCGGGTAGTCCTCGGGCAGGAGCTCCATCAGCAGATCGCCCCGGTTCGGGGTCGAGATGGTCAGCCGGCCGCCGGGCGCCATAAGGTCGGCAATCTCGGTCAGGAATGCCGCCGGCGTCTCGACATGTTCGATCACTTGAAAGGAAAACGCATGCTCGACTGCGCCCGCGCAATCGTCCAACGCGCTGCGCGTGAAGTCGTAGACATGGAACCCGCGCCGCGCGAGAGAGTCGTGATAGGGCTTGCCCGGTTCGATGGCGATGACGCTGCGGGCCAAGCCCGAAACAAAATCGAGGAAGCTTCCCGCCGCACAACCCACATCGGCGACCACCTTGCCGCGCAGGGTCATGGGGTTGACGACATTCAGCCGCTCCAACTGCAGTGGGTCATGGGCCGCGTGAAACCCGTTGGTGTCGGATTCTTCGCCGAGAATTTCCCGGTAGGTTTCGTCGGTGTAGACCGCATCGTCATGACATGAACCCTCGTCGAGACGGCGCACGCCACAGCCCACGCACTCGGCGACGACCGCACCTGTCCGGCTGTTGCCGAACGCACCGTCGCGGACCGGACCCTCATAGATCGGGATCCAGGCCAGTTCGCCGCACACGGCGCAAGCGGGGAACGACGCGAGATCAGTTGTGGCGCGATCTTGGTTGATCGGGTCCAGGGTCGCGATGCTCATGCGTAGGCCAGCCTTTTCTGAACGACGATTTCGGAATCCGCGAGCAGATTGGCGATCCGCTTGCCGGCATGCCCATCGCCGAACATGTGGGAGGATTCATACCGGCCATGGTCCATCTGAAACCGCGCCGCCTGCTCGATCGCGTCGGGATCGTAGTCGGCATGACACACATTCGCAGCGTGCTCTCGGCCGCCCTGACGGGTGCCGACATTGACCGCAGGCACACCCAGATAAGCGCCCTCGCGCAGCGCCGAGCTCGAATTGCCAACAAGCACGGCGGCGTTGTTGATTAAACGGGCATAATCCTCGGCCGGGAAATTCCGGTAGAAATGCACATTTGCATCCGGGTTTTCCTCGCGATACATGCGCAACCCTTTGGACACATCGTCGGAACCTGCGTCCACATTGGGCCACAGCCATACGGTCTGCATGTCGATGCGGCGCACCGCCTCGAGCGTGGCCGAAATCTGATCGAACCCGGAACCATATTCGGTGGTCACCGGATGCTGCAGGACGACCATGTAGGGCCGCGACGGATCGAGGTCGGCGCCGGTGCCCTGCTCACCGTTGAGCAGTCCAGAGTCCAGGCTGAGATCCGTGTCGACCAGCAGATCGATCGCCGGACAACCCGTCATGTGCACAGTCTCCGGCGCCTCACCCATACGCAGAACGAAACTATGGGCGCGTTCGGTCGCCGGAAAATGGATATGGGCCAGCTTGGTGATGGCGTGGCGCACACTCTCGTCGATCGAGCCCGTGACCTCCCCGCCCTGCGTGTGCGCCAGAGGAATGTTCATGTAGCTCGCCGCGATGGCGGTTGCCATGGTCTCGAACCTGTCGGCGACCGTGAGCACAATATCGGGCTGCAGATTCTCCAGCTGACTCGAGAGCTCGATGATCCCCATGCCGGTGGACTTCGCCATCGTGGTCGGGTTTTCGCCCTCGACGATCGAGTAGATCACCGCCGAGGGTTCGAACCCGTCCGCGCGGATCAATTCGACAACATTGCCATATCGATAGAGCAGCGCGGAGGCACCGACGATGAGCTGCAACTCCAGCCGATTATGCTGTTGGACCGCACGCATGACCGATTTGATGCGGGCGTAGTTGGCCCGGCTGTTGACGACAACGCAAACCTTGCGGATCGCCGGGCTGCCGTTGAGCTTGCGAATGGCGTTCATCCCGCTGCCCTCAATTCACCGGCACCCGCACGTTCTGCCGCGATGCCTTCAAGGAGTCCGGTCGCATCATCGAGAATGTTCTCGATCTGCGCGCGAAACACGTCCCGGAAAATGCTCATCATCTGCGCCTGCGCATCCGCGTCGGCCGCGCGGTTGACGTAGTAACCGGCGACGGGCGGCATGCCGCGGGCGGAACCGCTGAGCGGCACCACCACGCCCCCATATTTCTCGTCACAGCGGTTCATGAATTGTGTGAGGGCGACCTCGAATTCATACAGTTCGTCAGCCTCCGGCAGGGCCTTATCCATGAAATCGCGCACTTCCCCGGCGAACTCATGCCAGGTCCGCAGATTTCCCGCGACGTCCTGGGTGTCCAAATACGCACCAGCATCATAGTGGCGGCTCGTGCCCTTGATGGCCCGGACAATCCTGGCCTTGTCGAGCGCCGTGCCAGTAATCTCCAATTCCTCCGGGCGCACCGGCAGCGCGCCCGGAATGGCAACGCCGTCGCTGCAGTTGAACGCTGTGACCTCCGCGCTGGCGATCACTGTTTCGAAGACCCAGCGGCTCCACAGGTAGTAGGAGTTGGTCCAGGCGGGCACGCCGAAGTTGCCCGGCACCTGGATGGGCATGTCGTTGTGCCCCTGAACATGCCCCTCACGGGTGTGATAGACGGTTTCCTTTGCATGATGCGCCGTTTGGTCGACGGACCCGCAATCGCAGCCGAACAGATAAATCTTCCGGAAGCCCAGGGTCGTCGCGAGCGCCATGGCGGTGTTCGCTGAGAAGGGCCCCGTGCCCACGACCGGGTTATGACCCTCACCGAACATGCGCGTGGAGCTGAGAAACTCGCGGTGAAACAGGAGTTTGTCGTCGAACAGGCGCGTCACGCCGTCCTTCACCGAGACCGACGCCATCAGATCGACACCGAAGGTGTCCTTGCCGCCGCCCTCGCGCTCGAAGATATGGGCGATGCGCGCCTCGGTGGTTTCGTTGTTTTCCTTCTCGACCTGGAAGTCCGGTCTGATGCCGGCACGCAACAGGGTCTGCAGCGCGGATCCTGCGCAGAACACCACCGCGTGACCCTGCCAGGCGCGGACAGCCTCGATCGACCGGTCGAGTGAGGGCCCGGAGCCAACGATAAAGGCGGGTATGTCATGGGGTGCCTGATAGGCCCCGTCAACCATCCAGAATTCGTGGGTGTCGACATTCGACACCGTGTTCTCGATCATGAGTTTCTCGTCGGTGTAGTAGCCCTGCATGATCGATTTCATGCCAACGAGCTCCTGAAAACCTCGTGCAATCATGATGGTCGCGTCTGTCTGATAATGGACATAGCTGTAGGCGCCATCCACGGAGGACGCACCGAACCGGGTCATCAGTTCATCGAGTTCCTTTTGCGCTGCCCGCGGGTCGAGTTGGACGATGACATCGAGCGAGGCACCCAGCGCCGCGCATTGCGCCGACAGGGCCCGCCAGTCGAGCGCGTGCAGGCTGTGCACCAGAAACTCTTCCATCGGTTCGATCAGCACCACATGCCGCGGCGCCATCTTCTCAAGCAGCACCGGAACATGCTGTCCCAGGCCGACACCGACGACCAGAAGCATTCCGGCATTCTCCGCCGGCGGCAGCGACAGCAGGGAATCGCCTGCAAAGTCAGCAAGCGCTGCAGACAGATTCTTTGTACTGGGGTCCGAAAGTGCATCCGGTTCGGGACAGCTCACGACGACGCGCATGGGAGACGTCCGCCAGGCTTCAACCTGCATGCGCGCAAATTCACCCGCGTCCGCGTTGTAGAGTCGTGTGCCGCCAATATCGATGTCGACCGCCAACCCGGTATCGTCCAGCACGGGCTGGGTGATCGTATCGGTGGACCGCCGCACGAGCGACGCGACACCCGGCAATGCGGTGTCGAGGAAAATGAGATTTTCTTGAAACAGGGACAGTTCGGTCATCGACATCTTTCGGACGTTCGCGGCACAGCCGGATATCAAGATGTCATTGAACGCAAATTTGGTTAGCAAAGGCTTTACGCTGCCTCTGCCGGCATGTTCGTCGCCGTCAGGTTCGGCTATTAGGTTCCTCGGGCGCCACGGTTTCCGCATCACCCGTGATCGAGACTCCGGCAGCCTCCAGCCCGCCAACGTTAGGCCCGGTTCCGATCGCGCGATGAATTCGTGGTGGCTGGGACCAGCCGAGAGTCGCGAATGCGCCGCAGTGGCCGCACACCGCAGACCAATCATCCGCCACCGTGCCGCAATCACCGCAAACCCATGCGCGATCGGATTCGGCATTGGCCGCAAGCTCCAACCATTGGGCCGGCGTCGTCACATCTTCCACATCTTCGTCGGCGAGCCGAGCCCGAAGGCGATAAACATCGGCCGTCGGCGCCACCAACTGCAGCTCGTCGAGCTGCCGGCGCGCTTCACCCCAGAGGTTCGCGTCGAGAGCCGCACGGGCCATCGCCAGGCGACTTTCGGGATGTTCGGGCGTCGAGCGAACCAACGTCTCAACCGCCTTATACGCGTCAAGCGGGGCCGCATCCGGTTCGAGCAACCCGAGATAAACATCGCGTAGGCTCGGGTGGGGCGCAGCCGCCCAGGTTTTCTCGACAAACTTCCGGGCCCGCCTGGCCCGGCCGTCGTCGGCCACGAGCTGCGCAAGCAGGCCGGCCGCCGGCACCAACGCGGGATCCAACTCGTTGGCCTTACGCGCCTGTGCATAGGCATCGGCTGCCTGGCCGTCACGCCGCGCGGCGCGTGCCCGCTCCGTGAGCAAAGCGGCCTGTTGCCGTCGGGCCTGCGCAGTCGAGGTGCGTTTCGATTTCTGAGATTCTTCGATCAGCCGCTGCGCCTCACGCCAGTCCCCGGCCCGGCTCAACAGCGACACCATGGAATCGACCACCCATGGGGTGCGCGGCTTTAGCGCATAGGCCCGCTTCGCATAGGCCAGGGCGCGGGCGTCATCGCCCTCTCTCAAAGCATCGGTGATCAGACCGCGCAGCCCGAGAAACTCCGTTTCCGTATTCTGCGTCATACGCTCGAACGTGGCGCGTGCCGCCGCCTCGTCACCGGCGATCTGCGCCGTCTGCGCTTCGAGCAGTAGCGTCACCGGTGCATGATCGAGGAGCGTGCCCGCGCGACGCGTATGTTTGCGCGCATTGTCCGCATCACCGGAAGCAATCGCCACCAGACCATCAGACAAGGCGCGCAGACCCGCCTCCTGGCGACTTAACTGTCTGCGGACAGACCATTCGCGAGGCCGGCGCCGCAACCAGCGCCAGACCGCGAACAACCCCGCAGACACGACAACCAAGACGAAAACCGAAAGCGCGAGGATTCCCACGGAGGTCTCGACGTGCCATCCCTGCCAGTCGAGCGACACCGCGCCGGGGCGGTCGGCCAGCCAAACGGCGACGGCCACCACGATCGCGACCTCGACCACATAGATCAGAAAACGGAACATCAAGAGCCACCTTCGGCGCGCAGACGGGCAATCGCCTGCGCCTCGATCACCGCGAGTGCATCATGGGAATCGAGATATCCGCGTGCACGGGAGACCCAGGGTGAGAGGATTTCGCCCGGCGCGCCGCCGACATCCGTGAACTCCGCCACAGCGGCGGCGACATCGCGATTCGCCAGCAATACTTCAGCGCGCGCAATGCGTGCCTGGATATCGTTGCCTTGCACATCGGCCCCGGTCCGCCGGATGCTGACGATGTCGTTGACCCGATCGGTCAGTCGATCAACAAAGTCACCATTCTGGCCGCGCCGACCCGCGGCCAGAAGTTCGGGAACCAGGTTCGCGAACGAAAGCTCAAGCGCCGACCCGGTCGCCACGCCGCTCCCGGCCGATTTGCGAAGCATCTCGAACGCCGCGGCTACTGTGGCATCATCGGCGTCCAGTGACTCCGCAATGGCAAGCGTGCCGGTAAACGGCACACCCCGTTCAAGCGCGGTACGCAATTGGCCCGCCGCAAGCGCCAGCGCGGACGCGCGCGAGACCGCGATCTCGTCTGCGGTACGCCCTGCCTCGAGCCCCGCGATTCGCGTTTCGAGTCCACTCCGTAATTCCGCCTGTGCTTCGGCGAATGCCTTGAGCCTTGCGTCGAATTCGAGCAGGGCACCCGACATGGCCTGCATGTTGGTCGACGCAATCTGGACAGCGTTCTGGACCTCAGCTTCGAGGGCATCGAGCCGGGCCAGAAGCGAAGGATCGGGCGACTCACCGCCACCCGGTTGCGAGCCCCGCGCCGCAAGCGCATCGCGCAGGCTGTCAATCTCGGCGCGCAATGGGGCCAGCGAGCCCGCCAAGTCCGGCGCCGGCAAATCGGACAAGCGCGCGCGCAGCGCCGTCACATCCTTGGTCAGTTCGGCGAGCGCGGCCTGATCCGCACCGGCGGCGTTCGTGCCCGCAGCATCCGCCAGCCGCGCGATCCGGCCTTCCAGCGCGGACAACCGCGCATTGTCGCCGCCGGCAGCGCCCGGTCCGACGGTCGTCCAAGCAACCCAGCCGCCGACAGCCAGGGAGACCAGAAGCGCGAATACCGCAACATTGCTGGCGCGCGAGGGCGCCGCCGACTGTATCTCGGCCCCCGATCCGCGGGCTTCATGCGGTGTTTCGTGTCGGTCTTGCGGACCACCCGATGTTTCAGGTTTGCTCGGCTCCGAGGCTTCCTTGTCGGACGCGCCGCCGGACTCCAGGTCGATACCCGCCGCCGCCGCCGCCGCGCGGACAGTGTCCATCCGCGCCGCCGGGATGGTGTCGCGCTGCTTCCAGCCCTGAACCGTACTGACCGGGATGTCCAACTGCGCGGCCATCGGCCGAATACCGCCAAATGCGTCAATAATCCGGCTGGCCGGCTGATCGGTGTCGTCGCTCATGTTCGTATTCGCCTTCTCTCGCGTACTCACACGTACATACGCCAGTTTCGCTCATATCGCCACAAAATCCCGGATTTCAGGTTGTTTCTATGAGCGTACGTCTATGTATCCAGGCCGTCCAACACGCGAAAAAGGCTGAATTGGTCGGGCGAATCAGCGACCCGGACTTCCGCAAAGGGCAGCGCGTCGAGTTTGTCCGCCACGGCCCGGGACAGTGCGATTGCGGCCACCCGCGCACATTCGCTGGACAGGTTGGCGTCGGTCGCGAGCGCGACAAAATGGGCCGCGGTTCGCGGCGAGTAGAATAGAATCGCGTCGAGCACGCCTGCCCGCAAGGATTCCACGATGGCGGCCGGCATGTGCGGCACCGGCTCCGCCCGATAGAGGACCGCCCGGTTCACGGTATATCCGGCATTGCTCAGCATGCCGGAAAGATCACCCGCCGTAACCGTGCCCGCGACGTGAAGCAGCGCCCCGCCATCCGGCGAAAGCCTGGCTGCGACCAATTCGGCCAGCGCTTCGACATTTCCGTCGGCGCTTTCGGTTCGATCAAAGCCGCTCGCGCGGGCGGCCATCGCGCTCGCATTGCCGACGGCATAGACCGGTAAATCCCGGCGACCGGTCGCCGCCGCAAGGGCCCGGGCGCCGTTCGCACTCGTCACGAGAATGGCTTGCGTCGCGGAAAGATCGAGGACCATGGGGGCGTCGATCGTGACCTCAAGGAGCGGTGCCACGACGGAGTCATGCCCCCGCGCCATCAATTCAGCGGCCGTGTCGTCCGCATCGGGCTGGGGACGGGTCACCAGCACGCGCATGTCAGTCGCCGAGCGCCGCAAAGAATGCAGGCCCCATGCGCGTGCGCAGTGCGGTACCGACGGCCGCGCCCAGCGCTTCCGGGTCCGACGCCGGACCGGATTGTGTGAGGCGCACCAGATCGCGCCCGTCCGGCCATGCCGCAAGACCGCAGAGCTGCAAATCATCTCCGTCCACGGTCGCGAGACCGGCGATCGGCGTGTGACAGGTCCCATCCAGCGCATCGAGCATGGCGCGTTCAGCGCGCAGGCAGACCATCGCCGCAGCATTGGAGATCGCGCGCAGGGCATCGGCGGCCCGGTCATCGTCGCCGCGATGGGTGATCGCGATGATCCCCTGGCCCGCCGCGGGCAACATCTCATCCGAACTGAGAACGGCATCGGCCGCTTCTCCCCGGCCCAACCGGCGCAGACCCGCATATGCCAGCAGGGTTGCGTCCGCTTCGCCGTCCTTGAGCTTACGCAACCGGGTCTCGACGTTTCCGCGAAACAGGATCGTTTCGAGATCCGGCCGCAGCGCGAGCAGTTGCGCCCGGCGGCGCAGCGATGCCGTGCCAACCCGTCCACCCTCGGGAATATCCGCAATCGATGCCGCCCCGATCAACGCATCGCGTGGATCTTCGCGTTCCAATGCCGCACCGATGGTGATGCCATCGACGGGCCAGGTTTCCATATCCTTCGCCGAGTGCACGGCGATATCGATCTCTCCGTCCAGCTGCGCGCGGTCGATTTCCTTGGTGAACAAACCCTTCCCGCCGAGCTCGGCCAATGGACGGTCCGTCACCGCATCCCCGGTGGTGCGGATGGGCACAATTTCGGGCGCAGGCGCCCCCGGGTGGGTGGCCATCAACAGGTCACGAACCATATTCGCCTGAGTGAGCGCGAGCGGACTGCCCCGGGTACCAATACGGAGTTTCGTGTCGTTCATGAGAAACTCATAGCCGCATGCGGGCGGAATGCAAAATTGCTTCTCGAACACGCGTTCCTGACGGTGCGACGCCGTTCGTCAAATGAGTTATATGATGTCCATGCGTGTACTCGGAATTGAAACCAGTTGTGACGAAACGGCGGCCGCGATCGTGTCCGACGACCGGTCCATATTGTCCAACGTGGTCCTCAGCCAACTCGACGATCACCGGCCATTCGGCGGCGTGGTGCCCGAGATCGCCGCACGCGCGCACCTGGAACATCTGGACTCGATCATCGCACGGGCGCTCGATGAATCCGGCATCGCGCTGGACGCACTCGACGGCATCGCCGCAACCGGCGGGCCCGGCCTGATCGGCGGGGTGATCGTCGGCGTGATGACCGCCAAGGCCATCGCGGCCGCACACGACCTGCCCTTCATTGCGGTCAACCATCTCGAGGCACACGCGCTCACCGCTCGGCTCACCGATGACGTGGCCTTTCCCTATCTCCTGCTGCTGATCTCCGGTGGCCATTGCCAACTGCTTATCGTCGAGGGCGTCGGCCGGCATACGCTTCTGGGCACGACGATGGACGATGCGATCGGTGAGGCCTTCGACAAGACGGCGAAGCTGCTTGGTCTCGGATTTCCCGGCGGCCCCGCGGTCGAGACCGCTGCGCGCGACGGCAACCCGGCGCGGTTCCGGCTGCCTCGCCCACTCAAGGGCCGGACGGGATGCGATTTCTCGTTCTCCGGCCTGAAGACGGCCGTCCGCCAGGCCGCGATTGACCTTGGCCACGATCCGACCACACAGGACGCCGCAGACCTCGCCGCCGGATTCCAGGCGGCGGTCGCAGATGTCATCGCCGATCGCTGCCGGCATGCGCTGGCTGAATTCTCCGCACGCCATCCGGGCGTCCCGCCAGTCCTGGTGGCCGCAGGCGGGGTGGCCGCAAACCAGACACTCCGCACGGCCCTGACGGCGGTCAGCACGGCCCAGGGTGCGTCCATGGTCGCCCCACCGCCGGCACTTTGCACCGACAATGCCGCGATGGTCGCATGGGCCGGCATCGAGCGCCTGCGGGCGGGCAGCCTCGACACGCTCGATTTTCGCCCGCGGCCGCGCTGGCCGCTGGCCGAACTGCGCGCTGCCGAATAAGCTTGCGCACGCCGGGGGAGAAGCATCATGGCCGTGGACGCAACACCGAGCACCAAGATCGATATCCAGCCGTTGTTCGCGACGCCGGTGGCGGTGGCATCCCTGCCCGACAACGCGCGCATCAGCGCCGCCCTGCGCGAAACGGTCCTCGCCAGGGCCGAACAAGAGCCGTCCACCGCGCATTCCAATCTCGGCGGCTGGCAATCAACCTGGGACCTGGAGGAATGGGGCGGTGACGCCGCCGCGTACCTCTTGTCGTTCGTGCGCCACATGGCCGACACCCTGACGATCGACCGTCACGGCAAGGCCGCGCCCCAGAGCTGGCGCATGAACGCCTGGGCAAACGTCAACCGATCGGGACATGGCAACGAGTTCCACACCCACCCGGGTTGCGTCTGGTCCGCTGTCTATTATGTCGATGACGGCGGCGCGGCCGGCGATCCGTCCCTCGGCGGCCAGTTCGAACTTCAGGATCCGCGCGGCGTCGCACCGGCCATGTTTCGGCCCGACCTGGTGCCCAATGTGCCCGGGGGTGCGGCCTTCGGCGCCTGCGAGTCGATCAGTCCCATGCCCGGAACCGTTTTGATGTTTCCATCCTGGGTCTCCCATGCCGTGCGGCCCTATTTCGGCGAGGGCACCCGAATTTCCATCGCAATCAATCTGAGTTAGGAGCCACGCATGCAACGGATCGCCGTGATCGGAGCCGGCGCCTGGGGTACCGCCCTCGCCGCCGTGGTACGCCGCGCCGGGCGCGACGTGGTGATCCATGCCCATGAGGCCGAGACCGCCGCCGCCATCAACGAGGACCATGAGAACAAGGTCTTCCTGCCCGGCATCGCGCTCGATCCAGCGATCACCGCCACCGACGATCTCGCCCAGGCCGCCGACGACGCAGATGCAATCGTGATGGTGACCCCGGCGCAATTCCTGCGCGCGACATTGACCGCGCTTTCGCCTGCGCCGGGGACTCCGATGATTATCTGCTCGAAGGGCATCGAGCTCGACACCGGCAAGCTGATGAACGAGGTGGTAGAGGAGACCGCGCCGGGCGCCGAAATGGCCGTGCTGTCCGGACCGACATTCGCGGCCGAGGTGGCGCGCGGATTGCCGACCGCCGTCACGCTTGCCTGCGCCGACGCCGACACCGCGGCAGCGCTCGCCGAAGCGCTCGGCACACCCACCTTCCGGCCTTATACGGCAACCGACCTGGTCGGCGCCGAAGTGGGCGGGGCCATCAAGAATGTGATCGCTGTTGCCTGTGGCATCGTCGAGGGACGCGCGCTGGGTCAGAACGCACGCGCGGCCGTAATCGCCCGCGGGTTGGCCGAGATCACCCGGTTCGCGACCGCGCTCGACGCGGACCCACGTACGCTGATGGGTTTGTCGGGGCTCGGCGACCTGACCCTGACCTGCACGTCGACAGCATCACGCAACTACACGCTTGGCAAAGCTCTGGGATCGGGCGCGTCTTACGCCGACGCGATTGCCGGCAAATCATCGGTCGCCGAAGGCGCCACCACGGCTCCCGCCGTCCTCACCCGTGCCAAAATACTCGGGGTTGAGATGCCGATCTGCGCGGCGGTCAGCGCGATCCTCCATGACGGCGCCGGGGTGGACGAAACCATCACCGATATTCTGGCACGCCCGCTGCGCACCGAGGGCTGACTGGCACGCCGCGCGGCCGCCCTGTATGAGAACGCGTTATTGAACCCGTGAGATCGAACGAAGGACAATTGTCATGGCTTACTGGCTATTCAAATCCGAACCCGGCGCCTGGTCATGGGATGACCAGGTCAAAAAGGGCACCGAGCATTGGGACGGGGTCCGAAACTACCAAGCCAACAACAACATGAAGGCCATGAAGGTCGGCGACAAAGGCTTCTTCTATCATTCCGTGAACGAGAAACAGATCGTCGGAATCGTTGAAGTGGTGCGTACGCACTACCCCGACCACACGGACGAATCCGGCCGCTTTGGCATGGTCGACATCAAGACCGTAAAACCGGTCGAGACCCCGGTCACGCTGGCCGATGTCAAATCGAATCCGAAGCTCGCCGACATGGTCCTCGTCAACAACTCGCGGCTGTCCGTGCAGCCGGTCAAAGCCGCAGAGTGGCGCGAAGTGTGCCGCATGGCTGGTGTGAAGCCGTGAGCACGGCGGGTGACGATGACACCGAACCGGTGATGCGCGGCAACCGCCGCGTCCTGTGTCATGCCGACGAGATCGGCGACGCCGGGAAGGGTTTCATCCTGCACGGCATCCACAAGGACAACCCGGATGCAAAGGTGCCGATCTTCGTGATCCCGGGCGACGAAGATGGTGTGTTGTATTGCTATATGAATATCTGCCCCCATCAGGGCACCCATCTGGAGTTGAAACCGGATACCTTCCTCGATGTCGATCGCAAGCTGATCCAGTGCTCGACCCATTGGGCCATGTTCCGCAAGGAAGACGGCTACTGCGTGAAGGGGCCTTGTGTCGGCAAATCGCTAAGGCAGCTTCCCGTGATGGTCGACGATGACGGGATGGTTCTCTTCGGCGCCTAGCTCACCACAAAGAACGAGAAGGCTTCGAATCTGCCGCAGTTGTCTGTCCGCATCGATTTCCCGATAATGCGCCGCAACGAACCTGGCGGCACCGGATCCACCATTGCGGGGGCGGGCGCAAACGCCGGATAACGTGATCACCAAGGGAGAGTATGCGCCATGTTCCGCGAAAAGTTTCCCGTCCCGGACGAATGGGCAAGCCGCGCCTGGGCCGACGACGCCAAATATCAGGAAATGTACCAGCGCTCGATCGACGACCCGGACGGGTTCTGGGGCGATGAGGGCAAACGCCTCGACTGGATCAAGCCATACACCCAGGTGCGTGACGTGTCTTGGGACGCCTCCGACCTGCACATCAATTGGTATTATGACGGCGTGTTGAACGCGTCGGCCAACTGCCTCGACCGACATCTGGCGACCCGCGGTGACCAGACGGCGATCATCTGGGAAGGCGACGATCCCAAAGACGACGCCAAGCTGACCTACAACGACCTGTACGAACGTGTTTGCCGGTTCGCCAACGGACTGAAGTCGCTCGGTGTCAAAAAGGGCGACCGGGTCACCATTTACCTGCCGATGATCCCCGAGATCGCCGTCGCCATGCTGGCCTGCGCGCGGATCGGCGCCGTCCATTCCGTGGTGTTTGGCGGGTTCTCGCCGGACTCCATCGCAGGGCGCATCCACGACTGTGAATCCTCCTTCGTCATCACCTCGGACGAGGGTCTGCGCGGCGGCCGCACCATTCCTCTCAAGGACAATGTGGATCAGGCCATCGAGAAGCTCACGGTCGAGCACATCGACAAGGTCGTCGTGGTCAATCGGACAGGCGCCGACATCAACTGGGTCGAAGGCCGCGACGTCTGGTACCACGAGCTGTGCGAGGCCCAGTCTGCCGACTGCCCGCCCGAGCCGATGGACGCCGAGGACCCGCTGTTCATCCTCTACACCTCCGGTTCGACCGGCAAACCGAAGGGCGTGCTCCATACGACCGGCGGTTACATGGTCTATGCGTCGATGACCCACCAGTATGTCTTCGACTATCACGATGGCGATATCTACTGGTGCACGGCCGACTGTGGCTGGATCACCGGGCACAGCTATATCGTCTACGGGCCGTTGGCGAACGGTGCCACGACACTGATCTTCGAGGGTCTGCCGAATTACCCGGATGCGTCGCGCCACTGGGAAGTCTGCGACAAGCATCAGGTCAACATCTACTACACCGCCCCGACCGCGATCCGCGCGCTGATGCGCGAGGGCGACGCACCGGTGAAGAAGACATCACGCAAATCGATCCGCCTGCTGGGAACGGTCGGCGAACCCATCAACCCGGAGGCCTGGCACTGGTATCATGAGGTGGTCGGCGACGACCGTTGCCCGATTGTCGACACCTGGTGGCAGACCGAGACCGGCGGCATTCTGCTGACGCCGTTGCCGGGGGCAACAATGCTGAAACCGGGATCGGCGACCCTGCCATTCTTCGGCATCAAACCGATCATCGTCGATGCCGAAGGCAACGAGCTTGAGGGCGCGTGTGAAGGCATTCTGTGCATCGATGGCGGTTGGCCCGGCCAGATGCGTACAGTCTATGGCGACCATAAACGCTTCGCGGAGACCTATTTCACGGCCTACCCCGGCCGCTTCTTCACCGGTGACGGGTGTCGACGCGACGAGGACGGATATTACTGGATCACGGGCCGCGTCGATGACGTCATCAATGTCTCCGGCCACCGCATGGGGACCGCGGAAGTCGAGAGCGCGCTCGTCGAGCATGACGACGTCGCCGAGGCCGCTGTCGTCGGCTACCCCCATGACATCAAGGGACAGGGGATCTACGCCTATGTGACCCTCAAGGCCGGCGTCGAGACCAACGATGACCTGCGTGATGAGTTGATCAAATTCGTGCGCAAGGAAATCGGGCCGATCGCGACGCCCGATCTGCTGCAATGGGCGCCGGCGCTGCCCAAGACCCGGTCGGGAAAGATCATGCGGCGTATCCTGCGCAAGATCGCGGCCAACGAACATGATCAGCTGGGAGATACTTCCACTCTCGCCGACCCGAGCGTGGTAGATGACCTCGTCGAGAATCGCCAGAACAGGTAGCTCGACGCGCACATACAAAGGTATGTAGGAGCTGTTGTGACATACGAGCCCGATGAAATCGCGCACGTGCGCCTGCCGCTGATTTCCCTCGTCCTGTTGGTCGCGCTCCCGGCGGCGTTGATACCCGTGTTGCAATTCCTGTCGATTTCGCTCTCGGGAAACGTGACAACTGCCGTCGCAACCGCCGCTTTTTCGCTTTCCTTTGCCGCGATGCCGGGCTCCGTTGTTGGGGGCAGCATCATCGGCCTGCTGGTGTCGTATGTCATTGGCGGGCGCAAAACCATGTTTCTGGCCGTACTCACGATTGTTGTCGCCGTTGCGGCGATTCTGGCCATTGCGTCACCCCTGACGTTCTTATGGGGACGTACGGCCCTCAACCTGGGCGCCGGCGCCTTGCTGGTGCTGCCGATCCTGGTGCTCGGCCACTATGGCTCCCACCGCCAGATTGCCGCCGGCATGCCGGGCCTTATCCTGGGCCCCTTCATCCTGGTCGCCCTCGTCGGCCTGCTGACGCGCCCGGAGACGCAAGACCGTATCGCGGCCTTAACGGACGGGTTGGGCGGGCTGAGCGCGATCGAACCATTGGGCTGGCTGGCGATCGTCCTGACGACCCTTCTCGTGTTGAGCCTGTTCCGGGCGATGGCCCGCGCGCGGGGCGGTCGACCGAACGCCCTCTTTTCCGCAGCGCTGCGCGCCGATGCGCGCCAGGCGCTGGGGTTCGTTCTCACAGGACCACAAATTTACACGCTGTTGATCGCGATGGCGTTGACCGGACATGCCGCGACGACCTATCTCGGCGACTTCGCACGAAAAAGTCCGCTCGAGGGATTCGGGATCGAATCGACCATCGCCGCGACCCTCTGCCTGGGGATCGGCGGTTTCGTCATCGCCCGCATCTTCGGCCCGCGGCGGCGGCAACACGTCCTGGCGACAACCATAATTTTCCTGTTCCTCACCACCGCCCTGATGGCCGCCGCCGATTTCATGTTTGCGCCGACCGCCACATCGCCGGGCATTTTTGTTTGGCCCTACACCCAAGAGCAGCTTGTTCTGCTGGTCCTGACCTGCGCCGCGATGGCGATGCTCGGCGCCTCGTTTGCAATGATCTGGCTCGCAATCGTCGAGGTTGGGATTGGGGTGCTGGCCACGATCCTTTTGATCACGGTGCTGATCGCCCGGATCGCCGCGCCGACGGCCGTGCCACTCCTGCCAATCCCCGAAATGTGGCTCACGACCGGACTTCTTGGGGGGGCTCTGGTTTTGGTCACGCTGGGAACCATGTTCGGACGGCGCGCACGCGGCGTGGCAGCCCCGGCACCCTCGGCCGATTTCAGCGCCCAGGATTTTGCCGAACTTGCCGCGCACGAAAAACATGTGGAACCCGGTTTCGACGCCGAACCGGAACTAGATGCCGAACCTGTCGGCCAGCCCCCCGAGCCGGTCGAATCTCCCATGCCGCGCGAAGCTGCGAACAAAGCCGTCACACCCGAAACGCCGACCGAAACCCCGGCTTTACGGCGTGAGCCTGTCGCACCAGATTCAGCGGACGCCCTCCCTGCTCCAAGGCCTGAACCCGGAATATCGGATACGCCGGACGAGGCCCCGGCCGCAGCCAAGCCCGCTGGACGGCTCCCTTGGCGCCGCAAACGCGGCCGCAACAACCCACCGACAGAGCCGCCAATGTCGGCAACACCCCCCGCACCAGACCCGGCACCAGAAAGGCCCGTCCGACCGCGGCCGGCACCCGAGAAGTCCACTGCACCGAGGGCGCCGGAACCGAGCGCCCGGCACGAGGCAGTCCACGAGACCCATATCGACTGGGAAAAACTCGGTGCGACGGTGGAACAGGACGACGCATTCCCACAAGACACACCCACTCCGGAAAACCCATCCGAAAGCAGACGTGAGCGCGGGACTGAACCTCGCAATGCGCCGCCCGAGGCGACAAATCCGGACCGGAAAGCCGATGGGCCCGCCGCGCCACGCGGACCCGACGAACCCGTGTTTACCCGCCACGATTCGACTATTTTCGACTTCAACAAACTGCGCACCAACACGCGCAAACCAGACACACCAAGCGACCCGCAAGACACCGACCCAGAAGACAAGGAAAAAGAATAATGCAGATTGTCATGGTTGAGTTCGCCGTCGGGCCCGACCGGGTCGACGCCTGCGTCGCCGCGCTAAAGCAGATCACCGGCACGCTCGTTGCGGCCCAACCGGAATTCCACGGCGCGACAATCCACGTCGAAGCGGCGACCGGGACGGTGCTCAACTACATGCGCTGGGACACCCACCAACATTTCATCGACTTCCGCGACGGTAACGCCGAGAAGATCGGCGAGGTACTCGGCGAGTTCGGGCCGAAGGGACGGATGCTGGACGTGGTGGCGGAAATCCAGTCGTCCTGAGCCACCCTTAAGTCTATATCCGGTCTTCGTTTCGTAGGTGCGCAAGCACCCTCGCCAACGCGCGCGCGTCCGCCAGCGCGTCATGAGCCGGACCAACCGGCTCGAGATCAAAGAACGCCGGCAGTTCCGAGCTCATCAGCCGCTTGCCGGTGACAGCATGGACCGGCGGGTTGATGTCCCGCCACACGGCGTCCACAAACGGGTTGGTCAGCCCCTTCAAGGCGCAGTCCTCGCCGACCACCAGATCGTCGCGGCCATGGGACAAGATGATATCCGAGCCGGCAAAGTCTGCGAAGGCGACTAACGCGTGCGCGAGACCGACGCCTGTATGTGCCACGTCTGAATTGGTGATTCCGGTGAGCGCCGTGAAGTAATCGGACAGTTCGGGATTGATCGTCGGGCGGACAAGCATCGAGAAGCTTGCCTGTTCGGCAAAACCGCCATCCACATCGACCCGCACTGCCCCGATCTGCACAATCTCGCGAAACTGCCCCGGCGCAGACCAGCCGCTTTCCAACGCACCTTCCCACGACGTGTATTCCAGATCGGCGATGATGACCGTACCCGATGCGGGCACAACGTCCTTCAAGGTGTCGGGCATTTCAATGGGCGGCGCCAGGCAGGTGCGTCAGAAATCGACGCAACGTCCGTCGCGTTCCCAGTCGCCAAACCGGGTCGGCTCAGGGCCCTTGGGGCCACCGATCTCTTTGGCCTTACTCACCTCAGCCTGTTTTTCTGCCTTCGCACTTGCCGTCGCAGGGTCGATTTCCGCCGTATTTTGGGCGGATTTCGGTGCTGAAGTCTCACCGTCCGGCTTGCGGACGCGATACTGCGGCGTGGCGTTCAGCGGCGCGTCGGATAATGTTTCGTCTTGGTCGGACATGACATTGATATGGACGATCGGGCGCCGTTTGCCAAGGGACGACCCCCGGATTTCAACCCGGGATTGCAAGACGCCCACGCACGCCCACATTGAGTGTCGAGATCAACGAAAAGGACCTGCGAAGGCCGACATGTCGAACTATTTCCGCACCGCGTTGCTGCTCGCCGCTCTGACCGCGATCTTCATGGTCGGTGGTTTCCTGCTGGCCGGGCCCCAGGGGATCGTCATCGCGCTGGTCGTCGCGGCGGGCATAAACCTGTTTGCCTGGTGGAACTCGGGGAGCGCCGTTCTTCGCTACTACCGAGCGCGCGAGCTCAACGACCCGACCCATCCGCTGTACCGGATCGTCGCCCAACTCGCCGATCGCGACGGGTTGCCGATGCCGCGGGTCTATATCATCGACAACCCGCAGCCCAACGCCTTCGCGACCGGCCGCGGCCCGAGCAACGCCGCCGTGGCCGCCACATCGGGCCTGTTGCAACTAATGAACGAGCGCGAGGTTGCCGGGGTCATGGCCCATGAACTGGCTCATGTGAAGAATCGCGACACACTGATCATGACCATCACCGCGACATTCGCCGGCGCGATATCCATGCTCGCCAATTTCGCGCTTTTCTTTGGTGGCAACCGCAACAGCCCGTTCGGCCTGATCGGCACCATCGCCATGATGATCCTGGCGCCGCTGGCGGCGATGCTGGTGCAGATGGCCATCAGCCGGAACCGCGAATATCAGGCTGATCGGGAAGGGGCGCTTATCTGCGGCGACCCGGAATGGCTGGCAAGCGCGCTCGAAAAACTCGAAGCGGGAACGAAGCGGATCGACAATCAGGCCGCCGAGCACAATCCGGCGACCGCACACATGTTTATTGTCAATCCGCTGCATACCCACAAGCATGACAGTCTTTTCTCGACCCACCCGAATACGGCGAACCGGGTCGCACGGTTGCGGCAAATGTCTGGAAACATTGGTAAATCAACTGAGAACGCCGGCGGTCCGGTGGCGGGCCCTTGGTCGAGCGCGAATCCGGGATCCGGCGGTCCCTGGGCACGAAAATGAACATGCGTACAATCAAAAACCCCCAAAATCTGGGCATTCGATCAACAGATTGTCCACATATTGGGGCTCATACTCCATTTTGTGGACTTGCCCCCCCAATCCCACATGATCTAGGCTCCGCTCGGGATCAAGGCCACTATTTGTGGTCGTTGGGGCAATAAGAAAAGAACGGGAACCGGACATGTCGTGGACTGACGAACGGGTAACGATGTTACGTGATTTGTGGGCCAAGGGCCTGAGTGCGAGCCAGATCGCCGTGCAGTTGGGCGGGGTGACGCGCAACGCGGTGATCGGCAAGGCGCACCGTCTTGGCCTGGAGAGTCGGCCATCGCCGATCCGGGGTAACGGCACAGGATCGCGCCGCCGCAATCGGGCGATCGACCGGGCGCTCGAGGCTAAGGCCTTACGGGGAACCATGGCCGATGAGGAAATCGGCGGTGAAAAGATCGTCCCCGACGGCGGCAATCGCGTCGACGAGGCACCGATCCCGCCATTGGCGCGACGCGGCGGTGATGTGTCGGACTGCCTGTGGCCGATTGGCGATCCCGGCGACGACGATTTCAGCTTCTGCCAGGCCGACACCGTGCCCGGGCGCCCCTACTGCTCCGAGCATTGCGCCATGGCCTATATCCGGAAAGACAAGACAGCGGCCTGATTTCCATTCGTTTCCAGCATTCCGGCCGCACCGGGCCCACAATTTTTGTGGCGGCCGGCTGCGGCCGGATTGTTTTTGGGGCATAAAGCGCCATGTCCGATTCCCGCACCGCCGCCTGCCTGATTCTCGATGCCGTCATCGATGATGGCAAACCTCTCGACACCACACTCGCCACCGACCACGTGATGGCAAAACTCGACCCACGCGATCGCGCCCAGGCGCGCCGGATCATCGCGACCGTGCTGCGGCGCCTCGGCGAAGTCGATGCACGCATTTCCGAATGCCTCGACCGGCCGCTGGCGGGCCGCCACGCCCATGTCCGCAACATCCTTCGGGTTGGTACCGCCGAGCTTCTCTTCCTGGAAACGCCGGCGCACGCCGCTGTGGACGGTGCAGTCCGGCTGGCCAGCCGATACCGGCGCGGCGCATTCAAGGGGTTGGTGAACGCCGTTCTCCGGCGGATCGGACGTGAACCCGAAAACCGCGAGGGCACCCAGTCCCCCGGTGAAATCAACACACCCAACTGGATGCTCAAGCGCTGGCGCGACATTTATGGTGATGACACCGCCCGCGCGATCACCGACGCCCATCTGATCGAGCCGCCGCTCGACCTCACACTGGCCAAGCGTGCCTACCCAACCGAGTGGGCGGCGAAACTCGACGCCGAAATCCTGCCCGGCGGAACCCTGCGCCGCCGGACCGGCGGTCGCATCTCCGAGCTGCCCGGTTTCGATGAAGGCCTCTGGTGGGTCCAGGACGTGGCGGCGTCCCTTCCGGCGAAACTCCTGCGCGACGATGCCGAGGCACGAGTGATCGATCTCTGTGCTGCGCCCGGCGGCAAGACCATGCAACTGGCCGATCGTGGGCCCAAAGTCACGGCGGTCGATATTTCCAACCAACGACTATCGGCGCTCCAGGACAATCTCGCGCGCACCGGTCTCCACGCAGACATCGTCGATGCCGATGCCACACAATGGCGGCCGGAGAGCCCGGTCGACGCCGTTTTACTCGACGCGCCCTGCACGGCCACCGGCACGATCCGGCGCCACCCCGATATTCCCCGCCGCCGCCGCGAGGCCGACATCAAAAGCGCCACCGCGTTGCAAGACCGACTGCTAACCGCAGCGGTCAACATGGTCGCACCGGGTGGCACCATCATCTATTCGGTCTGCTCCCTCGAACCCGAGGAGGGGACGGCGCGCGTGGATGCGCTGTTGGCCGCCGGTGCGCCCGTCACGCTGGACCCGATATCCGCCGATGACTGGCCGGAACTGGCGGGGCTAACACCCGCAGCGATCACGCCGGCCGGCACATTGCGGACGCTGCCCTGCCACTGGTCGGAGCGAGGCGGCATGGATGGGTTTTTCGCCGCGCGTCTGATTCGGAACTAGGCACCATCGCGTCGCTTGCGGCGCAGTCTGCAAATCGGTTACCAGAAAACCATGGCTCCCTCGTCA
>Ga0070726_10000203_pt1 | contig 93085 bp, 82 predicted proteins | sample tdAd471_FD_67275 | JGI IMG/M metagenome (GOLD analysis project Ga0070726, IMG submission 67275) | Marine sediment microbial communities from the Atlantic coast under amendment with organic carbon and nitrate - tdAd47.1 | ecosystem: Environmental > Aquatic > Marine > Coastal > Sediment | place...
AAACTGGCAAAGATCTTTCCTGCACCGCAGCAAACGCGCAAAGCCTGATCAGAAAGGCGCTCGCGCTATGTTCAAATCGCTACTTTCTGCGCCCGCAACACGTTGTTTTTCCACAGAATCAGCCCAGACTACCGGATGCTGCACAGCGGGCGAATGGCCGTTTTAGTGAAATGAGCCAGTAATCCTGCCGAAAAATGGTAGTCTACGCGGCAACAACGTATAAGATCATGGCAACAGGTTTTAACCTGCAGCGGAGTTGCGGCACTCTGCATTGACGCCAATCTTATTCCTCAAGGCGCTCGGTGGTCCCTCGAGCGACCAGATCGGCCGAAACCTCGGTAATTGTGACTGGCATGTCGGGAGCGCGGATGCGGTCCAAGAGTACCTGAGCCAGCTTACGACCGAGCTGGTGAGGAGACACCCCCATGGTGGTCAGCGGTGGCGTGGCGACTGCAGCATCTTGGATGTTATCAAAGCCGATAACCGACACGTCTTTTCCGGGCACGAGCCCTTCGCGTTGTAACGCAAGGCAAGCACCCAGAGCGACCATGTCACCGTTGCAAACAACTGCTGTGATTTCTGGATGGTTGCGGTGAAGGTCGAGCATGGCCTCAAGCCCGGCCAGTTTGTTATCGGCAGAATCCCATACGGTGCCCTCGGCAAGGTGACTTTCAGAAAGCGCTCGGTGATATCCCGCGATACGATCCTTTCGCACCGGGGTCATATCCGTTCCGCCCAAGTATGCAATTTTGCGATGACCCAAATCCAAGAGGTGTCGTGTTGCGGTTTCGATTGCTTCAGTATTTCGAATGCCCACATGGTCAAAATCGGTGCGCACATTGCGCAAGAACGTCACGGTCGGGATTTTATGGGCAGCCAGAAGATCAAATGTCTCGTCCGGTGTATCCAATGCGGGCACCCAGATCAGCCCGCCGCGCCCGTGCCGGATGAACGCTTCCAGTTGGCGTGTTTGCCGGTCGGCATTGTCGCGGGTGTCAAGAATTGAAACCAGATAGCCTTCTGCCTCAAGCAGATCGACAACCCCACTGATCACTTCCGCGTTGAACGGGTTGGACATCTGGTTGATGACAAAACCGATCTCGCGGTTTTCACCTGACCGCATCGCGGCCGCTTTCTGGTCCGGAACATAGTGCAAGGTTTTGGCGGCCTTTAGCACTCGATCCCGGGTTTTTTCCGATATCCGCCCGGTTCCACGCAAGACCTGACTAACCGTAGGAATCGATACCCCAGCCTCTTTCGCAACGGTCCCTAAGGTCGGCTTTCCTGACATCTTCGATCCAACTTTTGATGTATCGATATACCAAATCCAGCTTTCAACTCAAATCATTTTATTGAGCAAATACCGTTATCTGTGACAATTCCATGAGGCAATGCCAGCAACGAAGGTACAAGATTGTTGACATAAGATATAACGTTATATCATAATATTACCGATCGACCCGATTCGTGTTGTGGCAACTGTCCACGTTTCGGAATCGACAATGATGGGCGCCGGCAGGGAGGCTGGCCCCGCGTTTCATATCTGGGAGGAAACATGACCCTACTTTCAAAAATCACCGGTGCCGCATCCGGCATCGCTATCTCCTGCGTTGCTGTCGCCGCGCAGGCGGAAGTGCTTTTCTGGTCAACGCAGGCCAAGCCCGTTGAAGAAGCCCAAGCGATGCGCGAGCAGGTTATGGCGGGTTTCGCTGACGGTGTTGATTACCAGCCAAACGATGGTGGCCCTTGGATTACCCGCCTGAACGCGGAGCTGCAGGCCGGGTCTGGCACCATCGGTGTTCTGGGCGCGCTGCACGGCGACTATTCTGCGATGGACCCCGCCAATCTGGTCGACCTGAGCGACCTGGGCGCGATGGCCAGCAGCGACACATTCAACACCCTTGCCAAACTGGGCACCGACCAGATGCAGTATATCCCGTGGATGCAGGCCAGCTACATCATGGCCGCTAACAAGGAAGCCCTGCAGTACCTGCCCGAGGGCGCTGACATCGACGCGCTGACATATGACCAGTTGATCGCTTGGGCGGCCAACGTGCATGAACAGACAGGTGAGGCCAAATTCGGCTTCCCTGCCGGTCCGGACGGTCTGAAGCATCGCTTCTTCCAAGGTTACCTATACCCGTCCTATACCAATGGCGTGGTGCGCACCTTTGCGTCTGACGAAGCTGTCGTTGCTTGGGAAAAGTTCGCCGAGCTGTGGGAGCATACTAACCCCGCCTCGACCAACTTCTCATTCATGCAGGAACAGCTTTTGTCTGGTGACGCTTGGATCGTGTTCGACCACACTTCGCGCCTTGCAGGTGCATTCAACGAACGCCCTGATGACTTCGTGGCCTTCCCAGCCCCTGCAGGCCCAACTGGCCGTGGCTTCATGCCAGTTCTTGCGGGTGTAGCCATCCCGACCACTGCACCCGACATGGACGCGGCCAAGGCGTTGGTTGAATATATTTTGCTGCCTGAGACCCAGATCGCAACACTGCGAGCAACAAGCTTCTTCCCGGTGGTTGACGTAGATCTGCCTGACGATCTGCCGCCATCCGTGCAGGCCGCTGGTGCAGCAATTGCCAAGATGAGCAGCTCTGCCGACGCCAACCCCGGCCTGCTGCCTGCAGGTCTTGGCGACAAGGGTGGTGATTTCAATCGCGTCTTCGTCGACACCTTCGAGCGGATCATTCTGGGCGGTCAAGACATCCGCGCCGTGCTTGACGACCAGAAGGAAACGCTGGCCGCGATCATGGAAGAGACAGGTGCGCCATGCTGGGCTCCTGATGCACCTTCCGATGGTGCTTGCCCGGTCGAGTAATCGCGAAAACAGGCTGGTTTCAGCCAAGTGTCCGGGCGGCTTTGTCCGGACACACCTTCCCCCTTATCATTCAAGACAGCGCGTAGGCGCATAACCGGGAGTGATACCGATGAACGCTCGAATATTGCCCTACGTTTTGATCTTGCCAGTCACACTTTTTCTGTGCGCATTCTTCCTGTACCCATTTGTTTTGGTTTCACAGCAGGCGTTTGGCTCTGCAGAGGGCGGTTGGTCCTTGGACAACTTCCGCGAGGTCGTTGATTACTGGAAATTCCCGATCTCGCTAAAGAACACGCTCCTGCTGGCGGCGATTGTCGTTCCGATCCAGCTTGCGCTGGCGCTTTTGATGGCAACGATGGTCAGCAAGATGGAAAAGGGCCGCGATATGGTCCTGTACATCTGGACAATTCCGCTGGGCATCTCGGATCTTGCGGCGGGCATCATCTGGTTGGCTATCTTTGAGCAATCCGGTTTCCTGAATTCGATGCTGAGTGGCATCGGTGTCATAGACAGGCCGATGAACCTCCTGACCTACCAGAACCCTTGGATCGTGTTCATTGCCATCGCCTTGGCCGAAATCTGGCGGGCCACTGCGATCATGCTGGTGATCCTTGTGGCGGGTATCGGCCTGATCCCGAAAGAATATTATGAGGCCGCCGATGTCTTTGGCGCGTCCAAGTGGAAACAGTTCACGCGGATCACGTTCCCGATGCTGCGCCCCAGCCTGCAAACCGCCTTGGTCCTGCGCGTCATCCTTGCCTTCGAGATCTTCGCGGTGGTCGCAGCCTTGGGCGGCACTTTGTTCCCTGTGCTTATGGGTGAAACTTACGCTTACCAATTTGATCTGCTGAATTCCGGTGCTGCTGCAGCGATGGCCCTGATCATCCTGGCAATCTCGATCGCCTTTACCCTCATCATCCTGCGCATCCTCCGCGTCCCGAAAGGAGCCTCGATATGACCGATGCAACCGTTGTGGATGTCTCCACCGATACGCGAAAATCCGGCCGATTTCTCTATGGTGCCTCTGTCGTGTTCCTCTGCGCCTGGGTGATCGTCCCGATCTACTTCCTGCTGATCAACACGCTGTCCTCGCCTGAAGCCGTCAACAGCTTTCCTAAATCGTTCATTCCCGAATTCGATTTTGGCAGTTTGCAATTTTTCGCGGGTTTCGCCGGTATTCTGACCGCGCTCAAGAACTCGGTTGTTGTGGCGCTGATGACGATGGTCATGTCGATCATCATTGGTGCACCTGCGGGCTATGCCTTGTCGCGTTTTGAATTTCCGGGCAAGGGGCTGTTCCGTCTGCTGATCTTGCTCACACGGGCATTCCCACTCCCCTTGTTGGCGTTGCCGCTGGCGGTCATGTTCATCCAGGTCGGGCTTGATGATACGGCGTTTGGACTGGCTTTGGTCCATACGACGCTTGCGATCCCATTTGCAGTCCTGATCACCTTCTCGCTCTTCTCCGGTATCCCGGTCGAATTGGAAGAGGCCGCCTGGACACTCGGGTGTACGCGACTGACCGCCTTTAACAAGGTTGTCCTGCCGCTCATTCTGCCCGGTATCACCGCATCGGCCATCTTTGCCTTCGTGATTTCATGGAACGAAGTCTTCGCCGCCGCCGTGCTGACCATCGAGAACCGGACCTTGACAGCATTCTTGTTGCAGAACCTCGACACTTCACCACTGCACCTGAAATTTGCAGGCGGCTTCATCCTCGTCGTGCCTGCGCTGATCTTCATCTTCGCTGTGCGCAAATATCTCTTTGCCATGTGGGGCATCGCAAACCGCTAAGTCGGCGCGATCAGAAAAGGAACCTTTGAAATGGCTGAAATTCAGATCAAGAACGTCGCCAAGAGTTTTGGCGCTTATCAGGCTCTCAATGACATCAATCTAACTGTTGCAGATCAGGAATTCATGGTGCTTCTTGGGGCGTCTGGTTGCGGTAAATCAACCCTGCTGCGGATTATCGCAGGGCTGGAGACCGCCACGTCTGGCGAGGTCTGGATCGGCGGCAAGCGCATTGACCACCTGTCGCCGAAGGACCGCGGCATCGCGATGGTGTTCCAGAACTACGCCGTGTTCCCCCATCTGACGGTGTTCGAGAATATCGGATTTGGTCTGCGCATGCAGAAACTGCCAAACGACGAAGTAACGCGTCGTGTCGAACGCGTGGCGGGGCTGATGCATATCGAAATGCTTTTGAAACGCTATTCGGGCGAGCTGTCCGGTGGCCAGCGCCAGCGCGTGGCAGTCGCCCGTGCGCTCGCTATGGAGCCCGATGTGATCCTGATGGATGAACCGCTGTCCAACCTTGATGCACTGTTGCGCATGGAAATGCGGGCGGAGTTGAAGGGCGTTCTGGCGGAAAGCAAAACGACTGCAATCTACGTGACCCACGATCAGGTCGAAGCAATGAGCATGGCTGACCGCATCAGCGTAATGCACGAAGGCAACATTGTTCAGGCGGCTTCCCCCATCGAGGTCTACCGTGATCCGGCGGCCAAGTTTGTCGCCAGTTTCATTGGCAACCCGCCCATGAACTTTTTGCCTGCAACACCGGCAGGCAGTGGAAAATGGCAAGTCGCCGGACAATCCTTCGACGGGCCAAACACCGACAAGGCGGCGCTTCAATTCGCGATCAGACCCGAGGATATGGCCCCCGCCGAACAGGGCCTTGTGGCCACCGCCAAGATCGTCGAACCGCTTGGCGCGCATTTGCTCGTGACGTGCCAGATCGACGACGCGATGTTCCGCGTCATTCTAGACAGCGACACCGTGGTAAAGGCTGGCCAGACCCTTACCCTCGCCCCGCAGTCTGACCGCGTACGCTGGTTTGATCCCGAAACCACGCTGGCCGTTGCCTAAGAGGTCGTTCACTATGACTCAAGACATGATCGAACGGGCCAAAGCCGTGCTGCGCCGAAATGATCGCGGCACCTATACCGTTCCGACCCACGGCCTGTATCCGTTCCAGTGGAACTGGGACAGCGCGCTAAGCGCGCTTGGTTTTGCACATTTTGACGAGGCCCGCGCGTGGACCGAAATTGAGACACTATTCGCGCATCAATGGGACGATGGCATGGTCCCCCACATCATCTTTCACCAGCTTGATGATGGGTATTTTCCTGGACCAGATGTCTGGGGGACATTTCGCACAGTGCCGACGTCCGGCATCACGCAACCACCCGTAGCAGGTTTTGCGGCACGCCGGATTTATGACCGCGCAATGGACAAGGCGCTGGCCGCCAAGAAGGCGCGCGCGCTGCTACCGAAAATTCACGCTTGGCATCAATGGTTCTTTGCCAACCGCGACCCGAAGGGCACCGGTCTTGTCGCCATCATCCATCCTTGGGAAAGCGGGCGCGACAATTCGGTCGATTGGGACGCCGCATTTGAACGCGTGCCGACCGACGGCGTCCAACCATTCACGCGTCGTGACACAAGCCATGCCAATCCCGCACACCGGCCCACGGATGAGCAATACAAACGCTATATCTGGTTGGTTCAGAAATTCCGCATCCTTGATTGGGACAATGCCAAACTGCATGACGCATCACCGTTCCAGATTGTTGATCCCGGTTTCAATGCAATCCTGATCCGGTCCTGTGTCGATCTTGCCGCATTGGCCGACGCGCTTGGTGAACCCGTGATCGCAGCCCAATCACGCGCCATGGCCGACAAGGCCATTGCTGCCATGGAAACTCTATGGAGCGACAAACTCGGCCAGTATGCCTGCTATGATCGTGCCTCGGGCACGCTCGTGGATAGCCCGTCGATTGGCGGCATTCTTGCAACGTTTGCGCCGATCCCAAAAGCACGGGCCACGGCGATTTCCGACAGGATCGAAACGCTTGCTGAAAGCTGCAATTATCTTGTGCCAAGCCACGACCCCACCACGCCCGAATTCGATGCGCTGCGGTATTGGCGTGGCCCGATCTGGTTGATCGTGAATTACATGATCTCGGACGGGCTTGAAGCGGCGGGCCAGACTGCAATGTCTGACCGGATCAACCGCGATTGTCTGCGTCTGATCAAGGAAGGAGGGTTCGCTGAGTACTACGGCCCGATCAAGGCTGAACCTTGCGGCGGCGATGCTTTCACCTGGACGGCCGCTATGGTTATTGAAATCCTCAACACACATGAGATTGCAGCATGAAAAGATCAGCTATCAACACGATCATGTCGGAAGCCGACGAGATGATCCGCAAACACGGGTTCGTGCTGCCGCCGTGGGCCAATTGGACGCCGGATGAATTCAAGGCGCGTGCGGATCAGGCGCAGGCTGTGATTGCCGGGCGCAATGGCTGGGATATCACCGACTATGGCGCGGGTGACTTCGACAAAATGGGCCTGTTCCTGTTCACGCTCCGCAACGGGCGCTTGTCTGACCTGCAACGGGGTGGTGGCATGTGCTATGCCGAGAAGCTATTGATCTCAAAGCAGGATCAGCTGTCACCCATGCACACCCATGTCATAAAGGCCGAGGATATCATTAACCGTGGCGGCGCGACGTTGGTGATCGAACTCTTCGGCTCTGACGACGCCGGGCATTTCGCTGAAGATAAAGGCGGCACGGTCTATTGCGACGGACTTCGCGTTGACTATGCCCCCGGTCAAAAATTGAAACTTGCGCCGGGCGAAAGTGTCACCTTAATGCCGGGCGATTGGCATGCCTTTTGGGGCGAAGGGGGCGACGTCTTGATCGGCGAAGTCAGTACCGTCAATGACGATGAAACCGACAATATCTTCCGCGAACCGATCGGTCGCTTTGCCAACATCGAAGAAGACGTCGATCCGACCCATTTGCTGGTGAGCGACTATGCACGATGGTTGGCATAAGCAATGCCGCTGCTAACGATCCAGCGCGCCGAGCCTGCGGTAGCAAAGGACATCGAAACTGCGCTGCTCGCGGATTTGCGGAAAACTGCGACGCAAGGCCAGAACGAAACGATTACCTTGTCCGTCAACGCAGCAGACGGCCGACTTGTGGCCGGTCTTGTCGGTTCAACATCCTATGGCTGGCTTTTGATCAAGGTGCTCTGGGTCGCGGATGAACTGCGGCGACAGGGATACGGTCGCGCACTTGTGCTCAACGCTTTCGCTCAAGCCAAGTCACTGGAATGCCACAACGCATGGCTTGATACATCCAACCGCACCGCCATGCAGTTCTACACCGCTCTGGGCTTCGACGTTTTCGGCTCTCTTGCAAATAGCGGTCCACAAGAACCTCTCGGCCATCAACGCTGGTTTTTGAAGCGCCCTATCCCATGAAACATTTGGCCTGTCCCCGATCCGATCCGCGCCGGTTTCTCACAGATCTGTTTAAAATCGCCGTCAAGACCGCTGATCCCATGCAGGTCGTCGCGGCCCATCTGCCGGTTCGACCCAGGGGAAGGCTTCTGGTCATTGGTGCTGGCAAGGCCAGTGCGCGGATGGCCGAAGCCGTCGAGGCCGTCTACGGCCCTTGCGAAGGCTTGGTCGTGACAAGATATGGCTACGCTCCCCCCTGCAAAGGCATCGAAATCGTCGAAGCCGCACATCCCGTTCCGGACGCTGCAGGCGAAACGGCAACCCGCCGCATCCTTGATCTGCTCCACGGGCTCGGGCCCGAAGACACGATCATCGCGCTTATTTCAGGCGGCGGTTCCGCACTGTTGTGTGCCCCATCTGATGGCCTGACACTGGACGACAAGATTTTGGTAAACCGCGCGCTCCTCGCCTCGGGCGCACCGATCGGTGAGATGAACCTCCTTCGCAAGCATCTCAGCCGCGTAAAAGGCGGCCAGCTTGCCGCCGCGTGTCATCCGGCGCGCTTGCTGACGTTGATGATTTCCGATGTGCCCGGTGATGAGCCAAGCCAGATCGCCTCCGGCCCAACAATTGGTGAGGCAAGCACGGCGCGTGATGCCTTGGCCGTCATCGACCGATACAGCGTTGCGGTGCCGCCTCATGTACGTAATGCCATTGAACGATCCACGGTCGTTGCGCCTGACGACCCCAGATTGGCGCGTGCCACCACACAGATCATCGCTGCGCCTTCTCAGTCGTTGGCAGCGGCAGCGAATGCAGCTGCCGCAAGTGGTGTCGAAGTGCGCCTCCTTGGTGATGCTTTGGAAGGAGAGGCGCGCGATCTGGGCCGCCATCAAGCGCAGCTTGCGCTGAACATCCAGTCTGCGATGCACCCGAATACCCAACCGGTCCTGCTGCTCTCAGGCGGCGAATGTACGGTCACGCGCCGTGGCAACGGCATCGGCGGCCCGAACGCCGAATTTACACTGTCGGCTGCAATCGCGCTCAATGGCCAAATTGGAGTTCATGTTCTTGCCTTCGATACGGACGGTGTGGACGGGGCTGCGGAGGTTGCCGGAGCTTACGCAGGACCTGAAACGCTCGCACTTGCACATCAAAGAGGTATCGATCCGCCAAATGCTCACAATGCCAATGATGCGCACAGCTTTTTCGAACGGACCGGCGGCCAAATTATCACGGGTCCGACACTTACCAATGTGAACGATTTTCGAGCAGTTTTTGTGATGCCTCCTGATTGATCAGTTCTGTTCAATGAGTTCCGCTTAGCACCGTTTCATAGAACCTGCTGTGATACACTTCTGCCCCGACGTCTCCGGCTCATTTAACTACCCTGAAGCGCTGTTGCCGCATTGCTCGAGGCGACCAACGATCAAAGAAAGCAGCCGTTGGCGCTATTGCAGCGAACGACAGCAATGTCCCGCATTGCGGTCATCGTCCCGAATTATTTCAACGGCCGGTTTTAAGCCGAAATTGCCATTGAGACTGGGTCCCGATGATAGGTCCAAAGCCCGGCCCTTCGCTCGATGATGTCGGTCCGGCGTTTTTGCCCGTTTGTCCAGTGTCTTGTTCCTCACCTGTTTGAGTTCAATGCGTTACGGGCCTGATCTGTCCGTTCTTTTCCTGCCCTGTCCACATACTTTGCGCCGATAGAAGCCGATCTTTGTCTCACGAAACGGGCCGAACATTCTTGGTCTGGAGAGAAGTCGTGAGGCAAAAGCATGGACAAGATTACCCAGGATCAGCTGGCTGACAGGTGGATGATATCGCCGCGCACGTTGGAGCAATGGCGCTGGTTGGGGCGCGGCCCAAAGTTTCTGAAGATCGGCGCACGGGTCCTCTATCGGTTGGAGGACGTCGAGGCCTATGAAGGTGCCAACGTCTGCCAGAACACGTCGGGTCCGTTGCCCCCGGAGCGCGTGTGATGGCCGGGCGCGGATTGGCACATCGGATCAAAACACACCGGATTTATACGCCCTGGGAGGCAGCCAACGCCCTGGGCAAGCATCGACAGACAGTGATCCGCTGGATCAAGTCCGGCGACTTGCTCGCCGACACGACGCAGAGGCCGTGGCTAATCAAGGGTAGCGATCTGAAGGCCTACCTTGGCCATCGGTACGCCAAAGCCAAATGTAAGCTGGCAGCGCACCACCTATACTGCTTCCGCTGCAAGCTGCCGCGCGAGCCAGCGGGCAAATTCGCCGACTACACGCAGCAGACAGCGACCAGCGGAATGCTGACAGCGCTCTGCCCGGACTGCGACTGCATCATGCACAAGGTCGTCGGCCGCTCTGTTCTTGAGGCTATCCGGGCCAAAATCGACGTCACAGTTCAACAGGCAAACCCAAGATTAGTGTCCCGTGAAGATGCCCCTTCAAATGTCACCTTTGAGAGTGGAGCTGAGACCCATGTCAAAAAACACGTCAGCTAACCTGCGCATCAAGCGCAAATACCTGGTCTGGTTGCAAGACGCCAAAGGCCTGTCAGAAGCCTCCATCGACAAGGCGGCTGCTGCAATCTCCACTTATGAACACTTCCTGGCTGGTAAGGATTTCCGGGCATTCCATGCAGACCGCGCCCGAAGCTTTAAACGCCACCTGGAGTCCCGCACCAATGAGCGCACCGGTGCAAAGCTGTCGCAGAGTTCGATCAACAGCACCCTGCGTGAGATCAGATCCTTCTTCTTATGGTTGGCTGATCAACCGCTCTATAAATCGAAGATCACACATTCCGATGCAGCCTACCTCTCGCCAGACAAAAAGTCTGAAACAGCTCGGCGGTCCAGTTGCTGGAAGCCACATCCGTCGCCAGCTCAGGTCCGTGGCATGCTGGCGGATATGCCGGGTGACACAGTTTTGCAGCGGCGCAACCGCGCTCTGATCGCCTTCTTGTTTCTGACGGGATCGCGCGAAGGTGCCGCCATCACGCTGAAGCTGGGTCACATCGATTTGGCAAACGCCTGCGCCAATTTCGACGGTCGCTCTGTCGACACCAAATTCGGCAAAAGCTTTACGACCGGGTTTTACCCAATGGGCGATAACGTGGAGCGCATTGTGCGCGACTGGATAACAGAGCTGAAGCGCGATCACCTATTCTCAGCCAGTGATCCGTTGTTTCCAAAGACCCATGTAGCGCCTGGCAAATCGCGCAAGTTCGAGGCCCTTGGCATTCTGCGCGAACCCTGGGCCAGTCCGTCCTCGGCCGCCAAGATATTCAAGGCGGCTTTTGCCGATGCCGGTCTGCCGCCGTTCTCACCACATCGCGTGCGTGACACATTGACCGAGTTGGCCGGTGATCACTGCCGAACGCCTGAGGAGTTCAAAGCATGGTCACAGAACATCGGACATGATGACGTCATGACGACTTTTCGAAGTTATGGATCAGTCGCTCCAGGTCGGCAGATCGACTTGATGGCCCGATTCCGCAAACGTGGTCCGCTGCAAGATCAAGACGACGACAATGTCATTGAGTAAACGAGTTATCCGGGCGCATTCTGACAATCACGCGTATCGGGTTCAGCCTGTATCCATGCCAGGGGTGGTTCTCGATGATGGAGTCGGGCGCGGACACAGGAATGCCAGCAGAAGTAAGTTTTTCCGACAACGCATTGCGACTACGGGACACGCTGCGCCTAAGGGTTTCTTCGCTAGCCAATCCCAAGATTCTGGAGAGTTCGCCTGCCGACATCATGGGGTAGTCCAAGAGATCGAGGCCTTCGCCGGCCCCGGCCAGGTGTGTTTCAGCCAAAGCCAACAACAGTCTTAACACTGAACCTTTGAACTCAGCGACTCCGTCTATCATTACCGAACGCTGGTCGGCCGCAAAGACCAGAGCGTGCTGACCCAACGGGGCAAACTCCGTCGGTTGCACCTCCGGGGAGACGATATCAGGAGGCAGGGCATTTCTCTGGATTGAGCCAAACAGGCCGGGCAGGCTGTCGTCTGGAAACTGCATCAAGTCAGCTCTGTCCCTGGCATCCCGCATGACGTCCACCACACTTTTGCCGTGCCGCTTCAGCAGGTTCGTAATTCGGCTGAGAGACTCTGCGGCGGGTTCACCCAAGTGGCTGACAGCACTGGCGACCATTGGGAAGGTCTGTTCCAGGTCGTGCGGCAGGGCACTTTCGAAGATCAAGGCATTGCGAACGTACGACAGCGCCGCTTCCTTGTCCTGAACCATCTTCCTTGATCCAGTCATAAGATCTACGCGGTAAGCCTCACCAGGATCAAAGCGCTCAAGTTTGGCCGCCATGATTGCGAACCTGCGGTCAATGCATTGCGAACAACGGCCGCAGTGGCTGTATTGTTTGGTCAGGTTGTGAACATCGGCGCAGCTTCTTGTGTGGGCAATCTGGTCGGCCATGCCGAGGCGTTCGATCACCCGCACCACGTCCTTCTTGGTGCGCCAGAAGTAAGGGTTTTCGACCCTGATTGGCGTTGCTAGCACACGACTGAACAGCTGCGTGTATCTAGCAAGTGTTTGTGGATGTGTGGTGCGAGTCGCGCGCGTGCCCAGTACATTGGAGACCGGCGGAAGATTCAGACTCACGATGCCATTCTCATAAAAGCTGATCTGGTTTTGCTTAAACGCCGTGGCGGTCGCCAGACCCAACACCGCGAACAGAAACGATCGAGTTCGGTGCGTTCCCTCTCGGTTCGTTTTGACAGAAAGCTGCATGCGAACCGGAAGATGCATCAGTCTGTCCGGCCCAATGCGTTCAGAGATGGCCCTCTGAAGTTCCTTTTGCACCGGGGCGAGCTTGGTCGACGAGAAGTGGCTGACCAGGGCGACCCTGTTTTTTTGTTCGATGAGCTGTTCCAGGGCACCGGCAAATGAATCCAGGCCGCCCGAGAACAGCATGACTGTGTCTGGCGTCCAGCTTCCCTCTGGCCCTAGTTCAAAGAATTGCGTAGCTGCGCTCGGCGATTTAGCCCTTTGTACAAAGCTGATCTCAAACCGATCCCCTGACAAAAACATCAGAGTTTCTTCCAGATCGCGCTTCAGTTTCGGCTGTTGCCAGCGATTTGGGTCACGCACCGGAACCTCTACAAGGAATCGCCGATGCCATTTCGCGCCCATCTGTTGGTCCTTTGGACCACCTCGGCTGACACTGGCGTCGATCGCATAAACGTACGCGGCAATCTCAATCAGGTCCAAGACAACATCGGGCAAGTTGGCAACCAGACTGCGGCTGAGACTGCCAATCTTGAGTTCAATTCGTTTCGGCTTGCCATCGATCTCAAACCGCAGCTGTTCGTTTCCGCCACTGTTTTCGAGCGGATCGAAGCATTTGACGTGATGCTCAGGCGATCGCGCGACGACGCCCAAGTTCAGTCCTCAGTTTTTTGAATGCAAATCTGGTAAATTCATTGATCGCAGGGCCAGACAGGCTCTGTTTCTGCCAAACGGTCTTGCCGTACCAACCCCCGGCAAACTCTTCGACAATGCGAGACGCCTCAAATGTATGGGTTCTGAGCGACCGCTCAAATCCAACCCGCGCCGCGTCATCTGCAAATCGTCGCCCATCACCCGTGTGATTGGCCAGTTCGCGGCTGAGATAATAATCTAGTGACTTGTAGGTCAGGCCCGCAAAGAAATCGCGGGCCAGCGTGCCAAATTCATGGCCCCCTGCAAACGACGCCAGGGCTTTGCGGATTTCCTGCGGTGTGGGGTCGAACAATGTCGGCAGTTTCTCCCGAAGGCGTACCGAAAGACTTTCGACCAACGCAGCGCGGGCCAATTCACCGACATCAGAGCTTTGGCCCTGGTCAAAGATTGCTCTATCAATGGCGCGGTTCAAACCAGCCATCAGTGCAGACACCGACCCCAAAGCCTCTCGCGATATGCCCAGATCCTCAAGCGCTGTTTCGAAGTTCGGCGCTCTGGCGAGAAGCGGCAATTCAACCATTAGCCGCGAAACAAACTGGAATGCCGGATCATCAGACGCGCGCTTCAGGTCAAGCTCTGACGCCCTTGCTGCTGCCTCCGCAATCTCGGCGATTGGCGCATTTGATTCGAGCAATGCCACTACATCGCGCCACTTCCTGGACTGCGGTAATGTTCCGAGCCTGATGTGACCCATGTCGCCCTCCCACAAGTTACAACCGTGGGGCGAGCCCGTTCGAAAAGCAAAGGATTAATGGCATCCTCTTGCTTACCCTGCGCTTACCTAAAGCAGCACAGCAAGCCGTGTTAGTTCGCTAAGTCTTTGATTTCAGTGGTGAGCCGTGCAGGATTCGAACCTGCGACCCACTGATTAAAAGTCAGTTGCTCTACCAACTGAGCTAACGGCCCACTCGGCCCGACGACCTATCGTTGCGTCTTTCACCCGTCAACCCTGTATTCGGTGTGAATTCCGTTGGTTCGCGGGTGTGCGGGCGGGGTGGTGGGCTTTGCAAGGCAGCACGCAGGGAGTATATGCGCGATTATGGGCGAATCCTCGGCAAATGCGGGCCTTGCATTTCGAAAGATGCACGGCGCTGGCAATGACTTTGTGGTGCTGGACCAGCGGTCCGGTGGCACGCCGGTCAGTGCCGCGTTGGCGCGCGCGCTGGGCGACCGCCATCGGGGTGTCGGGTTCGATCAACTTGCTGTTTTGTCGTGCGAATCCGGTCACTATCGGCTGTCGTTCATGAATGCGGACGGATCTGCGTCGGGGGCCTGTGGCAACGCCACGCGCTGCGTCGCGGATTGGCTGATGCGTGCGAACGGGGTCTCAGAAGTCACGCTCACAACGGCGGTTGGCGCCCTCAGGGCGGTTCGCGAACCTTCGGGGCAGGTGGCGGTCAATATGGGGCAGCCCCGGTTCGAATGGAACGAGGTTCCGCTGGCGCGGGCGGTCGACCCGGCATCGCTGCCGCTGGATGGTGCGCCGATGGCTTTGTCGATGGGCAATCCGCACTGTGTTCATGTCGTCGATGATGCCGAAACCGTGGATCTTGCCGCGATTGGCCCGATGATCGAAACCGACGCTCTGTTTCCCGAGGCGACGAATGTCGAATTCCTGTCTCTGCTTGGGGCGGACAGGTTGCGGCTGCGGGTTTGGGAACGGGGAACTGGTATCACGATGGCCTGCGGTTCGGGTGCCTGTGCGGCTGGCGTGGTTGCCGCCCAAAAGGGCCTGACAGGCCGCCGGGTTGAAATCGTGGCCGACGGCGGGATCCTGACCGTGGATTGGCGCGAGGATGGTGTCTGGCTTGCGGGGCCGACCGCGCATGTGTTTGACGGCGTGCTGTCCGACGATTTCCCGGGCTTGCCGCTTTGACCCGGATTTCCACTCACGGCTGCCGGCTGAACGCCTATGAGTCCGAGGTTATGGGCAAGCTTGCCGGGCAGGCCGGGCTGGACGGCGCGATTGTGGTCAACACCTGCGCGGTAACGGCCCGCGCGGTGCGCAAGGCGACACAAGATATCCGACAGTTGCGGCGCGACAACCCCAAGGCGCGGCTGATCGTCACCGGCTGCGCGGCCCAGACCGAGGCGGCGCGTTTCGCCGCCATGCCCGAGGTTGATGACGTGATCGGCAATGCCGAGAAGATGCGCGCAAACACCTGGCAGGGTCTGGCGGATGGATCCGGCGGTACGCAAGTCTCGGACATCATGGCCGAAACCGCTGCCCCCGCGCCGCAGATCGATGGGCTCGGCACCCGCGCGCGCGCCTACGTGCAGGTTCAGAACGGTTGCGATCACCGGTGCACGTTCTGCATTATTCCCTACGGGCGCGGCAATTCACGCTCGGTTCCTGCAAAGACCGTTATCGAACAGGTCGCGCGCCTTGTGGATCGTGGCTTTAACGAGGTTGTTCTGACCGGCGTCGACATGACCAGCTGGGGCGCGGACCTGCCCGACGCCCCGCGTCTTGGCGATCTGGTGCAGGCGATCCTGCGCGGCGTGCCGGACCTGCCGCGCCTGCGCATCAGCTCCATCGATTCAATCGAAGTGGACACGGCCCTGATCGAGGCGATCGCAACCCAGCCCCGCCTGATGCCGCATCTGCACCTGTCGCTGCAATCGGGCGACGACATGATCCTGAAACGGATGAAGCGGCGGCACCTGCGCGACGATGCGATTGCGTTCTGCGAACAGGCGCGGGCGCTGCGCCCGGATATGACATTCGGCGCAGACCTGATTGCCGGGTTCCCGACCGAATCCGATGCGATGTTCGACAATTCACTGAAACTGATCGCAGACTGCGGCCTGACCTGGCTGCACATCTTCCCCTATTCACAGCGCCCCGGCACCCCGGCGGCGCGGATGCCGCAGGTGGATGGCGCGACGATCAAGACCCGTGCGGCGCGGTTGCGCGCGGCGGGCGAGGCGGCGGTCGACCGCTATCTGGCAACGCTGCCCGGAACAGACCAATCGGTCCTTATGGAATCTGCCAACAAGGGCCGGACAGCACATTTTGCCGAGGTTACCTTGTCCACCCCTCAGCGCCGCGGCGCAATCATCCGCGCCCGCATCACCGGGCAGGACGGCGCGATGCTCATCGGCAAGGCCGCCTGATCCAATGCACCCAAATCCCGCCTTTCGTGGCGAAGCTGCCAGCCGCCACATTGCCCTTGCCCGGTCACGCAGTTTTGGCATGCTGCTGCTGAACGGTGCCGATGGACCACTGGCGGCCCATGTGCCGTTCCTTCTGGACCCAAAGGCCGAAACGCTCGACCTGCATCTGGTACGTTCAAACCCGATCCTGCGCGAGCTCACGTCCCCACAGACGGCGTTGATCGCGGTGGCAGGGGCGGACGGATATATATCGCCCGATTGGTATGAGGCGCCCGATCAGGTGCCGACATGGAACTATGTGGCGGTGCATCTGCGCGGAACTCTGGTGCGCCTGCCCGATGACAGGCTGACAGATGTGCTGACCCGCCAGTCCGCCGAATACGAAAGCCGCCTGGCCCCCAAGCCGCCCTGGACCATCGACAAGATGACGCCCGAAGCGTTGGCCAGGATGCTGCGTATGATCGTGCCATGCCGCATGACGCTGGCGTCGGTGGATGGCACCTGGAAGCTGGGCCAGAACAAGCCCGACGCGGCGCGTCTGAAAGCGGCCCGCGCCATCACCGACAGCGATTTCGGGCAAGAGGTCGCTGAACTGTCCCGCCTGATGCTGACCCCGAATTATCCAACGGAGACGACCAATGATCCTGTTTGACAACCCCGCTTCACCATTCTGCCGCAAGGTGCGCATCGTGCTGTTGGAAACCGGCCAGCACGATGATGTAGAGCTGCGCGCAGCCGTCGGTCACCCCCTGGACAGCGGCAAGATGCCAACTAAGGAAAATCCGCTTGGGAAAATACCGACGCTGCAACGCGAAGACGGCACGGCACTGTTTGACAGCCGGGTGATCTGTCGCTTTTTCGATGCGCGCGCCAATGGCGGCCTTTATCCCGACGCGCCGATCTGGGACGTGCTGACGCTCGAGGCGCTGGGCGACGGGATCAGCGATGCTGCGGTCGCCATGGTCTATGAAGGGCGCACCCGCCCGGCAGACAAGCAGAACCCGCCCTCGGTCGAGGCGCAGTGGGCCAAGATCGAACGCGCGCTGGACACGTTAGAGGGACGCTGGGCGGCGCATCTGTCAGGCGCGCTGGACATGGGGCAAATCGCCTGCATTGCAGCGCTTGGCTATGTTGATTTTCGACTTGCGGATCGGGACTGGCGCGCAACGCGCCCGGGCCTGGCGCGCTGGGCAGAAGCGATGACGGCGCGTCCATCTGTCGCCTCAACGCTGCCACATGCGCCATAGGCCGCATTCGCTGATATTTCCGCTGGCCAGGACGCGTCCTGCGTTGCGGCGAATTCGGTGAAACGACCAAATCATTCCCCTGCGCCCGTTTGTCCGCTGGACGCCCCTTGCAGGGGCAGCTAAACAACGCTCGAATATCCGCTGCGCGCGTCGCGGCGGGTCGGGATTCGCCCTGCTTTCAAGGGCCGCGACGATGGAGAGATCTTTTGTCCCACGCAGACGACCACGACGGCACACGCCGCGACTTTCTTTACTATGCCACCGCTGGCACCGGCGCTGTCGTGACCGGCGCTGCCGTCTGGCCGCTGGTCAACCAGATGAACCCGTCTGCCGATGTTCAGGCGCTCAGCTCGATCCGTGTGGACGTGGCCGAGGTTCTGCCCGGCACCCAGCTGACCGTGAAATGGCTGGGCAAGCCGGTGTTCATCCGCCGCCGCACCCAGGAAGAGATTGACGCCGCCAATCAGGTCCAGATGGACGAGCTGATTGACGATCAGGCCCGCAATGCGAACCTGCCCGATGGCGACAGCGCGGTTGATGCCAACCGTTTCCTGACGCCCTTTGGCGAAGAAGACGCTGGCCCGACCGGCGAATGGCTGGTGATGATCGGCGTCTGCACGCACCTTGGCTGCGTGCCGCTGGGTGACGGCGCCGGCGACTTCGGCGGCTGGTTCTGCCCCTGCCACGGGTCGCACTACGACACCGCCGGGCGCATCCGCCAGGGCCCCGCACCGACGAACCTTGCCGTGCCGGTCGCCGCCTTCATCGACGCCACAACGATCAAACTGGGATAGGGGAGAGAACGCATGTCCGGTATCCCGCACGACCATTACGAACCCAAGACTGGCGGCGAAAAGTGGCTGCACAAGCGCCTGCCCGTTGTCGGCCTGCTCTATGACACGCTGATGATCCCGACGCCCAAGAACCTCAACTGGATGTGGATCTGGGGCATCGTGCTTACCTTCTGCCTGGTGTTGCAGATCGTCACCGGCATCATTCTGGCGATGCATTACACGCCGCATGTGGACCAGGCCTTCGCCTCGATCGAACACATCATGCGCAACGTCAACGGTGGCTTCATGCTGCGGTATCTGCACATGAACGGCGCCTCGCTGTTCTTCTTTGCGGTCTACCTGCATATCTTCCGGGGCCTCTACTACGGCAGCTACAAATCCCCGCGTGAGGTGACGTGGATCATCGGCATGCTGATTTACCTGCTGATGATGGCAACCGGCTTCCTGGGCTATGTTCTGCCATGGGGTCAGATGTCCTTCTGGGGCGCCACGGTCATCACCGGCCTGTTCGGCGCGATCCCCTTTGTCGGCGAACCGATCCAGACCTGGCTGCTGGGCGGACCCGCAGTCGACAATGCCACGCTGAACCGCTTCTTCAGCCTGCACTATCTGCTGCCCTTTGTGATCGCCGGTCTGGTGGTCGTCCACATCTGGGCCTTCCACACCACCGGCAACAACAACCCGGCGGGCGTGGACGTGCGCAAAGGCTCCAAGGCCGAGGCGGAAAAAGACACGCTGCCGTTCTGGCCCTATTTCGTGATCAAGGACCTGTTCGCGCTGGTCGTGATCCTGACGGTGTTCTTCGCCATCGTCGGCTTCATGCCCAACTATCTGGGCCACCCCGACAACTATATCGAGGCGAATGCCCTGGCGACGCCGGAACACATCGTGCCCGAATGGTACTTCCTGCCGTTCTACGCGATCCTGCGGGCGTTCACCTCGGACGTCTGGGTGGTGATGCTGGCAAGCTGGGTGACCGGCGGCATCATCGACGCCAAGTTCTTCGGCGTGCTGGCGATGTTCGGCGCGATTGCGGTCATGGCGCTGACGCCGTGGCTCGACACTTCCAGCATCAAGTCAGGCCGCTATCGCCCGATGTTCAAGATGTGGTTCGCACTGTTGGCGATCGACTTCGTGGTGCTGATGTGGTGCGGCGCGCAACCAGCCGAGGGTATCTATGGCATCATCGCGCTGATCGCGTCGGCCTATTGGTTCGCGTATTTCCTGGTCATCTTGCCACTGCTTGGCGTGATCGAAAAACCGCTGCCGCTGCCTGACACCATCGAAGACGATTTCCGCGCCAAGGTCAGCCATGGCACGGCCACGGGCGCGGCTGACGCGACCCCGGCAGAACAAGAGGGACCGGTATCATGATCCGCACAACCATCGCATCGGTCCTGACCGTATTTGCCCTTGCCACCCCCGCAATCCCCGCCGGCGGCGGAGATGGACATATCGAGGATGTCGATTTCTCGTTCGAAGGGCCCTTCGGCACCTACGACCAGCATCAGCTGCAGCGCGGGTTGCAGATTTACACGGAAAACTGCTCGGGCTGTCACGGGCTGCGGTATGTTCCGATCCGCTCGCTGACCGAAAGCGGCGGACCAGCCCTGCCAGAGGATCAGGTTCGTGCCTATGCCGCCGAGCTTTTTGTCCCGGATGAGCGCGCGAACCCGAAACACTACGATCCGGTCAAAGACGAGTATGTGGTCACCTATACCTCGAATTTCCCGGCCAACCCGACAGTAGGCGCGCCCGACCTCAGCATGATGGCAAAGGCGCGCGCCGGGTTCCACGGGCCCTATGGCCTTGGCCTGAACCAGCTGTTCAAGGGCATGGGCGGGCCAGAGTACATCGTTGCAATCCTGACCAGCTATACGGGTGAGGAAAAGACTGTCGGCGATACGACTCTCTACGAAAACACCGCCTATCCCGGTGGCTGGATTTCGATGTCGCCACCGCTGTCAGATGGCGCGATCACCTTTGAGCCCGAGCATGCAAATGACGTTCATCATCTCGCAGAAGATGCGGCGGCTTTCCTGATGTGGGCGGCCGAGCCCAAGCTGGCACAGCGCAAGCAGGCCGGTTTGGTCGGGGTGCTGATGCTGGCGATCCTGTCGGTGCTGCTGTACCTGACCAACAAGGCGCTTTGGGCGCCGGTGAAGAAGCGCGCCAAGTCTGCCTGACATCGCCTGATCAGATGAAATAAAAAACGCGCCCCGGATTGCCAGGGCGCGTTTTCCTATCCGAGGTATGCGGCCAGTGCCGCAGGCGGGTTGGAAAACAACGCGCCGGTGTCTTCTGGCGGATGCGCCACACCATCGGCAACTAGAATCGTCTGGCCCTTCAATGCCCGCGCATCCTCGGGATCATGGGTGACCATCAGCAGGGTGGCGCCGATCTCTGCAATCAGGTCAAGCAGCAGCGCCAGCATTTCGTCCTTCAGCGCCGGACCCAGCGCCGCGAAGGGTTCATCCAACAGCACCAGCGGTTCGCCCCTGAGCAACATCCGCGCCAACGCCACCCGGCTGCGTTGCCCCCCCGAAAGCGCGCCGGGTTTGCGATCTTCCATCCCGGACAACCCCACCCGCGACAGGCTGGCGCGAACACGATCGCGTTCCGCAGGCGTCAGCCGCAGCGAGGGGCGCAGCCCCAGCGCGACGTTCTGGAAGGCGCTCAGATGCGGGAACAGGTTGCCATCCTGAAACAACAGGCTGATCGGGCGCGCGCCGGGGGCCTGACCGGTCAGCAGCGTATCGTCCCAAAGTATACGCCCCCCGGTCGGTTCGACGAAGCCCGAGATCAGATCCAGCAATGTCGACTTACCCGCCCCCGACGGGCCGATCACCGCCACGCGCGAACCGGTCTGGACCGTCAGTTCGGCGCTCAGCGTCCAATCGCCGCGCGTCAGGCGCACCCCCTCAAGCGTCAGCATCCGTCTGTCCCCCCCGATCAAACACCCAGAATACCGCCAGGCTAAGCATCAGCAGCAACAGCGCCGCCGCCGCCGCATCCCCGGTCCGATAGGCCGCCATTAACCGATAGAGGGTCAGCGGCAGCGTCGCACCCTCCGGGTCTGCAAACAGCGCGACAACGCCAAGATCGCCCATCGACAAAGCCGCCGCCAACCCGGCGGCAAACCCCAGTGGACGGCGCAGGCGCGGCAACCATAGCAGCCGCAATCGGGCAAACCCGGTCAGGCGCAGGCTGTCCGCCAGACGGCCAAAGCCGCCCTCGACCCCAGCAAGGGCAGGGGCCAGAACACGCAGCGCGAACGGCAGCGCTATCGCCGCATTCACCAACGCCGTGACCGGCAAGGCCAGCGCCACCGGATTGGCGAATGGGAATATCACGATGAACAACCCCGCCCCGATCACCAGCGGAGAGGCGGCGATTGTCAGATACCCCAGCCCCTCAACCACCTCACCGCCGCGCCCGCGCAACCCATGCGTCATCGCCGCCAGCGGCAGGGCCAGCGCCAGCGTCAGCGCCGTCGAGGCCAGCGCCACCAGGATCGAGCGGCCCGCCGCCGCGAAAACCGGCGCAGGCAGGCTCAGCAGGCCGGGCAGGCCGCGCAACACGATGGTCAGCAACGGCAGCAACAGAAACAGCGCCACCAGCACCAGAAACAGCGTATCCTGCAACCTCGCAACCGGCCCGGCGGCATCCCAGCGCCGGGCAACCCGGTCCAACCCGCCGCCCTGATCCGCCGGGCGCGACACCCGCAGCGCGATCAGCGCGGCGGTGCCCGACACGGCCACCTGAAGCAGCGCCAGCAAGGCCGCGCGCGACAGGTCGAAATCGAACCGAAACGCCTGATAGATCGCCAATTCTATGGTGGTGGCGCGCGGCCCTCCGCCAAGGGTCAGCGCCACTGCGAAACTGGTCGTGCAGATCAGGAACACCGCCATCAGGGCGCCTGGCACGACCTCTCGCAGCACCGGCCACTCGATGTGGCGGGCCACGTCGCGAGAGGTGAAATCCAGCGAGGCCGCCAGTCGGAACCGTTCCGCCAGAACCGCCATCCAGCCTTGCAGGATCAGCCGCACCGCCAGCGGCAAGTTGAAAAACACATGCGCCAGAACGACCCCATGCAGACCGAAGATCGACAACGGCGGCAGACCCATCCAGCCCAGCACCTGGCTTGCGATGCCGCTGCGCCCAAACACGGCCAGCAACCCGAAGACGGCGACAATCACCGGCAGGATGAACGGCGCGCCCAGCAGGGTGATAAGCGCGCCGCGCCCGACAAACTGCCGCCGCGCCAGTGCACGCGCCACCGGGATCGCCAGCCCGACGCTGATGATCGCCGACAGAACCGCCTGAACCAAGGTGAACCGCAGCGCCGCCCAGTCGGACGGTTTCAACCCGCTCCAGACCTCGGCGCGCAGGGCGACGGCGGCGATAGACCCGAGGACCAGCAGCAGGATCACCCCAGCTGCCAGCCCTCCGATCAGCGCGACGCGCGGGGTTACTGGCCCAGCGCGTTCAGCCATTCGTCCAGCGCCGCATCGCGCACCGCAGGTGCGTCACCCGGGGCGACCAGCAAGGATGTGCCGTCACGCGGCGATCCGAACCCTTCGGGCAGCCCGCCCGCCGGGGTCACTGCCGGGTACATCCAGTTGGTCGTCGGTATCGCACCCTGAAACCCTTCGGACAGCATGAAGGCAAGGAAGGCGTCCGCCAATTCCGGCTGATCGCCAGAGGCAAGCTTCCCGGCAACCTCGATCTGCAGGTAATGCCCTTCGGCAAACTCTGCCGCCGCCTTGCTGTCATCCTCCTCAGCAATCCGGTGATAGGCGGGTGAGGTGGTGTAAGACAACACCATGTCCGCCTCGCCCTCAAGGAACAGGCCATAGGCCTCGGACCAGCCTTTGGTGACGGTGACGATGTTGTCCGACAGGTCGGCCCAGACCGACCCGGCCTCGTCGCCATAAGCTGCCTTGACCCACATCAGCAGACCCAGACCGGGGGTCGAGGATCGCGGGTCCTGGATGATGACAGACACATCCGACGCGCCCAGTGCGCGAAAATCGGCAGGCGGGTTCGCCAGTTTGCCTGTGTCATGGACAAAGGCGAAATAGCCCCAGTCGAAAGGCAGGAACAGCGGATCATCCCAGGCGATGGGCAGGCTGAGGCCTTCGGGCGTCACGCCATGGGGCGCAAACAGTCCGGTGCCCGCCGCCGCCGCCGTCAGGTTGGTGTCGAGGCCCAGCACCACGTCCGCCTCGGATCGCGCGCCCTCAAGCCGGATACGCGCCAACAGGGCAGCCCCGTCGCCAGAGCCGACGAATTTCAGGTCGCAGTTGCAGACCTCTTCAAACGCCGCCTCGACGACCGGACCGGGGCCCCAGTCGGACACAAAACTGTCATAGGTCAGCACGGTCAGGGTCGGCTTGTCCTGCGCGAACGCAGGTGTTGCTGCCAAAAGCCCTGCCGCAAGGAATAGGGTACGCATTCTCACTCTCCTTGGTGGCCGGACGAAGGATCGGGTGAGGAACGCTCGACCTTCCCTCCGCCGGTATTAACCGGTTCAGGTTCGACGGGTTCGCTTTCGCATCTCAGCCCAATGGGCCCCCCGAGGTATTGTCTTCTTAGGTGCCGGGGCATCTTTCGGCAAGGGGGAGTCTTGCGGACGCGCGCGGCGTGGGTTTTGATCGTCTCATGGCCGAGGTTTCGATCAGAAAGGCGCAGCACGCTGATGCCGCCGCAGTCCGACACGTGATCCGCGCGGCCTATGCGCCCTGGGTAGGTCAGTTGCCGGATCTGCCTGATGTGAGTGCCGGCGTGTTTGACGACATCGCAGCAGGCCACGTCCATCTGGCCGAGCAGGACCAGACCGTGATCGGTTGCCTGATCGGGCGGGCGACAGACGCCAACTTTCATTTGGCCAATATCGCAGTGGCGCCAGATCATGGCGGCAAGGGCGTCGGCCGCGATCTGATGCGGTTTGCCGAGACGCTGGCGCGGGCCTTGGGATGCCGCGAAATGCACTTGGCCACGCACCGCAAGATGTCCGCCAACGTCGCCTTCTATCAGCGTTTGGGCTGGACGGTCAGCGGGGCTGTGGGCAACAAGGTGACGATGATGCTGGCTTTGGATCGCTAGCCAGATTGGTGCAGCCGCTTCCATCCGCTTTGTGATGCCTTTAGAGGAACATGCAAAGGAGCCGCGCGATGAGCCTGAACACATTCGGACATATCTTCCGTGTCACCACCTGGGGCGAAAGCCACGGGCCCGGGCTGGGTGCAACGGTTGATGGCTGTCCGCCGGGCGTGCCGTTGAATGAAGGTGACATTCAGGTCTGGATGGACAAGCGCAAGCCGGGGCAGAACAAATACACCACCCAGCGGCGCGAGGCGGACGAGGTTCAGATCATGTCCGGCGTTTATGAGGGGCGCACCACAGGCACGCCGATCCAGCTGATGATCCTGAACACGGATCAACGCTCCAAAGACTATGGCGACATTGCCGAGAAATTCCGCCCCGGCCACGCCGATATCACCTATTGGCAGAAATACGGCATTCGCGATCCCCGTGGCGGCGGGCGGTCTTCGGCCCGCGAAACGGCGGCGCGGGTGGCGGCAGGCGGGGTGGCACGGGCAGCGCTCGCAGCGCTGGTGCCGGACCTCTCGATCACCGGCTATATGGTGCAAATGGGCGATCAGGCCATCAACCGGGGTGCCTTCGACCGGGATCAGATCGCACAGAACCCGTTCTGGTGCCCCGACGCAGGCGCGGCGGCTAGCTGGGCCGAGTATCTGGACGGGCTGCGCAAATCCGGCAGCTCGGTCGGCGCGATGATCGAGGTGACGGCCAAGGGTGTACCACCGGGCCTTGGCGCACCGGTCTATGCCAAACTCGACACCGATCTTGGGGCCGCGATGTTGTCAATCAACGCCGTGAAAGGGGTCGAAATTGGCGCCGGCATGGCCGCCGCGATGCTGACCGGAGAGGCGAATGCGGATGAGATTTCGATGGGCCCGGACGGGCCGGTCTATTCGTCAAACCACGCCGGCGGCATCCTCGGAGGGATATCAACCGGGCAGGATGTCGTGGTGCGCTTCGCGGTCAAGCCGACAAGCTCGATCCTGACGCCGCGCAAGACCATCACCAAGGGCGGCCAGCCGACCGAGATCATCACCAAAGGCCGCCACGACCCCTGCGTCGGTATCCGCGCCGTCCCTGTGGGCGAGGCGATGATGGCCTGTGTCCTGCTGGACCACCTGCTGCTGGACCGCGCCCAGACCGGAGGTCGGCGCGGCCCGATTGGCTGAGTCCGCGTTGTCGGGTTTTGCCTTAAGTGGACGTTGGCCAAATGTGCGACCAACGCCCGGAATCAAGCGCACAAGGGCGCCGGGCGATCGCCTGACCGTCCCGCGGGCAGGCGATTTCGATGGGTCGCGGAACCTTCTTATCTCAGAGTTACCGCTGAACCATAAATTGCCATACAGGCATGCTGCATCGCCTACCCCCGGTCAGGCGTTCGAAAGGCTTGGCGATTGATTACCAACGCCCGCCCCGGGGCAAATACCCTAGCTGGTCGCAGCGCTCAGCGCGGCATCCATCAGCCCCTGGATCTGCGCCCGGCCTGTTCCGGCAACGATGCGCCCAATCTCCTGATTGCCTTTCAGCGCCACCAGGGTCGAGCGGCGCGGGATCTTCAGCGCCTTGGTCAGGTCCGAGCGGCCATAACGGTCCCAATCAACATTGATGAAGCTGATCGCCTGCTCATACGCCGGGTTCGCGGACTTCAGGGCGTTGATCGTGCGCTCTTGACTAGCGCAGGTCGAACACCAGGCAGCCTTGAAATCCAGGAATACGGTCTTGCCCGCGGCCAGTTCCGATTGGACCAGGCCGGGCTTGTAGTTCTTGGCGGCCATTGCGGCGGCCGGAACCATTGTGGCGGCGGCTGTAGCGCTTGCAGCGATCAGAAAGTCGCGACGTTTCATGTGGATACTCCTTGGTTAAATGGAAACAGACAGGTCGATCAGCCAGGCAGGCAGGTTTTGCACGGCCCAGGCCTCGGCCAGATGGTGAACTTTGAACAGGATGCCAAGACCGACCAGGACGAACACCGCCCCCATGATCGGGCGGGCCTTACCGGCAATCGCGCGCATCGAGGCCTGACGGCGCAGGATGACGGATCGCGCGCCATAGCCAAGCGCGATGATGATCGTCGATACCCCAAGTGCAAAGGAAATCATGATGGCCGCGGCCCAGCCGATGCTTTCGCCCTGACTGGCCAGCGAGATTGCGCCGCCCAGTGTCGGCCCGATGCAGGGCGACCAGACCGCGCCCAGCAAGATACCGGCCAGAAACTGCCCGCGCATACCGCCCTGTTCAAGATCATCAATCTGCGAATCTGCGCGGCTGGAAAACCCGGCGGTTGCCGTGGCGAACCCGGCAGAAAAACGCGGCACCAGAAGGATCAGCCCGAAACCGACCATCAGCACCGCACCGGCCTGGGCGATGGTTTCCTCGGTAATACCCAGGCTATAGCCGACAACCGTGACGCCAAGGCCAAGAACAACGAATGACAGGCTCATCCCCGCGGCGATGGCCAGCGGCCCGTGACGACCAGCCTGCAACGCCGTGGCCAATACGATGGGCAGGATCGGCAGGACGCAGGGGTTAATCAGCGTCAGCAGTCCGGCGGCATATCCCAGGATCAATTCCATGGCGATTGGCATAGGGCCAAGCCCCTGACCTGTCACATCAAATGCACGTCAGAGAATGTGTCAGGAATGTTTACGGTGTCTGACCTTCGCCATCTGCACCGCCAGAATGCCCAGCATGATGATGACGACGCCGACAAGATCCGCCGCGCGCACGGCTTCGTTCAACAGAATTGCGGCGATCAACACCCCGAAAAATGGGTTGAGAAAATGGAATGTGGCGGCGCGCACCATCCCGATCCGGTCGACCAGATGGAACCAGACCAGTGTCGCCGCCAGCCCCGGGATCAGCGTGGTGTAGACAAAGGCAAGAACCAGCGGTGTTGACAACGTCACACTCGGGTCCTCCAGCCACAGCCCAAACGGGGCCAGCACCGCCGCCCCGACCAGCATCTGCAAGCCGACAATCATCAGCATGTTCTTTCCACCGCCCGTGCCGCGCACCGCCAGGGTCGCGAATGTCAGGCCAAGCACACCAATGCCTGTCAAAGACAGGCCGAACAGATCGACCCCCGCGCCGATCCGCGCGCCCATGATGATCACCACGCCGATGGTGCCCGCCACCAGACCGGCAAACCCCAGCAGGCTCAGCCGTTCCCGGAAAACCACCCAACCCGCCAGCGCCACCAAAAGCGGCATGGTCGATGCCACGATGGAGGCCAGCGATGCCTCGACCGTCTGCATCGCGACAAAGTTCAGCCCCAGGTAAATCGCGTTCTGGCACACCCCGAACAGCACCGTCGCCCCCCATTGCCCCCGGCTGAGGTGCCATGACTGGCCCAGCGCACGCGCAATCGCCACACCGATCAGCCCGGAAATCAGGAAGCGTAGCGCCAGTGCCGTCAACGGCGGCGCGTCGGCCACAATGATCCGCGCCGAGCTGAAGGCCGAGGACCACATCACCACAAAGGCCAGCCCCATCAGAATTGCGCGGACATCCATGGAAACGCTCTATACAAAAAAAGGCCGCCCGCAATGGGCGACCTTTCTGATCAGTTCGTCGGGGCCGGATCAGCCGTTGACGCTGTCTTTCAGGGCCTTGGCGATGGTCATCTTGACGACCTTGTCGGCATCCTTGTGGATCTGCTCGCCCGTGGCGGGGTTGCGGACCATACGGGCCGGACGTTCGCGGCAATAGACTTTGCCAACACCCGGAAGCGTCACGGCACCGCCGCCTGACACTTCGTCGGTGATGATGCCGGTGATGGCGTCCAGCGCTTCGCCAGCGGATTTCTTGTCGGTGTCCATCCGCTCAGCCAGTGCGGCCACCAGCTGGGTTTTGGTCATCGGTTTGCTTGCCATGATATCTCTCCTCATTCGGCCCCCTATACTTGGGGCTCACCTTGCCACAATAGCCTTATATATGGGGGTTCCACAACGATTAGCGGTCAGTTGCAAGGGCTTTTCGCGAATTTTTGGCCGGAAAACCGCCTTCACGCCGCTTGCGGCCTCATAAAAACGCCGTTTCTTCGAAACTGCGCAGCTTACGAGAGTGAATTCGCGCCAGGGGCATTTTGCTCAGCGCCTCCATCGCACGGATACCGATCAGCAGGTGATTGGTGACCTGATTGCGATAAAAATCCGAGGCCATGCCCGGCAGTTTCAGCTCTCCGTGCAGCGGTTTGTCCGAAACGCACAGCAAGGTTCCATAAGGCACGCGGAACCGAAACCCATTGGCCGCGATGGTCGCACATTCCATATCCAGCGCGATCGCGCGCGATTGGCTCAGCCGTTGCACCGGGCCAGATTGGTCGCGGAGCTCCCAGTTGCGGTTGTCGATGGTGGCGACCGTGCCGGTCCGCATGATGCGCTTTAGCTCGAAACCCTGAAGCGCCGTCACCTCGGCCACAGCCTGTTCCAGGGCGATCTGAATTTCCGCCAGCGCCGGGATCGGCACCCAGACCGGAAGATCGTCGTCCAGCACGTGATCTTCGCGCAGATAAGCATGGGCCAGCACATAATCACCCAGCCGCTGCGAATTCCTGAGGCCCGCACAATGCCCGACCATCAGCCAGGCATGCGGGCGCAGCACCGCAATATGATCCGTCGCCGTCTTGGCGTTCGATGGCCCGACGCCGATATTGACCAGTGTGATCCCAGCGCCACCGGGACGCTTTAGATGATAGGTCGGCATCTGCGGCAAGCGTTCGGGCACCGTGATGGCGCCGTCGGCTGTCGTGATCTCCTGATTATTCGGGCCGACAAAGCTGGTGTAATCGCTGTCCGGGTCTTCGATGACCGAACGGGCGAAGGCCTCGAATTCATCCACGTAGAACTGATAGTTGGTGAACAGGATGTGGTTCTGGAAATGGTCCGGGGCCGTTGCCGTGTAATGCGACAGCCGCGCCAGCGAATAATCCACCCGTTGGGCCAGAAATGGCGCCAGCGCATGGGCGCCATCGGCATGGGCAAAGCCATAGCCGTTGACGATCTCGTCATGGGTTGTCGACAGGTCGGGCACGTCGAAATAGTCGCGCAGCGCATAGTCCATCACGCCCGATTGCGGCACGCTGACCGAGGCATCGTTGGCCACCGCAAAATGCACCGGCATCGGCGTCGTCGACGGCCCGATCCGCACCGGGACCGAGTGATTCTCCATCACCAGAGAGATTTGCTGCTTAAGGTAGCTGGCGAACAGATCAGGGCGCGTCACCGTCGCCGAATAGGTTCCGGGACCGGCGACATGGCCAAAGCTCAACCGGCTGTCGCCGACTTCGTAACTTGTCGTGGTCAGGCGGATTTCGGGGTAAAATGCCCGCGCGCGCGCCGCCGGAATGCCGCCTTTTGCCGCGTCGGAAAACGCGTTGCACAGAAACTTGCTGGCCGTCTGGTACAAATCGTTCAGGCGCTCGACGGCGGCGTCGGCGTCGCGAAACTCCTCAAAACCAGGGACTTCGGGGCTGACGATGGGCAGGTTGGGATCAGTCATGCGGTGCCTTCAAAAAGATCGGTCAGTTCGAACCGGGTAACATCAACCAGCCCCATATCGGATATCCGCAACTCGGGGATGACAACCAGTGCCAGCAGCGAATGCTGCATATAAGCGTTGTTGAGCGTGCATCCACACTCGGCCATTGCCTGCACCATCCGGCCGGCGGCTGCGGCCACCTGCGCGGCAGGCCGGTCCGACATCAGCCCGGCAATCGGCAGTTCGACCATGGCCAGTTCGGCCCCATCCCGCCACACCGTGATCCCGCCGCCCACGGCGCGCAGCCGGTTCGCGGCCAGCGCCATATCCGCGCGCGATGTCCCGACCACGATCATATGATGACTGTCATGCGCCACGGTCGAGGCCATGGCCATATTCCCGGTGTATCCAAAGCCCGAAACGAACCCGTTCACCACACCGCCGGTCGCCCGGTGCCGCTCGACGAGGGCGATCTGGCAGACCTCTCCCTCGGCTTCCACCACGCCGTCCTGCACCGGCAGGTCGGCGGTCAGCGCCCGCGTCGGGGCCTGATTCTCGACCACACCGATCACCTTGGCGCGCACCGAATTCGCCCCCTCGGGCGCTTCAATGCGGAAATCCACCTCGGCCAGATCGCGCGCCATATTGACGGTGCTGCGTATCTCGGCGGGCCAGTCCAGATGCGGGCAATCGACTTTGCCCACCCCATCGCGGGCCACTGTGACCCCGCGCGCGATCACCCGGTCAATTGACAGAGTTTCCAGATCGCTGGTCAGGATCATATCCGCCCGCCGCCCCGGCGTGATCGAGCCGATCTCACGCTCCAACCCGAAATGCGTCGCGGTGTTCAGCGTCGCCATCTGGATCGCCACCACCGGGTCACAGCCACAGGCAATCGCGTGACGCACCACCCGGTTCATATGACCTTCGTTCACGATGGTGCCGGAATGGCTGTCGTCGGTGCACAGGATAAACCCGCGCGGGTCGAGGCCTTTTTCAGTGATCGCCGTTATCTGGCTTTCCACGTCATACCAGGCTGACCCCAAACGCATCATAGAACGCATGCCAAGTCGCGCGCGGGCCACCGCATCATCCTCGCAAGTACCTTCATGGTCGTCCGCCGGGCCGCCCGCCACATAGGCCGCGAAGGCCGGGCCCAGATCGGGGCTGGCATAGTGCCCGCCGACGGTTTTGCCCGCGTTCTGCGTCGCCGCAATCTCGGCCAGCATCTGCGCGTCACCTGCCGAGACACCGGGGAAATTCATCATCTCACCCAGCCCGATGATCCCAGGCCATGCCATCGCTTCGGCCACGTCCTCGGCGCTGATCTCGTGCCCCGTCGTCTCCAAACCCGGGGCCGAGGGCGCGCACGACGGCATCTGCGTGAACACATTGATCGGCTGCAACAGGCTTTCGTCGTGCATCAGCCGCACGCCACGCAGCCCCAGCACATTCGCAATCTCATGCGGGTCATGGAATATGCTGGTCGTTCCGTGTGGGATCACGGCGGCGGCGAATTCCGCCGGGGTCAGCATGCCGCTTTCGATGTGCATGTGCCCGTCGCAAAGGCCCGGGATCATATAGGCGCCGTCCGCCTCGATCACCTCGGTCGTGTCCCCGATGCAATGGCTGGCATCCGGGCCGCAATAGGCAAAGCGCCCGCGCGATATGGCGATATCCGTGCCCTCTATCACCTCGCGCGTGTGGACATTGACCCAGCGGCCATTCTTCACAACCAGATCCGCCGCTGCGCGTCCCGCTGCAACGGCAACCAGTTCAGGGGCCGCCTTGGCCCAGCTATCAATAAGGGGGTGTTCCATAGACCAATTGTCATGAACCTGCGGCCATGTTCAACCCCCCCCCTTGGGCGGCACACAGCTTTCAATTGACGCCGCTGCCAACTGCCGCAATTGTGCGTGCCGACAATTGCCGAGGCCGCCATGACCGTCCAATCCCTGACCAGCCGCCCCAATATCGACCATTGGCAGCAGCGCGCCGATCTGGCCGCCGCCTTCCGCTGGACCGCGCGCCTGAACATGCACGAGGCTGTGGCGAACCATTTTTCGCTGGCCGTCAGCGACGATGGATCGCGGTTCCTGATGAACCCGAACCAGATGCATTTTTCCCGCGTCCGTGCCAGCGATATGCTGCTGATTGACGCCAATGATCCCGAAACGCTTAGTGGCCCCAACGCGCCCGATCCAACCGCCTGGGGCCTGCACGGCGCGCTGCATCGCAACGTCCCGCACGCCCGCTGCGCGATGCATGTCCATTCGATCCACGCCACGGTACTGGCCAGCCTTGCCGACAGCCGCCTTTTGCCGATCGACCAGAACTCGGCCATGTTCTTCAACCGCGTGGTCATTGACGAACACTACGGCGGCTTGGCGTTCGAGGAGGAGGGCGAGAGGTGCTCGGCCCTGTTCAGCGATCCCAGGCAGAAGGTCATGGTGATGGGCAATCACGGCGTTCTGGTAATCGGCGACACCGTGGCCGACACCTTCAACCGCATGTTCTATTTCGAACGCGCCGCCGAAACCTATATCCGCGCCCTGCAAACCGGACAGCCGCTTCGGGTTCTGCCCGATGACATCGCCGAAAAGACGGCGGCTGAGCTTGAGTCCTATCCCGAGCAGGACATTCGCCATCTGGGCGAATTGCGCGCGATCCTGGACTCGGAAGGCTCTGACTACGCCACATGACGCAAACCCTGCTGTCCTTCGGTCACGGGTATTCTGCCCGCGCCCTGTCGCGCCGGTTGCTGCCGCGCAGCTGGAAGATCATTGGCACGACCCGGTCGCCGGACAAAATGGCCGATATCGCCGCCACCGGGGTGGTGCCGCTGCACTGGCCCGGCGATGATCCCGGTCCGGCGCTTCATGACGCCACACATCTGTTGATCTCCGCTGGCCCCGGCGCGGATGGCGACCCGGTGCTGAACGCCCTGCGCTATGAAATTGCGGCTGTGGCGCCTCAACTGGAATGGGTCGGGTACCTGTCGACAACCGGCGTTTACGGCGATCACCAGGGCGGCTGGGTGGACGAGGCGACCCCACTTACACCCACCACCAAACGCGGCCACGCGCGTGTGGCGGCCGAGGCTGCCTGGCAAGACATTGCCGCCAGCACCGGCCTGCCGCTGCATATCTTCCGTCTGGCCGGGATCTATGGCCCCGGTCGCGGGCCGTTCGCCAAAGTGCGGGCTGGCACCGCGCGGCGGATCGTCAAACCAGGGCAGGTGTTCAGTCGCATTCACGTGGATGACATTGCCGCGACGCTGGATGCTTCGATCGCGCGGCCAAATCCCGGCGCGGTCTATAATGTCTGTGATGACGATCCGGCCCCGCCACAGGACGTGATCGCCCACGCAGCCGAATTGCTCGACCTGCGGATACCGCCGGAAGTCCCGATCGAACAGGCCGAACTTGGCCCGATGGCCCGCAGTTTCTATGCCGAATCCAAGCGGGTTCGAAACCGCCGGATCAAGGAAGAACTGGGCGTGGCGCTAACCTACCCCGATTTCCGATCCGGGCTTGCCGCATTGCTGGCCAGCGGCGGCTGACCGCGCGCTGGCCGGGCTGAGTGCGCCCCGTCGCGGGCCTATCCGCCGGACATGACCCTTGGCAGCCACAAGACCAGTTGCGGGAAGATGAACAACAGGATCAACCCGAGCAGCTGCACCAGCATGAACTGCATCATGCCCAGATAGATGTCTTTCAGATCCCAATCCGGCACGACCCCCTTCAGGAAATACGCCGACAGCGCCACCGGCGGACTAAGCCATGCGGTTTGCAGGTTCACCGCGACCAGAATGCCGAACCAGACCATCATGTCATAGCGTTCCAGCCCGTGAACCGACAGCGCCTCGACCGTGGGCAGCAGGATCGGCACCACGATCAGCACGATCGGGACCCATTCCAGCGGCCAGCCCAACAGGAAGATCAGCGCCATGACCATCAGCAGGATTAGATAGGGCGACATTTCCAGCCCCAGCAGCAGTTCGGTCATCATCTTGGGCGTGCCAAGGGCGCTGAACTGCGCACCGAAGAAGTTCGATGCGGCGACCAGGAACATGATCAAGACAGTGATTTCCAGCGCCTTGATCAGGCTGTCGAAAAAGCCGGGGATGGTGAACTTGCGATAGCCGATTGACAGCAGGATCGCGCCGAAGGCCCCCATAGCGGCGGCTTCGGCAGGTGTCGCAAAGCCCAGCAGGATCGAACCCAGCGCGAAAGAGATCAGGATCGTCGGCGGCATCAACCCTGCGAAGAACTCATCCCAGAGGTCCGAGAAATAGAAGCCGTCATCAGCCTCCTTATGGTAGATCGGGCGCGCCAGCACGGCCAGAAGCCCGATGAAGGCCGCAAAGACGATGGACCAGATCGGCAGGCCGCCATCCGCACCCATGTTCGCGAAAATCATGTAGACGTGGAACAGAACGGCAATCGGCAGAACGATACGAAGGATGTTCAGTTTGCGGTAGGCCGCATAGGCGACGGCTGCGGTGATCGCAAAGACGATCAGGCCAGCGAAGGGCACGACACCACCAAAGGCTCCGCCCATTCCAAGGCCGAACACCCGGCACATGGTCAGAATCCCCAGACAGATCAACGCGACCTCGGCACCATAGAATTTCGACGTGTCCGGCTGGTCCTCCTCTGACAGAATCGGCCCGAGGCTTGGATTGATCCAGCACCGCCCCAACGTGTACAGCAGGTAGAGCGATGCCAGGATCGCGCCGGGTACGAACGCGCCCCGGAACAGGTCAAGTGTCGACACTTCCAGCACCGGTCCCATGACGATCAGCATGATCGACGGCGGGATCAGAATGCCCAGCGTGCCGCCCGCAGTGATCGTGCCGGCAGCCAGCTTCGTGTCATATCCAGAGCGGGTCATCGTCGCACCGGCCATAATGCCCAGTAGCGTCACGGACGCGCCAACGATCCCGGTCGCCGCGGCGAAGATGGTCGAAACGATAAGCACCGCGATGAACAACGCCCCGCGCACCCGCGCCATGATCATCTGGATCGACGCAAACAGCCGTTCCATCAGGCCCGCCGCCTCCATCACGATGCCCATCAGCACGAACAGCGGCACCGCCATCAGCTGATCGTTCAACATGGTGTTGTTAGTCTGCAACGTCATCAGAAGTGAGGTGATTTTGAAATTCACGCCCCAGATGCCGAACCCAAAGGCGAGGAAGATCAGCGTGAAGGAGATCGGGAAGCCGACGAAGATCACGAACAGCATCGCCGCCAGCATGATCAGCCCGATGGTCGGCTTCGACAGGCCGGGGCGCTGCGCCATCAACTCGGTGAACCATTCGCCGGCCGGCACCCAATCGGGCGCAAAGATTGCCAGGGTCAGCCAAGTCAGGCCAATCAGATAGACTGGCAACGCCATCACAAACAGGCGTTCCCTCTCCTTACCCATCTTGTGGAAGGCGCGGAAGATTTCCGGGATGCCTTGCAGCATAAGAAGAAAGCCACCCACAGGCATTGCCAAACGCGCAGGCCAAACCAATGGTCCCCAAGCGCTGTCAATTTGCCGAGTTTCGCCGCTCTCAAATGCGCCCCACCAATATTGCGCAGCAACGACCGTAAAGAAGACCATCGAAGGGATGAAGAATAGTAGATACAAGCTGGCGTCGACTGTTGCCTGGGTCTTTCTGCTCCAATTGCGATAGAGGAAGTCGGCTCGGATATGGACACCCCGCATAAGGCCGTAGCCTGCTGCGGCCATCCAGAATGCGCCCGCAATCATTCGGCTAAGGTCGTAGGTATAAAGAGTGGGTCCAAGGCCCAGTCCGCGGGCAAGATCGCCAAGACCTGCATCCTGAAGAATGGCAAAAGAGTTGCGAGAGATGACTTCCCAAACGACAATCGCAATCAGCGGAACCAACAGCAACGCGATAAGTTGACCGGCGCGATAGTTGATCACGTCGATGGTCGCCGTAATCGGGCGTTGCCACGCGGTCATATCCTCGGGCGTTTCACCGGGGGCTTCCGCACGGCGTTCAGCGATCAACTCGTCCGCGATCTCCAGGTCGTCCGGATTCGGTTCGTCGGCCATTTGGGTGTCCCTCCCGTCGACGTGGAATTTTTTCCCACGCTCTTATCATCGAAGCACCCCTACGGGCGCTTGGAAAACAAGAACGAACGGGCCCCCGAAAGGGCCCGTTCTTATCAGAATTACTTCAGGGTGTCCGCGTGGGCTTTGCCCAGGTTTGCGTTAGACGCCTGTGCACCTGCCCAGAACGGCACAGCAATGTCGGCAAAATCCTTCTGGGACTGCCAAACCTCTGCAAAGAATTCATTCTCTGCTGCGGTTTCCTCAAGGCGGGCACGTGCCGCAGCCATGTACTCGGTGAAATACTCAGGCGGAGTGTCTTCGAGAATTACCCCGTGTTCATCCGTCAGAACTTTCAGGGCCTTACCATTCTCAAGAATTCGGTAAGACAGCGACTTGGACAACGAGGCATTGGCCGCAACTTCCAGAGCTTTCTTTTCCTGATCTGACAAGGCATCGTAGGCGTCACCATTCAAGAAAATATCTGCGGTCACTGTAACTTGGTGCAGCCCTTGCAGATAGTAATGCTTGATGACTTTGTGGAAACCCCAGACCAGGTCAGGCTTCGGGCAGCACCACTCAGCTGCGTCGATTGTGCCTTTTTCCAGAGCGGGTAGGATGTCCGGCCCACCCATGGCGACCGCAGGAACCCCGATATCGGCATAAGCTGCGCCAACCATGCCCGGAGGGGCGCGGAAACGCATCTGACGGAAGTCATCCATGCTTTCAATCGGCTCCGGGAACCAGCCGAGCGCTTCGGGTCCAACCGGCTGCAACATGAAGCCTTTGATATTCACGCCCATTTCGTCCCACAAGCGGTCGTACAGCTCTTTACCGCCTCCGTACTGAAACCAGCTCAGGAACGCGATGTTGTCGATTCCAACACCGGCACCGGCAATCGGAGCCCCGAACAGGTTGGCTGCAGGATGTCTGCCGCCCCAATAGTGCGCCCAAGCAAAGCCGCCTTGGACCAGACCCGCGTCCACTGCGTCGACCAACTCACCCTGGCCGACGATTGCACCAGCCGGCAGAATTTCAAGGATCAATGATCCGCCAGTCAGTTCTTCGACGTCTTTTGCGAAGTCCTTGAGCATGAATTGTTCGTCTGCCGTGTCACTGAGAACCGATTGGATTTGCAAAACGGTTTGGGCCATTGCGCCCGATGCCATTAGCGACAGCGCAACCACGCCCGTCGCAAGAGTTTTGATATTGAACATTATGTTCCTCCCTAGAGTTGCCTTCTGTTTCGTCCTCCCTGCGCCGCCGTGAAGGCATCAAACGGCGCGTATTGCGGGTCTTTCATCAAGGTTGCTCCGCACCGGAGCGCCCGAGAATTCTTTAGTGGCCTTTGCCCAGGTTCATCCCTTCGATCAGGCCCAGCATCGGCCCGATGCCGTGGTTGATGTCGAACACGCCGCGGAACAGCATCTCGCCGGCGACATAGATCAGCACGATCAGCCCCAGCCAGGATATCCATGGGTACTTCGTCAGCAGTTTCATGATCAGCGTCGCGGCAAAGGCCATCAGCAGGATCGCCAGCCCCAGCCCGAAGACCAGCATCTGGGTGTCGCCATCGGCAATCGCCGCCACCGCCAGCACATTGTCCAGCGACATCGACACATCCGCGATCGTGATCGAGATCAGGGCCGAGGCCATGGTCCGCCGCGGCGGACCGGTATAGCCGCCCTGGGGGTCGTCCGCAGTTGCCATTGCGGCTGCGGCCTCCTCCTCACCATGACCGGCGCGGATCTCGACGAACAGCCGCCAGCAGACCCAGATCAGCAGCAAACCACCGACAAACAGAATGCCGGGAATCCCCAGCAGCTTGGTCGCGATCACCGCAAATACAATGCGCAGAACCGCCGCGATCACCATACCGTAGAGGATCGCGCGCCTGCGCAACTCAGGGCTCAGCCCTGCTGCGGCCATGCCGATGATCAGCGCATTGTCGCCCGACAGGATCAGGTCCGCGATGATAATCTGTCCGAAATCTGCAATCTGTTCCATTATGCGCGCGCATCCTCAAGTATCATGTCCGAGGCTTTCTCGCCGATCATGATGGTGGGGGCATTGGTGTTGCCGGAAGTGATGATTGGCATGATCGAGGCGTCGGCAACCCGCAAGCCATCAATGCCGCGAACCCGAAGACGCTCATCCACGACGGCCATGTCGTCCTGACCCATCTTGCAAGTGCCGGTCGGGTGATAAATCGTGGTCGAGGTATTGCGCGCCCAATCCAGCAGCGCGTCATAGTCGTCATCGCCGACCGCTTCGCCGGGGATATGCTCGGCCGTGATGACGTCGCTGAGCGGCGCGGTTCTTGCGATGCGCCGCGACACGCGGATCCCTTCGACCAGCGTGTCACAATCGGTCTTGGTCGCCAGGTAATTGGGATAAATCGCCGGCGCGTCCCGCATATCGGGTGATTTCAGGGCGATATGCCCGACGCTTTCCGGGCGCAGTTGCAGGACCGAGGCCGTGAAGGCCGAAAACCGGTGCGGCCCGTCCGCCGGTTTATCCGCTGACCAGGGCTGAATGTGAAACTGGATATCCGGCGTTTCCAGGTCAGGCCGGGTCTTCAGGAACCCGGTTCCAAGACTGGCTGCCATGGTCATCGGACCCGTGCGTGTTGCTGCATATTGCAGACCGATCATGGCCTGTTTGAAAAGGTTGCCAACCTCGGTGTTGATGGTCGGCACGTTGCATTTATAGACCGGACGCGCCTGCAGATGATCCTGCAGATTCTGCCCGACGCCTTTCAGTTCATGGCGCACACGGATTCCATGCGCGCTCAGCGCCTCGCCCGCGCCAATCCCCGACGTCATCAGAAGCTGCGGTGACGCCAGCGCACCGGCCGACAGGATCACCTCGCGCCGGGCCTTGATCTGAACATCCTGGTCGCCCTGACGGGCCGTCATCCCGGTCACGCGCCGCCCCTCAAACGTCAGCCCGGTGACAGCGGTGTTGGTCAGGATCGTCAGATTGGCGCGCTTCTGTGCCGGACGCAGATAGGCCACAGCAGTGGAACAGCGCCGCCCATTGCGCGCAGTGAACTGGAAATAACTGACGCCTTCCTGATCCTCGGCGTTATAGTCGGGATTGCTGCGATACCCGGCGTTGACCGCCGCTTCGATCCATTTATCGACAACATCGCGCGTAATGCTCTGGGATGAGACGCTCAGCGGCCCATCAGTGCCGCGCAGCGCGCTGCCGTTCGCCTCCCAGCTTTCCGAGCGTTTGAAATAGGGCAGAACGTCTTCCCAGCTCCAGCCCGTGTTGCCCATCTGCCGCCAGCCATCGAAGTCCTGCGGCTGGCCACGCACATAAAGCAGCCCGTTGATCGAGCTTGACCCCCCAAGAACCTTGCCACGCGGATAGTTGATCGACCGCCCGTTCAACCCCGGATCCGGTTCCGTCTTGAAGCACCAGTCGGTTTTCGGGTTGCCCATGGTCTTGAAATATCCGACCGGCACGTGAATCCACGCAGAACTGTCGCGCCCGCCCGCCTCGATCACGGCGACGGAATAGCGTCCATCCGCGGACAAACGGTTTGCCAGCACGCATCCCGCTGACCCTGCACCGACGATGACGAAGTCAAATTCCACTCAATTCCCCAGTTTAGGGTGGATTTTTCAATTATTGAGACCTAAAGTCTCGTTTTTAACGGGAACACGCTTTAACGAGTCGCGCAAGCTTTTTCCACACATGTATTCAGAGGGTGCCATGGCTGATCGAATTCCAACGAACCTTCGGATGCTGCTGATCCTGGAAGAGATTGGCCATATGTCAGGCCCGGTTACGCCTGCCGAACTGGGCCGCACGCTGGGACTTAGCAAACCAACGGTGCACCGGCTGTGCGCAACCCTGCTGGATCAGGGCTTTCTGGTGCGTGATGATCGCCAGAAGGGGCTGCGGCCAGGGCGGCGCATGCGGCTTATGGCTTCTGGCGTCATGAACGCGTCGAGCGAGCATCTGGCCCGGCATCAGGTGCTGATGACACTGGCCGCCGAGGTTGGCGAGACGGTAAACTTCGTGTCCCCGGAAGAGCGCGGCATGACCTATCAGGACCGCGTTGAAACGGATTGGCCGTTTCGCATTCAGCTGCCGGTCGGCACCCATGTGCCGTTCCATTGCACCGCCAGCGGCAAGACCTATCTGGCCAGCCTGCAAAAGGCCGAGCGCGCGCGCCTGGTGAATGTCATGCATCTTGAACGCAAGACGGCCAGTACGATCACGGACCCCGACAAACTGCTTGCTGAACTGGCCGAAATCTCGCGCCAGGGTTATGCGCTGGACCGCGAGGAATTCATCGAAGGCATGACAGCGATTGCCGTTCCGGTTCTGGATTCCGCCGGACGATACGCCGCCGCGGTTGCATTCCACGGCCCTGTTCAGCGGATACCGGTGCCCAAACTGCTGGAGCTGAAAGACCGGGTGATCGACGCATCATCCCGCCTGACCCAGGTGCTGTTCGGGCCCTGAGTTGCTACATCGCCCAGCCGCCGTCGATGATATGTCCCTGTCCGGTGGTAAACCCGCTTTCGTCGCTGGCCAGATACAGCGCTAGGGCCGCAATTTCGTCCGTTGTGCCAACGCGGCCCATCGGTTGTCGCGCGATGAAATCCGTCATCGCCGCGTCGTAATCCCCCGTGGCGCGCAGCCGCTCATGCAGGCTGGGGCTGTCGACGGTTCCCGGGCAGATCGCGTTACAGCGGATACCCTGCGTGACATAGTCGGCGGCCACCGATTTCGTCATCCCCAGAACCGCCGCCTTGCTGGCGCAATAGGCGAAGCGGTTCGGCACCCCCTTCAGGGACGAGGCAACCGACGACATGTTGATGATCGACCCGCCGCCGCGTTCCAGCATCCCCGGTAGCACCGCTTTCATCAGCCGGAACATGGCCCGCACGTTCAGATCAAAGGCAAAATCCCAATCCGCGTCCGAACACTCCAGGATCGAGCCTGCATGAACGAACCCGGCGCAGTTGAACAGCACATCCGCATCCGTGTGGCGCGCCGTGAAATCGGCCACAGCGGCGGCATCTGTGACATCCAGCGGCTCAACCTCGATCCCCGCAATTGTGCCCAGGTCCTCCAGCAGGCCTGCATTGATGTCGCTTGCGATTACCCGCGCGCCTTCGCGGGCAAAAACCTCGGTAGTGCGCCGTCCGATCCCTTGCCCCGCCGCCGTGATGATCGCCGTTTTTCCGTTTAGCCTGCCGCTCATATTGTGCGCTCCTCTGGGTGTTCGTCCAAGGAAGCCGGGGAACGTGTTGAGGTGCAAGCCGAAACTGGATCATCGCGCCAGGTTTTCGGGGCCGCGATCAGACCCGCCCAAGCGCTGCGGCCAGCATCAGCGCCACGGTGCCAGCGCGCGATTGCCGGTGCAGGCCCAGGCGTACAATTGCCTGCAGGCGCATCGGCGGCGGCAGGGCGTGGGCGGCTGCGAATCGGTTCAGCACGTCCCGGTTCGCGATCGTCAGACGTTGCGCTGAGGCCATCAATGCCGCCAGATTACGGTCGCTCATCCGGCGGGCGTCGCCGCGCAGGATCTGTGCCGCCCGGCCAAGCTGCGCACGCAATCCTCGGTTCGACCCCGACAGGTTGCCACCATGCTGACGATACATCAAAGACGGGTCCGGGTCGGCAATCACGCGCCCACCCGCGCCAGTGATCATCTGGTACATCCACCAATCGTGTGAGGCTGGTCCATGGCCGCCCGTGGCAAGCAGCGCCTCGGGCGCGGCTGCACGCAACAGCGCCAGCCCGGCCCGGTTCACCGCCATTGTGTTGCCGCCCCCAATGCATTGCACCAGCGCATTGGCAAAACACGGGCGCCGCCTCACTGGGCGAGAGGTCCCCCGCAAGGACAGATCCGGCCCTGCGATCAACGTGGTCGAAAGATACAGCGCCGGAACATCCTGCGGGCCCGAATTCAGCGCGGTACAGGCCCGCGTCAACCGGTCGGTCAGCCAGACGTCATCCTGATCGCAAAACGCCACGACCCCGGAACCGGGCGGCACGCGGCCCAGCATCGACAGATAGTTGCGCACAAAGCCCCGCTTTGGTCCGGCACACCCTTGCACCGTTCCCGGCGCGGCGGATCGACGAAACTGTTCAGTCAGCGCGGGCCCATCGTCCACGGAACCGTCATCGCTGACGATCAGCGACCAGTTGGTGTGGCTTTGCCGGGCGATACTGTCCAGCTGCGCCCGGATCCAGCGCCCGCCATTGTGCAGACCCAACAGGATCGCGACATGCGGCTCTGGCACGTTAGGCCGCGCGGCGGCTGCCTGGGGATAATGCGGTCTCATCGCCGCAGCAGATCTGCGCCGCACCCGCGCAACAGAATCAGGCCCAGCGTCAGCGCGCCAAGCCCGATGCCAAGCGGGTAAAGCGGCGTCACATAGGCCGGATCATAGGCGCCATAGGCCCCGGCCCGGACTGAACCGACAACATGCAGCAGCGGGTTGTACCACAACAGATCGCCCAGCGATCCCGGCAGATCCTCGAAAATATAGAAAACGCCCGAGGCGATGAACAGCGGGCGGCTGATGATCAGCCAGATACGCTCGGCCGGGGCGAAAACCGTGAACAGATAGCAATTGATCGTCCCCACACCCACTGCCACCACCGCCGCCATCGCGAATCCCGCCGCCAGATGGCGGGCGTCATATTGCGCACCTGATGGCCAGAATACCTCGATCCCGGCGATCACGATGCAGGCCACCACCAGATGCGTCGCGATGTTCAGCGCCAGCCGCGCCATCAGCGCATCGAACCACGTCACCCGCGGATAGGTCATCAGCGGTCGCGAAAACCGCAGCGACTGCGCCAGTTTGGAGGAGACATCCTGGAACAGCAGGAACGGCAGATAGCCGGTGGCGTAAAACAGCGGGAATGATGTGCCCAGCGATGGCGCCCGAAACGCCAGCGAGAAGGCGAACGCCAGCAGGGCAATCACCGCCACCGGTTCCGCCACCGCCCAGATCCACCCCCCGGGCGAGCGTCCGAAGGTCGTCGCCATCTCGCGCAGCATCAGCGCCCAGATTGCCCGCCAGCCTGCACGCGGCGAAGGCTGCAAAGGCTCCAGCGGCGCGATTGGGGTGAAGGTCGTGGGGGTGGTTGGCAGGGTCATCGGCAGATCATGGCGTGTGGCAACCTTTTGTTCACGGTCTGTCCGTTAACTACGTTCCGAATCCTAATCCTTCGTTAGCAATCGGAGAGTTCATGACCAGCCAGGCCGCCGTACCAGCGATCCCCGAAGGCCGCGGCGACAACGGAACCGTTGTCGCCGTGGCGCCGATGCAGCGCGCGCCCGATTGGTTTGACCCACATCGGGCCCGCCGCCCCTGGGCCTTGTGGGCCGGGTTTCTTGTCTATGTCCTGCTGCCCGTGGCGGCAGTGGCCTGGTATCTGTGGTCCGAAGCGGCCGATCAATACGCCGCAACAACCGGATTCTCTGTCCGCGCGGAAGAGGTCGGATCCGCAATCGAGTTGCTGGGTGGTGTGGCCGACCTGTCCGGCTCCAGCGCGCGGTCCGACGCCGACCTGCTGGTCGCGTTCATCGACAGTCAGGACATGGTGCGCACGCTGGATACCAGGCTGGATCTGCGCGCCCGCTGGTCGCTTCCCGAATACGACCCGATCTTTGCCTTCGATCCGTCCGGCACGATCGAGGATCTGACCGATTACTGGCAACGCATGGTCCGGGTCACCCATGATCCGGGTGCGGGCCTGATCGAGGTTGAGGTTCGCGCCTTCGCACCCGACGATGCTCAGATGATTGCGGCGGCGATATTCGGTGAAAGTTCGGACCGGATCAACGCCTTGTCAGCCATCGCACGCGCCGACACCACGCGCCACGCCGAACGCGATCTGGCCGAGGCTGAGGCACGGCTGGCCGTCGCGCGCACCGAACTGACCGCTTATCGCTCGGCCAATCAGGTGGTCAATCCGGGTACGGATGTGCAGGGGCAGATGGGGGTTCTGGCGACGCTGCAACAGCAACTGGCGGATGAGGTGATACGCCTCGATATGCTCAAAAGCCGCAGACGGCCCAATCAGGCGCGAGTGGATCAGGCAGAACAGCGGGTGCGGGTGATCGAGGCGCGCGTGGCCGATGAACGCGGCAAGATCGGCGGTGGTGACGCCCAGGTATCCGCAGAAGGATATGCAACCGTCGTCGCCGGGTTCGAACGCCTGCAGGTCGAACGCGAGATTGCAGAAGCCGCCTATGCCGCCGCCCAGGTCGCTTATGACGTTGCCGTGGCCGAGGCACGTCGCCAGACCCGGTATCTGGCCGCCTATACCAACCCGACACTGGCCGAACGCGCCACCTATCCGGACCGGCCGGTGATACTGGGGATGACCGCCTTCTTTGCCACATTGCTGTGGGCAGTGGGGGTGATGGTGGTGCAATCGCTCAGGGATCGGCGCTGACATGGGCGGGCAGAGATCGGGCATCGCAGAGCATCGCGGATGAGCATCCGACTGGACCGCCTGACCAAAGTGCATCGCGCACCGGGCCTGCGCACGGTTGTGGCCGATCGCATCTGCGCCGAATTCCCCGACCGCTCCGTTGTCGCGCTGCTTGGGCGCAATGGCGCAGGCAAAACCAGCCTGTTGCAGATGATCGCCGGAACCATGCAGCCAACCTCGGGTCAGGTGCATCGCAGTGGGACGGTGTCCTGGCCTGTCGGGTTTCGCGGCGGATTTCACGGCGACCTCAGTGGTGCGCAGAACCTGCGGTTCGTTGCGCGCACCTATGGCGTCCCCCCCGCCAGCCTGATCGAATTCGTCGCCGATTTCGCCGCCATTGGCGCCCATCTGCATCAGCCGGTCAGACATTATTCCGCCGGAATGCGCGCCCGCCTGGCCTTTGGTCTGTCGATGGCGATCCGGTTTGACACCTATCTGGTGGACGAGGTGACCGGCGTCGGCGACGCCGCCTTCCGCGCCCGGTCCGAGGCGTTGTTTCTGGATCGCCTGAAACACTCGGGCGCCATCGTCGTGTCGCATCAACTGCGATTGTTGCGCCGGATCTGCACCGCTGGCGCGGTGCTGGAAGGGGGACATCTGCACTGGCATGAGAAAGTCGAGGATGCCATCGCACACCACCGCGACCTGATGCAGCCCGTCTGGCGCGCCTCGGCCTGACCTGAGGCTCGTCGGGACCAACCGTGGACTAGGTCACAACCGATACCGCAAAGTTTTGATGCCCGGAATAGGCGGATTAGACTGTTCCCGGGCGTTGGATGTTCGCTAGATCCGATCTGCTTCGCGCGTCGCGCCAATTCGAAAACGACACTGTTCGAATGGTGCTAGATGGCCCCCTTCCACACCACTGGCGCGCCTGCGCCTTCTGCAATTCTTGTCACCGATATCTCGCCAGCATCCGCGCACAGTCTGCCCCCGGTCAGCATTGTCCAACCGCAACGCGCTCCCTTCCGCTCTGGCTTCCCATCGCCCCGCGTCGCGTGTAGGGCATTGCAAGCAACAGGCAGGACGCCGCCGGACGTGTCACGCGCGATCATCATTTTGACGCTGAGCTATATGCTCAGCCAGTTTTATCGCGCCTTCCTTGCAGTGCTGGCCCCGGCGCTTGAAGCCGACCTTGGCGCGATGCCCGACGATCTGGCGCGCGCTTCGGGCCTGTGGTTCCTGATCTTCGCGCTCATGCAGGTTCCCGTTGGTTGGGCGCTGGACATCATCGGCCCACGCCGCACCGCCAGCACATTGCTGGCCATCGGCGGGGCAGGGGGGGCGGCACTGTTCGCGATGGCGACCCAAGTCTGGCACATTGACGCGGCGATGGTGCTGATCGGCATCGGTTGCTCGCCCGTGCTGATGGCCTGCTACTACATCCTGGCGCGCAACAGCCGCCCGGCGGTCTTCGCCACCTATGCGGGGGCGGTCCTGGGATTTGGCTCGCTCGGCAATCTGGCCGCTGCGCTTCCGATGACACTGGCGGCGCAGGCGTTGGGCTGGCGCGGGGCGCTGGCGGCGCTGGCGATGATCACATTGGCGGCGGCGCTGGCCATACTTGTGCTGGTGCGCGATCCGCCCTCGGCTGAAAAATCTGATGGGCGGCGCGGCTCGGTCCTGGATTTGCTGCGCATGCCGATCCTCTGGCCGCTGTTCGCGCTGATGTTCGTCAATTATGCCGCCGCCGGTGGCATTCGCGGACTCTGGATCGGGCCATATCTGGACGATGTCTACAGCGCCAGCGACACGGTGATTGGCACCGCCTCGCTGGTGATGGGGCTGGCGATGGTGATCGGCAATTTCGTCTATGGCCCGATGGATCGCATCCTCGGCACCCGCAAATGGGTGGCTCTGGCCGGCAACCTGCTGGGTGGGACGGGCTGCCTGATCCTTGCGGCGGCCCCCACGGCAGGCATCATCCAGGCCACTCTGTTGATGGCGCTGGTCGGCTTCATGGGGGCCAGTTTTGCCGTTTTGATCGCCCACGCGCGCAGCTTCATCCCCGCCCATCTGACCGGACGCGGTGTCACCCTGATGAACCTGTTCGGGGTTGGCGGCGTCGGCGTGATGCAATTGATCACGGGCCGTGTATTCGCCGCCAGTACCGGCCCCGCCCCGCCTGCCGATGCCTATGCCGTCACCTTCCTGATCTACGGCGCCGCGCTGTTCATCGGCTGTGCATTTTACCTGTTCGCCCGCGACTCGGTCGACTGAGGGTCTTTTCCTTGCCCCGGAACGGCGGTAAGGGGGCGCGTTTACGAAGACCAACAGGAGGCCCCGATGGGCTATAGAATCGTCGTCGCTGGCGCCACGGGCAACGTGGGCCATGAAATGCTGAACATCCTGGCCGAGCGCCAGTTCCCCGTGGATGAGATCGCGGCCCTGGCCTCGCGCCGCTCACAAGGGACCGAGGTTACATTTGGCGACAAGACCCTGAAGGTCAAAGACATCGACACGTTCGATTTCACCGGCTGGGATATCGCGCTGTTCGCCATCGGCTCGGACGCGACGAAAACCTACGGCCCGCGGGCCGCCAAGGCGGGCTGCGTTGTGATCGATAACTCGTCGCTTTATCGTTATGACCCGCAAGTCCCGCTGATCGTGCCCGAGGTGAACCCCGACGCGGTCGAAGGCTACGCGGCCAAGAATATCATCGCCAACCCGAATTGTTCGACCGCGCAGATGGTCGTGGCGCTGAAGCCGCTGCATGATCGCGCGACGATCAAGCGGGTTGTAGTCAGCACATATCAATCCGTCAGCGGCGCCGGAAAGGCGGGCATGGACGAGCTGTGGGATCAGACCAAGTCGATCTACAACCCGACCGATGACAAGCCGGCAACCAAGTTCACCAAGCAGATCGCCTTCAACGTGATTCCGCATATCGACGCTTTCATGGACTCCGGCGAGACCAAGGAAGAATGGAAGATGGTCGCCGAAACGAAGAAAATTGTCGACCCGAAGATCAAGGTCACCGCGACCTGCGTGCGCGTCCCGGTCTTCGTCGGCCACTCGGAAGCGGTGAATATCGAGTTCGAGGATCACCTTGATGAGGATGAAGCGCGCGAGATTCTGCGCACCTCTCCAGGTGTGCTGGTCGTCGATAAGCGCGAAGACGGCGGCTATATCACGCCCGTCGAATGTGTCGGTGATTTTGCCACCTTCGTCAGCCGGATCCGCCAGGACCCGACAATCGACAACGGCCTGAACATCTGGGTGGTCAGCGACAACCTCAGGAAAGGCGCGGCGCTGAATGCGGTGCAGATCGCCGAGCTTCTGGGCAACCGGGTGCTGAAGAAGGGCTGACGCCACACTTGATACGCGCGCCGGTTCATCTGGATCGGCGCGCAGCAGACTTTCATCCTGCAACAACCGACCGTCGCGCCGCAGGACGCATGGTTAAGCGAGCGGTAATGGAAACGATTGCAGTCGAACGACTTGGATCGTTTCGATTGAGGGGCTGTTAAGGCTGATGTGGCAAAACCTGTGTCATCGAAAGACACCAAGGGGACGCAACATGGCCTGGACGAAAACCGCGATCAAAATTTTTGCTGCACATGCTCAGACGCCGCTGACCAGAATCGCGGTTCCAGGTGCGGGTACCGCCATGGAAGCCGATGAACCGGTGACCGCGATCGAGATGCGCACTTTGTTTGCATGCGACCTGCGCTCGGCCGACAGGGCCATGAACATCAGCTACGGCTGATTCCACCGGGGGAACGGGGGGAAAGACCGGCTGCACGCCGCCACGTTTGGTTCTGAGGGGGACCGGGGGCGTGGCGGCGGCCCGGCGGGAAGCCGCACGCGATCAGATTGGGCTGAAGCGTTCAACTTTTGCATCGTAAACTTCCAGCCCGCCTTCGCCGATATCCGTATAAAGCCCGTGCAGCGACAGACGCTCGGCCTCGACCGCGTCGCGCACGAAGGGGAATGTCATCAGATTCTCGAGCGAGATCAGCACCGCCTCGCGTTCCAGCGTTTGCAGATCATTGCCGGCTTCGCCCAGCCGCTCAAACCCGGGGCGCAGAATGTCGATCCAACGTCCAATAAAACTTGTATCCTCGGCCAGCTCAGGCGCCTGACCCGAACACATATCGCGACAGGCCTGAACGCCGCCGCATGAAGAATGCCCCAGAACGATCAGATGCGCGACTTTCAGGTGTTTGACGGCGTATTCGACCGCCGCCGAAGTGCCGTGATAATCGCCGGATGGTCCAAACGGCGGCACCAGGCTGGCGATGTTGCGGTGAATGAAGAACTCTCCCTGATCGGCGCCAAAGATCGACGTGACATGCACCCGGCTGTCACAGCAGGAAATCACCATCACGCGCGGGCGCTGCCCATCTTCGGCCAATCGGCGATACCAGGCCTTGTTTTCCGCCCAGGTCGTGGCTTTCCAGCCCTGATAGCGCTTCACAAGATAGGTCGGCAGATGGCTGGCGTTCAACATGGGCATCCTCGCTTGGTCAACACGATGTAAATAGGAGGTATTCGCACGAAATTCGAGAGATATCACCGTTCCGGCGAAACGATTTATGAAGGCTGTTGGGTGTTAATACCGGTGTGAGAGGGAACAGATGGGAAAGAGTAGCATGAGTCGTGTAGCACGATTGTTTATCAACGAAGACGTCACCGTGGATCATGACCGCCTGTCCGGTCTGGTCGACCATCTTGGGCGCACAAAGGCCGGGGACGTGTTGGCACGGGCCATGGATGAACTGGCCGAGCGTTTGACGCAACTGGAATTCGCCTGGGCAGGCGGTGATGTTGACGATGTTGTCCGCCGGGCGCGCGGGCTGGGCGGAATTGCCGAACAGATGGGGATGGGGAACCTGTCAAAGGTCGCGCGCGACGTCCAGAACACGGGGTTGGCCGGCGACAGCGCCGCATTGGCCGCGACAGTGGCGCGATTGTTGCGCATGGGCGAAGGGTCAATGTCGGTGGTTTGTGATCTGCGAAACACCACCGGCTGAACGTCACGCCGCGCGCGGGGTTGCAGCGTGACGCCCAACGGCTAGTGTTCTGCTGGATTTGTCCAGCGGAACACTGCCATGCCCCTCAGCTTTGCCAAACCAACGAAAGATGCAGTGCCGTTGTCGCTGGTCCCGGCCGATCAGTTGCAAGATTGGCTGACCGGGCAGGACGACAGCGTGCAGGCCTGGGTCGCGGTCAATGGCTTTCGCGCCGCCGCTGGCAGCGCGCTGGCGATTCCGGACGCGGATGGCAACCTGCGCGCGGCAATCGGCGGGCTTGGCAGGGCCGAACACCCCCGCAGGCAGCGGTTTCTGGCCGCGACCATCCGCGCCGCCTTGCCTGCGGCGACCTATGCACTGACCGATTCGCCCGACGGCGATGATCTGAACGAATGCGCGCTGGGCTGGCTGTTGGGTGGCTACTGCTTCGCACGCTACAACGACAAAACACCGCCAAAGGCTCAGCTGGTTGCACCCGAAGGGGTCGACGCTGACCGGCTGATGCACATCGCCGCGGGCGAGGCGCTGACCCGCGATCTGATCAATACCCCAAGCAGCGACATGGGCCCGGAAGAGCTGGAGTCCCAGGTGCGCGCGCTGGCCGAAATCAATGGTGCGAGTGTTTCGGTGATTGTCGGTGAGGAGCTGTTGGCGCAGAATTTCCCGCTGATTCATGCAGTTGGACGCGCCTCACCCCGTGCGCCGCGCCTGATTGATCTGTCCTGGGGGAGCTCGGGACCGGTGCTGACATTGGTCGGCAAGGGCGTGGTTTTTGACACTGGCGGGCTGAACCTGAAACCCGGCAGTTCGATGGGCTTGATGAAGAAAGATATGGGGGGCGCGGCTGCTGTCCTCGGGCTGGCGCGGATGATCATGGGTCTGGGCTTGCCGATTCGGCTGCGCGTCCTGCTGCCTGTCGCGGAAAATGCGGTCAGCGGGGCCAGTTTCCGCCCCGGCGATATCCTGACCGCGCGCAACGGAACGACGGTTGAGATCAACAACACTGACGCCGAAGGTCGCCTTGTTCTGGCGGATGCGCTGGCCCTGGCCGCCGAGGGCGACAGCGATCTGACCATCTCGATGGCGACCCTGACAGGCGCGGCGCGGGTCGCCGTCGGCCCGGATCTGGCACCCTTTTTCTGCGATGATACGGGCGTTGCCGATGCGTTGCGCACAAGCGCCGAGACGGTGCGCGACCCGGTCTGGCAACTGCCTTTCCATGAACCCTATGAGGCGATGATTGAGCCGGGCATCGCAGACCTCGACAATGCGCCATCGGGCGGGTTCGCCGGCGCAATCACCGCCGCCTTGTTCCTGCGCCGTTTCGCAGGCTCGGCACGCTATGCGCATTTCGACATCTATGGCTGGCAGCCGACCGCCGCACCAGGCCGCCCAAAAGGCGGCGTCGGGCAGGGCACGCGGGCCATCCTCGACGCGCTTCCCGGCATACTGACCTTATGAGCGATCGTCGCATCACCCCCGCCAACGGCCGCGTCGCCGCGCGGCACCTCAGCGGAATTATCGCGGCAGATCAATATGTTGGCGGCCAACCAAAATCTGTCACCGCGATAGCAGCGTTCCTGCGCGCAACCCCGGACGGAAAACCGGACCGACAGGTTCTGCTGGGAGAGGCGGTGACGCTTTTTGAAACCCGCGATGCATGGGGGTTCGTGCAGGCACAGAAAGACGGCTATGTCGGCTGGACCGAGGTTGCCAATCTGCGCGATCCGGTCAACCCGACCCACCGCGTCGCAATGCGTCACACGCTGGCCTTCGCACAACCCGATATGAAATCCACGATGCTGTTCCGCCCGCCCTTCGGCGCTCGGCTCGCCGTGACGGGGACTGACGGCATCTGGTCCATGATCCAGATACCGGGTCAGCCCGCCGCCTGGGTGCGGACCGATCATCTGCGCCCTGTCAACTCGGTCGAGGATGATCCGGTCGCGGTTGCGAAACTGTTCCTCGGCACGCCCTACCTCTGGGCCGGAAATACCGGCGACGGGCTGGATTGTTCCGGGTTGGTCCAGGCATCGCTGTTGGCCTGTGGCATCCCGTGCCCCGGCGACAGCGACCTGATCGAAGCGGCTGTTGGTGACCCGCTGCCCGAAGGCGCGACCCTGGCGCGCGGCGATTTGATCTTCTGGAAAGGCCATGTCGCGCTGGCAATGGACTGCGAACGGATCATCCACGCAACATCCGCCCCGTTAGAGGTTGTTGTCGAAAACACCGCCGCTGCAATCAAACGCATCAATGCGGCCGGGGATGGGTTGCCGACGTCGCGCAAACGGATCACGCGAAAGCCAGCGTAACCCCACACGGCACCAGCCGTCCCGCAACCCGAAAACAACGGCAGATGTCCGCCCGCCCGCAGACGCCTTCAGACCGCACGGATCAGCTTGACCTCAAGCACGCGCAGAACGGTGCGCAGATCATGGCCACGCTTCAGGATGCGCCCATCCATCCCGATTACCGCATAAAGCCCCTGTCGATTGCGCAGTTTGGGGCGTTTTTCGATCCGATACAGCGGGTTTTCCGCGCTGCGCCGAAAGACCGAGAATACCGCGACCTCACGCAGGAACGACATGCCATAATCGCGCCACTCTCCAGCCGCGACCATGCGGCCATAGAGGCTGAGGATGACTGAAAGCTCACCACGATCAAACGTCACCTGTTCGGGTGCGGGGCGGGCCGATGGGAACGGCGTCGGAGTTTGGATCGTCATGGCGAAACTCTGACCGGGTCACGCGGCAAAATCAAGTCGCCGCATCGGCGGCGTTGGCGCCCCCGCACGACCCTCCGGTTATTCGGCCTGGCCCGCGTTCCTGTAAGTTACCGCCTGCTGACCCGCCCAATGCCCGGTCGACAGGCATGCGGTCAGAAGAAAGCCACCTGTTGGCGCCTCCCAATCCAATGCCTCACCGGCGATGAATGTCCCCGGACGCTTGCGCATCATCAACCCCGCATCAAGTGCTGCAAACGGCACCCCGCCCGCGGTCGAGATCGCCTCGTCCAGCGGTCGCGGGCCACAATGGGCAACCGGCACGGCCTTGAGGATTGCGGCAAGCTGTTCGGCGTCGGCGGGCAAAGGCCGGGCGAATTCCTGCAACAGCGCAATCTGCACCGGCAAAAGCTTCAGCGTCTTGCGCAGATGGTTCGACAGGCTGGCTTTGCCGCGTGGACGGCTAAGGCGGGCTGCGACCTCGGATACGCTCCGATCCGGTTGCAGGTCCAGCGCCAGCGGCGCGCCGTCCCGAACCGCCGAAAACACGCTGTAGATTCCTCCGCCCTCCAACCCACGGGCAGAGATCACGAATTCGCTGCGGCTGGTTTGTTCGCCTGCGGTTAAACTGACCGCTTTAACGGGTGTTCCGAAGTGTCGCTGCATCGGTTCGGCCCAGTTGACCAACAAGCCGCCATTGGCCGGGCGGAAGGGTGCCATCGCCACGCCGTCCGCCGCCGTGATCGCCGCCCAGGCACCATCAGCGCCCAGCCGCGCCCAGCTTGCCCCGCCAGTTGCGATAACCGTCACCGCAGGGCGCAGGCGTCGCGGTCCTTCCGCTGTGTCAAACAGCACATCCGCGCCGTCCCACCCGGTCCAGCGCCAACGGGTCCGAACCTCGACCCCCAGCCCGGACAACCGCGCCAGCCAGGCCCGCAGCAGGGGCGAGGCCTTCATCGCGCGCGGAAACACCCGGCCCGTGCTGCCGGTGAACAGCGGCTGTTCCAGCGTGGTCGCCCAGCGGCAGATCTGGTCCGGTCCAAAGGCGCGGATCATCGGTTCCAGCATCGCGGCCCGGTCCCCGAAACTGGACAGAACCGCGTCCAGTCCCCCGGCGTTGGTCAGGTTCAACCCGGATTTCCCGGCCATCAGCAACTTGCGCCCGACACTCGGCTTAGCCTCGGCCAGGATGACGTTGCATCCGGCAGCGGCCAGAACTTCGGCGGCCATCAGACCGGCGGGACCGGCCCCGATGACCAGCGCATCAACTGGTGCCACGGCGTCAGACATCGCGGCGGCTATCCCTTCGCGAGATCAGCGATTTGATTGCCGCCACATGGCCCGGATCCGCGCCAAGCGCATCGGCGGCCAATGCCGCGACTGTTGTGTCCAACGCGTCCGGGTGTACCACGTCATCCACCAATCCGAAGGTCAGCGCCTGTTCTGCGCTCCACCGCTGCCCTGCCATCAGCAGCAGCTTAGCGCGCGCCGGTCCGACCAGCGCGCACAGCCGGGCCGGGTCAGACGGTTGCGGCAAATGGCCCAGACGCATCACCGGATAAAAGAAGCGCGCGTCCGGAACACAGATCCGCAGATCACAGGCCAGGACCATACCAAGCGATCCACCCGCCGCCGTCCCGTTCAGCGCCGCGATCGTCAGCCCCGGATAGGCGGCGATGCGGGCGGATAGACGCTCCCAAACCGGGCTGGTGGCAAGACCGGCCTCAACCTCGGCCAGATCGGCCCCGGCACTGAAACACCGCCCCGCGCCCGACAGCACAAGAACCGGGCTCTGCGCTTCGCTGACAGCCTGATCCAGGGCGTCCAGCATTGCCTGGGTCAGGGCGTTGGCCTTGTCCGCACGGTCCAGAATCAGCCGGGTCATGGACCCTTGCGTGACGTTTCGGATCATCTGCATCCCCTGTCTTCCAGCGCTTGGGGTGACCTAACCGCGAAAGTCATCGACGCCAAGCCGCCCGGCCCTTGACGCGCCGGGCAGGACAGGCAGACTATGGCCCAAATTTGCAACCCGGAAAGGTAAACCATGTTCAATCGCTTAACCCTGGGGGGCGCGGCGATCCTGCTGCTGGTATCCCAGACATCCGCATTTGCCGACGTAACCGCCGAACAGGTCTGGGAAGACTGGCAGGCCCAGGCCGCGAGTTATGGTGAGGTTATGACAGCCGACAATGTCGGGCGCGACGGTGATACGCTGGTGGTTTCAGGGCTTCGGATTGCGATGGACATCGACGGTGACGGTGGCGACGACGCCAGCGGTATACTGGCCGAAGTGCGCTTTCAGGAACGCGGCGACGGCACCGTCTCAATTTCGACCTCTCCTGATTTCGACATGATTTTTGATCAGAACGTGCCGGATGGCCCGAATGTCAGTTACCGGCTGGCGATTGACATGGCGGGCATGACGATGATCGCCTCGGGCGATTCCGCGCTGCGCCGATATGACTATGTGGCCCCCGAAGTTGGCCTGGCACTGAAAGACCTCAGCGTTGATGAACAGCAGATTGAGGGCATCTTTGACCTGAAAGCCATCGGTCTGGACGGCAGCTATACCATTGCCGAGGGCGAACCGAGCCAGATCGACGCCAGTTCCAACATCGAACGCGCGACCATCAACGTCGATTTCGCAGATCCCGAAGGGCAGGAAGGCCGCATCGTTGTTACGGGCGAGATTGCGAATATCACCTCAACCTCGACGTCGACCATGCTGGCAAACGCCGATCTGGCCGATATGGCGGCGATGCTGGCTGCCGGTTTCGCGGTCGAAGGGACTCTGGCAACCGGTCCGGCGTCCTATTCGGTGCAAGCCTCCGGGTCCGATGGGTCGACCTTCGCCGCAGCTGTCTCATCCGCGACAGGCGCGCTGGACTTTGCGCTGGATGAAAGCGGTATCAATTATGGCGGCGCAAACACCGATGTTGCGATTGTCGTGACCGGGTCGGACATTCCGTTCCCGCAGATCGAGATCAACGCGGCCGAGACGGGCGGCCGTTTGGCCATGCCGCTCACCGTATCGAGCACGCCGCAGGATTTCGCCTTTGGTCTGACCCTGCGCGATCTGGCCGTGTCCGAGATGATCTGGTCGATGATCGACCCCGCCGGTGCGCTGCCGCGTGATCCCGCAACACTGGTGATCGACACGACCGGCAAGGCGAACTGGAACATCGACATCCTGTCGCCCGAAGTTCAGCAAGGCAATTTCGGGTCCGATGTGCCGGGCCAGCTCCATGCTCTGGATCTGCGCAATCTGCAGCTGGCCATCGCCGGGGCGCTGCTGCAGGGCACCGGATCGTTCACCTTCGACAATACCGACATGCAGACCTTTCCGGGCATGCCCAAACCGGTCGGCAAGGCAAACTTCAGCCTTGATGGCGCAAATGCGCTGCTGGACAAGCTGATCGCGATGGGCCTGATACCGGCAGAACAGGCGCTGGGCTTTCGTGGCATGATGGGCATGTTCGCACGCCCCGGCGCCGAACCGGACTCGCTTGTGTCCGAGATTGAGTTGACGCCGGACGGCGGCATCTCTGCCAACGGGCTGCGCCTGCGCTAAGACGCTTCGTCACCATCAACAGCGGGCCGCCCCTACCCCGGGCGGCCCGTTTCGTGTCAGCGGCCTTGCCGACAGTCGAACCACGGATTAGGTGCCAGAGGCTGAAGAAGGACCATCACCTGATATGACCGACACGCTTTTCGACCTGACCGGGCACTTGATCGCCGCTGCCAAGAAGGCGGGTGCCGACGCCGCTGACGCGATCGCGGTTCAATCTGCCTCCCTGTCAGCGGATGTCCTGAACGGAGTGCTCGAGCATGTTGAGCGTTCCGAGGCGCTGGACATCGGACTGCGCGTGTTCGTTGGCCAGCGGCAGGCGAATATCTCGGCCGGGAAGGGCGATGCGGCAACGCTGGAAGACATGGCTGCCCGCGCCGTTGCCATGGCGCGCGAAGCACCGCAGGACGCCGCGGTAGGCCTGGCAGACCCGGAACAGTTGACCCGCGACACGGATGCGACAGCGCTGGAACTGGCCGACTCCGGCGCGGCGCCAGATGCCGCCACGCTGGAAACCGATGCGCGACGCGCAGAAGCGGCAGCAGCCATGATTGACGGTGTCAGCCAGGTTCAATCCGCCAGCGCCGGATACTCCCGCTCCGATATCGCTCTGGCGGCGACCAACGGTTTCGCTGCGCGCTATGCCCGCACAAGCCGCTCGGTCTCGGCTGTTGCGATCACCGGGGAAGGCACGGGGATGGAGCGTGATTACGCCGGGGAATCCCGCGTCTTTGCCGCCGACCTGCCATCGCCCGAACAGGTCGGGACCCAGGCAGGCGAACGCACGATCGCCCGCGCAGGCGCGCGCAAACCGCCGACCGGCCCCGCGCCGGTGCTGTTTGACGAACGCATCTCGGGCACGCTGATCGGGCACCTGCTAGCAGCGGTCGATGGCGCGGCGGTGGTGCGTGGCGGGACATGGGCGCGCGAACTGCTGGACCAGCCCGTGCTGCCCGATGCGCTGACCCTTACCGAAACCCCGCACCGCCCACGGATCGGACAGTCGCGCCTATTCGACGCAGAAGGACTTGCCACGGTGGATCGCAAGATCATCGACGCCGGTGTCCTGACCGGCTGGACGCTGGACCTGTCGACGGGGCGCAAATTGGGAATGCCCAGTACCGCCAACGCCAGCCGTGGCACCGGCGGCGCACCCTTTCCGATGGTCGGCAACCTGACCCTGACGCCCGGCGATGCCACCCGCGCCGATCTGATCCGCGACATGGGCACCGGGCTGCTGGTCACCTCGCTGATCGGGGCCTCGATCAATCCGACCACGGGCGATTACTCGCGCGGCGCGTCCGGCTTCTGGGTCGAGGGGGGTAAGGTCCAGTACCCGGTCAATGAATGCACCATCGCCGGAAATCTGCGCGACATGCTGCGCAGCCTGATCGCCGCAGATGATGGCCGCCCCGAATTGTCGCGCGTCATCCCGTCACTTCTGGTCACGGGGCTGACGATTGCCGGGGCCTGATCGCGCGCCTGACGCGGCCGAAGACCTCGCGCTGCTGCTGCAAGCCGCGGCCCAGGCGGGGCCAATTGCGCTTGGCCACTGGAAGTCCGATCCGCAGGTCTGGGACAAGGACGACGGTGCCGGTCCGGTTTCCGAGGGCGATCTGGCGGTCAACGCGGCGCTGGAGGACCATCTGCGCAGCGCCCGCCCCGCCTATGGCTGGCTGAGCGAGGAATCCGAAGCGGATCCCAACCGCCTGAGTGCCACGCGCACTTTCGTCATCGACCCAATCGACGGAACCCGCGCCTATCTTGACGGGCAGGCCAACTGGGCAATTTCACTCGCCGTGGTCGAGGCCGGCACCCCAATCGCCGCCGCCATCGCGATGCCCGCCAAATCCTGCACCTACGCCGCCGTCATTGGTGGTGGGGCGACCAGAAACGCCGCGCCGATCCGCGCCAACATGCGCGCCGACGTTGACGGCGCAACCGTCCTCACCCCCCGCGTCACGCTGGATGCCGCCAACTGGCCCGGCGGTGTGCCCGACATCAACCGCCACTTCCGCCCGTCGCTGGCATACCGCATGGCGCTGGTCGCCGAGGGCCGATTTGACGCGATGATAACCCTACGCGACGCCTGGGAATGGGACATCGCCGCCGGTGCCCTGATCGCGGCCGAGGCGGGCGCGCAGGTCAGCGACCGGACCGGCGCGCCACTGGTATTCAACAGCGCAGGCGCGCTGACGCCGGGCGTGGTGGCCGCTGCGAACCGTGTCCATCAGGGGCTGCTGGCCAGACTTATGTGACTACGGCGTTGCACGCCCTCGCGGTGCTGAGCGCCCTTTGGATCACCGTAGCGGATCAGAACTGCGGTATTGGAGAGTATCCGAAACTCAGCGTCTGCGGCTTATCCCCTGCCATACGTTTTGCATACGTTTTGCCGACCCTTTGCCGACACCCTGAATCCCACCGCTTTACCGCCCCGCAGCCCTCCGATACCCTGCGCGCAATCTGACCTTGCCGCCCCGGAGCACCTCATGACCCAGCGCCTGCATCTCGTCTTTGGTGGCGAGCTGATTGACCCAACCAAGACCGCGTTCAAGGACGTCAAGGACATCCACGTGGTGGGCATGTTCCCCGATTATGCATCCGCCTATGACGCCTGGAAGGCCGAGGCGCAGCGCACCGTGGACAATGCCCATATGCGGTATTTCATCGCTCATATTCACCGTTTGCGGGACGAAGAAGCGCCCGCATCGCCGACAGAAGAGCTTGGTTCCTGAACCGCAATCCGCCACCGACGCTCTGGCTGCACGCCGGGACCCCTGATGCGCTTGCGGCGGCTGAAGCGCTGGGCGCGCGGTTGCAGGATATTCACCCGGATTTCGCCGTGACGGTGACGTCTGATTCAAAGCTCGATGGGCCGGAACACTTTGTTTTACCGACGGAAAACCGGGCCGGTTTTGTCAGTTTCCTTGATCGTCACCAACCCGCCATTGCCGTCTGGATCGCGGCCGATCTGCGCCCGCAATTCAATGATGAACTGGTTCACCGTAAGCTGCCGCTGGTGCTGATTGATCCGGTTCTTCCCGGTGCCGGGCTGGTCAAGCGCCTATTGCCGCTGCCGGGCCGTGGCCCGCGTCTGGACCGCGCCAGCCGGATCCTTATTTCCGAAGCCGAGGCTGCAGCGACGCTGGAGCGCCGCACCGCGCTGTCGGATCGGCTGGTTCGCACCGGCAGGTTCGAAGCGCCGCCCGCGCCGCTGCCGTATAATGAAACCGATCGCAGCGCCCTGGCCGATCTGCTGGCCGCGCGCCCAGTCTGGCTGGCCGCTGATATTTCCTTTCCAGAAGCCCCGATCGTCGTCGCCGCCCACGCCCGCGCCGCCCGTTCCGCCCATCGCCTGCTGCTGATTCTGGCGCTGAGCAACCCCGCCGACGGACCGGCCCTTCGCGATCGACTGGACGGTGAGGGATGGGTCGTCGCGCTGCGCAGCACCGGTGCCGAACCAGACCCGGATGTGCAGATCTACATTGCCGACACGGAAGAAGAATTGGGCCTCTGGTATCGTCTTGCCTCGGTGTCGTTTCTGGGCCGTTCGCTGGTTGCTCCGGGCGGGGGGATTGATCCGATGCCCGGGGCGGCGCTTGGGTCGGCGATACTGCATGGCACCAATGTCGCGGATCATCGTGACGCTTATGGACGGCTGGCGTCCGCTGGCGCGGCGCGCTCGGTCGTGTCGCCTGCGCAACTGGGGGCAGCGGTTGAGGATTTGCAGCAGCCCGAGCGTGCCGCCGAAATGGCGCATGCCGCCTGGCAGGTAACAACCGCAGGGGCCGAGGCCATCGAGAAAGCCGTCGAAGTCATTTGCGAAGTGCTGGCCGAAGCCGATCGCGCATCCGACAAGGGAGTCGACAATGCGCCCGCCTGAGTTCTGGCAGAAGCCGCACAACGCGCCCGGGATGCGCGCCCGAATGCTTGCGCCGCTCGCTGCGATCACGGCATGGCTGACGTCCCGAAGGGTGGCGCGCCCCCCTGAAATCACACCGGATATTCCCGTAATCTGCATTGGGAACATCAACATGGGCGGCACCGGAAAGACGCCGGTGACCATCGCCCTGGCCGAGCGGTTGATGCAGCGCGGTCACAAGGTCTGCGTGGTCACCCGTGGCCACGGTGGTTCCGAGGCTGGGCCGCTGCGCGTCGATCCGCGTCAGCATACCGCCGACATGGTGGGTGATGAGGCGCTTCTTCACGCTGCCTTCGCCACCACGATTGTGGCGCGCAACCGGGCTGAGGGTGTGCAGGCTGTCACGGATGCTGAGGTTATTCTGATGGATGATGGGCATCAGAACCCCTCGGTCAAAAAATCGCTTTCGGTAGTTGTTGTTGATGCCGCAAAGGGGTTCGGCAATGGCCGCGTGTTTCCCGCCGGGCCGCTGCGTGAACCGGTTGCCGCAGGTCTTGCGCGCACTGATCTGCTGATATCGGTCGGGGCGGCGTCGGATCAGATGCGGTTTGCGGAAAACTGGGGTGACACGATCACGATCCCGCTTGTCACGGCACGGTTGGAACCCCTTGAAACCGGGATGGATTGGGCCGGCCTGCGCGTCGTGGCTTTTGCCGGGATCGGCGATCCGGCGCGGTTTTTTGCGACCCTGGATGATCTTGGGGCCGACCGCGCCGAAAGCCTGGCGTTGGACGATCATCAGCAGATTTCGGACGCGCTGTTCAAACGGCTTCTGGCACGCGCCGAAGCTTTGGGCGCGCAGCTGGTCTGCACCGAAAAAGACGCCGTGCGGCTGAGTGCCGAGGCGCGGTCGCAGGTGCTGAGTGTTCCGGTGCGGTTGGTAGTGGCGGATTGGACGGAACTGGACTCAAAGCTCGCCGATCTGGACCTATAGCGTCCAGTCGATCACCGGCCCGGCAGGCACAATGCCCAGCGGATTGCGCAACTCGGAAGCCGAGAAGTAGCCCTGCTTGTAAATCTCAAACCGCACAGTTTCTGCGACCCCGGCCATGGCATGGATCTTGCGCGCATAGCGCCAGAGGCGCGGGTAATCCATCAACCGGCGCAGGTTGCATTTGAACGCATAGTGATAGGCGACATCGAAGCGGGCCAGGGTCGGAAACAGGCGCAGGTCAGCTTCGGTCAATGTCTCACCGCAGAGCCATTCGTGGGTCGCCAGATGCGCTTCGATCCGATCCAGCGTGTCGAAGACCTCGGCCACGGCGCGGTCATAGGCGTCTTGCGTACGGGCGAACCCGGCGCGGTAAACGCCGTTGTTGACCGTGCGATAGATCAGGTCATTCCAGCTGTCGATGTCGGCCTGAAGCGGTGCCGGATACAGGTTTGGCCCGGACCCGAAAGTGCCAAGCATCCGCACGATGTCCGCAGATTCGTTTGAAACGATCTGTAGTGTCCGGCGATCCCAGAGCACCGGAACGGTGATCCTGCCGGTGTAGCCGGGCGATTGACGAGCATAGACCTGATGCAACGCGGCGACCTTCAGTTCGGGGTCGGAAAACGCTCCACCCTCATCAAAAACCCAACCGTCATCGGTGCGCCGGGGCCGGGCGTATGACACGCTGATCGTATCCTGAAGCCCAAGCATCACCCGCGCCAGCAAGGCCCGATGCGCCCAGGGGCAGTTCCACGCGGCATAAAGGTGATAGCGACCGGGATCAGGCGTGAACCCGCCATCGCCGGTTGGTCCCGGCCCGCCATCGGCGGTGATCCAGTGGCGAATATCCGACCGGGCGCGTTTGAACTCTCCTCCGGCATAGCTGTCCGGGTCGGGGTCTTTGACGTGGTAATCTCCGTCGATCATCGCCCCCATTTCTAGCGCGGGGCCATCATCGCAAGCCGTATGAACGTGCGTTCGATCACCGCCATCGGTGGCGCGGTCGAGGCTGAGCGCAGCGTCAAATCCGCCTCGACCAATGTGGCCATGGCGCGTTCCAGCCGGTGCATGCCCCAGGCATTTGCCTGCCGCTGCATCCGTTCACGCGCTTTCCAGGGGACGCGACCAAGGCCACGCGACGGGTCCACCGCCGCACCGTGCAGGGCGCGAAAATGGCGCGCCGCGCCGATCGACAGACTGACCGGGGTGGTGCCTTGCGCCTCCAGCCGGGCCAGCAGCGGGCCGATCCTGTCGGAGCCACCTTCGGCGGCCGCATTCAGCACCGCGTCGATTTCCGCTTCGGCCGAAGCCGGGGCAAGGGCGTCGATTTCCGCAGGCGTCAACGGGGTCACGTCGTTTAGCTTGTAAAGGCCGATCTTCTCGACCGTTTGGCGGAAATCACCGGGGTCAAGGTCATTGGCCAGCGCGTTCAGCGCTGATTCGGCGTCCCGATCCAACGCGCCAAGTCCGACGTCTTTCAACATCGCCGCAATCTCGTCCCGACTGGGCGGGTCATCATAAATGCCGACAGCATAGGCATTGCGATGCCCCTCGAACGCCTTGCGCAGTTTCGAGGTCGGCTTCAACGCGCCGCCGGTAACAATGATCTGCGCGTCGCCTTCCGCCCAATCTTCCAGCGCGGCCAGAATGGCCGGGGCGGCGAATTCATTGGCGTCTTCGACAAAGGCAACGCGCGGGCCAGGAAAGAACCCCTGCGCCTTGATCGCATCCAGCAATTGCGCCGGGTCGCCGCGCAGATCCCCGCCCGGAATCCGGGTCAGGCGCATTTCGTCGTCGCCATTGGGGCCGATCAGCGCCGCGATCACCTGCTGGCGTTTCAGCGCCACGCGCATGGCATCGCCGCCATAGATCAGAAGCCCGGTCTTCGTCGGGTCAGGTTTGGCGAAATAAGGGGCAGCGTCGCGTGTGGTTAGCTTCATGCCCGCCAGTCAGGCGCAGTCGCGATCAGCCGTGTCACCAGCTGGTCGGCAAGAATCACCATCAGGCGATCCCGCGCGTCCGCCTCGGCCGATCGGGTCACCACCGTGTTCCCGGTCGAGCCATAGCCGACAAAATTGCTGACCTTGCCACTGGCAACCACAGTCTCGCTGCCAAGCGGGTAGAGCCTGTAGTTCAGCGTGCCGGTCAACTGACGGCGCGTGGTGGAATAGTCAGGGTCGTGACCAATGTTGCGTTCGCTGACGCTCAGATCAGCCGCCAGTCGATAGCTGGCCCCGTTTGGTTTACCCAGACGCTGTTCCAGATGCTGAACCATCACAAAGGTTTGCCGGTCGGCAGGGGCGTCCACGACAATGGACCCGCGCAGGCCCGCGGCGGACCCGCCCGGAGCCAGCGCCGGAGTGAAGCCACAGCCCGCCAGAGCGGTCAGCGACAAGAGCAGTGTACGGCGGTCAAATGACGACATTGATAATCCGTCCCGGAACTACGATCAGCTTACGAGGGGTCCCCCCCTCCAAGGCCTTTAGCACAGATTGGTCGGCAAGCGCGCGCTTTTCAACCTCGGATGTGGACATATCCTTGGCAACCGTGATTTCCGAGCGACGCTTTCCGTTGATCTGGATCGGCAATGTGACCGTATCCGAGACCAGCATCGCCGGATCCGCGACCGGCCAGGGGGCGTTTGCAATCAGCCCTTCGCCCCCCAGCAGCGCCCAAATATCCTCGGCCAGATGCGGCACCATGGGCGACATCAGCTGCGCCAGCACTTTCATCGCTTCGCGCCGGGTATCGGCCCCGGCCTTGGATTTCCCCAATGCGCCAGCAAAGGCATAAAGGCGTGCGACAGCTGCGTTGAAGCCGAAGCTGTCGATGCCCAGGGTCACCTCGTTAATTGCGTGATGCATGGCGCGGATCAGGTCATCATCACCTTCGCCGGGGCCTGCTGCGGTGGCAATCTCGTTCGCCAACCGCCAGACCCGCGCCAGATGCTTGTGCGTCGCTTCTGCGCCCGAGGCTGTCCATTCGACATCGCGCTCGGGCGGCGAATCGGACAAGACAAACCAGCGTGCCGTGTCAGCCCCGTATTGGTCGATGATCGCGACCGGATCGACGACGTTTTTCTTTGATTTCGACATTTTGGCGGGGGGAATCACCTCGACCGCTGTTCCGTCGGCCAGCTTTCCGTCGCTCACCTCCTCGGGCAGGTGAAAGACCGCGCGGCCCTTGGCATCGCGGGTCTGATAGATTTCATGCGTAACCATGCCTTGGGTGAACAGGGCGTCGAAGGGTTCAATCGCCGTTTTCGGCAAATGTCCGGTGATCTGCATCGCACGGGCAAAAAAGCGCGAGTACAGCAGATGCAGAATCGCGTGCTCGATCCCGCCAATGTACTGGTCGACGTTCATCCAATAGGCGGCTTCCTCAGGGTCCACCGGCACTTCGGCGCGCGGAGAGGTGAAGCGCGCGAAATACCAGGACGAATCGACAAACGTGTCCATCGTGTCGGTTTCGCGTTTCGCTGGCTTGCCGCAGGCGGGGCAGGGCACATCGCGCCAGGTCGGGTGCCGGTCAAGCGGGTTGCCGGGGATGTCGAAACTCACGTCCTTGGGCAATTCGACGGGCAGATTCTCTTTCTTCTCGGGCACGACGCCGCAGGTGTCGCAGTGTACGACGGGAATCGGGCAGCCCCAGAAGCGTTGCCGCGACAACCCCCAGTCGCGCAGGCGATAGTTTGTCTGACCGGTGCCAAGCCCGCGGCTTTCGAACCATTCGATTGCGTAGTCGATGGCCTGCTGCCCGGTCATTTGATCCGGGCCTTTGGTCGGGCGGATGAATTCGACCATCTCGTCCCTGGCGGGCACGAATGGTTCGGCAAGGATTTCGGGCATCACATAGCTGTCGTCGCGGTCAGAGCCTAACGGGCGAAACGTATCGATAATCGGCAGGTCGTATTTCCGTGCGAATTCGTGATCGCGCTGGTCATGGCCCGGACAGCCAAATATCGCGCCGGTGCCGTAATCCATCAAAATGAAATTCGCGATATAGACCGGCAGGTCGCTGACAAAGCCGTCGGCCCCAAGTTTCGCCTTTATGCCAGTGTCATAGCCCAGTTTCTCGGCCTTTTCCAAAGCCTCGGCCGTGGTCCCGCCCTTGCGACACGCGGCACAGAAATCGGCGATCTTTGGGTCATTCGCCGCAAGCGCCTTGGCCAGCGGATGATCGGGTGAGATGCCGACGAAGGACGCCCCGAAAATCGTATCGGGGCGGGTGGTATAGACGTCGATGCCGTCGATCCCGTCCGGGCCCCCGTCAATATCGAAAGTGAATTGGGCGCCGCGCGACTTGCCGATCCAGTTCGCCTGCATCAACCGCACCTTGGCGGGCCAGTCGTCCAGCCCGTCCAGCGCCTCCAGCAATTCATCCGCCATATCGCTGATCTTGAAGAACCACTGCGTCAGTTCGCGCCGTTCAACCGCCGCGTTTGATCGCCAGCCCTTGCCGTCGATCACCTGTTCATTGGCCAGCACGGTCATATCGACCGGATCCCAGTTCACCACCGCCGACTTGCGGGTGATCAGGCCGGCATCGAGCATATCCAGAAACAACGCCTGTTGCTGGCCGTAGTACTCCGGGTCGCAAGTGGCGAACTCGCGGGTCCAATCGATGCTCAGCCCCAGCGGCTTCATCTGGTCGCGCATGTCGGCGATGTTGGCATAGGTCCAGTCTGCCGGTTTCACGCCCCGTTCAATCGCCGCATTTTCCGCAGGCATCCCGAAAGCGTCCCAGCCCATCGGGTGAAGCACGTTATGGCCAGTGGCCCTTTTATACCGCGCCACCACGTCGCCCATGGTATAATTGCGCACATGACCGATGTGGATCCGTCCCGAGGGGTACGGAAACATCTCGAGCACGTAATACTTGGGGCGGGTTTCATCCCGCCGGGCCAGAAACGTCTGCGCCTGATCCCAGGCAGCCTGCCATTTCGGTTCTGCCGATGCGGGGTCATAGCGGGTCATCTGTCGGTCCTTGTCGTGAAAACGCCGGACCATTTGGCCCGGCGCTTCTGATAAGTTGTTGTCGGCGAAGGGTCTAGAGCTTCCCGTCCGCAATCCGCAACTGACGCGCGCGGGTCAGGATCGCGTCTTCGATGGCGCGAATCGTGGCGCGGTCTGCGGGACCCTGGCGCGTGTTCATGGCAACAGACAATGCGCGGGCATCTAGCGCCGGGTCCTGCACGAAGACTGTGGCGCGATACTCCGTCTGCGATCCCGGCGGCGTGCCAAACCCATAGACCAATACGCCTGAGAACGGGTCGGCCGACTGAATGGGCATGAAATCCAGAACCTGAAGTGACGCGCGCCAGATATACTTGTTCACTTCAATAGTGGTGTTGGGGTCGTCCTTATTCTCAAACAGATCCAGAAGCGAGGATTTGCGTGGTGTCGACGCGGACCGTTTGGTGCCCGCCGTGCCATCAAACCCGTCACCGCCAAGGCGGACCTTGCCGCAGGCCGCAGGCAGCAGGGTGATTCCCGCCAGTGCCGTCATCAGGACCAATTGCTTTAACATGTACCGAAGCTCCCAACCTGTCGCGCCCGGAACTTAGTATCCGAGGCGATTCCCTCTAACAAGGCCCTATGGTATATGCCAAAATTGAGGGCGTCGGGACGCCGGATCGGCGGCTTTCGGCCATAATTTGCCTGAAAACACAGGTGTGAGGGGTGCTTGTGTTGCATACGGGTCGCACAAAGGCGCTGAATCCGGAAAAGCTACACGGTGCCCTTGGAGAGAATCCCCTGTCGCGATAGCAACGACTTGTCAAAACCTCAAAGGGGACGTGGAAAATGAAAACTACTCTACTTGCATCGACCGCTCTGGTCCTGTCGGTCGGCGCAGCCGCCGCGGCAGATTTCACAATGGCCGACACCGGCCACGATCACAGCATCACGCTGTCCGGCGACGCCCGCATGGGTATCACCAATAACCACGCTGGTAACTCAAACTCTGAGTATCACTTGAAGTTCAGCAGCCGTGCGCGCGTGCAGTTCACCGGCGCTGGTGAAACCGACGGCGGCCTCGGCTTCGGTTTCAGCTTCCGTTCGGGCGACCATGGCACTACCGACGCTGTTGACAACGGTCTTGCTGGTTCGGTCTTCGTTAGCAAAGGTGGCCACACGCTGGCCATGGGTGACGTTGACTCTGCAGCAGAAGCTGCAGTTGGTGATGTGTCGGGCGTCGGCTTCGAAGGTTTGGGATCCTACAACGAAACTCCCTTTGACCTGAATGACGGTCGTCGGTCGAATTTGCTCTACTCTTACACTGGTGGTGCGTTGAGCTTCCACTTGGGCATGGCGAACGCCGACGATCAGATTGATCCAAACGATCCCGAGCTCGGTGATAGCATCTCTCTCGGTGTTGGATATGATGCTGGCACGTTCAATGTTGCATTGGGCTTTGAGTCGGATGAAGATGGAAACGATGGCGTCTTCTTGGGTGCTGGTGCAGATATCGGCGCATTTGCCGTGAACTTGGTTGCCGCCGATTCGGATGGAACGGGCGACTATTGGGCTGTTTCAGCGGACTTCACGTCTGGAGCGACCACGTTTACGGTCTTTGCGGCTGACAACGATGGTTCCGATACCTGGGGTCTAGGTGCAACTCACGACCTGGGTGGCGGCGCAGCTCTGGAAGCCGGTGTTGTAGACTCGGACAGCGAAGACGAAGTCATCTACGATCTTGGTATCACGATGACATTCTGATCCACTCGGATCAGTTGATTTGGAAGGGCGGGCCATTCGGTCCGCCCTTTTCCTTTGGACAAGGTACCAGCGGCTTTCAAAATCAGATACCGCCGTTGACATCAGGCCAGTCCAGTAACAGTTTCGACGCCAAAACCCACCGGGCAGCGCGATGACAACCAAACCTGCACACACCCAGTCACCAAAGGCCTTCTTCGGTCACCTGATCGACCTGGCGAATGCCTACCCCGATGCGCTGGCGCTGTGTTCGGACAGTGGCATGACGTCGCTCAGCGATCTGATCGGGAATGTGGTTTCAGCGGCGAAGGTCTTGCGCAAAAAGAATGTTCGCGGGCGGCGCACCGTCTGCCTTTGCTGCAACAATCCGGATCTCAACTTCGTGTTGGCATTGTCGCTAATGATCAACGGCTGCCGCGTTGGCTATAGCAAGGACATTTCGATCTATAAGGCGACCGGGGTTAAAATCGACCTCTTCCTGACTGACAAAAGCGGCAAGGTCGACGACCTCCCCACGATGGCAGTCTCGCAAGAGTGGTTCCAACCCAAGAAACCGATTGCAACCCTGGGCCTGCCGATCGCGCAGGACTTTTCCGCGATATTCACATCCTCGGGATCAACCGGGCGACCCAAACTTATTGAATTCAGCGCCCGTGCGATACTGCACAGAATTGGGACGAAAGGGCAGGATGCCTATTTCCCCTCACAGAAAAGATTCCTGTTGTCGGCCGGTCGCAGCAGCCTTTCTGTTTTCGTTGACACCATGGTCGCCGTCGCAGCCGGGGGCGTCCTTATCAATACGCCCGCAAACAGTTCACCGGCGGTAATCGCGGCCATTCAGCGGTATTGCCCCAGCTATGTTCTGATCGCACCCGCCCTGCTGGCAGAAGTCATCGATGATCTGAAAACTCGACCCATCAGAACCCGCGTACCTGTCGCGCGTGTCACCGGCGCCTTTTGCCCGCCCGCACTGGTCAAGGATGCGGTCGAAGTCCTTATCGATGAAATCGTGACGTCTTATGGTGCCACCGAGGTTGCCCGAATAGCCTGGAAATCCTCGACAGAAAACGTCGCCGAAGAACGATGTGTGGGCAAGGTGATCGACGGTGTAGAAGCAGCCGCATTCACTGACGACAATGTGCAGTTGCCTGCTGGTCAGGAAGGCCTTATCCGCGCACGCGTCGCGCCAGAGATTGTGGGGCGATATATCGGAAAAGACGCCGGAAACGGTAGCGCCCTGATCGACGGTTGGTTCCCTACCGGGGATATTGGGCGTGTTTCGGACGATGGTTATTTGACAATCCTCGGACGTAGTTCGGTGGTCATCAACTATGGCGGCAACAAGCTGCATCCCGGATTTCTTGAACAGGCGCTACTCGGGATTGACGGCGTTTCTGCCGCAGCAGTCGTCGGCGTTGAAGCACCCGATGGTTTTCCAAGAATATGTGCCGCGATTGTGTCAGACCGCGAAATCGGGCTGGACGCCGCGAACTGGCACTTGATCAAAACAGAGTTTGAATTTCCGGTTCACGTGCTGAAGCACGTCGAGACCTTTCCGAAACTCGTATCAGGAAAGGTTGATATTTCGGCAATTCGCGAGATGTTTTCGCAGGATGTCGACGTACCGATGATTGTGACCGTCTCAGAGAACACTGCGCCCGATTGATCGGGCGCTAAACGATGCGCCGATCGGAATGAATGTTTTGGCCAAGGTCGGGGCGCCATCTGAGGCGCCCCGACCCAATAACACCCTTACAGCCGATCATGTGGCGAATCGCAGAACTTGCGCGGCCCGTGATACGGCTGGAACGTCTTCGTTCGGCGGCTGTAGCTGCGGTATTTCCAGTCGCACCAGTCATCGTGGCGTTCCATGTTGCGGGGTGGGATGTGGCTCCAGCCGCTATTGCCGTGATGGTGGTGATGCTGCTGATCCAGCAAATAGGCTGTGAATGCAAAGGCGGCCAGCGGGTACCACCAGCCATCGTTGTGGCGGCGATATCCGTGCCGGCGCCATTTGGAACCCCGGTGACCGCGCAGGAAGCGTGGACGGTCGAAACCCCGGTTGCTAAGCGCGCGGCAGCGTCGCGGGTGCTTGCGGCACCACTTTTTTCCGCGCCAACGATTGTTCTTGTGATTAACCTCGACGAGGTCCGCCAGACCGATGCCAAATGACGCCACAGGCGCCTGGCCATAGCCTGGCATCTGCACCGCGCCGCCCGCACTAAGCGAGGTTGCCGCCATCGCAAAGGTCAGCGCCATCGCACCGGCCATTCGGGTTTTCTTGAAGCTGAGTATCATGGTTCAAGCCTTTCAGAGTTCACTGGTTACACGTTTCACGTGCCCAAACTCCAATCGCGCTTCCTGACACAGGTAGGTTGCTGACCCTCCAAACCCCCAGTTGGCGGATCGGCCTGCCAATGTGCCGCATTTCAATGCAGACGTCATTGGCAAACTGCGATAACGAACCTATCACAAGCGCGGTGTTTGGCAATAACACCAGCCTGCTATCTTATAACCGGAGTGTGCCCGATGACCGTCAACCAGAACTTCATCGCCAACAATTGGCTGGACGGTGAGTCCACGATCGAGAACGTCAACCCGTCGGATACCTCTGATATTATTGGGCTTTTCGCGCAAGCTTCGGGCGGGCAGCTGGATGACGCGATCGCGGCGGCGCAGGTTGCGCAGCGCGCCTGGGCTGCGACAGGGATCGAGCATCGCTATAACGTCCTGATGGCCATCGGCACGGAATTGATGGAAAAGTCGGCTGACCTGGGCGAACTTTTGTCGCGTGAAGAAGGCAAACCGCGCGGTGAGGGCGTGGGCGAGGTTTATCGCGCCGGCCAGTTCTTCACCTATTATGCTGCCGAATGCCTGCGTCAGATTGGGGATCGCGCTGCCTCGACCCGGCCGGGGATCGAGGTGCTGGTGGATCGTGAACCTGTGGGGGTGGTCGCGGTGATCTCTCCGTGGAATTTCCCGACCGCGACGGCCAGCTGGAAGATTGCCCCGGCACTGGCCTTTGGCAATGCGGTGATCTGGAAACCTGCGAACCTGACGCCTGCCTCGGCGGTGGAACTGACCAAGATCATCGCCAAACAGGATATCCCGCCGGGGCTGTTCAACCTGGTCATGGGGTCCGGCGGCAGCATCGGTCAGGCGCTGGTGGAAAGCCCGGGCGTGGACGCGATTTCCTTCACCGGCTCGGTCCCCGTGGGCAAGGGGATCGCGGCTTCGGCCATCGGCAACCTGACCAAGCTTCAGATGGAAATGGGGTCGAAAAACGCACTGGCGGTGATGGAAGATGGCGATCTGGATCTGGCCGTCACCGTGGCCCTTGGCGGCGCATTCGGCGGTTCAGGGCAGAAATGCACCGCGTCTTCGCGCCTGGTTGTTCATGCGGATGTGCATGACGAATTCACCGACCGGCTGGTCGCCGGTGCTAAAGCGATGAAGGTTGGGCACGCCCTGGCCGAGGGCACGCAGATCGGCCCCGTGGTCAGCGCCGGACAGCTTCAGGCCAACCTCGACAATATCGCATTGGGCGCATCCGAAGGCGCAACGCTGCTTTGCGGCGGCGAGCGCGTCGACCAACCGACCGAAGGCTATTACATGTCCCCCGCCGTATTTGCGGACACCACCAACGACATGCAGATCAACCGGGAAGAACTGTTCGCCCCGGCCACAAGCGTCATCAAGGTATCGGGCTATGAAGACGCGTTGAGTGTCGTCAACGATACCAACTTTGGCCTGACATCGGGCATTGTCACCCGCGATCTGGCCCGCGCCACCCACTTCCGCCAGAACGCACGCACCGGCTGCGTGATGGTCAACTTGCCCACGGCGGGCACGGATTATCACGTTCCGTTCGGTGGCCGCGGCGACAGCAGCTATGGACCGCGCGAACAAGGCAGCTATGCCGCCGAATTCTATACCACGGTCAAAACCGCCTATGTCGCGGCGGGATCGCCAAAATGACGGTCCGCATCGACGGGCTGCAATATGCCAATTGGTCCGAAAAGATCTTCCGCCAGATGCGCGCAGGCGGCCTTGATGCCGTTCATGTGACCATCGCCTATCACGAGGTGTTCCGCGAAACCGTGCTGAACATCGAACAATGGAATCGGTGGTTCGAACTGCACCCTGAGCTGATTTTTCAGGGCCGCACCGGGGATGACGTGCGAAAGGCGAAGGAAACCGGGCGGACGGCGATCTTCTTTGGCTATCAGAACCCCAGCCCGATCGAGGATGATATCGGCCTGGTCGAGGTCAACCACACGCTTGGCGCGCGCTTCATGCAGCTGAGCTATAACAACCAGTCGCTGCTGGCGACCGGCTGTTATGAGGCGGAAGACCCCGGCCTGACGCGCATGGGCAAACAGGTCGTGGCCGAGATGAACCGCGTTGGTCTGGTGGTCGACATGAGCCATTCTGCGGATCGCTCGACCATGGAAGCGATTGAACACTCCAGCCGCCCCATTGCCATCACTCATGCCAATCCGGCGTTCTGGCATCCGGCGCTCAGGAACAAATCTGATACGATTATCAAGGCCTTGGGTGAAAGTGGCGGGATGCTGGGCTTCTCGCTCTATCCGCATCATCTGAAGGGCAAATCCGGCTGCACATTGCAGGATTTCTGCGACATGATCGCGCGGACTGCCGATCTGGCAGGGCCGGAGAACCTCGGGATTGGCAGCGACCTTTGTCAGGATCAGCCGGACTCAATCGTTGAATGGATGCGGGTCGGGCGCTGGACCAAGGCGATAGACTATGGCGAAGGGTCAGCCAGCGACGCAGGTTTTCCGCCGATGCCGGAATGGTACAGGGACAACCGTGATTTCGGCAATATCGAGGATGGCTTGCGCGCCACCGGCCTGTCGACAGGGGATGTTGCGGGCATTATGGGGGACAACTGGCTGCGTTTCTTCGACGCCAGTTTCGGCCCGGCATGACGCCCGAAGCCGCCCCCGCGCAGGTCGCCCTGCGTCCACCCGAACAGGTGATGCGCCTGGCGCGTCTGGGGTCTTTTCACGCCAGCCGCCTGTCGTTCATGCGCATCCTGATGCGCCGGATGAAGGCGGAAGGCTGGACTTTCGACTGCCCGGAGTTTGCGATTGACGACAAGGGTGTCGGCCATGCTGTGCTGATGGCCCGAACGCCGACCCGCACCTATGCGCTGGTCGCCTTCGCCCATGACCTGCCCGCCGATCAACGCAGCGACCGCGTCATCGCCGAGGCCTGGGATTGCACCTATGCGTTGCATGATGGCCTGCCGACCAGCGCGGATGTTGAGCGGTTGCGCAAAAATGTTCCCTTTCAGGAGGCGGGTCGCGTCAGCGAAAAGGAACTGACCCTGTCACGCACCAACCGTTCGGTGCGGATGTTTGATCATGTGGTGGATCGGCTTGCCGCGGGACAGCAGCCGGACGAGGATATGATCCTTCGTGTCGGCTACCTCATGCGGACCACGGCGGTCTATGGGTCGGGCAAATTCGGCGCCTGTGATTATCGCGCGATCTGTGACCGCCCGGAATTCGCCGCCCCGTTCCAGGCCGAGATGCTGACCGTATTCCTGATCCGCGATTTCGTTCGGCGACTGGCCGAACATCTGGCCCGGGTCCGGGGCGGGGACAAGGCCGTGGCGATTTCCGCCACGCTGGCCCGGCGCCTTGGCATCGGCAATTCGACCGGTCTGGGCATGGCGCCCTATCTGGTCAATCACCCGGCGCTGTTGAACAACTGGATTGCGGCGCGCGAAACCGCGCTGGCGCGGGTCAGGGCGTTGCCGGGTGATGAGTCCGGTTTTCGCGAATTCGCTGAACTGGTCGCCCGTGCGCAGGCCAATGCTGCCGAGTGGCATTCGGACCATCCGTTGCAGAAGGAAAAACTGGCTGACTTGCGCCCGGACCTGGATGCATTGGCTGCGCATCTGAAGGCGTTGCCGTTGACCGGCCTGACACCGTGGGATGACCTCTACCGTTGGGGCGAAGCGCAGCTGTCTTGTGAAGGCCAGGAACAGCTCGTCTCGCTGATGCTGGAACCCCATGGCGCGATTGTCGATGATCTGGCCGACGGCATGAGCCTGCGCAGCGCGGCGCCGCGGATTGACGGGGCGGTGTCGGTTTCTGCCACCCGGCAGGCGCTGGAACAGGTCTATGGCTGGGCGCTAAAGACCGACTGGACCGCGCGCGATGAACAGGCCCGCGTCTGGTACGTCAGTGCCGAAAAGCTGGAGCCGCGTCTGGGTGAGCGGTTTGAGGAGCCGATTGCCGACTATGAACAACCCCTTGCGCCGGGGCGCGATGCGGCGGTGCTGTATGGGGCGCTGGCGGATTGGCCCGATGACGCGCCAATCGCGGATCTCCTGCTGGCGAGGCCCGAGCACCGCCATATGGTGCGCCGCATCCAGATCGCGCAGACCGCACCCTACGGAGAGATTCGCGACAACACGATCAGCGCGACGGTCCTGCCCATCGACATGCTGCGCTGCAAGCTGAGCTTTTTCGGGGCCGGGCATTTTGATCCGCGCAGTGACAGATGGGTGCGGATCAACATGTTCCAGAATGCGCCCTATCCCGGCGAACTGGCGGCGGAGGAGGCCGATGATTGGACCTATCCGAAGCCATGACTGGACTCATCGACATTTCGATTTCGGAACTGACGGCGATGGCCACCAAGGCTGCCCGCGGCGCCGGGTTCGGTTGGGGAATGGCGGATGAGGCTGCGCGCGCAACCTGTTGGCTGGCAGCGCGCGATCTGCCGGGACCAGCCGCGCTGGCAGAGCTTTTGGAACGTCTGGACGGCCAGCCGATGGCGGGATTCGCGCCCTTGGTCGAAGGTGACATGTGGTCCGCATCAGGCGGCTGGCTTTGCCCGGTTGCGACCGCGGCCGCCATGCTCGACCGTGCCGACCACCTGTCCAAAGCGTCGCTGACGCTTGGCCCAACTCTTTGCCCGCTGCTTCTGCGTCCTGCGGTGGCCGATATCTGGCCCGGCGGCGCAATCGTTGAACCCAAAGATCTGACCGGGCCCAAAGCCGCACAGGTGCGCATCGCTGCCGCCAGTGCCGAGGCCACCGGACTGGTCACCAGCCGCGCGCGGCTTGCGCCCGATGTTTGGAACTGTCTTGGGGCCTTTGCCCAGCGTACCTATGCGCCTGCCACCGAAGCCTCGCGATTAGCAGGGGCCGGGGCGGGGCTGAGCGATAATGATTAACACCGGAGATCCACATGCCTGAAACCGAAACGCTGAGCCTTGCACAAATCGAAGACCTGTCCCTGCGCGCCCTGATGGCCGCCGGAACGTCCGAGGCGAACGCCCGGCCCCTGGCCGTTGCGACGGCGGCGACCGAGGCGGACGGTGTCGCCTCGCATGGTCTTGCCTATATCCCGATCTATGCCGAGCACGTTCAGTGCGGCAAGGTTGACGGGCAGGCCGTGCCGGTTCTGACACGCCCCGCACCGGGTGTCGTCGCCGTTGATGCCGCAACCGGGTTTGCCCATGCGGCGATTGATGCTGGGTTTGAGGCGTTGATTCCTTTGGCGCGCGAACAAGGCGTCGCGGCACTGTCGATCCGCAATTCCTATAATTGCGGGGTGCTGGGCTATCACACCTATCGTCTGGCGCAGGCCGGGTTGCTGGGGATCGGGTTCACCAACGCGCCTGCGTCAATCGCGCCCTCGGGCGGGCAGACGCCGGTGGTCGGTACCAACCCGTTTTCGCTGGCGGTACCGGACGGCACGGGTGGCGCGGCAGTGTTGATCGACCAAAGCGCCAGCGTGATCGCCAAATCCGAGATCATGAAGCACAACCGCGAAGGTCAGCCGATCCCTGAAGGCTGGGCGCTGGACCCGGACGGCAAGCCGACAACGGATCCGGCTGTGGCGCTAACCGGCTCGATGGCGCCATCGGGGGGGTACAAGGGCGTCGGGATCGCGCTGCTGGTCGAGGTGATGGCCGCCGCGATGACCGGTGCGACATTGGGGATCAACGCCAGTCCGTTTTCGGGCACCAAAGGCGGGCCGCCGAAGACCGGACAGTTCTTTCTGGCGATTGATCCCGGAGCGACCTCGGGCGGCGGATTCGCGGGCAACGTGGCCAAACTGGTCGGGGCGATCCACGCGCAAGACGGCGCGCGGCTTCCCGGCGACGGGCGCGGCGGCAAGCGGGCTGTCGCGGCAAAGGACGGCGTTGCTGTCAATTCGGCCACACTGGCGAAAGTGCGTGCGCTGATCGGGTGAGGCAGAAAAGAATAATGCCTCCGGCGGGGATATTTATGGGTCAATGATGGCATTGAGGTGCCGTTGAACTGACCGGACCCGCGATGAACTTGCCGTGGGTGATCTTGTGAGTGGCGGGCGCGCTTAGTATCACGCGCGGATTGCATCCGAACGAGGGCATCATGGCGCGCGGACAGGTCGAGGAAGAACGGGCGACATCCCGGCGTGTTGGTGCGGTGCGGGGGCTGTGGCCGTTCATGCGGCCATACAGGCTTCTGATGCTGGCGGCGTTTTCGGCGCTTGTGTTGACGGCCGGGGTGGCGCTGATCCTGCCGCTGGCGGTGCGCCGGGTCGTGGATGGGTTCGAAAGCAGCGCGGTGGCCTTGCTGGACGAGTATTTTCTGGCCGCACTGGCGCTGGCGGGAATGCTGGCCGTAGGAACCGGCCTCAGGTATTATCTGGTGACGCGGCTGGGCGAACGGGTCGTGGCCGACATCCGCAAGGCGGTGTTTGACCGGGTCATCACGCTGAGCCCGAAGTTTTATGAGACCATCCTGACCGGCGAGGTGATCAGCCGGATCACCACGGATACAACTCTGGTCCTGTCGGTCATCGGTTCGTCCCTGTCGCTGGCCTTGCGCAATACGTTGCTGTTCTTTGGCGGACTGACCTTGCTGCTGTTTACCTCGGTCAAGCTGACGTTGTTGGTGCTGTTGATCGTGCCTGCGGTGCTGGTGCCGATATTCGTTCTGGGGCGGCGGTTGCGGGTGCTCAGCCGGGAAAATCAGGACTGGATCGCGGCGTCTTCGGGCAATGCGTCCGAGGCGTTGCTGGCCGTTCAGACGGTTCAGGCCTTCACCCATGAGGCCGCCAGCCAGGAAGAGTTTGCCCACGTGACCGAACGCAGTTTCCAGGTTGCGAAAACCCGTGTCGGGGTGCGGGCGTTGATGACGATGATCGTGATCGCGCTGATATTTTCCGGCGTGGTTGGGGTGCTGTGGATCGGGGCGCGCGATGTGCGCGCTGATCTGATGACGGTGGGTGAGTTGGTGCAGTTCGTCATCTATGCGGTGCTGGTCGCAGGGTCCGTGGCGGCGCTGACCGAACTGTGGGGAGAGTTGCAGCGCGCCGCCGGTGCGACCGAACGCCTCGTGGAATTGCTGAACGTCGAGGACGCGATTGCTGATCCGGTGCAGCCGGCGACCCTGGCGCATCCGGTCCGGGGCGAGATTGAATTTGACGGTGTCAGTTTCCGGTATCCGGCCCGCCCCGACGCCGCGGCGCTGGACGCAATCGCCTTGCGGATCAAACCGGGGGAAACCGTGGCACTGGTCGGGCCCTCGGGGGCGGGCAAATCGACGATCCTGCAATTGCTGTTACGGTTCTATGATCCGACCGCCGGTGAAATCCGCCTTGACGGGCAACCGTTAAGCGATCTGGCGCGCACCGATTTTCGCCGCGCCATGGCGCTGGTCCCGCAGGATCCGGTGATCTTTGCGGCGACGGCGCGCGAGAATATTCGCTTTGGCCGACCGGACGCGAGCGATGCGGATGTCGAAGCTGCGGCAAAAGCGGCGGCTGCGGATGGGTTTCTTGGCGCGTTGCCGGACGGCTATGACACCTATGTCGGAGAGCGCGGCGTGATGCTGTCGGGCGGGCAGAAGCAGCGGATCGCGATTGCGCGGGCAATTCTGCGGGACGCGCCAGTGCTGTTGCTGGATGAGGCGACAAGCGCGCTGGATGCGGAAAGTGAGCGTGCCGTGCAGCAAGCGGTGCAGAGGTTGGCGCAGGATCGCACCACGCTGATTGTTGCGCACCGTCTGGCCACGGTGAAACAGGCGGACCGGATCATCGTGCTGGATGAGGGGCGCATCGTGGGCGAAGGCACTCATGACACGCTGGTTGCCGAAGGGGGGCTTTATGCCCGGCTTGCACGCCTTCAGTTCACCGAAGGCATGGCCGCTGAATAGGCACGCGGTGCCGGATTTGCGCAAAACGTTGCGGGATCGCCGCAAATAGCGCATTTTCTTCCCTAATTTGACGGTCAGCCATATGGCCGCGCTCTGGGGAGGGATCATCATGCGCAACTTTGCCGGTACTGCCGACTGCAGGGCGATTGAAGCTGAATCGAGCTGGGAAGACCGGGGCATGGCGCATTCGGTCTATGCGCGGATTGGCCAGACGGCGGCGGAGCATGGGGACCGCCCGGCGATCACCTATCAACTGGAATCGGGTCCGCGCGACAAGGCCGAAACGCTGACCTGGAACGAGGTTTTCGCCAAGACGACGCAGGCCGCGAACCTGTTTCATCGGCTGGGTATTCGCGACGATGACGTCGTCGCCTATATCCTGCCCAACGCGACCGAAACGATCTTTGCCCTGCTGGGTGGGATGACGGCGGGGATCGTCAATCCGATCAATCCGCTGTTAGAGCCTGAAAAGATCGCCTCGATCCTGCGGGAAACCGGGGCGAAAGTCGTGGTGACGCTGAAGGCGTTCCCGAAAACTGATGTGCCGCAGAATACGGCCAGGGCGCTGGCGCTGGCGCCGAATGTTGAGACGGTGCTGGACGTTGACCTCAACCGCTACCTCAGCCCGCCGAAAAGCTGGATCGTGCCGCTGATCCGTCCGAAGAACCCGCAGCTTCACAAGGCGCGGGTGTTGGACTTCGTGGCGGAACTGGCGAAAGAGCCGTCCGACAGGCTGACTTTCGACGAAATAACCGAGGACCGTGTCGGCGCGTATTTCCACACCGGCGGCACGACCGGTATGCCCAAGGTCGCGCAGCATCTGCATTCGGGCATGATTTATAATGGCTGGCTTGGCGCGCGGCTGCTGTTTTCGGAACAGGATACGATCATCTGCCCGCTGCCGCTGTTTCATGTCTTCGCGGTGCATGTGATCCTGATGGCGATGCTGACCTCTGGCAGCCATGTCGTTTTCCCGACGCCAGCGGGGTATCGCGGCGATGGGGTGTTCGACAATTTCTGGAATCTGATCGAGCGCTGGAAGGTGACGTTCATCATCACGGTTCCCACGGCGGTGTCGGCCTTGATGCAACGGCCGGTGGACGCCGATATCTCGACCGTGCGGAATGTGTTTTCCGGGTCTTCGCCAATGCCGATCGAGTTGTTCCGGCGTTTCAACGAAGCCTCGGGTGTTGAGATCACCGAAGGCTATGGCCTGACCGAGGCGACCTGTCTGGTCGCGGTCAATCCGGTGGATGGGACCAAGAAAATCGGCTCGGTCGGGGTGCCGCTGCCCTACAGCCGTGTGCGCATTCTGGATTGTGCCGAGGATGGCACCGTAAAAGCCGAATGTGCGCCTGGCGACGTGGGTGAGATTTGCGTGTCCACACCCGGTGTCTGGGCCGGGCATACCTATACCGATGCCACCAAGAACGCGGGGCTGTTTGCGGATGGTGATTTTTTGCGGACCGGCGATCTGGGTCGGATTGACGAAGATGGCTACCTCTGGATTACCGGGCGGGCGAAGGATCTGATTATTCGGGGCGGGCACAATATCGACCCTGCCGTGATTGAAGAGGCTTTGGCCGGCCATGATGCCGTGGCCATGGCCGGTGCGATTGGTCAGCCCGATGCCCATTCCGGAGAGATTCCGGCCGCCTATGTCGAACTGGTCGAAGGCGCAACGGCGACGACCAACGAATTGACGGCATTTTTGCTGAGCCGGATCAGCGAGCGCGCGGCTTTGCCAAAATACATCGAGATCATGGATGAACTGCCAAAAACCGCTGTTGGTAAGGTATTCAAGCCTGATCTGCGCCGCAGTGCGATTGCGCGTGTCTATAATGCCGCCCTGTCCGAAGCCGGCGTCGCCGCCGAAATCGAATCTGTGGTGGAAGACAAGGCCCTTGGTCTGGTCGCCAAGGTGAAAAAGACCGGCGAGGCTGACGATGCGGCAGTTAACGCAGTGCTGGGGCAATTCACCCGGCCCTGGAAGTGGGCCGAGAGTGCCTGACGCAACGCTGCATTGCAGCAATTGACCTTGCGCCGCCCGGCCATTGGCTGAATAAGCGCCCTGATCAAATGGGAAGTCAGATATGACGACGGACGTTTTGCGCGCAGAAGTGCTGCGCCATCTGGGTTATTCGCTGGGCAAGGATGCCGAGCACGCCAAGCTTTATGACTGGCGCATGGCGCTGTCGCTAGCGGTGCGCGACCGGATGATGGACCGCTGGTTCACCTCGACACGGGCTGCATACGGGGCGGGGGCCAAGCGGGTCTATTACCTGTCGATGGAATTCCTGATCGGGCGGCTGTTGCAGGACGCCATTGTGAACCTTGGATTGGGCGAGGCGGCTGAGGCTGCGATGGCCGATCTGGGCCTGTCACTGAACGAGGTGATGGCGAATGAACCTGACGCGGCGCTGGGCAATGGTGGCCTGGGCCGGTTGGCGGCCTGTTTCATGGAAAGCCTTGCGACGCTGGGCGTGCCCGCGATGGGCTATGGTATCCGCTATGAACACGGGCTGTTCCGGCAGCGGTTCGAAGATGGTCGCCAGGTTGAAGAACCCGAAGACTGGCTGACCCAGCGCCACGCTTGGGAATTTGAACGCCCCGAGGCCGCCTTTAACATCGGTTTTGGAGGAGAGGTTGCCCGCAACGGGGATCGCAACGAATGGCGCCCGGCGGAAACGGTGATCGCGCGGGCCTATGACACGCCGGTGATTGGCTGGAAGGGGCGCTGGGCGAATACGCTGCGGCTTTGGGGTGCGGTGCCGGTGACCTCGTTCGATTTGCATCGGTTTAACCAGGGCGATTACGCCGGGGCGGCGGAACCCGAAGCACTGGCCCGCACGATCAGCCGGATTCTGTATCCCGATGACACTACGGATCAGGGCAAGGCGCTGCGCCTGAAGCAAGAGTATTTCTTTACCGCCGCATCCCTGCGCGACCTGCTGCGCCGGTTCGAAGGCGAACACGGCGATCTGCGTCTGCTGCCGCAGAAAGTTGCGATCCAGCTTAACGATACGCACCCCGCGATTGCCGGGCCGGAACTGGTCCGCCTGCTGCATGATGAGCGTGGGATTGATCTGCCCGATGCAATCGCGATTGCGCAGAACACGCTGAATTATACCAATCACACGCTGCTGCCCGAAGCGCTTGAAAGCTGGTCCGAGGGGCTGATGGCGCATCTTCTGCCGCGCCATATGGAGCTGATCGGCGTCATCGACGACGCGCACGCCAAGGCACACCCCAAGCGCACGCAGGGCATTCGCGACCATCACCACGTGCAGATGGGGCGGCTGGCTTTTGTGATGGCGAACCGCGTGAACGGTGTGTCAGCGCTGCACAGCGGTCTGGTCAAAGAAACGGTGTTCGAAGAGCTCCACTCGCTGCACCCGGACCGGATCGTCAACCAGACCAACGGCGTCACCCCGCGCCGCTGGCTGTTGGGCTGCAACCCGCGTCTGTCCGGCCTGATTGATGAGACGATTGGCACAGACTGGGTGGACGATCTGGAACAGCTCAAGCGGTTGGAACCTTCCATCGAGGATGCCGGCTGGCGCGACCGGTTTGCGGCGGCCAAACACGCCAACAAGGTCGATCTGGCGAACTGGCTGGGCCGCGAACATGGGCTGAGCGTGGATGCGACGGCCATGTTCGATGTGCAGATCAAGCGCATCCACGAATACAAGCGCCAGCATCTGAACATCATCGAAACGATTGCCCTGTGGCAAGAGATGCGGGCAAATCCGAACGCGGATTGGACGCCGCGGGTCAAGATATTCGGCGGCAAGGCAGCGCCCGGATACGGCTTTGCCAAGGACATCATCCACCTGATCAACTCGGTCGCGGCGGTGGTGAACACGGATCCGGTGACGGGCGATATGCTGAAGGTGTTCTTTGCCCCGAACTACAACGTCAGCCTTGCGGAACGTCTGATCCCGGCCAGTGATCTGAGTGAGCAGATTTCGACCGCAGGCAAGGAAGCTTCGGGCACCGGGAACATGAAGTTTGCGCTGAACGGTGCGCCCACTGTGGGAACGCTGGATGGCGCAAATGTCGAGATTCGCGAACATGTCGGGGCCGAGAACTTCTTTCTGTTTGGCATGACGGCCGATCAGGTTGATGCGCGCCGTGCGATAGACGGCCACGCCGGGCAGGCAATCGCGGCTGACCCGCGCCTTGCGGGCGCGTTGAAGGCGATCCGGTCGGGCGTGTTCTCCGATGGGGATCCTGATCGATTCGGGCATATTGCCGACAACGTTGGGGGCCCGGATTACTTCCTCGTCGCGTCGGATTTCAGCGACTATTGGCGGGCGCAACGCGCGGCGGACGCGGCCTATCGCGACCGTGACGGCTGGGCCCGGATTGCGGCGCTGAACACCGCGCGGTCGGGCTGGTTTTCGTCGGATCGCACGATACGCGGGTATCTGTCGGACATCTGGCACGCGGGTCCGGTCAATGGCGCGACCACGTTGGCGGCCGAATGATTCCTGGATTTGGAATTGACCTGTGGTGTCAGGGCGTTAGCCTGTAGACATGACATCGGATAAATCATCCGCCGATGACGCCGCCGACTCCGCGGGTTTCAAACCCGTGTTGGGTGAACTTGACGACTATCTGATATCGGAAGGGACGCATCGGCGGTTGTGGACGGCGCTGGGCGCGCATGTGACCGCGCAGGGTAGTGTTGCGGGTACGCATTTCGCTGTCTGGGCCCCGAACGCCCAAGGCGTATCGGTTGTCGGATCATTCAACGGCTGGAACGACGGCGCGACGCCGCTGATACAGCGCGGCAATACCGGCGTTTGGGAAGCGTTTGTGCCAGGCGTTGCCGACGGCGACACCTATAAATACGCGATCCTGCCTCACCACGGAGAGCGTTTGTTGAAGGCCGATCCGATGGGATTCGGCAGCCAGCATCCCCCTGATAACGCCAGCGTTGTGCGCGATATCCTGGGCTATGGCTGGTCCGATGACGGTTGGATGGACGCCCGTGCTGCGCATCAGGACCGGCGCGCGCCAATCTCGATCTACGAAGTGCATCTGGCAAGCTGGAAGCGCCGCGATGGCAATCGCCCGATTTCCTATAAGGAGGCGGCGGTTGAGCTGATCGACTACGCCCATGACATGGGCTTCACCCATATCGAGCTGTTGCCGATCACCGAACACCCGTTCGATGGGTCATGGGGCTATCAGCCGGTGGGCCTTTACGCGCCGACGATCCGCCACGGCCCGCCGCATGAATTCCGCGACCTGATCGAAGCGGCGCATGACCGGGGGATCGGCGTGATCCTCGACTGGGTGCCGGGGCATTTCCCGTCCGATGCGCACGGGCTGGCGCAGTTTGACGGCACGCATCTTTATGAACACGCCGACCCGAAAGAGGGGTTCCACCGCGACTGGAACACCCTGATTTTCAACTATGGCCGGACCGAGGTTCGCAACTACCTCGTCTCGAACGCGTTGTATTGGCTGGAAGAATATCACCTGGATGGGCTGCGGGTCGATGCCGTCGCGTCGATGCTGTACCGCGATTATTCGCGCGATGCGGGTGAGTGGATTCCCAACAAGGATGGCGGGCGCGAGAATTACGAGGCCATCGGCATGCTTCAGGCGATGAACGTCACGACCTACGGCGAAGTGCCGGGGATCATGACCGTGGCCGAAGAATCGACCGCCTATCCGGGGGTTTCATCGCCAGTGGATTCTGGCGGGCTGGGCTTCGGGTTCAAGTGGAACATGGGCTGGATGAACGACACGCTGTCCTACATGGCCGAAGACCCGATCAATCGCAGCCACCATCATCACAAGATGACCTTTGGCATCGACTATGCGTTCTCGGAAAACTTCATCCTGCCGATCAGCCATGACGAGGTGGTGCACGGCAAGGGCGCGATGCTGACCAAGATGCCGGGCAGCGATTGGGAGAAATTCGCCAACCTGCGCGCCTATTACGGCTTCATGTGGGGCCATCCGGGCAAGAAGCTGCTGTTCATGGGGCAGGAACTGGCGCAGCGGGCCGAATGGAACCACGACGCCTCGGTCGATTGGGGCGCGTTGGGCGATCCGGCGCATAAGGGCGTGCAGCGTTTGGTGCGCGATCTGAACACGCTATATCGTGGTACGCCTGCGCTTCATGCCCTTGATTGCCAGGCTGCGGGTTTTCAGTGGATCGAAGGCGGCGATACCGCGCAATCAATCTTTGCCTGGCTTAGGCTAGGCGGACCGGATGAACCGCCCGCTGTGGTGATCAGCAACATGACCCCGGTGGAACGCAGTTGCTGGCGCTGTGGCTTGCCCTTGGCAGGCCAGTGGCGCGAGGTGATGAACACGGACGCCGAAATCTATGGCGGTGGCAACAGAGGCAACCTTGGTGTCGTCAAAGCCTCGGGCGATGGCTGGCACGGTCAGCCAGCTTCGGCGAACCTGACGCTGCCGCCGCTCAGCACGATTATCCTGATGCCCGATACCGACCCCGAAACCGACCTGGAAAGGGACTGACATGGCCAATATGAACGACCGGATTTCTGCCCGAAGCATGGCCTTTGTGCTGGCAGGTGGGCGCGGCAGCCGATTACAGGAACTGACCGACATGCGCGCCAAACCGGCGGTTTATTTCGGCGGCAAGACCCGGATCATCGACTTTGCGCTGTCCAATGCGCTGAATTCAGGCATTCGTAAGATGGCCATCGCGACGCAATACAAGGCACATTCGCTGATCCGCCATTGTCAGCGCGGCTGGAGCTTTTTTCGGGCCGAGCGCAATGAATACCTTGATATTCTGCCTGCCAGCCAACGGGTGAGTGAGCATAAGTGGTATTTGGGAACCGCAGATGCCGTCACGCAAAACATTGATATCGTTGACAGTTATAATGTGGACTATGTCCTGGTTCTGGCCGGTGACCATATCTACAAAATGGATTACGAGATGATGCTGCGCCAGCATGAGAAGACCGGCGCGGACGTCACCGTGGGCTGTCTGACCGTTCCGAGGGCCGAAGCGACCGCCTTTGGCGTTATGGCCACGGACGCGGATGGCCGCATCACCGAGTTTCTGGAAAAGCCGAAGGATCCACCGGGCACGCCGGATGATCCGAGTGTCGCGCTCGCCTCGATGGGGATCTATGTGTTCCGCTGGGATTTCCTGCGGGATCTGTTGCTGAAAGATGCCGACGATAGCAATTCCAGCCATGATTTCGGCAGCGATCTGATCCCCGAGATTGTCAAGAACGGCAAGGCGATGGCCCATCGGTTCGATGAAAGCTGCGTGCGTCATGCGCCCGATGCACCCGCCTATTGGCGTGATGTGGGGACGGTGGATGCGTTCTGGAAGGCCAATATCGACCTGACGGATTTCAAGCCCGATCTGGATCTGTGGGACCGCAAATGGCCGATCTGGACCTATTCGGAAAGCGTGCCACCAGCCAAGTTCATTCATGATTCCGAGGATCGGCGCGGTTCGGCGGTATCGTCGCTGATCTCGGGCGGGTGCATCATCTCGGGCAGTAATATCCGCAACTCGCTGCTGTTCACACAAGTTCACGCAAAATCCTATGCACAGCTGAGCGGCGCAGTCGTGCTGCCTTATGCCGAGATTGGGCGATCCGCGCATCTGACCAATGTGGTGATCGACCGCGGTGTCCAGATCCCCGAAGGGCTGGTCGTGGGCGAGGATGCGGCCGAGGATGCCAAGTGGTTCAACGTCTCGGACGGGGGCGTCACGCTGATCACCAAGCCGATGATAGACCGGTGGAACGCGAACGCATGACGCAGGTCCTGTCGGTCGCGTCCGAGTGCGCCCCGCTGGTGAAAACCGGCGGGCTGGCCGATGTCGTCGGCGCGCTGCCGGGGGCGATGGCGGGCCAGGGGTGGCGTGTGCGCAGCTTCCTGCCCGGATATCCGGCGGTTATCGACGCACTGACGTCCGCGAAAACAGTCCTGAAAGAGCGTGATTTCTTCGGCGGACCGGTGCGGGTTCTGGCCGGGGAAGCGGCGGGCCTTGACCTGTTGGTCTTTGACGCGCCGCATTTGTTTGACCGCGATGGCTCTCCCTATCTTGATGCAAGCGGGACCGACTGGCCGGACAATGCACAGCGGTTTGCGGCGTTCAACCAGATGGCCGCGCGGCTAGCGACCGGAGCGGTCAGGGCCTGGCAGCCCGATGTGGTGCATGGGCATGACTGGCAGGCAGGGCTGGTGCCCTATTACCTGCGCGACACGGCGAACCGGCCCGGAACACTGCTGACGATCCACAATGTCGCATTTCACGGGCTTGCCCCTGAGGCTGCGATGGCTGAACTGGGCCTCGAACGGGCGGATTTTACAAGTGCGGGGTTCGAATTCTGGGGACAAGCCTCGGCCCTGAAAGCCGGGATCGTCTGGTCGGACAAGATCAACACCGTCTCGGCCACCTATGCGCGAGAGTTGCTGACGCCTGAATTCGGGATGGGCATGGACGGGGTGTTGAAGACCCGCGCCAGCGATCTGAGCGGTATTCTGAACGGCATCGACGCGACGGTCTGGAACCCGGCGACCGATCCGGCGATCAAGACCTATTCAACCCCGCGCGGCAAGGTCAGGGCGAAGGCCGCCCTGCGGGCCGAATTCGGATTGCCGGATACGGATGGGCCTTTGACGGTCGTAGTGTCGCGATTGTCGGAACAAAAGGGCCTCGATGCCCTGCTGGATGCGCTGCCCGCTTTGATTGACCACGGGGGCCAGTTGGCCCTGCTGGGGACCGGTGACAAACAGCTCGAAGCGGCGTGGAAGGGGGCGGCCAGTCATCCGAATGTCGCCGTTCACATCGGTTATGACGAAGCGATGAGCCATCGGATGATTGCCGGGGCCGACGCGATTCTGGTGCCCAGCCGGTTTGAGCCCTGCGGCCTGACGCAGCTTTACGGGCTGCGTTACGGAACCTTGCCTGTGGTGGCGCGCACCGGTGGCCTGGCGGATACGGTCATCGATGCGAACCCCGTGGCACTGGCCAGCGGCGTGGCAACGGGCATTCAGTTTCACCCCGTAACGGCGGACGCCGTCGCCGGGGCCTTCGCGCGCTTGCTGGACCTGTGGCGCGCGCCAAAGATCTGGGCAAAGATGCAACGCAACGCAATGGGTCAGCCGGTGGGGTGGGACGCCTCGGCACCGCTGTATGCCCAGCTTTATGGCGCCCTCGCCCGGTGACGGGGATGCCGGCACTGTCGTCTGGTCGTCCCTACCCGATGGGGGCAACGCCCGACCCTGCTGGGGTGAATTTCGCGGTATTTTCCGACAATGCGGTTCGGATCGAGGTTTGTCTGTTCGACAATGCCGGGACCGAGGAACGCTTTGCTTTGCCCGGGCGCGAAGGTGGTATCTGGTACGGTCATATCGCGGGGATCGGACCGGGCCAGCATTACGGTCTGCGCGCCCATGGGCCGTTTGCCCCGGATCAGGGGCACCGTTTCAACCCGGCGAAACTGTTGCTGGACCCCTATGCGCGCAAGATCACCAGTCACCCGATCTGGGACCCGGCCATGTTCGATGGCGACGTGGCCAACCCGACCGACACCGCGCCGTTCATGCCGCGCTGCGTGGTTGACGCGCCCTTGCCCGAGGCGCCCCGCATTGCAGGCCGGCCGCTGGAACAGACAGTGATTTACGAAGCGCATCTGAAAGGCCTGACCGCATGCATGCCCGGTGTTGCCGATCCCGGCACCTGGTCGGCGCTTGGCGACCCCCGGTTGCGCGGTCATCTGACGAACCTTGGGGTGACGGCCCTGGAACTGCTGCCGGTGCAGGCGTTCATCAATGATCGGTTTCTGGTCGACCTGGGGCTAACCAACTATTGGGGATATCAGACCGTCGGGTTTTTTGCGCCCGACCCACGCTATCTGGCCAGCGATCAGGTGATCGAGGTTCAGCGCGCCATCGCGGCGCTGCATGAGGATGGCGTCGAAGTGATTCTGGACGTGGTCTACAATCACTCGGGCGAGGGGGATCATCTGGGTCCGACGCTGTGTTTTCGCGGCCTCGACAACGCGAGTTATTATCGGCTGGCGGCGGATCGCAGCCGTTATGTCAACGACACCGGCACCGGCAACACGCTGGACCTGACGCATCCGATGGTGCTGCGCATGGTGATGGACAGCCTGCGCTATTGGGTGCAAGTGATGGGCGTTGACGGATTCCGGTTCGATCTTGCGGCCACACTGGCGCGCAGGGAGGGCGGGTTTGACCCACGCGCGCCCTTGCTGGACGCCATCCGGCAAGATCCGGCGCTGGTGGGGGTGAAGCTGATTGCCGAACCCTGGGATATCGGCCCCGGAGGCTATCAGTTGGGCGCGTTTCCGGCGCCTTTTGCCGAATGGAACGACCGGTTTCGCGACACCACGCGGCGGTTCTGGCGCGGTGATGCAGGGCAGGCGGCGGATATGGCCGCCGGGCTGATGGGTTCAGCGGCGCAATTTGATCATTCGGGGCGCGCGGCGACATCCTCGGTCAATCTGATCACGGCCCATGATGGTTTCACACTGGCCGACACGACCCGCTATGCGCGCCGCCATAATCAGGCGAACGGTGAAGGTGGCCGCGACGGCCACGGCCAAAATTTTTCGGACAACTTCGGCGTCGAGGGTCCGACCGATGATCCCGGTATCCTGGCCGCGCGCGCGCAACGGCAGCGCAACATGCTGGCGACGCTGATGCTGTCGCAGGGCACGCCGATGCTGTTGGCCGGGGATGAGGGCGGGCGCACCCAGAACGGCAACAACAACGGCTATAATCAGGATAACGAGACGACGTGGATCAACTGGACCGAAGCAGACGCCGGATTGCAGGAATTCACCCGCCGATTGATCGAAATCCGCCACGCGTGGCCTGCACTGCGCCAACGGCATTTCCTGCACGGCGAACCGAAGGCCGATGGCGCGCCCGATCTGATCTGGCGGCGCGCTGATGGGGCCGTGATGGAGGCCGCCGACTGGACCATGCCGGATCTGCGTCTGGTGATCGCCGAGTTGCGCATCGCCGCCGATGCGCCGGGGGCGACTGATCCCACGGCAATGCTGATGGCGCTGAATGCCGGTCCGGCGACACGGATACATCTGCCAGATGGCGATTGGCACTGCCTGCTTGACACTTCACAACCGGAAGCATCGCCGCGGGCGCATGTGGATGCTACATTCCCCCTTAATGCCGCCAGCCTGGTGCTGCTGGCCACCCAAGCGGAGTCACCCTGATGGAAACCCTGACCATTCAATCCCAGCCAATCAGCGGGCAAAAGCCCGGCACATCCGGCCTGCGCAAGAAGACGGCGGTGTTCATGGGGCCGCATTACCTTGAAAACTTTGTGCAGGCGATCTGGAACGGAATCGGCGGAGTGGCGGGTAAAACCCTGGTTCTGGGGGGCGACGGGCGCTATTTCAACGACCGCGCGGCGCAGGTGATCCTGCGGATGGCGGCCGCGTCTGGTGCAGCCAGGGTGATCGTCGGGCAGGGCGCATTGCTGAGCACGCCAGCGGCGTCAAACTTGATCCGGCAGAACGGCACCGATGGCGGCATCATCATGTCGGCCAGCCACAACCCCGGTGGCCCGGATGAGGATTTCGGTGTCAAGTTCAACACCCCGAACGGTGGCCCTGCGCCTGAGGATGTGACCAACGCAATTTTCGCGGCGACCGAAAGCCTCAGCGAATACCACATCGTCGAAACGCAGGATATCGACCTGTCCGCCCTGGGCACGCAGACGCTGGCGGGGATGGTGGTCGAAGTTGTGGACCCCGTGGCCGACTATGCCGCGTTGATGGAAACCCTGTTCGATTTCGATGCGATCCGCGCGCTGTTCGCAGGCGGGTTCCGGGTGCGGTTTGACGCCATGCATGCGATCACCGGACCCTATGCGACGGAGATTCTGGAACGCCGCCTTGGCGCGGCGCCGGGCAGTGTCGTCAATGCGACCCCACTGCCGGATTTTGGCGGTGGGCATCCGGATCCGAACCCAATCTGGGCCAAGGATCTGATGGATCACATGATGGGGTCAGATGCGCCGGATTTCGGTGCAGCCTCGGACGGGGACGGCGACCGCAACATGGTCGTCGGGCGCGGTATCTATGTCGGCCCGTCGGACAGTCTGGCGGTGCTGGCGGCAAACGCGCATCTGGCACCCGGCTATGCGGGCGGGCTTAAGGGCGCGGCGCGGTCGATGCCGACCTCGGGTGCGGTGGATCGTGTGGCCGATGCCTTGGGGATCGCCTGTTATGAAACGCCGACCGGCTGGAAGTTTTTCGGCAACCTTCTGGATGCAGGCCGTGCAACGATCTGCGGTGAGGAAAGTGCCGGAACCGGCAGTGATCATGTCCGCGAAAAGGATGGCCTTTGGGCGGTTCTGCTGTGGCTGAACATCCTTGCCGCCAGTGGAAAATCCGTGGCTGAGATTATGTCAGATCACTGGGCAAACTATGGGCGCAACTATTACTCGCGCCACGATTACGAAGGGGTTGATGCGGGTGATGCGGCGCAGATGATGGCGGATCTGACGTCGCGCCTGGGCGACTTGCCGGGGCAAAGCTTTGCGGGCCTGACCGTCACGTCCGCCGATGATTTTGCCTATGACGATCCGGTGGATGGGTCGCGGTCACAGCATCAGGGGCTGCGGATCGGGTTCGAAGGCGGCTCTCGTGTGGTGTTCCGCCTGTCGGGAACCGGGACGGTCGGCGCGACCCTGCGGGTGTATCTTGAGCGGTACGAGGATGATCCCGCCAAGTTGAACCTTGATACGCAGGCAGCGCTTGCGCCGATCATCGCAGCGGCGGAAAACATCGCCGGGATCAAAGGCGCAACGGGCCGGGATGCCCCGGATGTGATGACCTGAGGCGGCGCAGGGCTTCGCGCGGTCAGATCGCCTGACCTGCTGAAAGTCGTGGGACATCGCCGGACAGACCGGCAGCCTCACGAATGAAGCGCCGGCGCAATGCGGGCACAGCGTTCACCGCGCCAAGCCCAAGGTCACGCAACCCGCGCAGGATCGGATCGTCGTTTGAAAACAGTCGGTTAAAAGTATCTGTTGCCAGGGCCAGCGCGGTAACATCGGCGCGCCGCCAACCCTCATACCGGGACAGTACATCGGCGCGCCCGATGTCTTCGCCGCGCCGCTTGGCGTGGGCCAAAACCTCGGCCAATGCGGCCACATCGCGCAAACCTGCGTTCAGGCCTTGCCCCGCGATCGGATGCACCGCGTGGGCCGCATCCCCTGCCAGCGCAACACGATCCGCGGTGAAATCATCGGCCAGCGACAGACCCAGCGGATAGGTCCAGCGCGCCCCGGCAAGCGCGATACTCCCCAGGAAATCCCCGAACCTTGGGCGCAGAATCTGCAGGTAATCCCCATCGCTCAGCGCCTGGATCGCGGTGGCCCGCGCGGTCGCCTCGGTCCAGACGATCGAGGATAGGTTGCCTGCCAGCGGCAGAACCGCCAGTGGCCCCTCGGGCATGAAAAACTGATGCGCGACACCATCGTGCGGGCGCTCATGGGAGATCGCGCAGACCAGTGCGGTCTGACCATAGTCAAGGCGCTGGTGGCGTATCCCGGCCCGACTGGCGGTCCCAGACATACGTCCATCGCAGCCGATCGCCACCGGCGCCGAAAGGCTGCGCCCATCCGACAGGGTCAGGGCAATCCCGGCACTGCCCGGTTCCTGCGCCTCGACCGTCAGGCCGGACAGGCATGTGACCCGTTTTGCGGCGTCCAATGCGCTTTGCAGGGCTGTGCGAAGATGGCGATCCTCGACCATATGACCCATCGGGCCTTCCTCGATCTCGCCATGGTGGAATTCGGCCACGAAAGGGGATGGTCCGCTGCCCGCGCGCCCGTCGCTGACCTTGATTTCCAGCATCGGCTGGGCGGTCTGGGCCAGGGCCGGCCAAAGACCGATGGCTTTCAGCATGCGCACGCTCGACAGCGCCAGCGCATAGCTCCGGCCATCAAAATCGGGGCTGCTTTGACGCCCCGAAGGCGTGGCATCCACCAGAACCGATGACAGCCCCGCGCCATCCAGCGCCAGCGCCAGCGAGGCCCCGACCAGCCCGCCGCCGACAATCAGAACATCTGCATCATGTGCCATGGGTGCGACCTAACCGGGGTCGTGCGGGATTGTCCATGTGGCCGGGTGACGCTAGCGTCGGGCCACAAACGGAGGGCGCGATATGGGCGACTGGCTGAAGATGACGGCGGCGGATCTGGGGCGCGCGATTGCGGCGGAACATATCGACCCGGTGGACCTGACCGACACCTATCTGGACGCCATCGCCGCCCATGATCTGACCCCGCGCATCTATGCGCGAACCACGCCGGATCGTGCGCGATCCGAAGCGATGGCAGCGCGGGATCGCGCAGCGTCGGGCCAGCGACGGTCCGCCCTCGACGGGGTGCCGATCAGCTGGAAGGACCTGTTTGATACCGCCGGAACGGTGACCGAGGCGGGGACCAGGCTGTTGGCGGGCCGGGTGCCGGATCAGGATACGCGGGTGCTGAAAAACGCGACCGGTGCGGGGCTGGTCTGTCTGGGCAAGACGCATATGACAGAGTTGGCGTTTTCCGGGTTGGGGCTGAACCCGATGACTGAAACGCCGCCGTGTGTGAATGATGCCGGGGCTGCGCCGGGCGGGTCGTCTTCGGGGGCGGCAACCTCGGTCGCGTTCGGGTTGGCGGCGGCGGGAATCGGCTCGGACACCGGCGGGTCGGTGCGCATTCCATCGGTTTGGAACGATCTGGTGGGGCTGAAAACCACCTCGGGCCGGGTATCGCTGGACGGCGTGGTTCCGCTGTGCCCGCGTTTTGATACCGTTGGACCGCTGTGCCGGTCGGTCGAGGATGCCAGCCTGCTGCTGGCCGCGTTGGAGGGGTCAAGGCCCGTTGATCTGACCGGCGCATCGCTGTCAGGCTTGCGCTTTCTGGCTTTGCAGGGTGCGCCGCTCGAAGATGCCGAAGCGCCTGTTTTGCAAGGGTATGAGGCGTCATTGACCCGGTTGAGTGCGGCAGGGGCCGTGATCGAGGCGCGCAGCTTGCCGGATGCTGAGGCGGTTCTGGGAACATCCGGTCTGGTCTTCGCGAGTGAGGCCTACGGCCTTTGGCAGGACCAGATAGAGGCCAATCCGGACGCCATGTTCCATCAGGTTCGTGAACGATTCCGGGGAGGGGCGACCGTGTCCGCCCCCGATTACATCGCCGCATGGCGCAATATCGACGCCCATCGCGCCGGATA
>Ga0070726_10000207_pt1 | contig 91962 bp, 71 predicted proteins | sample tdAd471_FD_67275 | JGI IMG/M metagenome (GOLD analysis project Ga0070726, IMG submission 67275) | Marine sediment microbial communities from the Atlantic coast under amendment with organic carbon and nitrate - tdAd47.1 | ecosystem: Environmental > Aquatic > Marine > Coastal > Sediment | place...
TCTGAATCGAGCAGCGGCTCTCCCGAGACGCCCGCGGCGAATCCTTCCGGCGAGGATAGGTCGAGGCCACCCATCTTCGCCTGAGAGTCGTGGCAAGCTTGGCAACGTTCGACGAGCACAGGGCGCACGCGCTCCTCGAAGAAGTCATCTGCCGTGCAGACGCCTGCCGGCAGCGCAAGCAGAAGCGCGGCACGAAGAGCAGCTAGAGCGAAGCCCGGAATTCGAAGCCCCAAGAGGGAACCGGTCACGAGAAAATTCCTTTGTGCACCACACCGGCAACGTCCGTCAAACGAAAGTCGCGACCGCCGTAGCGATAGGTCAATCGTTCGTGGTCGAGCCCCATCAGGTGCAAGACCGTCGCGTGAAAATCGTGCAAATGCATGCGGTTCTCTACCGCGTGGTATCCGAACTCATCCGTCGAGCCGTAGACGAAGCCAGGCTTCACGCCGCCGCCCGCCATCCAGATCGTGAACCCATAGGGGTTGTGGTCACGACCATCTTTTCCTTGCGTCCACGGCGATCGGCCAAACTCGCCCCCCCAGATCACCAATGTCTCGTCGAGCAGGCCACGTCCTTTCAAGTCGGCCAGCAGGCCCGCGATCGGCTTGTCCACCTGGGCGGCGAGCTCGGTGTGCTTTTCAACCAGCTGACTGTGCTGATCCCAGTAACTGTTGGTGCACTGCACTATGCGGACGCCCCGCTCCGACAGGCGACGGGCCAGGAGACACTGCCAGGCGAAGTCACGGGTGATGTCCTCGTCCATTCCGTACAGCTTCTTCGTCGCCTCGCTCTCTTTCTCAACCTCAAAGGCCTCGGGAGCCTCAGTTTGCATTCGGAAAGCGAGTTCCAGCGCCTCGATCCGCGCCTCTAGCGCCGGGGTGTCGTCCAACGCGGCGGCATGTCGGCGGTTCATCGCCTGCAACATGTCGAGTTCGAAACGCTGATTCTCTGTGGAAACATCGTCGCGCGTCAGCCAAGGCACAGGATCCTCTGCGATCTCATCGATATTCATGCCCTTATCGCCGACCCGCGTCCCCTGGTATTCGCCAGGCAGGAAGCTCGAAGACCAGTTGTTCGCCCCTCCGTGCCCCAGCGTCGGCTTGATCGTCACGTAACCCGGCAAGTTGGCGTTCTCGGTTCCAAGCCCGTAGAGCATCCATGACCCCATGCTGGGGCGCTTGAATGAGAACATCCCCGTGTGCATCTGCAGGAGCGCTGCACCGTGGTCAACGCCGTCGCCGACCATTGAACGGATCACGCAAAGGTCGTCCGCTCGCTTGGCCACATGCGGGAACAATTCACTGACAGGCAGGCCGCTTTCGCCGTATTGAGCGAACTTCCACGGCGATCCCATCAGTCCGCCCACGCTGTCCGCTCCAAAGGTCAACTCCCGCTTGATCGGCAGCGGCTTGCCGTGATCGATCGCAAGCCGCGGTTTCGGATCGAAGGTGTCGATCGACGAAGGCCCGCCGTGCATGAACAAGAAGATTAAGCGCTTGGCCCGCGGCGCGAAGTGGGGAGCCTTTGCCGTCAGCGCGGACGAACTCGGCGAGTCCGCAGCCAACAGGCTCTGTAGGCCGATCCAGCCCAGACCAAGGCCGCTGTTGCGCAATAGGGCGCGGCGAGTGGTCGTACCCATCGCACGGAGTATAGCCGGGGAGAAATCTTAGTGCCACATCAGCGCCGTCTTGAAACGCCGTGCGCCGACGGCGCCGGCGGTAACGATTCATCCCAAGCGACGACTTTGGCGGACATCCGTCTGACGAAGGAGGAATGGCTAGGCTCAAGCTCGGTGCGGAATCTTTCTGGATTGGCGCGTATCCACGGTTCGATTGGCGTGGTCAGGGCTGGTCCAGCCTATCCCGTTGTCGGCGAAACCCACGGTCCTGGGCGCGGCCATGAACTCGGGTCCCGAAAATCTGATGTACTTCAAGGAACCTAGGTTTGCGCCCGGCGAACAACCTAACACCTATGAACGATCAACGACATTTGATCCATCCGCGCGATGAAATCATGCAGACGATGAACCGTATCTACGGCTACCGCATGACGACGACGTCGGGCGGGAATCTCTCCATTCGTGATGAAGAGGGAAGTATCTGGATTTCGCCCGCGCGAGTCGACAAGGGCGCGCTCACCCGCGAAGACATCGTTTGCATCAAGGCCGACGGCGCGGTCGACGGGCATCATCCGCCCTCATCGGAGTTTCCGTTTCACAAGGCGATCTACGAAGCGCGCCCGGATATGCGGGCGATTGTCCACGCTCATCCCGTCGCGCTGGTGGCCTTCAGCATCTGCCGCTCGACGCCGGACACGAGACTGTTTCACCAAACGTATTCGGTCAGCGGGAAAGTGGGGTTCGGGCCCTATGCCTGTCCGGGCAGTGATGAACTGGGGAAGAACATTGCGTCGACGTTTGCGGAAGGTTGTCACAGCGTCATCTTGGAGAACCACGGCGTGGTGGTCGGCGGCGAATCGCTGGCCGAGGCGTTCCAGCGCTTTGAGGCTTTCGAATTTGCGGGGAAGACTCTGATCAAGGCGAGCCAAATCGGCAAGGTGCGCTACCTGGACGACGAACAGCTACGTCGAGCCGCCGAACGAAGCGTCCTGCTGGAGTCGTTTGAGCCTCCCGTCGCAGATGCTCGCGAACGAGAGCTGCGAAGAGAGCTCTGCGGGTTTCTTCGGCGGGGTTGTCGACAGCGATTATTGATTAGTACCGAAGGTAGCTTTTCAGCTCGGTTGAACAACGAGTCGTTCCTCATCACGCCGACCCAACGAGACCGGGAGAAGCTGGGGATCGAAGACTTGGTCTTGGTCACGAATGGACGATGCGAGGCTGGGAAGAGAGCCAGTCGCGCCGTGCGAGCGCACCAAGGCATCTATCAGAAACATCCGGGCGTCAAGGCGATCGTCTTCGCGCACCCGGTCAACGCTACGGCATTCAGCGTCACGGACGCGGAGCTCGACACGCGGACGATCCCGGAGAGCTACGTTTTCTTGCGCGACGTCCATCGGGTTCCGTACGGAGTTCAGTATCAGGATGATGGCGCCATCGCCGATTTCGTATCTCCGTCGTCGCCGGCGGCGATCCTAGAGAACGACGGCGTGTTGGTGACGGGTTCGAACGTGCTCGACGCGTTCGACCGCCTGGAGGTCCTCGAGTCCACGGCGGAGGCGGTCATCAATGCGCGCTCCATCGGCGAGGTGTCAGTCATGCCCGAGCAAGTCATCGCCGAGCTTCGTTCAGCTTTCAACTTGAACTGAGCCCCCGCCGTAGGAACGGGGTTCTGGCGGAACATGGGTGCTACACTCGCGCCGATGAGGGCCTCGCGACGAACATGGGTCGCCTACTGCGCGGCAGCGTTGGTCTGGCAGTCTTGCGGTCAGCAGACGACTCTTCCAAGCGAGGCAAGCTTCAGTGCGGAGCGCGAGCAAGTTCTGGCGCTGGGCGACTTGGAGCAGGCGCCGGCCACGTTTCCGGCGGAGGGATTTGTAGCTGAGCAAGGGCTTCGGGCTATCTTCTTTGAGGCGCTGCCCTGGCGAGGAAGGCCGACGCGGGTCTTCGCATGGCTCGGCACTCCTGAAGGTAGTCAAGGCCAGGTTCCGGGCATCGTGCTCGTCCATGGAGGAGGTGGCACGGCCTTCAAGGAGTGGGTGAAGCAATGGACAGACCGCGGCTATGCCGCCCTGGCAATCGCCGTAGAAGGGCAGACCGACCAGGCTGAAGAACGGCCTCCAGGCGAACGACGCTCGTGGGAGCGACACGCCTGGGCCGGTCCGGCCCGCGACCAGATCTACGCGGATTCGAGCGAGCCCCTGGAGGACCAGTGGATGTATCACGCCGTGGCCGATACGGTGCTCGCGAATTCGCTGCTGCGCTCGCTGCCGGAAGTCGACCCGCAGAAAGTCGGTTTGGCGGGCATCTCATGGGGCGGTGTCATCACGAGCACCGTCATCGGCATCGATCCACGCTTTGCTTTCGCGATTCCGATTTACGGCTGCGGGCATCAGTTCGATTCCGCAAACCAGTGGGGCGAAGCGCTGGGCGAAAACCGGCTCTACCGCGAGGTGTGGGATCCGATGGTGCGCATGTATCGGGTAGATACGCCGACGCTATGGCTCTCATGGCCCGGAGACGGTCATTTTCCACTGGACTCCCAGGCCGCTTGCTATCGCGCAGCGCCCGGCCCCCGGATGGTTTCGCTGATTCCCGGCATGAAGCATGGTCACGCGGCCGGATGGAATCCCCCGGACAGCTACGCCTTCGCCGACAGCATCGTAGAGTCAGGCCGGCCCTGGCTTCAGCAAACGGGCGTCGACCGAACGGATGAGACCGTCCGCGTATCCCTGCGATCGGTAAAGCCGCTCGACCGAGCGACTCTGATCTGGACCCAAGACCTCGGATTCACAGGGAATCGCAAGTGGACGAAATCTCCAGCCAATCTGCTGCGGGAGAACGACAACTGGCTCGTCAACGCGCCGCTCCCTGCAGGCACAACCGCGTGGTTCGTGAACGTCGGCAGCGGCGACCTCACTGCTAGTTCCGACTTTCAAGAGATCGAGTGACGCTCACGATGTGCGAGCGAATTTGCGGCGACTGGTCGGGGAGGCTGACGTTGGAAACCGCCGGCTACTGACGAGCAAGCACGACGGGCGTCTGTTCGGCGTGCAAGATGGCGGCGTAAAAGTCTCGAACGGATTGGTACTCCGCTGGTTCGACGACGGATCTGCGGGTCTCCAGGCGACGAGAGAATACGAGCTGGTCGTTCTCCATTGCCCAAGACGCCTCATAGCTGCCAAAGTCGGTCTCCAACTTCACGTCGTCGGGCTTCTCGTCGACCGCGAAGCCGGTCGGCAGATCCACCCGTACGGTTTCCGCGAACGCGTTCGAGCCAAGCATGACCGGATGGGTGCGCTCATCCTCCGTCAGATAGGTCCGGTTGCGACGGGACACAACCGCGGGCTTGAAAATCAGCAAACTACTGCCCATGGTCTGGCCATAGCCCGGGGCGCTGAAACTGGCTGAGAGACGGAACTCCTCGTCGTCTACCTGAGTCTCGAGGTCGGCGACGGCAGCCGCCGCGGCGCCTCTCGTAATCCACCCTTCAATGATCTGTCGGTAGTCGGCTTCGCTGGAGCGTCGACGCAGGGCGCGATTCGCGGAAGCGGAGTCGCCGAGAGCTTTCTCTTGTATCTGAGCCTGGATCGAGCCGTCAGCAGCGAGGGTCACGTCGATGGAGCGCTCTAACAGATTCTCCTCAGGCTCAGTGGCGGGCGCCTCCACGAGTTGACCGCCTTCAGGCCGCACGATCAGAGCCCAACTACCCTGCTCGTGGTCCGGCAGATATCCGACCGGCGTATCCGGGTCCGTGGGATCGAACAGGAGGAGACGGCCCAATCCCTCCCATTCGCCAACGGCAGGGACGTTCACGGACTCGTCCACGCGAACAGCGATGACCGCATGGTTAAACTGCTGGGGCGAAGGCCACTCGTCGCGCACGAAACGAGGATCGCCGGAATAGATGGCGACGGGGAAGGATTCAATCCCGACTGCGGAGAGCATCGAGCGCATCAGGTTGGCTTTGTCCTTGCAATCCCCGTAGGACTTGGCCAGAACGTCCGCGGCTAGATGAGGACGATAACCGCCTCCACGACCGACACCGGTTTGGATTGAGACGTACTTGATGTCCTGAGCAAAACGACCGAGAGCGGCGATCTTACCCCAGTCGTCGGGAGATGAGGCGGCTAGCTCACGTGCTTTGGCGGTCACCGCGTCGTCAGGACGAGATTGCGGATCGTTCAGAGTCGAGAGCCAGGATGAGACCGCTTCCCAGTCGGCAAAGGAGGGTCCGAGCCCGGCGGCGGGCGGCGGCGGAAAGTAGCTGACAGCCACGCGCGGCGCCAGTGCGGAGATGGGAGGCTGCGCCGGCTCTCGTTCAATGGCCGACAAATTGTGGAGCTCCCACGAATACCGGGAACCAGAGACTTGCGGCTCGATCGCGTCGTGGTTGAACGTATGCGAGCGCGCCTCCCAGCCAGGGGGCAGTTGCAGAGTGAAACGGGCGGTCAGCACGGGGCTCGCCCCCTGAAACCGATACAAGAACTGCGTAAAGATCGAGCGATCTTCGACGGTCGACTCGTAGCCGAAGACAGAACCAGGGTCCGCCATCGACCTGGCGGAAATGAGCTTGAGGCGCGCCTCGTTGTAGACGTCGTTGTCTGCAAGGGCGGCGTCAATTGTTTCCTTCTTGCCAAAGGATTCGCTCTTCCCTGAGGGGTAGATCAGCCATCCCTGGAGGTTGCGCACCTTACCCGTATCGGTGCGGTAGATCGCCGATCCGGACGCAGTGGATCGACCCGCGCGGGAGAGGACCTTGACGGCTTTGCGAACCGTGGTGACGACGACGCCCTGCTCGTTCACCGTCGCAATTTTCTCTTCGAAGAGCGTGACGGACGAGACGTCGGAATCGTATTCGGGGACTTCGCGAGTCGCAACCTCGGTGAGCCAGGCGGGGGGCCGGTCTCCTTTAGCAGCATAAGCGGCCGGCTGGAGTGCGGCGAGCAGAAATGCGGCTGCTATGAAGCGAATCACTCGGCGCCTCCGGAGGCCTTCTCCGCTACCTGCCGCAATGTCACGGCGTGCTGATCTTGCTGGTGCATGAAGTCAAACGCTCCCTTGACCTGGGAGTACGAGGAAGCGGGGAAGAGCAGGTTGCCGCCTTGGCCCCACACAAAGTCCCTCTGGTAGACGAGCTTGTCGCCGCCCTGGACCGCCAGACTCAACTGGTTGCCGCCGACGTGTTCAATGGTTGAAGACTGCGGAGCCTCGGCGTCCTCAAGCGTGAAGCCTTCCGGCATCTTGATCGTGATCGAGTCGTTCTCGGACCAGCCGTAGTTGAAGTAGATGTCGTGGATGCGCTCGTTGGTGTCGAAGCGGGACCCGGTATTGCGCTCGAAGAAGTTCGGCTGAAGGAATAGGCGCTTGCCGGTGGCGGCGGCGTAACCGGGCACCTTGACGTGGAAGCTGTAAGAGATGTCTCCGTCGACAGAATCCGCGTTCTTGATTGAGACGTCGGAGACCTCGGCCGTCGAAAGCCGCCGCTTGACGAAACCCTCGATGGTCTCAATACGTTCTTCGTCGGTTTGTCCGTCGTACGTTCGTTTCCGCGCCGATCCCATCGAGCCGGTGTAGGTATAGACGACCTCCCCTTCGAGCGTGCCGTTCGGCGACAGCTCCATGACGGCTGAGCGATTCATGACGCTCCTTTCCGGTTCAGAGAAGGCCGTTTCGGCCCACTGCGGATTCTTGGGGTCCGTTACAAGGACCTGGACGCCTTCTTCGGGCCAGCTCAACATGCCGGGCTCGACGTACGGAGATTGTGGGTCGTAGAAACGCCACTCGCCGTCGATTTGGACCGCCATCACCGAGCTGTTCAGGAAGTACGGGTTGAGGAAATTGGGGTCGAAGAAGAGATCGTCGCGGCGCGGTACCCGGGCGACGCGCACCTCGAGTCCTGCCGCCGAGGCGAGCGCGCCGAAGAGCATATTGACGTCGAACCCCGTCCCCACTCCCTTCTTGATCGTGTCGCCGGGACCTCTGTTTGCCTTAAAATCGTCCTGCTCTTCCGAGGAGAACCCGCCGCGGTCGTGATACTTTCTGCGGATCTCGCCGACGCAGTAGTCGAGGATGAGTTGAGTTTTCTCGGCGTCATTGGCGGCGTCGGCGGTGAGTTCGGCGGCTTTCGCCTTGACCGTACCGTCGGCCTTCATTTCCCTTTGATAGGCGCCGTACTGCTTCTTGCCGTAGTCTTTCCAGAACCGTTCAGGATCCGTCTTGCTCGGCTTGGAATAGTAGAGCAAGCTCCAGGCCCGAACCTGATCTTCGGGCGGCATATAGGCCTCTTCCTTGAACGCCGGTGCGTTCTCAACCGACGTGCGATAGAAGCCGCGGCCCTCGGACTCGAATGGCGAATTGTCCGCCCGAACCGAGTGGCTCTGCATGATCAAGCCGGCGCGTGCCGCGAGCGCAGAGGGCTTGACATGGTAGGTGATTCGCCAGACGGGGATTCCGCGCTGGAAGTGCAGACGAATGTACTGAGCGAACGAGTTGTCGGTAAATTCGCGCCACTGGTACTCAATAATGTCGCCGACCTCAACATTCGGCATGGAGAACGAGCGTTTTCGCACGCTGATATTGCCCACCTTAGCGACGGTGCGTTCGAAGACCGAGGCTTTTTCCAACTCGACGATGCGACCGTCGGGCTTGATGGTGCGACCACGAAGGTCGAGGATACGGGTCTTGTTGACGCTGGCCAGGTCGATCGTGCTGTGATCTTCGACGCCTTTCTCCGTGAATATCTTGACGCGGAGGTAGTGCGTCTTGATCGTCTGCGGCATGGAGCCTTGTTGCTGGTCGGCAACCCATGCCTCCCAGAACAGGGCCTCGGCATCGGCCTCCGGATCGATGCGAGGCTTGTCGATGGAGAGCGTTTGCTGATCGATCGGGGCCCAATCTACAGCCAAGACCGGGCAGGCAAACAGTACCGCCGCAGCAAGAACACCACAGAATTTTGAGCGCATGGAGCGACCTCGCTAGAAATACAACTACAGCGAGCCAAACTCTTGAGGAGGTCTCCGAAATGGGCGCGGAGCGAGGCTCGTACTACGAGTCACGATACTACAGCTTTTGGGAACTGTCAGTGGGCTTGAGGTGAAAATGTCGAATTAACCCACAAATCCGCCCGCTTAGGACAAACCAACGCCGCGAGGCGCGAATAACTTCGCGGCATCGAACCTAGAGACCCAGCGTTTCCTGGGCGTATCGTAGCCCCGTGAGGTTGTTCTTTTCCTCCAGGGCGATGATCTCGGGCTTTGACATGGAGCTGATCTGCGGGAACGGCTCCGTGTCGTTGGCGTCGCGAACGGTGCGCAAGGTCTTGGCGAGGTCGCGCCCGGGGAGATCCATGGGCTTAAACGTCGCCCAGTAATTGTCTGTGAGATAGGGGACGCGTAGGGCGTCGCGCGTCATCGTTTCGAGCGTGAAGCGGATGTCGGGATTCGAGCTGTGCAAGACGTTCATCACTCGGCGGATATCCAGAATGCCGGTTCCCATCGGTGCATCGAGGAGCAGGAAGCCGTCCTCATAGGGCTGTAAGCGATGGTCCTTGATGTGCGAGGAGTAGGCATAGGGCGCCAGCGCGTGCGCCAGCTCGACCGGGTCCTCCATCAAGACGTAGTTGTTGCCGAAATCGAACGTGACGCCGACGTACTCGCTTTGGATGCGATGCATCACCTGGAGCAGATCCGGCCCACGGAAGTTCTTGTGGTTCTCGATGGCGATCTTCATGCCCTGCTTGCGCAGAACCGGCTCGGCGAGGGTGACCATGCGCCAAGCGCGCTTGCGAGCTTCGTCGAAGGTCTCGTAGGTATCGTGGTTCTCGTAACGGCGGCCGGAGAAGAGCACGGTACGAATGACTTTCGCCCCGGCCACTTTGGCGGCGCGGACGAGATCCTTGAAGTCTTCGAGATCAGCGTCGGTTCGGGGCAGGCTGGCCGAGACTTCGTAGTACATCCCGGCCTGTTCGCACGCGCGATGAACCTTGTTGGCGTAGGCACGCGTCGGCGTTGTGAGTCTCGCCTGCACGCCGCCGAACCCGAGGCCGCGAGCATACTCGATGAAGTTGAGCGTCTCAGTGAATCCCTTCTCTGCGCGAGCTCGGTTGAAGCAGGAGGCGGTGCCTAGCCCCATAGCCGTCTGAGGTCCGGCGGACCCGGTCGGTGCGGCGGCGAGAGAGGCCGGCAGAGCTGCAAGAGTAGCTGTAAAGTCGCGACGCGTCATTGCGAGCTTAGGTTATCGCAAAACTCAGCCCAATGACTGTTCCAATGCACCGCCCGACGCCCGTGCGGCGCGCACAAAAGCTTCCGCGAAATCGACGCCCGCCTCCATTCCGCGGAAACGATTCATCTGATCGTGGACGGGCCAGAAATGGTCGGGCCCTTGGCTGCGGTGGGCGAAGCAGGAGCGGCGCTTGAGCTTTTCCGTGGCCGAGATGTCGACGAAATCAGTAGGGGCGAAGTTCTGAGTCTGCGCCCCGCTCATGACTTCGTAGAAGTAGAGATCGAATTGGCGTTGGGCTCGGTTGCGAGCGTCGATCGTCAATAGGGATGCGGCGCGGTGGTCGCGGTGAGTGTCCACCGGCCAGTGCGTGAAGACCACGTCGGGCTCTTCAGCGACGAGCATCTCACGGAAGGCGTCGTAATGTTTGTTGGCGACCTCGGCCGCTCCGTCAATCTGGCCGAAGAAGAGCGGTCGCGCGCCTAGGATTTCACATGCCTTCTCCGCTTCAGCGGTACGGATGCGGGCCGACTCGTCGTGCGACTTGCCCCGAATTCCGGCTTCGCCGCGGGTGAGATAGAGAACGGAAACGTCGCAGTCGCTGCGGGCGAGACGTGCAATCGTGCCGCCGCAGCCGGTCTCCGGATCATCGGGGTGACCGCCCACGACCACGATCTTCCGCTTCTTGCCGGCGGCGGAAGCGGGCAGGGCAAGCAGGGGCGCGGCGAAGAGGTCGCGGCGATTCACGAGCCGACTCCGACGGCGCGCAACTCCTTGTCCCACGGGGCGCGATAGGGGCGCACGAGCATCGAGGAAGCCTCGGAGTCGCCGATGACGTCTTCGTTCTCGCCGTCCCATTCCAGACGCCGCCCGAGGCGGAGGGAGAGATTCGCCAGGTGGCAGTGGGTAGCGACACGGTGGCCGGACTCCAGATCGGATACAGGCTGCGTGCGGTTGCGAATCGCATCGAGGAAGTCGACGACGTGGAGCTTGAACTGTTCGCGGGAGTTGCCGGAGGTATCCTCGATCGGCTCGGTCCAGGTTCCCCGGGGACCTTTCTCCTCCACGCGTTGGGGGCCGCCGGTCGGGTGATCGCCGGTGAACTGAGGCACGGTATTGGAGGGCGGGATGATCTCGTCGGCCCGCGTGCTGAAGCCGGAACGGTTGATCGACAAGCTGCCCTTGGGGCCGTAGAAAGCCAGTCCGGGAGCGCCGTCGCCGCGAGAGGTCTCGCGGTCGGTCCAGGTCATGACGAGTTTCTGGTCGGGGAATTCGAAGATCGCTTCTTGAACGTCAGGCGTGTCGCCGAGGTCGTCGAGTGTCCAACGACCGCCGAAGCTGCTGACGGCGGAGGGGGCTTTGAGGCCGAGGAACCAGTAGGCGATATCGAAGGAGTGCTGGCCGAGGTTGGTCATCTGGCCGCCGGAGTAGTCCCAGAACCAGCGGAAGTGATAGATGGAGCGCTTGGGGTTGAACGGGCGATAGGGGGCGGGGCCGAGCAACATCTCCCAATCGAGATAGGGCGGCGCGTCCTGCATCGCCGGCGTTCCGTAGCCGGGCATGATGTTGCGCGCTGAACCGGCCTTGACCGAAAACACGTGACCGAGATGCCCGTCTTCCAGAAGCTTCTTGGCGCGCTTATAGTGCGGGCCGGAGCGCTGCTGCGTACCGACTTGGACGACGCGCTTATAACGGTCGCGAACGTCGATCATCCAGCGACCTTCGCGCACGAACAGGGTCAGAGGCTTCTCGACATAGACGTCTTTTCCCGCGGAACAGGCCATCATCGTCATGAGGGCGTGCCAGTGGTCGGCTGTCGCGATGCAGACGGCGTCGACGTCTTTGTCGTCGTACATGCGCCGGAAGTCTTTGTAGCCTTTGGCGCTGCCGCCGATGTAGCTGAGGCACTCGTCGCGACGGCCGCTGTGAGCCTCGGCGATCGCGACGGAGTTGACGTCTTCTCGCTCGTGGAAGTCGACGACGTGCCGCTTGCCGATCAAGCCGTAGCCGATGTAACCGACGTTGACGCGGTCATTGGCTCCGCGCACTCTGTTGTACTGGGCGGCGGCGAGGGCGGTGGCTGTGGTGCGGACGAAGGTACGGCGAGAAGACATTTCGCCCGGCATGATAGCAAGGCCGCTGTCCGTCGCTCCGCTGTCGGTAGTCCGGGGAGGCGCTAGGCTTGCCAGCCGTGCTCGGAGGCCTTGGGGATGCGCGTGATGAGGTCCGAGAGCTGGCCTTCGTTCTCGGCGCCGATGGTGAAGCAGTCGACGCAATCGAGGGCCAAGGCGTGCTGGAGGGCGTAGTCCGGACGATGGGACAGGCTGCCGGCGCCGAGGATCTTCATGCCGATAATTCCCTTCCCCGCGGCTTTGATTCTCTGAAGCTCTTCGATGACAGTCGCCGGGTCAGCGTCCATGGCGGAACCGACCGGGTTGATGCGAGCCAGATCGACGTCAATGTACTCCTGTCCGGCGACGCGACGGAGCGCGCCGATGGAGTGGCAGGAGATACCGCGCGAACGCACGATACCCTTCTGCTTGTACTCGTTGACAACGTCCATGGCGCCGGCGTAGTTCTGGGGCCAATGGTCGTCGGTTACGGCATGCAGCAAGAGCATGTCGATGAAGTCGGTGTTGAGCTCTTTGCGATAGCGCTCAATGTCGGAGCGCATCTGATCCGCGGTCTTGGCGCGCGACTTGGTCATCACGGCGACTTTCTCGCGCGGGATGTACTTCAAGGCGTTGGCCAGATGCGGATGGGAGCCGTACTGGTCGGCCGTGTCCCAGAACGTGACGCCGTTGTCGAAGCCGAACTGGTAGAGCTCGGTAATGCCGCGAACGCCGAGCTTACGCGTCTGATGCGAGGAGCCGCCGGTCCCCGAGGTGCCGGTCCCCATCGCCAGACGTGAGAGCTTGATTTTGTCCGGCCCGAGTTCGATGACGTCCGAGGCGAACTTCCTCGTCGGAGGGGCGAAAGCGGACTTAGGCGCCGAACGCAGCGACGGCGCTCCGGCGGCAAGAGCGACAGCGGCGGCGGAGTGACGGAGGAATGTGCGGCGTTTCATGACGGAGTTGCTTCGGATTCTATCATCGGCGGGCGCTCAAGGCGACGCCAGAGTTCGTCAAGTTCCTCCACGTCCAGTTGCTGAGCGCGGAGGCGAGCTTCCGGCATCGCGGCTAGAACCTCGCGGTCATAGAGCGTGGACAGGTTGTTGTGGAGCGTTTTCCGAGGTTGCTTGAAAGCCGCCTCGAGGAAGCGGATGAGGCCGGGGTCGACTTCAGCGCCTTTGCGCAGGGTGAGTCCGATGACCGCGGATTCAACACGGGGCGGCGGACGAAACGATCCCGCTTTGACTTTGAATAGTAGTTTCGGCTCGGACCAGAGGCGGCAGAGAGCACTCAGATAGCCGTAGTCGCGGGTCCCCTTGCGGGCCACAATGCGATCGGCCACCTCCCGCTGGATCAAGAAAGCGGCTCCGGGAACCCGGTCGCCTAGAGGCAGAACGCGGCGGATGATGGGCGAAGTGATGTAGTACGGAAGGTTGCCGATGACGAACGTCTGCCGGTCGCCGATCAGTTCGGCGAAATCGATGTCGAGGATGTCGGACTCGACAAGAGAGAAACGATCGTTGTTCGCAAACTTGTCGCGCAGACCTTGCGCCAGGGTGCGATCCAGCTCTACCGCGATGACGTGAGCGCCTGTCGTGAGCAGGTGCTCGGTGAGGGCCCCTTCACCGGGACCAATCTCCAGCACCCGGCTTCGGGCGTCCAGGGGCAGCGCCGTCGCAATCTTCTCAAGCGTCGCCTCGTCGTGGAGGAAGTGCTGGCCGAGCCGCGGCCGGCGAGCGGGACGAGCCATCGGCCCAGTGTAGCGAGGGGGAAGGAATGCTTGGGCCGCTAGCCTTGGACCGTGAACTGCGAGAACGTGATCACTAAGCGTCCGGCGATCGGTCGGCCGAAGAACGTCGCCGGCTCGAAGGTCGAGAAGAGCAGCTTGTTGGCGATATCGGCGCGCAGCCGACGGTCTTGGTCCAGTTCAGCAGGTAGTTCCAACCCGTAGAGCTTGCCGTCGGCGCCGATCAGGGCCATGACCGTCACGTTCCCGCGCACCTCATTGGGCGCCAGCGCGGAGACGGTCGGCGGACTCATGAGGCCACGCGCCAAGTAGGTCACTTCCACGTCGTCGGTGGTGGCGGCCCGGACCGTCCACAGATCCGGCATCACCGCGCCGAACAGGAGCAGTCCAGCCAGGAGACCGCCGAGGCCGCGAATCGCGAGCGGACGAACGGAATCGCGTAGTCCCGCGCGGGCGATGCGCCAGGTGCGGCTGAACCACGTCTCACGTCGCATCTCTCCGTAGACGGCGAGGCGCAGCTTCATGTTCAGATTCTTGGGAGCTACGACAGGGCTCATGCGGGAGGCCAAATCCGCAACCGATTCGCGGCGCTCCGCTTCCTCAAGGCAAGGCGAGCAGGTCTGCAAATGCAAGCGCACAAGGAAGCGTATGGGCGCTGAGAGATCGCCTTCGTGATAGGCCGTCAAACGAGACTGCATCCAGCGGCAATTCATGACAAGGTCTCCGTGCGCCAGGACGTGCTCTCAAGAGCGTCGCCGGCGGTCTTGCGGCGCAGCCGGGCCTTTAACGCTTCTCGGCCACGCAGAACTCTCGACTTAACGGTACCGAGCGAAATTTCGAGCGCGGAAGCGATTTCGTTGTAGCTGAGGCCCTGGATGTCGCGCAGGATTACGGCGGTCCGCAGACGTTCGTCGACGTGGCGGAGCGACTCGCCGATCAAGTCCAACCGCTCGCGGCGCAGCAAAGCGTCATGCTGAGACTCAGAGGGGTCTTCCAGCCACTCCCAGCGCGACCCGCCGTTGGCGTCCGGCGCATCCATGGCCAGTTCGCCGCGCCGGTGGCGCGAGAACCATCGCCGCCGATTCGACGCCTCGTGGACGGCGATTCGATACATCCAGGTCTTCAGAGTGCAGTCGCCCCGAAAATCATCGACCTTCCGAAAGACTTTGATGAAGACTTCCTGGACGACGTCGGCCGCCTCGGTGGGGTCGTCGAGCTGCCGATAGACGAATCCGAAGATGGGCCCCTGATAGGCCTCAATAAGTTCGTCGAACGCCGCTCTTTCTCGACACTTGAGCCTCCGGACGAGGCCCGCTTCCGGGTCCTGAGTCGTCGCATGGCTGAAGATCGAGGGCACGATGTTTATCTCATTGAAGAGCTTGGGCTTGGAGATGGAGTCGAACTCAGACTAACAGCCGTTGATCTTGTTGACAATGGGTCCTCTCCGTCCCTTCGCCAGTTGTAGACACCGACTCCAGGGAAATGGTTCCCGAGAAATTGAAGGCATCGCCGCCTGTCGCCAAGTGGGGGTTGCCGCGGACGGTCGGGGTTGTGGAATAGGCGTCGTTTCGCACCCGAGAACGGGAATGTCGATATATAATCACCTCACCGTTCCGTTTTTGGTCTTGATTTGTTGCGCGCAACCTCTTTAATCCTGACGTTGCTCTTGGCCGTTCCGGCGACCCCGGCGGTGAAGAGGCGGTATACGGTTCGGCCGTCCGCCTCGAATCCGACCGCCGGTGATTTTTCGCAGGGCGAAGACGTGCTGGTGAGGACCGCAGCCGTCAAAGCGCTGGGGAAACTCAACGGAGCAGTGGTCGCGCTGGACGCTCGGAACGGACGTGCGCTGACGATCGTGAACCAGAAGCTAGCGCTCTCGGACGGCTACATCCCCTGTTCGACGATCAAGCTGGCCGTGGGATGGGCGGCGCTGAACGAGGGCGTCATCGCACCGCAGGAAAAGGTGCGGTTCCCCGGCCCCTGGCACATGTCGATGACCGAGGCGCTAGCGATCTCCAACAACGTACTGTTCGATCACCTGGGAGAGCGGCTCGGTTTTGCGCGCTTCCGCGAGTGGGCCAAGCGGTTCGGATTCGGGGAAAAGGCGGGGGCGGACATCCCCGGGGAACAACCCGGCGTCTTTCCCGAGACGGAGCATGAGCTCGGCGTGGGGCGAATGACCAGCTTTGGCGAAGGCATTCGAGCCACTCCCCTGCAAATGGCCGCGTTCACAGCGGCGATCGCGAACGGGGGAATGCTGTACTACGTGCAACATCCGGCCACACAGGAAGAGGCTCGGACCATCCGGGGTCGGATCAAGCGCAAACTCCCCGGCAGACGCCTTCTGCCCGACATGCTCACCGGCATGCGGGAGGCCGTGCGACGGGGCACGGGTCGCAACGCCAACGTGCGCGAGGCCAAGGTCTACGGGAAAACCGGTACGTGTAGCGAGTACACGGAGAAGGCCGGGACCCGGCTCGGTTGGTTTACCAGCTACGGCTCGACGAGCGACGGACGCCTGTTGGCCGTGACGGTGATGCTGCGCGGGGGCGGGTCGATCTCCGGCGCTACGGCGTCGACCGTGGTGGGCCGGTTCTATCAGGAATTGAACCGGTTGCAAGTCTCGCAAGCCCGGCAAGAGGTCTCTGCTGGCGGCGACGGATCCTAAGCGCTCCAGAAGAAAGATTCAACGGGATCGGCCCGGTTCGCGTCTAATACGAATAGATGGTGCGTTCCACAATCTGGACTTGCGTCTTGTTGACGTCCGCCCTGCCTCTGGCGGCCGGTCCCTTGGATGAAGCGGCAGCGGGAATCGAGCTGCGTTACAACCGACTGGCGACGATGCAGGTCGATTTTGAGCAGACCACGCTCTATGCCGGGAAAGTCCGCTCGGCGGAGCGCGGCAAGCTGGCCCTGCTGCGCCCCGGCAAGATGCGCTGGGACTACTCCAAGCCGAAGGGCCGACTGATGATCGGCGACGGCGAGGTCATTCGCATGTACAACCCCCGAACGAACCAGGCTCGCACCGTGCAGCTCGGCGCCGAGGCCGACATGCGCGCGCCGCTCGGGTTCCTGCTCGGCAGGCTGCGGCTCAAACGTCAGTTTAAGAATTTGCGGATCGAGACGATCGAGGGTCGACGCGCCCTGGTGGGTGAAGGACGGACGGGCGGCGAAGCGTACGACCGCGTCGAATTCTTCTACGAGCCGAGTTTTCGCCTCTATGAGATCCGCGCCTACGGCCGCGACGACTCGACCACCGTATTCGCGTTCGACGACGAGGTGCGCAACGAGACGTTGGACGAGGCCTTGTTCGTATTCAAAGCGCCGGATGGAGCGGAGATCCTGGAGGCGGTGAGTTTGGGAGCCAAGCAATAGGGTGCCGGAATTCCTACTCAAATACGCCGATCCGAACGGCGGCGTTCATGAACGGATTGAAGAGTCCGATTCCGAGCAGACGCTCCGTCGCCGCTACGTGGACGACGGACTGTTGGTCTATTCGATCAAGCCTCGGCGGAAGCTGGCCGAACTAGCGGCAGCCAACTCTAAGTCGTCGCGCCGGCTGCACCTGGAGCAGTTCCTGATCTTCAATCAGCAGTTCGTCACGCTGATTCGAGCCGGGCTTCCGATTCTCAAGTCGCTCGAACTCCTCAAGCAGAACATCCGCAACAAGCGGCTGCGAGAAGCGATTGAAACGATCCACGACGCCGTCCGTGAGGGAACTCCGCTGTCAGAGGCGTTCCGCGCCCAGGACCTGTTTCCGCCCATCTATGTGACGTCTCTCATGGCAGGCGAAAAGTCGGGCAGTCTGCCCGAGGTAATTGAGCGCTACGTCCAGTATCAGAAAGTCTCGCTGTCGGTCCGCAAGAAGATCATCGTGTCGTTGATCTACCCGGCCGTCCTGGTGGGGTTGGTGTTGGCGCTGGTCGTGTTCCTCGTCGCCTATGTCGTACCGGAGTTTGCGTCGCTGTATGAGTCGATGGACGCGGAGTTGCCGGGGCCGACACAGCTTCTGATCGCGATCGGAGTCACGTTCAGCGAGAACTTCCTCCCCATTCTGCTGGCCATCGTCGCGCTGGCCGGCGTGGGCTGGTGGTGGCTCAGGACAGGTCCAGTGCAAGATGTGTTGGATCGACTCAAGCTGCGCACGCCGCTGCTGGGCGCCATCTGGACGAAGTACCAGGTGTCGCAGCTCTGTCGGCTGCTGTCGACGTTGCTCGAGGGCGGCATCCCGTTGATGACGGCGCTTGAAACGACCGGCGACTCGCTGACTTCCAAGCTAATGAGGGAAGCGGTCCAAGGCGTTCGCAAGAAGGTCAAGGAGGGGCGCGCGCTCTCATCCTCGCTCCAGGAAGCGAACATCTTTCCGCCATTAGCCATTGAGATGATTCAGGTGGGTGAGTCGACTGGGGCCCTCCCGGCGATGCTCAACTCCGTAGCGGAGTTCTTTGACGAAGACGTGGAGAACGCCACAACGGCGGCGATGTCCCTGATCGAGCCGGCCATCATGATCTTCATGGGGATTTTCGTGGCGTTCGTGCTGATCTCGCTGTACCTGCCGATGTTCTCGCTGGCGGAACAGCTGTAAGCGAGAGAACGAATTCCGGTCGTTACGATGGCGCGTCGATCGGACGCCGAATAGCACCTTCAATTCGCCTCAACGCCTCAACGCCGCCGAACGTCAGACAATAGGAAGGCATGGCCTCTCCCGAGAACATCCTAGCGGCGGTAGAAACGGACTCCATCGAGCGCGCCCGCGAGATTGCGGCGCGCTACCGCTATGATTTCATTGACCTTGGCCAAGAGCACATCGACGGCAATCTCTTTCGGTCGATCCCTGTTGAACTGATGTTCCGGCACAGCTTTGTGCCTCTAGCCGAGCAGAACGGGGCGCTGGAGATTGCGATCGCCGATCCCTCGCACTTGCCGGAGCTCGACGAGATCTCGTTGCTGCTGGGCAAGAAGATCCGTATCAAGGTCGCGACGCTCGAGCAGATCAACGGTCTGCTGAAGAAGACGGACCAATCGCAGCGGGTGCTCGAGGAGGTCACTGAAGGTTTCGTGCTCGACGTGATCCACGATGAGGACTCGGACGAAAATCTCTCGATCGAGAAACTGACGGGCGACACGGACATTTCGCCGGTCATCAAACTCGTCGACACGACAATCTTCAACGCGCTGGAACGACGAGCGTCGGACATCCACATCGAGACTCGCTCGGCGGAAGTCGCCATCAAGTACCGGATTGACGGCGTGCTGCACGACGCCATGCCGCCGATCTCCAAGGATTGGCACGAGACGATCTTGTCGCGCATCAAGGTAATGTCGGAACTCGACATCGCCGAGCGTCGGGTGCCGCAGGACGGCCGATTCCGGGTGCGCTACAAGGGACGTCAGATCGATTTCCGCGTCTCGATCATGCCGACGGTCCACGGCGAAGACGCCGTCCTCCGCGTGCTCGACAAGGAGTCGATGAGCGAGACGTTCAAGAACCTCTCGCTGTCAGTCGTCGGCTTCTCAGAGGCCGACGAGAAGCGCTTCGGCAAGTATGTGCGCGAGCCCTACGGCATGGTGCTGGTGACCGGGCCGACCGGTTCCGGAAAGACGACGACGCTTTACGCCGCTCTAAGTGAGATCAAGACCGACGAAGACAAGATCATCACCATTGAAGATCCGGTCGAGTACCAGCTTCACGGGGTCACGCAGATCCCGGTCAATGAGAAGAAGGGACTGACGTTTTCGCGCGGATTGCGCTCGATCCTCCGGCACGACCCGGACAAGATCATGGTCGGCGAGATCCGCGACCCGGAGACGGCGCAGATCGCCATCCAGTCGGCGCTCACCGGCCATCTGGTCTTCACGACCGTTCACGCCAACAACGTGGTCGACGTGTTGGGCCGCTTTCTAAACATGGGCGTGGAGGCCTATAACTTCGTATCCGCGTTGAACTGCATCCTGGCACAGCGACTGGTGCGCATCGTGTGCTCGCACTGCAAGCAGAGCGTGCGCTACTCAGCCGAGCTGCTGGAGGAGTCGCGGCTGGACCCGGCGGAGTGGGCGGACTTTGATTTCGTGGAAGGCGAGGGCTGTATCGAGTGCTCCGGCGCGGGTTATCGCGGCCGGACGGCGATCCATGAGCTGCTCGACATGACGGACCGAATTCGCGAACTCATCCTGGATCGCAGGCCGTCGTCGGAAATTCTGCGCGCCGCAAGAGATGAGGGGATGACGACCCTGCGGGAGTCGGCCGTAGACCGGGTGCGGGCGGGAGTGACGACGCTCAAGGAGATCAACAAGGTGACGTTTATCGAGTAGGCGACGCCTCGCGCCCCTGTTGAAACAAGAAATCGATGTTTGCCGACCTCATCTCCGATCCGCCGCCGTTGCTCGTCTTCGAAGTTTCCGAAGACGGCGTGACGGGAGTGCGCCGAGATTCAGCGGACGGCGCCATTGCGGCTCGAGCCGAGAGGTCGCTGGAGCCCGGGGTCATCGAGGCGGCGGCGACGAGACCGAACGTCCGTCAACCGGAAATCATTGAAGGTGCGGTGAAGGAAATCATCGTGGACCTGGGCGTGACGAAGCGCAATGAAACGGCGCTCATCCTCCCCGACGCCTCAACGCGGCTGACCGTGGTCGAAGTGGAATCCTGGCCTGCTTCCAACGAGGAGCGCCTACAGTTGCTCCGCGAACGCTTGGCCAAGACGGTACCGTTCGACATGGAATCGACTCGGATCGCATTCCAGTCCGATAAGACGGTCGACGGCTATTCAGTCCTGGTCGCGATGACGCCGGTGGAGATCGTTCGGCAGTACGAAGAAGTGTTCGACCGTTGCGGCTTGTGGCCCGGTTACGTGGAGCAGTCCATGGCGGCGGCTCTCAACCTGTTGCCCGATGGGGACATGACGCTGCTCGCAAAACTGTCCGGGTCGTCGATGACGATCGCGGCCGTCGAGCAAGGCATGGTGCGCATGATCCGCGGAGTGGACGTGGCCCTAGACGGCTACTCGGTCATGGACGACATGATCGCGGACCTGTATCCGACTCGCGTGTTCGTAGAAGATCAATTGGAAGCGCGAGTCGGGCGAGTCGCCCTGGCCGGATTCGGCGACTTGCTGCCGGAGGCGCTGGAGCGGTTGCCTCGCGAGATGGATTGCTCAGTGGCTCCGCTCGAGGCGGGCGGCGGCGCGGTCGGCCCGCGCGACGCGGGCATCTGGGGATACTTGGAGGCCGCATGAGACTCGCTACGACTAGGGGGCCTATCTAGTGCGCGTCCAACTCAATTTGGCGACGCGGCCTTTTGGGCGTTCGCGGTTGTTCTGGTTCCTCAGCACGATCGCGGCGACGGTATTGGTCTCCACGGCGGCCTGGCTCATTGCGATTTGGATGATGAATCGCGAAGCTCCGGAAGACCTGGTGGCGCGTGAAGCACGGCTCACCCGGCAGTTCCAGCAACTCGCGGCCGAAGAAGCAGAGCTCCTGGGGACGTTTCGCACTCCCGACACGATGGACGTCTATGACCGGTCGCACTTCTTGAATCAGCTTTTGGTGCGCAAGAGCGTCTCCTGGACGAAGACGTTCGACGACGTGGAGACCGTTCTGCCGCCGCGCGTGTTGATGATGCAGATTCGGCCGGCGGTCACCGACGCCTCCCAAGTCGAATTGGAGATGCAGGTGGGCGCGGAGAGTCCGGCGGACTTCATCGAGTTTGTACAGGCGCTGGAGAACTCGGACGTGTTTGGACCGCCTGAGGTGCGCGGCTTCAATCCTCCGAACGACAACACGCCGTACTACCGCTACGTCTTGACGGCGAGCTACGAGCAAAGTTTGTAGAGACCGACGATGAGCAGCAACTTCGAATCCGCAGCCAAACGCCGTCGCTTAGCCGTCGGCGGACTGGGTGCCCTGGCCTTGTTCAACGTCCTGTTTTGGCTCTTTGCAGTACGGCCGCTGAGCGACCGTGAAGACGCGCAGCAAACACGCATGCAGCAACTCGAGCTCCAGGTACGGCAGAAGACGGAAGCGCTCAACGAACTGCGCGTCGCCTCGGGCAAGCTCGACGGAGCGGTAGCGGACGGGGACGATTTGCTCGACAGGCTGACGTTCGAGCGCCGCACGACTTTCTCGGAGCTGCTGAAGGAACTCACGGCCGCAGCGGAAGAAGCGGGCGTGGAGATTCGAGAGACCAGTTACAACTCGGATGAGATCGACGGCAACGAGGAATATGGCATGGTCTCCATCGCGGCCAATTTTCGCGGACAGTACGCCAATCTGGTCAAGCTGCTCAATCGACTCGATCGGTCGGAGAAGTTCCTGATCGTCGAGCGGCTGGGCGCCGCACCGAGAGAGGACGGCGGGTTGCAAATCGCGATTCGTATTGACGCCTTTGTGCGAGGACTTTAGTCGCCATGGAGATGAAGCTCGGCACGGAAGACAAGAAGAAAACGGCGGCCGCCGTTGCGTTGACGGCCGTTGCGCTGATTACGGTCTACGTGCAGTTCTTCTCGGGCGGCAGTTCGACGACGCGACCGCGTCCGACACCGCCGCGACCTGCGTCGGCTGCTCCCGCCGGGGCCGCCACGCAAGTCAACGCTTCGACGACGCCGGCGGGATCGACAGAGCGCCGGGCAGTGCGTAGAGCGACACCGCGTTCGACGACGCGAAGACGAAATCAAGGAGGCGATTTCGAGCCGATTTGGCGCCGTTCGCATGAAGACGAGGCTTTCGATCCACTGGCGGATGATCCGTCGTTGAGAGTGGCGCTGCTGGACGCGGTTCGCAACATTCGCTTCACCGGGATCGATCGTAATATCTTTGAGTTCACCACGCGGCGAAGAAAGGTCGCGCCGCCGCCGGTCGATCTGGTCGCGAGGGCCCAGGCTGAACAAGAGGCGTTCGCCAAGCGCGCCCAACAAGCCAAGACCGCGGCGGCAAAACCCGCCGAACGGCGCGCCCCGAGGTTGACCTGGAAGTACTACGGCTTCGCCGGAGAGGCGGGCGGCGGGGCTCGGCGAGCGTTCTTGCTGGACGGCGAGGACGTGTTGATTGCCGGGGAGAACGATACCCTCAAGGGCGGGCGCTACAAGATCGTACGGATCGGCTTGACCTCGATCGTCATCGAAGACACGGAGTTCAAGCAAGAGCAGTCGCTCGCGCTTACCGCCCCGAGGAGCTGATGCGCAGAGCGCGACCAGAACGAAACAGTCAGGGCGGATACGCCTTGCTGGCGATCCTCGTCGCGGCCATCGTCGCGTCCATCCTACTGGCGCGTTCGCTGCCTCGCGATGCGATGCGTGCCCAGCGGCTGCGCGAAGAGCGTCTAATCATGCGCGGCGAGCAATACAAGCGCGCCGTCGAGCTCTACTTTCGAGAGCACAAGAAGTACCCGGAGGAGCTCGACGACCTGGAAGACACCAACGGCGTCCGCTACCTTCGGAAACGCTACCAAGACCCCATCACCGGCGAGGACGAGTGGCGCCTGATCCACATGGGCGCCGACGGGAAATTCAAGGACTCGCTGATTTACGACACCGAAGAGGAAGAAGAGGAGCAGAGCAGAGGCGGCGGCTTCGGCGGGCGCCAAGGTCCGAGCTTGGCGGAAGCGCGACGGCGCGCGCAGATCACCCGGTCGAACACTGCGTACGGCGGATTGAATCAGTTCGACGGCGCCGGCCGCGCACTCCAGACGCGCGAGTCAGCCGCGCCGGATGCGCTCGGCAACAACGGTCCCGCAGTCAATGGTCCGAACGTCGGGACGTTGACGGACCCCGCCGACGCTGTGACCAACCAGCAATTGGGCCCGGACGGCCAGCCTCTACCCACGGCAGGCCAGCCCGACTACACGCAACTCCCGCCGGGACAAGTGCCGGTGAACGCGGGACAGCGGCCGCAACAGCAGCAAGTACCCGGCACGCCGCAGAATCGTACCGGGTTCCGAGGAAGAACGGGAGGAGTATTCGGAGGCGGCGCGGCCCCGACGGCTCCCAGCGGTACGCCCGCGGGATTCGGAAGACAGGGCATCGCCCCGGACGCAGCCAACGTGATCCAAAGGCTGCTGACGACTCCACGACCAGGCGGTCTTGCCGGACTGCGCGGCGGTCAGAACACCGCTGGCCAGCTCGGCCAGGCTGGGGGAGGTCTGCCGCAGTTCCAAGAGGGCGTCGCAGGGGTGGCTTCCAAGTCGGATAAATCGGGCGTCAAGATCTACCAAGGGCGCGAGACCTACAACGAATGGGAGTTCGTCTTCGATTACCGTGAGAGCGGCGACTTGACCGGTCAGGCCGGAGTTGCAGGGACCGGCTCGTCTCTCCAACAAGGTCAACCGGGCTTGACCCCAGGCGGCTTCATGACCGCCCCACAGTCGCCGGTGCAACGTGGAACGCCCGGAGTCACCGGCGCGCCTCAGACTGGAAACCGGCCGACTCGGCGACGCGGCCGACGCGACGTGAACCCGGCGGGTATACCGGGAATGCCCACCGCTCCTCCGCCGACGACTCCGATCCCGCCGACACAAGCCCCGGACCCAGGTACGGCAACGCCCGCCCCACCGCCGACGACAGACAGCCCCTTCCGGCTGCGCAACCGGCGAAATACGCCGGGCAACTAGGCTAGGCCACACTCACCGCCGTCAGCGGTGAAACCTTCTTTGCGAGACTAACGTAACGCTATCGGGGTTGGTTGTTGGAAAACGCACTGGGGGGTGCACCATGAAATTCGCTACGTTCTCTCGGGCGGCGGGATCGCTATTCCTGGCCGCGGCCATCTCATGGGCGGGAGAGATGTCGGTCTCCAAGGTGGCGCTCTATAAGCACGGCGTCGCCTACTTTGAGCGCGAGGGTTCAGCGGCCCAGGACAGCCCGGCGGTACTGCGGTTCCAAGCCGCGGAAATGGACGACGTGCTCAAGTCGTTGACGCTCGTCCAACACGGGGGCGACGGAGTCGCGTCCGTCCGCTACGACTCGGCCGATCCTTTGGAGAAGCGGCTGGAGCAGTTCTCGTTCCATGTAGCCGGTCGCGCGTCGTTCGCCGAAATTCTCGACGAGCTTCGCGGCGCAGAAGTAGAGATCCAATTGGGAGGCGAGACACTGCGCGGGTTGATCGTCAGTGCGCGCCGGGAACAAGCGTCGGAGTCCGGGGCTCCGGCTGAGGAACTCGTGGTGGCGGTCGCGGATGGACCGTTGCGCGTGCTCGACCCGCGGAAGACGCAAGGGGTGCGTCTGCTCGAAGACCGTCTGGATAGACGATTCCGCGAGTACCTGCTGGAGGTCGCCCGTTCCCGCGACAGAGAGAAGCGCTCACTGACAATTGAGTCCTCCGGCGGCGACAGTCGGCTCTTTGCCGCCTACATCGCGCCCGCGCCGATCTGGAAATCGAGCTACCGACTCGTGCTGAACGGCGACGATGAACCGCGGCTCGAAGGCTGGGCGATCGTCGACAACGCGTCGGGAGAGGACTGGACCAACATCCGTCTGTCTCTCGTCTCAGGGTTGCCGGTTTCCTTTGTGAACCCGCTCTACGCTCCGGTACGGCGTACCAGGCCGATAGTGGAGACGCCGCAGGACCGAGTCGCCGAGCCCGTCACCTACGCCGGCCCGGTCGCGCAACGAGGTAACGGTTCCATCCGGGGACGCATCACCGACTCCTCGGGCGCGGCGATCCCGGGAGCGCGGGTCATGGCTCGTTCGGCAGCGACTGGCTATGCGTTCCAGGGTTGGTCCGGCGTCAACGGTCAATATGTCGTGGGAGGCCTGCCGGCGGGCCGTTACGACGTGGAAGGTTCCAGCGACGGCTTCAAGATCGAGCGAAGAACCGGCGTCACGGTCGGACGATCCGCAGTGAACCTGGACTTCGCATTGGAACTCGGTTCCGTCACCGAAGTGGTGGAAGTCCGGGGCGCGGCGCCGATGCTACAGACGGACAGCTCGGCCGTTTCCAGCGGATCCTCGATCGACGAGTCCTTTGAGGGCGCCGACCTCGGCGAGCTATTCGAGTACCGCATGCAACGGGCGGTCACGATCGGGGCCGGAGAGTCCGCCATCCTGCCGTTTTTCCAGGGCGACGTAGAGGGCGATCGCTTGGTCGTGTTCGACGAGAGTGAAGGGTCGCAGCATCCGCGAAACGCTTTCGAACTTCGCAACGAGACGGGGCAGACGTTCGACGGCGGCGCGGTGACCGTCTTCGAAGGAGGCGGGTATGCGGGAGAAGCGCTCATTGACACGCTCGGCTCGGGCGACGAGCGACTCCTGAGTTACTCCGTGGATCTCGGTACGCGGATCACGTCGAAGCTCCAAAGCCGGGCCATACGTTCGAACGAAGTGCGGGCGTCCAGGGGCGTCCTTCTGGAGAAGACGACAGACAGGGCGATCAAGACTTACACGATCCGCAACGTGGATGATCGCGAGAAGCGGCTGTGGATCCAACACGAAGCGGAGTTCGAATTCGATTTAATCGAGCCGCAGCCGATCGAGCGTACCGCAGACGGTTATCGCTTCGAGATCGTGGTCGAGCCGAACAGCGAGTCCTCGCTTGCCGTGATCGAAGAACACGTCTACGACGAACGCGTGCAGATTTCCTACCTGGACGATGAAGAGACGCAGGTCCTGATGCGCGACAAGACGATCTCGGAGAGCGGCGTGCAACTGTTGTCCCGAATCGTCGAACTAGGCCGCCGGTTGGAGACTCTTGAAGCCGAGGAGGACCGCGAGACCGAACGTAAGGGCTCGCTGGAGTCCGAACAGAGCCGGCTTCGCCAGATGATCGGCACGCTAAACTCAGTCAGCGGCCAACAGGCGCGCGTACAGGAGATGGCGGCGCGGCTGTTCGCGATCAACGCCGAAGTAGAGCAAGCCACGAACCGCATTCAAGAGCTGAGTCGGGGCTACGACGAGCTGGACGAAGAGCGCGAGCGCATGATCGAAGTGGCGGAATTCTAGGAGCCTCAAATCGCGGGAATTGGCCGCTGTTCAGGCCCGAAGCGGAAGGTCAGAGACGGTCCCAACTCGCTGGGCGGCATTCGGATGATGCGCGGCCTGACCACCAGGAGGAGATCGCGCTGGTTGACGCGGACAGTCGGGTCGCTGAACAAGCGCCCGATGAGGGGGATCTCTGAGAGTCCCGCCGTACCGGCGTTGGTTCCGCGGGTCTCCATCACGGCCATACCTGAGATGAGGGCAGCCTCGCCTTCGAGCAGACGTACCTGCGTACTGAAAGAGCGGTTGGCGAGAATGGGGATCCCGTTCGCGGTCCCGCCGCTCAGTAACTTGAACTCGGTCTCTATGGCCATCGTGATTTCCGTGGCCGAGTGAATGGTCGGCGTCACGGTCATCGTCAATCCCAAGTCCTCGAAGGTCACGTTGGGAGGAGGGACGCGAATGTCGGAATCGTCTCCGAAGGCCGTGCTGAAAACGGCCGTGGCGATGGGGAAGCGTTCGCCCACCTTCAGGTCGCCCTGCGCGCCGCTGGTGACGCGGATCTGATAGGTCTGCAGGGTGCGCGAATTTCCGCGGGTGAGCCGAGCGTTGACCTGCGCGCTGCCGACGCTGATCCCGAATACGGTCTCGCCGCCGCCTACCGCGATCAGATTCGACGAAGCCTCGGGGGTCAGCTCGGGCGCTTGTGCATTGAAGATGGTGGAGAAATTGGTAATAGGGAACGAGTTGGGCGTCCTCAACCCAAGGTCGACTTGCCGGTCGCTGTCGACCGAAATCAGGTCGACTTCCACCATCACCTCGCCGCTCGGCCGGGCCATCTGCTCATAGAGCGCTTGCGCCATGCGAACCTTCGTGACCGAGTCGCGCATCAGCACTTGTGCGCGCGCTGTGCTGAGAAACGATCGCTTGATCTCAAGCGCCTGCTGGACGGCCTGGGAAAGCTCTTGCGCCTGCTCCGCCGTCATGGCTTCAGGCAAAGGAATCGCCACGGCAGCCACCGGCTCGAGTTGCTGGCGCTTCTGCGTCGTGTCTTCAGCGACCAGAAAGAGCTTCTCCGACATGGGAACGACGAAGGCATCGGCGACGTCGCGCATGACTTCGGCGAGCATCCGAAAGTCCACATGTTCAATCTCAAGTCGGATCTCGTTCTCGCCCGAGTAACCGGAGTCGAAGATGACCTCCAGTCCAAACTGGTCCGCGATCTCCTCCCAGACCTTGCGCGCCGGGGCCCTAAGGTCGAGATCGACGCGAATGTTCTCGGGTTCCAGCTTCACCGGGGGCCGCATCAGTTCTACCGCGGGCGTCTGTTGCGCGGGGTCGTCGGCGGGCGGCGGGGTCAGGTAGGATCCGGCGGGATCGATCTCGGCAGCCTCTTGGAGCTTCCCGGCCGCAGCCAAAGTCTGCGCGGCCAGCGTCCGGAGTCGCTGAGCAGCCGCGGCATAGGCGACGCTCGAAGGATTCTCCGCCCTGGCTCGGGTGTAGCTCAGGAAGGCGTCGAGCGGACGTCCAGCAGACTCAAGCCGCAAGCCGTCCTTGTAGAACCGCTCAGCTGCGTCCGGCGATTGGGCCTGCGCCGGCACGAGGCACAAGGCCGCGGCTACCGCAATTCGGAGAGACGCCTTCACCTAGGGATGACGCACGAAGTCGGCGGAGCGTGCAGACTAAGCTCCGAGGTTCATGAGGGGTACGCTGATCCGCAGATTGGCCCCCTGTCCCGGATTCGATTCCAAGGTCAGATCGCCGCCCAGACTATGCACCCGTTGTTTGATGCTGCGCGGCCCCATCTGCAGCGCGTCCAGCTCCTCCAAACTGAACCGGCCTCCGAAGCCGAACCCGGCGCCGTTGTCGTCGATCGCGAGGTTGAGCTTATCCAGCTTCTTCTCCAACGAGAACAGCACGTGGGTCGCCTGGGAGTGCTTGTACACGTTGTGCAACGCTTCACGCGCGATCTTCAGCACCTCGCCGCCCAAACGCCCCGGCACGGAGAGCGAACCATTCTGCTCGCCCATGATCGTGACGGCGACTCCGCTCTCCTTTTGAAAACCTTCCACGAGCCGTCGGGCCGAGGCGGACAGGGAGCTGTCCTCGCTCTCAATCGGCCTCATGCGATGCACGAAGGTGCGCATCTCAGACACCATCTTGTGCGAGATGTCGTAGAGCGATTGGAACTCCTGCTCGGCCAGTTCAGGGCTCCTCTCCCGCAACTTGCGAATAATCTGCAGCCGCATCTCAAAGCTGATAATCGACTGCAGCGGACCGTCATGCAGGTCGTGGGCGATCCGTACGCGCTCGCGCTCCTGCGAACTGTGCTCGGCTCGCCGAACGGTGAGAACGTAGCGGGCGGCCTCGCGGAACAACGTCGCGACGTCCTGCAGTCGACGCAGGTCGGAGCCGCGGACTCCTCGGACCGAGTTGATCAGCAACAACCGGCCGATCGGCCGATCGTCTTCGTACAAGCCGCAGCCGATCGCGTTGTACACCTCAAAACGCTGGATCACGTAAGGATGGAGGTCGAAATCGCGAGTGATCTTGTTCCCGTCTTGATCGGTCGGCGACACGTCATTGGCGTGGAAATCGATTTGGTTGCCGACCATACACGCCCACTCGGAGCGGTTGTCGAATTCAGCCGGCGGCGGGTCGGAAGGTCCTCGCTGCGGCGGATGTTGGACGACGGCGTAGTAGTCGGAACCCGGGTCCCAAAAGGCCAGCACGGCCCGCGAGCAACCCATGTGCAGCGCCAACTCGCGCAGTGCCTCTTCCGCCGCGATCACCTTGTCCGGCTCAGACATTCCGGGCACCCGAATCAAGCGGTCCGAGATACGACGCTCGGCGCGGTGCGCCTGAAACGTGAAGTAGTACCCCAGCGCGCCGCCGACGACCAGCATGAACATGAACGAGCTGAACGAGAAACTGAAGTCGCTGCCCTCGCCGCCGGTCAACCAGGCGCCATAAAATACGATGCTCACCGAAGTGAGAATCAGCACTTCCTTCACGTCGTGCAGCAGCGCCGCCTCGATGATCAGGAAGTAGAACATCAGCAACGGCACGCCGAGCTCGGCTCCGGAGGTCAGCAATACGAGCAAGACCATCACGGACAAGTCGATGATCAGAATCGCGGTCAGCGAGCGTTTGACCAACGCCGTCCGACGATAGAGCAGCAGCGCGGCGCTGTAAAAAGCGACCAAAGTGCCTGCCAGCAGACTGATCGAGGAGGGCTCGCCCTCATAGACGGCGACCGTCTGGACAGCCACGTAGCCCAGCACGATCGAAAGTCGAAGCACCGCCAAATGCAGGAACCTGCGCTGGTGGATTACAACCTCGTCGGTGAACGCGTCGACGGACATCTCCGAGGGCGATTTTAGCGCAGGCCTCGCTCCCGCAGGGCCTACCCGACTCCTCATCGGACGCGAATTCGGAGCAATAGAGCGAAAGCTCCCTAGCCTCCTAAGCGGAAGAGCCTAGGCGACCACTACAGTCTGCGCCGCGCAAACCACGGATAGAGCACGGGAATGAGCACGAGGGTCAGCAGCGTGGAACTCGCCAGCCCGCCAATGACGACGGTCGCCAAGGGTCTCTGCACTTCGGCGCCGGTCGACTGTGCAAGCGCCATCGGCAAGAAACCCAGCGCCGCCACAATCGAAGTCATCACCACCGGACGCAAGCGCAGCTTGCCCGCCTCAACCAGCGACGTGCGAAGTTCCCCGCCCTCGGCGGACTTGCGATTGATCGCGGCCACCAACACGAGTCCGTCTAGAATCGCGATGCCGAAGACCGCAATGAATCCGATCGAAGCCGAGACGTTCAGATTCATGTCTCGTAACCACAAAGCCAAAGTGCCTCCCACCGCCGCAAACGGGGCCAACAGCAGGACCAGCGACGCCTGCCCAAAGGATCCGAACGTGGAGTACAAGATGAAGAAGATACCGATGAGGATGAGAGGCGTCAGGATCGAAAGACGAGCCAAGGCGCGCTCCTGATTCTCAAACTGACCGCCCCAGCGTATGTAGTAGCCCGTCGGCAACTCGATCCGCGACTCGACCAACCGACGAGCCTCGTCGACAAAGCTCCCCAAGTCGCGGCCGCGCACATTGGCTTGCACGACCAATCGCCGCTGGCTGTTCTCACGGAACACAACCTCGGGACTGCTGACCTGAGTCAAGCGCGCCACCTCGCTGAGCCGTACCCGTTCCCCTCGCGGGGCCTCCAGATAGAGCGCCCCTAGGGCCTGCAGACTGCTCGCGTTTCCATCCGCCAAGCGAACGACGACCCGGAAACGACGGCGCCCCGCAATCACCTCTGTAGCGACGATGCCTTGCGTCGCCGCCTCCACCATTTCGCGCACGTCTTCTACGTTGAATCCGTAGCGAGCCAGTGCGGCGCGATCCACGTCGATCCGCCACTCCGCCGCTCCGGAAAGGGCCTGCCGCTGGATGTCGGAGGCCCCACGCACGTCCGGCAACAGAGCCGATACGGCGTCCGCGAGGCTTTCCAGGACATCCGCATCCTCGCCAAAGATCTTCACGGCGACGTCGGCGCGGACGCCGGAAACCGTCTCGTCGAGTCGCATCGCCATCGGCTGGGTGAAGTTGTACCCGATGCCCGGAAAGTCGTCCAAGGCGGCCGCCATGGCGTCGATCAACCCTTCTTTGGTCGCAGCCGTGGTCCAGTCCTCGCGCGGTTTGAGGTTGAGGTAGACGTCCGTCTCGTATACGCCCATCGCTTCGGTCGCAAAGTCCGGGCGCCCCATCTTGCTCACGACTTGTGTGACTTCAGGGAACTCGAGGAGCACTCGCTCAACCTCGGAATTGAGCGCCACCGACTCGCTGACGGAAACGCTCGGAGCCTTGAACGTCTGCGCCAGAATGGACCCCTCGTCGAGACGCGGCATGAACTCGGTGCCGATCAACGTCAACGATCCGAGGACGGCCACGATGACCACGCCCGCCGCGAAGGTCACCATCACTCGATGGTTGAGCGCCGCATCGAGCACGCGTCCGTAACCCCGCCGCAGCGGCCCGAAAAGCGGCTCGCGCGTCGGTTGGGCCTTCGGGGAGAGCATCAGCCGACAGCCGGTGGGGAGCACGAAGAGCGCCAGTACCGCCCCGCCGGCGACCGCCGCGCAAACCGCGATCGCCATGGGGCGAAACATCCGTCCTTCGAGCCCCTCCAGGGTAAGAATCGGAACATAGACGGCCAAGACGATCACCACGCCCGCCACCACAGGCGTACTGACTTCGTGCACGGCATCGCGAACTGCCGCAATGAGGTCCACCGCCCCGGAGGAACGCGCTCGTCGCTCATCCAACACGCGAACGCAGTTGTCGACGACGACGATCGCCCCGTCTATGACGACCCCGAAGTCGATGGCGCCCAGGCTCATCAGGTTGGCCGTCACATCGAACATGCGCATGCCGACGAACGCCGAGAGCAGCGACAGCGGCACCACCAGCGCCACCAACACGGCCGCCCGAAAATGTCCGAGCGAGAGAAACAGGACGGCGATCACGAGGGCTCCGCCTTCCAGCAGGTTGCCGCTGACAGTCTCGATCGTGCCCTCAATGACTTCCGACTGGTCATAGAACGGGACGATATCCACCCCTTCGGGCAAGGACGCTCGCACCGATGCCAACTCGGTTTGGATTCGCTCAATGATCGTCTTTGAGTTCTGCCCCTTGAGCATGATGACCATGCCCGCCAACGTCTCGCCTCGCCCGCCGCTGGTTACCGCTCCCTGCCGTGGGACCGAGCCGATGCGGACCTCCGCCAGGTCTCTCACGTACACGGGCGATCCATTGCGAGAATCAACCACGACGGCCTCCAGTTCGGCGGCGGTCACCGCCCGCCCGACACCGCGGACCGTATATTGCTCGGCGCCGCGCTCGACAAATCCCGCGGAAAAATTGCGGTTGTTGTCGCGCACTCGCTCAAAGATCCGGCGCAGGGTTGTCCCGTACGCGCGCAGCTTGGCGGGATCGACGACCACCTCGAACTGCTGAGTTCGGCCTCCCCAGGTCACGACGTCGGCCACGCCGGGCACGGCGCGCAGTTGGTACTTGATTTCCCAGTCGTGCAACGTCTTTAGCTCGAGATCCGACATCCCCTCGGCTTGCATCGTGTACTGAAAGACCTCGCCGAACGGAGTCGCCAAAGGGCCTAGTTCCGGCTCGAGCCCGTCGGGAATACGCTGCCTTGCCGCCGCCAGACGCTCGGTCACGAGCTGGCGGGCCAAGTACGGGTCGACCTGATCCTCAAAAACAATCGTGATCATGGAGAGGCCCAGCTTGGAGAGCGAGCGAACTTCCAGCGTGTCCGGTATCCCCATAAATGCGGATTCAATGGGAAAAGTCACAAGCTGCTCGACCTCCAGCGTGGCCATCCCGGGCGCCCCCGTCACGACGCTCACCTGATTGTTGGTGAGGTCCGGAAAAGCGTCGATGGGAATACTAGAGAGCGCGTTGAAGCCCAGCGCAAGCAGCAACAGCAGGCCGCCGAGCACGAAACCCGGACGTCGAATGGCGTAGTCGATGAGGCGATTCAGCATCTCTGGTTACTCCGCCAAATCGCCGCGCATGCTCTCGCCGTGGAGCAGAAAACCGCCCCGGGCCACGACCCGATCTCCAGCAGCAAGCCCTCCGAGTATCTCCACCCGCCCCTCGGATTCCTCGCCCAACTGCACGTTTTGCCGCCGAAACCGCCGCGCTCCCTCCGGCATGAAAACCGACGGCCCGTCGTCGCCTGACCGGATCGCGGTCGCCGGGACCGTCAGTCGCTCTCGAGACGACGTAGAGAGCAGATCGACCTCGACATACATCCCCGACTTGAGTGCGACTCCTGGATTCGGTACGTCGCAGCGAACTTCGGCGAGCCGCGTAGCCGGATCGAGAGCCGACTCAATGCGAGCGACTCGACCCGAGAACTCGCGGGCAGGATACGCGCGGGAACGAACGGTGACGGGCATCCCAGGCCGCACTCGACCTAGTTGCTCTTCCGGAACGCGCGCCTTCACCCAAACGCTGCCGAGATTGCTGACAGTGTAGAGTTCCGTCGCCGCCTGCACCACCGCGCCGGGTGCAATCGAACGATCGACCACCGTTCCGTCAAACGGCGCCCGCACGTTGACCACGAGGTGATCGGGAACCGGGGCGTCGGCGTCAGGCGGCTCCACGCCCAGGTACTCAAAGTGAGCGCGAGCCCCCGCCAAAACGGCTTCGGCGCTCGTTACGGAATTCTCGGCGCGTGCGAGGGCTGCATTGCTTTGCTCGACGGCGGACAGGGGACCGGCCTTCAACTCGTGCAAACGCGAAGCGCGCCGAAAGGCTTTGTCCGCCAAGTCGGCTTCCGCCCGTCGCGCGTCCAGCTCCGCCTGCGCCTGACGATACTGCGACAACAATTCATGGGTCTGGTGACTGTGCAGGACGGCCAGCGATTCGTCCTTGCGCACGAACGTGCCGACGCTCTTGCAGCACTCCACGACGACGCCCTCGACCAGTGCGCCGATGTGAGCGGTGCGGTCTTCATTGAGCGCCACCGTCCCGTTCACCGTCAGCCGATCCGGCGTCTTCTCGAGAGTGACCAGGACGATCTCCAGATTGGCGCGCGCATGGGCGCGCTCCGAGAGCTCAACGATGCCCGGCTCGCCGTGTGACTCGCTCTCGGCGGGCTCGGCCGGCGCCGGCGGAGCCGGTCCGTCGCAGGCCCACGAGGCCAAGAGAAGAAAACCAACAACCAAGCGAGTCATCACTTCACCTCCTGCATTGAGGGAGCCTCAGGCGGGCCGCCCAAGGCGGCCTCCAAGTTGAGGCGCGCCGTTCTGTATCGCGACCGCGCCTCAACGACAAGCAGCTCCGTCTCATTGCGCACTTCCTGCGCATTGAGAACGTCCGTCAAATCAACCGCATCCTCTTCATACGCTGCAAAGAGGATGCGATAGGCCTCCTCGGCCTTCTTCGTCGCTCCAGCCGATAGCGATTCGACAAGCGCTGCCGACGATCTCCAGGCCGCTCTCCCCGCCTCGATCCTCGACTCAATCAAGGCCTCGGAGGCGCGCATCTCCGCTTCCGCCCGGCGCAACTCCGCGGCGGCTCCGGCCCGCTCGCCCTGTCTGCGGTCGGAAACCGTCAACGGCACCGACACGCCGCCGATCAGCGAATTGAAAGGACCGTCGCGCTTGTATCCGAAGTAGGGAGTGACGTCAGGTTTGGCTCTCGCAGCAGATAGATCGATCGAACGCCGAGCCCGCTCCACCCGTGCCGCGGCCAACTGCATTGCGGGATGCGTCGCAGCCAATCCCTGCGTCGGCGGCGGCTCCACAGGCGCCTCGGTCGGCGCCAGCTGCACAGGCTCAGGACCGGGCGACACGCCCATCGCACGGAACAGATCGAAACGAGCCTGGTCGGCTGCCAGCGACGCAGCGTCGCGAGCGCCCTCAGCCCGATGGAGGGCCGTTTGAACACGAATCAAGTCCAGCTCCGCGCCGGCCCCCTGCTCAAACCGCAGCCTGTGATAGCGAACAAGTTCGCGATGGTTGGCGAGGACGCGGTCGGACAACCGCACCCGTTCGTCAGCCGCTCGCGCTCTCTCGTAAGCGGCCAAGACGCTGCTGCGCAGCTCCCAGGCAAAGACGGCGGCCTCGAGTCGAGCGACTTCAGAACCGGCCTCCGCCTGAGCCGTGCGCAACCGTCTCTTTCCGCCCGTCTCGATCCTCTGGCTGGCGGATAAGAACACATTCATGTCCCGTCCAAAACGCAGAGATGGATCGCCCCACGCGCGCCAATTTTCGGTTTGCAGGGAGAACGTCGGATTCGGCCGCAGCGAAGCTTGCAGCGCGGCCCCTTGCTCGACGGCGATCGCCGCCCGAGCCGCGTCCAGTTCAGCCCGATTCTCGAGAGCCAGACGCACCGCGTCATCCGGAGTCAAACTCTCTGGAACTTCGGCGACGGCGACGCACGCCGCGGCCAGCACCCAAATCAGTCTCCTGAGCATGGAGATCCCTCCTAACCACAACTCGAAACGCACCGGGGCTTGGCCCGAGCGTCAAAACGACAATTCGAGACGGATTAGGCGGGAGGACCGCGCGGAGTGCTGTACTCAAGCCCGGGTGGATGATGGACGGCCCGCCTTGCGTACGGACGGAGGGGCCGCTTCTCAGCGGTCGGACGCGGATGGTCGCCGGCGTGAAGCACAGCGCTCAGCTCCGGCCCGTCGAGTTCTTCGAGCACGAACCAGTCGAGCTGAAGCGCACTGTCCTCAAGCGCTTCGAGAGCGGCGCCGTCGGACTCGGAGCCGACGTGCATATGCAACGCCAAAGAGCCCGAGTGGGCCTGCTCCACGTGCTCTTCTGCCGCCCCAGCGGCGTGGACGTGTGTAAACGGAGCCAGTAAAAAGCCCGCAGTCAACGCCGCCGCTGTAATGGAGCCGATCGCCCGCACAGACCGTAGCGTAGCCCAACCGGAGCGGAAAGACCAATGGGCCAAGAACCTCTGGCCGACTTCGCGCACCCAGCGCGGAACCTCATCCATCGTCTTCGATTCCGCCGGGCAACGTGGAGGGCGAGTCGAGGAAAGGTCCCCGCATAGTCGAGCCCGGCAACGGCTCATCGAGCTCAACGAGGGCGTATCATGAGCAGCAACCCTCCCGATGCGATCCCTTCTGTGTCTCATCCTGCTGTCTGCGACACTCGCTGCGCAGGGCCCCATCCGCAAGCGGGAACGCCCCGCCGCAAGGGCGACGACCAGCGCCCCGGAGAGGTTCTACAACGCCTTTCTTGTTTCCATGGAAGGACATCAGTTGGAAATCGAGACCGTCTCGCGCAGACGGGTAGTCTGCGCTCTCACGCGCGAGACCCGCTGGACCACGCCGCAGTCCGACTTCATCCCGGGAGACAGAATCGGCGTCACGACCGAGTCGCAGCTTGAGGAGGATTGCGTCGCCTCCTGGGTGGGACGACCCGACGAGCGGTATCAGCAGCGCCGGGAACTCCCGGCTTTGAAGCGCACCGATTCCGGCCGAATCGAAAAGCCTCTCCAAGCAGCCCCCATCCACGACGACCCCCTGATCGTCAAAGCCTTCGAGGTGAACGGCTTGTTCAGCGAGGGGATGCCGGACTACTCGTGCCATCAAAAAACAATCCGCTCCGACAGTTTCAACCTGGGAAAGAAGTGGAAAGAACGGGACGCCGTTGAGGCGGACGTGGTGATTTACCGCGGCCTCGAGCATTACGACAACATTACGATCGACGGAGTCCCCACCCGAGCGCCGATGGAGCAGATCGGCGGGACCTACTCCACCGGCGAGTTCAACTCGCTGCTCTACAACCTGTTTCACCTGGGTACGGAAGCCACGTTCAAGTCCGTGGGAGAGGAAGATTCGGTCCGCGGACGCCTGGCTAGAATCTACGACCTCCACGTGCAGCAAGAACGCTCGTACTGGACGTTGAACATCAGCAACGTCAAATTCAATCCCGAGTACCGAGGCCGGATTTGGCTGGACGTAGAGACGGGCCGAGCGCTGCGGATCGAGATCGAAGCGGTCAATCTTCCCTGGGAGTACCCGGCGTCGACAGCCGAGACCAGCCTTGAGTTCGACCAATACACCATCGGCGATCAGCTATTTCTGCTCCCCGCCGAAGCCTCCAATCATGCCTGCATACGAGGCCGTGCGCGCTGCTTCAAGAACCAGGTCGCCTTTGAAAACTACCGTAGATTTACCGCCGACTCGTCCATGTTCGACGTCGGGTCGACGGTAGAGTTCGGCGAGGAGATCCTTGAGGACGAGGCCGAGCAAGAAACCGAGGACAACCCCGCTCCCGGGCGACCCCGATAGCGCCTTGGCGCATCAGGCTTCCGAGGACGGAGATAGACTATCGAGGTATGCCGCGCCTAGCACTGTTTCTATTCGTTCTTTCCGCCGTCGCTCCTCTTCCAGCACAGCCAACGCCGCAAGTCCGACTAAGCGATGCGGCGCGACCAATCTCCTATGATCTGGATCTAACTCTCGACCCGGCCCGCGACGACTTCACCGGGCGGGTAACCATTGAGATCGAGATTCTCAAACCATCGCAAACCGTCGCCCTCAATGCCCACTCGCTGACGATCGAGAAGGTCAGTTGGAGCGTCGGAGACAGAAGGATGGCCGGCGGCTTCGAGGTCCAAGACGAGCATGTGACTCTCTTCGGGGCGCCGCAGCCGCTGAGCGCGGGACGGACTAGGCTGTCGATCGATTTTTCGGGCCCGTTCGACCTCAAGACGACGTCGGGCATCTTCAAACTGGTGGAAGGCGGGGAAGACTACGTCTTCACCCAATTTGAGCCCTACGCGGCCCGCTGGTGCTTTCCCTCCTTCGACGAACCACGCTTCAAGACGCCGTTCCGAGTGACGCTTCGCACTCCTCCCGGAGACGGATCGTTCGCCAATACTCCGGCGGAAGATACCTCTACCGAAGATGGGATGACCGTAACTCGCTTCGCCCAATCACAGCCGTTGCCGACCTATCTAGTAGCCTTCGCGGTCGGACCATTTGACGTGGTCGACGGCGGCGTCGCGGGGAAGAACGATACGCCGCTGCGTGTACTGGCGCCCAATGGCAAGGCGCACAACGCCCAGTACGCAGCCGAGGTCACCGGCGAGATCCTGGAATGGCTGGAGGGTTACTTCGGCATCCCCTATCCCTACGCCAAGCTGGACAGCGTCGCACTTCCAATCGCCTTTGGATTCGGCGCCATGGAGAACGCGGGACTCGTCACTTACAACCAGCAACTGCTGCTCGGCGATCCGGACAACGACTCCGAATCTCGGCAGCGCCGCTACTTCAGCGTGGCGACGCATGAGCTGGCGCACCAATGGTTCGGAAATCTCGTCACGCCGGTCTGGTGGGACGATATCTGGCTGAACGAAGCCTTTGCTTCTTGGATGACTAGCAAGGGCGTCGCATCCATGAAGCCAGAATGGCGCCAGGAAGCTCAGCGCGTCGGAACCAGGCTGCGCATCATGCGCCAGGATTCGCTGGCGGGCGCCCGACAGATTCGCCAGCCGGTCGAGTCCTACGGTGCGATCAACAACTCCTTTGACGGCATTACCTATCGCAAGGGGCTGTCCGTCATCCACATGTTTGAGACTTGGCTCGGGGAAGACGACTTCCAGCAAGGGGTGCGCTCGTATCTCAAGCAATATTCCTGGCGAAACGCGAACGTGAACGCCTTCCTCGACTCGCTGAGCACCGCCTCCAAGCAGAACGTCACCCAGTCCTTCGGCACCTTCCTCGACCAAAACGGCATCCCGCTGATTGCCATTGAGAGTCGCTGTGAGGCCGGCTCCACAGTGCTGCAACTGAAGCAAAGCCGGGCTCTGCCGCTCGGCTCGGAGGCCTCCGCGGAGCGGGTGTGGAAGACGCCTGTGTGCATTCGCTATGAAGCCGAGGGCGAATCGACCCGCGAGTGCCGACTCATTGAGACCAAGCAGACCCAGTGGCGACTGCCGGGCGTTTGCGCCGATCTGATCGTGCCCAACTCGGGCGGCGACGGCTACTACCAAGTCGTCTACGGAGAGGGTCTTCTCGCACCGCTCATCGCCGAGGGCGGTTCCGCCTTGAGTCCGGCGGAGCGTTTGAGCGTGTCCGGAGACGTGCGAGCCGCCTTTGAGATGGGCCTGCTGGACGCCTCGCAAGCCATGAGCCTGGTCGAGGAATTCGCTGGCGATTCCGAACGCACGATCGTGCAAGAGACCATCGCCTTGGCCTCGCGGATAGGAAGGCTGACCAGCGATGAAGACAAGCCGCTGTGGCGCGCCTGGGTACGCGACGTATTCGGCGATCGAGCACGTTTGCTCGGCTGGCGCCCGAAAGAGGGCGAAGACGGCGAAACCAGACTCCTGCGGGCGGCCCTGGTCCCGTTCGTATCGGATGGAGCTGAAGACCCCGAGCTTCTCGACGAATCGCTGGAGTGGGCCCGCCTGTGGCTTGAGGATCGGTCCGCGATTCCCAACGACGTAGCTTCAGCGGTGCTGCGCTCGGCGGCGTCGGTCGGCGGCGTCGACTTCATTGAGGCTCTCCAGGCCGAGCTCGCGAAGGAGACCGATCGGCGACGACGCGGCTGGATTTTCGGGGCGCTCGGGGCGGCGGAGCAGATGGACGCTGCCGCGGTCGCGCTCACGACCGTCCAGGACGAAACGATTGATCTGCGCGAGTCGCTCTCGGTCTTGCAAGGTCTCGGCGGCCAGCATACTCGGTCCGCCGCCATCGCCTTCGTCGACGAACACTTCGATGAAATCGTCCGCCGAATGCCGGACCGAGGCGTGCGTAGCGCGGCATCCACGCTTCCGAGTATCTTTGGGGCCGGTTGCGGTGAGCAAGACGCGGCCGAGTTGGAGTCTGCGCTGAAGGAGAGAACCGCTCCGTACACCGGGGGCCCGCGTGCCGTCAGCGAAACGGCGGAGTCGATCCGTCTGTGTGGAGCGTTGCGCGAAGCCCAAGGCGGAGCCGTATCCAGCTACCTGCGCGCACGCTAGTCGCTGACTTCGGCCAGGCGCAGGAACCGTTCCAACACTCGCCGCACGTAGGCCCGCGTCTCGGCATAGGGCGGGATGCCGTTGTAGCGGTCGACGGCTCCCGGTCCCGCATTGTAGGCGGCCAGCGCGAGCACGAGCTGGTCGTCGCGACCGGCGTAGCGTTCCAGCATCTCGCGCAGGTAGCGCGTGCCGCCACGCACGTTCTCATCGGCCACGTAGGGATCGACAGCCAGTTCGGCCGCGGTCTCCGGCATCAACTGCATGAGTCCGATCGCTCCCGCGTGCGAAACCGCGGCGGGATCCCAGGCGGACTCCGCCGCGATCACGCTCTCGATCAAGTCCGGGTGGACCCGCTCGCGCTCGGCCAACTCCAGAATCAGTTCGTCGAGCGTCGGCTCTTTCTTGCTGGGGACGATCGGCGGCTCCTCGGGAGGAGTCGCCTCCGCCGGCTCGAGACGTGCAACAGCGTCAGCCGGTAAACCGATTCGACCGCCGGAGGGCGTATGGAGCACAACTTGGTCGCCCGAACGCTCCACACGATCCGCCAGAATTCGGGCGCCGGTCCGCAGAACGGCGTACTCGGCGGCTCCCAGGGAGACCGCAAAGAACAGCGTCGCTAGACACGCCGCCGCACGCTGTGAAAGAATTCGCACTTCCGCTGTCAACCCACTACAACATGAAGACGTATCTCACGCATCTAGCGTGCAGCAAAACCGGCGAGCAGTTCGACGCCGGTCAACTCCACAACTTATCTCCCGCCGGCGCTCCCTTGATCGCCCAATACGACCTGGAGACGGCCCGTGCGGAGTTGTCTCGCGACTCGATCGAGTCTGGACCCCGCTCCATGTGGCGCTATGCGCCCCTGCTGCCGGTCTCGCGTGAGGAAGACGTCGTCTCCCTGGGCGAGGGCTGGACGCCTCTGCTTCAAACGCCCCGCCTCGGCGCCGCGCTCGGTGCGAAGAATCTCTGGCTCAAGGAAGAGAGCGCCAACCCGACGGGGACGTTCAAGGCCCGAGGCATGACGGCGGCCGTCTCCATGGCCAAGTCATTGGGCGTGAAAAAGCTGGCCGCTCCGTCAGCCGGAAACGCCGCCAGCGCCCTCGCCGCCTACTCGGCCCGAGCGGGCCTTGAGGCGCACATCTTCATGCCGCGCGACGTGCCCCGCACCAACTACCTCGAATGCGTAGGCTGCGGCGCGAACGTCACCCTGGTCGACGGCCTGATCTCCGATTGCGGCCGCATCGTCGCCGAGCGGAAAGAAGAAGAAGGCTGGTTCGAGGTTTCGACCCTGAAGGAGCCCTACCGCATCGAAGGAAAGAAGACGATGGGGCTGGAACTTGCCGAGCAACTCGGATGGCGTCTCCCCGACGCGATCCTTTACCCGACCGGCGGAGGCGTCGGCATCATCGGTATGTGGAAGGCCTTCGCAGAACTAGAGGCGCTCGGCTGGATCGGCGCGAAACGCCCCAAGATGATCTCGGTTCAAGCTGCGGGTTGCGCCCCGATCGTACGCGCATGGGACGCCGGGAAAACCGCGTCCGAGTTCTGGGACGGCGCGGAAACGCTCGCCAGCGGCCTCCGCGTGCCCAAGGCGCTCGGCGACTTTTTGGTCCTGAACGCAGTACGAGAAAGCGGCGGCACGGCGGTCGCAATCTCCGATGAAGAATTGCTCGCCGACGGGCGACTGCTTGCGGAGACGGAGGGCCTGTTCGAGGCGCCCGAGGGCGCGGCCTGCGTCACTGCGGTGCGTCGACTGCTAAAGTCCGGATTCCTTTCCGCCGACGAAGAGATCGTGATCTACAACACCGGCACGGGTCTCAAGTACCCCGAGGCGTGGGAACAGGCGATCGCCTGAAACGCCGATAGCCCAGCCACGCCAAGAAGCTCAGGTCGAGCAGATGTTCGATCGGAGCCACAATCTGCCCATAGTGCCGTGGGTCCCAGTAGCTGATGGGGCTCAAAAACCTCCATTCCCAGTTGAACGGCCACAGCAGGAGGGGGCCGTCGTGGTAGTGGGTCGCAATATCGATCACCGAGTGGAAGCCGCATCCAATCCAAAACCAAAAGAACTTCTTCCAGCCGAGCCGATGACCTAGGTACGCGCACAACAGGATCGGCGGCGGGCTGTGAAACAGGTTGTGCGCCGCGATCCAGATGGCGTTGCGGAAGTAGTAGTCGTCATAGCCTCGCCCGAAAGTCACCTCGCCGCGATCCAAAAAGAACCAGAGGGTAAGCAGCACCAGGGGAATGTCGGGTGCGAAGGAGCCGACCGCCAGCATCCAGCTCGGCGCGGCGCCGCGGTCCTTTAGCCAGGTCTTCAGACCGAAGCCGAGAACGGCGTGCGAATAGGTCTGCACCTACGCAGCCTACATCCAAGGCTGCTTGAGAGTCGGCGCGTTGGCGTAACGGCTCATGCCCAGTTCCAGACGCGCGCCGGCGCCTGGAGCGAGGCGCACGGTGATCACGCCGGAATCGATATCCCGGCTCTCCCCGTTGATGCTGATCGATTGGAACTGGTGCTCGCCGTAGCCTCCTGCCTGCACGACGACGTCGCGCGCCTCCACCGGATCGACGTTCACCAACGTCACCGATACCGAGTCGGAAGTCAGTTTGTGAACCAGCGCTCCCACGTCGTCAGGCAATCCCGAACGTCGCTTCTGCGGATCGAAGTAGCGCAGTCGGCTGTGTAGAACCCAGATCCGGCCCGAAGCGAAGTAGCCGCCGGTGGTCAGTTCGGTCAAAGTATCCGTCGTCGCCGGGACAATTCCCAAAAGGTAGTCCGCCAGCCGAGTATCGGGCGAGGTTGGATCATTGCGCATCAACTCCAAACGTCGCCGGATGTGTTCAAAGTCTCTCTGCATGGCAGCAACCGGATAGCCGTCGTTCTCTCCCTGCAGGTAGGCCAACCAGGGCTCTTCGTCCATCGGCACACGGTCGAGATCGCGCTGCTCCATCGACCACAGGTAGATCTCCGCCAGCCGGTCCGAGTACGTCAGCGGTTCGTACTGGTAGAACTCCGGCTCGCCGTCGAACTTGTAGCCGCGCGGATCGCCGTACATACGCGGCAGCAGGGTCTTGCCGTTCTCGACCTTCTTCGCTGCGAGCACCAAGTCCATCTGCTTCCGCAGCACGTCGATATAGCTCTGGTCCCCGGTCATCAGCAGGCCGTTGGCGAAGCCTTGCCATGAAGAAGCGGTGAAGTAGTTACGGTGGGCGATCTTCTGCAGCTCGCCGTCGTAGATCGTGAAGTTCCAGCCGTAGGTCCCCTTCCACCACTGCCCGTCATGCTCGCCGCCCAGCGTGCCGTCCAAGCCGATATTGGAAGGAATCATACCGCCCGTCTCGGCCGTGCGCGCCTTCCAGGCGTCCAAGTACTCGACCGTCCAGTCCTTGTACTTCTGTTCGCCGGTCAGCCCGTAGGCGTTCACGCCCAACAGCGTCGCGGCTAGATTGAGAAAGTTGTCGCCGGCCGAATCCAGATACTCCTCGCAATGCGCCAACATGCGCGGATACCACTCCACCAGGTCCAGCATCTTCTGGGTTCGGGCCGGATTGTGCAGCAGGTGGAACTTCCCGGGCACAGGATCGCCCACCCAGTCATAGACGGTCGCCTGGCGCAACATCGGCCCATAGGCCCCGTTCCAGATGCTGCGGATGATCTTGTGCTCGGGGTCGTAGTTGGGCGCGTCCGGGTCTTCGCCCATGTACATGCCGGCATAGCGCTTCATTCGCGCAACCAACAGCGGGTTTTCCGGCTCGGAGAGCCCCCATTGGAAAAACGCCCGCATCCCTTCGCCGGTATGGAACCAATCCGACTGGGTGATGAACTCCTTGTGGTAGGCGCCGTTCTTCGACAGTTCCGTCAAGTCCGTCCGCAACTCGCCGTACTGCCGGAGGTGTCCCTCAAGCCCCTTCTTGTAGAGGTCCAGGACCGAGTCAGAACCGCCCAAGGCGTGCAGCAGCGTCCAGTTGTAGTAGGTCTCAATGGCGTCGTCGGGGCCGTCGAGCGTTCCCCAGCGAGGCGTGTGAAGCAGATAGCCGCTCTCGTCGATATAGCGCTCGGCGAAAGCCTCGACGGCCCGAGAGTTCGCATCAAGCAAGGCCCGCTCCATCAGCGCCCAGTCCGGGGGCGCCATCGGCGAATCGACCTCAAAGACGGGCCCCTGTGCCAGGAGCGGCGTGGAGGCTAGCAGCAACGTAAAGAAAGGAAGCGTCAGTCGGCGCATAGGCGGGCATATGATGGCACTCTGGTAACGCGTTCGCAAACTGACCCGAACGAGGCGGCTGGACGAGGTCGGCTCGGTGGTCGCGGTTCTGGAGAGCGTTACACTTCGGAGAGCGAATGAGGACGGCGCTGATATGCCACGAAGAGGACGAACTGAACCGGGACGGGCTTGCCCGGTGGCTGGCGTCGTTCTCTGATCTCGTAGGAATGGTCGTGATTCGCGAGAAGACCGAGCGGAAAAAGAAGCGAGTCAAGCGGGAACTGAAGCGCGTCGGTCCGCTGCGAATGCTGGACGTCTTGGCGTTCCGGGCCTACTACAAGTTGTTCCGGGCGGCCGAGGACGGCGAGTGGGAACGACGCACGATATCGGAGCTTGGCGAGAAGTTTGCCCCGGTCCCGGAAACTACGCCTCAGGTGATCGCTCCTAGCGGGAACACGAAGGCGGCTGAGGAATTGCTGCGCGACTGCGCGCCGGACATCGTGATTGCGCGCTGCAAGCACTTGCTGAAAGCCTCCGTGTTCAACATCCCGACCCAAGGAACGTATGTGATGCATCCGGGGATTTGTCCGGAATACCGCAACGCGCACGGGGGTTTTTGGGCGCTCGCGAACGGAGAGCCGGACAAGGTGGGAATGACGCTGTTGCGGATCGACAAGGGCGTCGACACGGGTCCGGTCTACGGACATTTCTACTACGACGGCGACCCCGCCGAGTCGCACATCGTGATCCAGCACCGAGTGGTGTTCGATCATCTGGATGCGATTCAAGACAAACTCGAAGAGATCGGACGCGGAGAGGCAAAGCCGATCGACACGACGGGCCGCGAATCAGCGGCCTGGGGACAACCGTGGCTCACCAAACAGGTCGGCTTGTTGCGGCGTTACGGACGCAAGGGATCGGCCCAATGAGGGCGGTCGGGCTGCTGTATCACGATGTAGTCGCCCCGGGGGCCTATGCTTCGAGCGGGTTTTCCGGCGGCGACGCGGACATCTACAAGTTGGATCGTCCGACCTTCGCTGCGCACTTGGACGCAATCGCGGCGGTCGGCGCCGGGCCGGTCGCCTCGGTGCTGAACGAGGTTGAAGCGTCTTCGACGCCGCCGGTCTTGTTGACGTTTGACGACGGAGGCGTGGGCGCCATCGACCATGCGGCCGGGATGTTGGAGGAGCGCGGCTGGATCGGACATTTTTTCATCACAACCGGCCGAATCGGAACCGAGGGATTCTTGACGCGGGAACAAGTCCGGGAGCTGGACCGGCGCGGACACGTGGTGGGCAGTCACTCCGTCTCGCATCCGGCGCGCATGGCGGCATTGAGTCGCGAGGATCTGCGTCGGGAGTGGGGCGAAAGCGTCGCCGAGTTGAGCAACCTCTTGGGCAAAGCGGTGACGACCGGCTCGGTACCGGGCGGTTATCACTCCCGAGTAGTGGCTGAAACCGCGGCCGAGGCCGGGATCGAGCGCCTATTCCATTCCGAGCCGACCGACCGCGTCGGATCGAACGTCGCCGGGCTGCTTCAGTTCGGACGGTACAACGTACAGCGCGCCACGCCGCCAGAGACGGCGGCCGGGCTGGCGCGCAACAGCTTCACTCTGCGAACAAGACAGACGCTGTTGTGGAACGCCAAGAAGATCGTCAAGAAGGTCGGCGGACGCTACTGGTTGGCGGCGCGGAAAAGAATCCTCGACCGCTAACCGAGATACATTCCGCCGTTCACATTCACCGTGTGTCCGGTGACGTAGGAAGCCTCGTCGGAGGCCAAGAAGCGCACAGCCGCTGCAATCTCAGCTCCCGATCCGATGCGCCCCAACGGCACCCGATCGAGGATGTGGCTCTTGTGTTCCTCCGGCAACACGTCGGTCATCGCCGTCTCGATGAAGCCGGGGGCGACCGCGTTCACCGTCACTCCTCGCGGCGCCAACTCCAGCGCCAAGGACTTCGTCAAGCCGATCAACCCGGCCTTGGACGAGACGTAGTTCGCCTGCCCTGGACTGCCCGATTGGCCCACCACGGAGGTGACGTTCACAATCCGGCCCCAACGGGCCTTCATCATGCCGCGCATGGCCGCCTTCGCACAGCGAAACGCCCCGGTGAGGTTGGTCTCCAGCACAGCGCCCCAGTCTTCTTCAGACATCCGTACAGCGACGCCGTCGCGAGTGATCCCTGCGTTATTCACCAGAATCTCCACCGCGCCCACGTCTTTCTGCACCTGCTTGAACGCCGCCGTCACCGAGTCGGCCGATCCGACGTCGAGCGCGACCGCGTGGGCTTCGCCGCCCGCTGCAACGATCTCCGCCGCAACGGCCTCCAGCTTGTCCACGCTGCGAGCGGCAACCACGACCCGGGCCCCCGCTGCGGCCAAGTCCAAAGCGCAAGCTCGGCCAATGCCCTGCCCCGCTCCCGTCACCAATGCAATGCGACCTTTCATGATGCACTCACCTTCTCTAGTTGCTCGACCGTACCGATCGACGCGCCATCGAGCGACCGATCAATGTTGCGCAGGAGCCCCGAAAGCACGCGGCCCGGTCCGACTTCCACAAAACGCTCGGAACCCTCAACCGCTAGGCGCGCGATCGATTCCTGCCAACGCACCGGATTCGGAATCTGATCCTTCACACCCTGCCGAGCCTCCTGGCCTGTCGTCACGAGGGCGGCCGCGAAGTTGTTTACGAGGGGCACATCCAAGTCTCGAAACTCAGCGGCATCCAAATCGGGCGTCAACCCGTCCAGCGCCGGCTTCATCAAGGCACAGTGGAACGGTGCGCTCACCGCCAGCGGGATCGCGCGTTTGGCTCCCGCGGCTTTAGCCCCCTCCACCGCACGCTCCACGGCTTCAGCGTGCCCGGCGATCACGATTTGGCCCGGCGAGTTCAGATTCGCGGCGCTGCAAATCTGCCCTTGGGCGGCCGCGGAACAAACTTCCTCGACCTTTTCAGGCTCCAGACCTAATATCGCCGCCATCGCGCCAACGCCTGCCGGAACTGCTTTCTGCATCAACTGCCCGCGCTTGCGCACGATGCGCAGCGCGTCGCCTAGATCCAAACATCCGGCTGCGACCAAAGCGGAGTATTCGCCCAGGCTGTGTCCGGCGACCAAGTCCGGCTCCAAACCCTTTTCTCGTACCGCTGCCAGGATCGCGACCGAGGTCGCCAGGATCGCCGGCTGCGTATTTTCAGTCAGTTGCAGCTGTTCGGCGGGTCCTTCAAAGCAGAGTTGCGAGAGCGGCATGCCGAGGGCTTCATCCGCTCGCTCAAACACCTCGCGCGAGACCGCGAACGCCTCGGCGAAATCCTTGCCCATGCCGGCGAATTGGGAGCCCTGGCCAGGAAACAGAAACGTGGTTTTGGCCATACATCCCCAACGCTACGCGGTCCGGCGCCGGAACCGCAACAGGCCGCCTACTTCCCGAGAGCCTTGCGCATCATGCCGATCCCGGCCGCAATCACGGCCACGGGCCATAGAGCCCACAGATCCACGTCGAACCAGCCGAGATTGCGCCCTTGGTAAAACGCTCCGACGGCAACCATCGCGCCGCCCCAGAAGAGGTTTTCTCGCTTGGAGGGCTTCAGCAGGATCAGAATTCCGCCGGCCATCAACAACAGCGGCCAGTAGCTCCAAACCTCCCGCCAGCGGACGTCCACCCAGCCGAGCTTCTCTACCTGCAGCGCCGCTCCGATCAACGCGACTAGGCCGCCGAGGATCGGGTTCCCGCCGCCGGTCGCCATGTGAAGGCCGAATGCAATGACCGCCAAGGGCCAGAACAAGATCACGCTCCCCAGCGACATGACGTCCAAGCTGTCAAGCAGCAGCAGGACGCCCAACAGCAGGATCAGCAACCCTGGGATTACACGAACGCCGGCGGACTTAGCCATGGCCGGTATTGTCAGTCTTTCCGGGCCGCGGATTCAATCTCCCGGAATACCCGCATCGTATTCCCGCCGAGAATCTTCGATACGTCCGCTTCGCTGAATCCACGGCCTTTTAAGCCGTCCACAAGGCTCGGAAGCTTCGAGATGTCCTCCATCCCGGCCGGTAGGTCTTCGCTGACCCCGTCAAAGTCGGACCCCATTCCGACCGCCTCCACGCCGCCCACCTTCACCGCATGTTCAAAGTGATCCAACAGCCGTTCGAACGACACTCGTCCCACGTGCGCGACCTTCTCCAGGTGGATGCGTGAAATCTCTCTGGCGCGCGCCTGCCCCTTCAGAGTCGCCTCCGCCTGGCGCTCCAAGGCGTCAAACTGTTTGGCCTGATTCGCAAGCCTCCGGTGATCGTCGTCGAGGAACGAACCGTAGTAATTGATATGCACCACGCCGCCGCCCTCCGCCACCTTGCGGATCATCGCATCCGTCATGTTGCGGGGATGCGAGGCCAGCGCCCGACACGAGGAATGCGAAGCGATCACCGGCGTCCGGCTCGCCTCCATGACGCCTGTGAAAGTCTTGTCGGAGATATGCGAAACGTCCACCATCATCCCTAGGTCGTTCATCAGCGAGACGACGTCGCGGCCCAGTGCGGTCAGCCCCGGATCGCGGTCAGACGGTCCTCCCGAAGACCCGGCCCAGGGCGTGTGCTTGGAATGCGTCAGGGTCATGTAGCGCGCGCCCAGCTTGTAGAGCATGCGCAGCACGCCGAGGCTGGAATCGATCATGTGGCCGCCTTCCACCCCCATCAAGATCGCGATCTTGCCGTCCTTCTTGGCCTGAGCGATGGCGTCGGGAGAAGCAGCAAGCATGAGATCGTCAGGATGCCGCGCCGTCTCTTGGACGACGGAATCGATGATCTCCAGCGCATCAACGACGGAGCCGGGGGTGTCGCCCTCTCCGGGCGAGGAAATATAGATTGAGAAAAAGACGCCGGTTACGCCGCCGTCGCGCATGCGCGGAATGTCGAGTTGCCCGTAGTCGTTTCGAGCGCCGAGATCGAACCCGCCCGGGAAACGCATCGGCGTATCGCAGTGCGTGTCCAAAACGAAGGAGTCTTCCAGCACCCCGGCCGCCCCCTTCCGAGCCGCTACAGCCCCGGCAAGAGTCAGTACGGCCCAATCGCGACGAGTCATGAACATCCATTCAGTCTAAGAGGTTGCCGTCGTTGCGTACATGCATTCGTTGATGCGTAAGATGGGCTTCGTGGACAACGATCGCTCTCCGGAAGGAACCACGCTCAGACTCCTGAGCGGTAAACGGATATCGAGAGGAGTGGCGCTGGCCGCCGAGCTAGGTATTGCGGACATTCTGGGAACGGATTCGCATGCGGTGGAGACCATCGCCTCCCGCACCCAATCAGCTCCTGACGCGCTGTACCGCGTCCTACGCATGCTTGCCGGCGTCGGGATGTTCGAGGAGCTTCCCGATCGCCGCTTCCGAAACAACGTCGCCTCGGCGACGCTGCGAGCCGACGCCGACAATTCGCTGCGCGACTACGCCCGCTGGTACGGGGTCCACCGCCACTGGACCGCCTGGGCTGACCTTGACTTCAGCGTGAAAACCGGACAGCCCACGGTCCGCAAGCATGCGCCCGACGCGAGCACGTTTGGGCTGCTCGCCGAAGACGAAACCGCACAGACGATCTACAACGGGGCCATGAGCAGCCTCTCGGCAATGGAAGGAGAAGCCATCATGCGCTCCGGGTACGACTGGGGATCGGGGCGCATCCTGGACGTCGGCGGCGGACACGGGTCTCTCGCTCGCAGGATCGCGCAAGCCGCCCCGGACGCCCGCGTCGGGATCTTCGATCTCGCGCACGTCGTCGAGCAAGTCGCCGAACAACTCGGAACTGCGGGCGTGGACTTCGTCGGCGGCAGCTTCTTCGACGGAATTCCGGGGCCGATCGATCTCTGCATTCTCAAGCACGTCATCCACAACTGGGACGACGTTTCAGCGCAACGGATTCTCGGCTCCTGCCGCGACGCGCTCGCTCCCGGCGGTCGCATCCTGGTGTGCGAGATGGTGATCGACGAGGAGGACGATCACGCCTTTGCCAAAATCATGGACGTCGAGATGCTGGTCGGTCGCGACGGCCGCGAACGGACGCCGGCGGAGTTCGAGAGTCTGCTCTCCGCCGCGGGCTGCCGCCTAACGCGCATCGTACGAACAGACAATCCGATTCGCTTGATCGAGGCGACGCCGGTCTAGCGTTCTCTGAGGAGATGGCATTTCTCGCCCAGCCCCGCCGATTCTTGCGTACCGTTGCGGGACTCCGGCAATGGGCCCAAGAGCCGTTTGTCCTCGAAGAGGCGGTAGCAGACGCGCAGCGACTCGCCGGGGTCCGCGACGACCGTTTCCTCTCCCTCGCCCGCGACGCCGTCTACGGTTTCGCGCCGAGCCCCTACCTCAAACTGCTTCGACGCATCGGCTGCGAATACGGCGACTTGGAGAAGGAGGTGCGCCTCAACGGCGTACAGGCGACATTACAACGGCTCGCCGCTCAGGGGGTGTACGTCACCCACGACGAGATGAAGGGGCGCCAAGCGGCTCGGCGAGGCTCGGATGAGTACCATTTCCGAGCGGAGGATTTCGACAATCCGCTGGTTGTCCCGGACTTCAAGAAGTCCACCAGCGGCACCACCGGGCGCGCGACTCCCATCGGCCTCAGCTTCGAGCATTTTCGGGAGCAACTGGCGCAAACGGCCCTGTCGACGAAGATCCATCGGGTGGAGTCGGCCGCGGTGGCGCACTGGGCGCCCCCGTCCGGTTGGTGTATTTCTCGAACTCTGCGGATGAGCAAGGTCATCGGCGGAGTCGACCGCTGGTTTTCACAGCTCCCGTTGCAGAGGAGCCGCGGATCCGTCTTTGAGGGAGCTTCGACGCTGGGGTTCACCACGCTCTCTCGGTGGCTCGGCATCCGGATCGCCGCCCCGGAGTACGTGCCGATGGACGAGCCGCAGCCAGTCGTCGATTGGATGCTGGCCCAACGCGGATCCGGACGACGAGCCGTGGTAGTGACGTTCCCAGCTACAGCGGTGCGCGCATGCCTGGCCGCATCGCAGGCGAACCTTTCTCTGGATGGGGTCGTCTTCCTCATCGGCGGCGAAACCATCACGGCTTCCAAGCGGCAGAGCATTGAAGACTCGGGAGCCGTCTGCGTCCCCCTGTTCGGCTGTACGGAAACGGGCGAATCCGGCGAGGGTTGCCTCAACCCGCTCTCGCCCGACGACATGCATCTCTACGAACACAAGTTCGTACTCGCGTCACGGCGTCATTCCGTAGGCGCCGTCAAAGACTTGGAGACGCCGCTGTTCACCGGGCTCGGCCGCGCTGCTCCGAAGATCGTCGTCAATGGAGATACCGGGGACGCGGGAACTGTGGAACGTCGTGATTGCGGGTGTCCTTGGGGTGATCTGGGTTATCGAACGCACTGGCGCGATGTTTGGAGCTATTCGAAGTTGACGGCTGAAGGAATGACGCTGCCGGGCGACGAGGTGTACGAGATCCTCGAGCGTCACATGCCGCAGCGCTTCGGCGGGGGAGCGGGAGACTATCAACTCATCGCGGAGCCGGAGCAGGGCGGATTCGTGCGCTACCGGCTGGCCGTCAACCCGTCGGTGGGGCCGCTGGACGAGCAGGCGGTGGCGCGCGCGTTTCGCGAGGCGCTGGCGGTGGGCTCTCTCCGTGCGATGGCGGAGTTGCTGGGACGTGCGGGGCATCTCAGCGTGGTGCGTCGAGCACCGATGCTTCAGCCGGGCGGCAAGTCGCTCCCGGTCGTTCTCCAGCGGCCCGCCGGTTGAGCCGACCCGCCCCCTCCTCTCGCTCCTTCGCGCCGAGGATTCACTACCCTGTTTAGAAGACCTCGTGTTCATTTGTTTTGAGGACCGGAGCCGATCGCCAAGGCCGCCCATGCGCGCCTCTGATTCGAGACGGCGCGGCGAGCGGCCCGCCCCACATCGGTGATGGCGGAAAACGAACTGCGGCCCCTAGTCTCACGGGCCGACGTCGAGCGGGCCGTCTGGCAAGCGGCCGGCTGGGCCTTGACGTCTGTGCTTCCGCGCAGCGCGGACCCCGCTGCGGTAGCGGCGTCGTGCGCCCTTCGGAGGCGAGCCAAACGTACGGAGCTGGAAGGAATCGCAGGAGCGATTTCTAAGACTTTGCCGGAGCGCTATAGCCTAGCGGCAGCGATGGGCCTCGCCGAGGAGTGGTTCCGGAGGCAGACGGAGTTGAGCTGGGGACGACTGCGTGCCCTGCATCGCTCGGATTGGCCTGTCCGGATCGACCTGGAGGGCGCCGACCACCTCGACCGCGCTCTCGGTCAGGGGCGCGGAGCGGTCGTTTGGTTTTCGTCTTTCTGCGACCCGGTGCTGCTTATGCGAGCCCTCTCCAATCGGGGAACGCCGCTTTGCCATCTCAGCGCCCATACCCACGGATCGCCGGGACACAGCAGGTTTGGGATCCGCTTCGTCGCTCCAGTCCATCGGAGCGCCGAGACGCGCCACCTGTCCGAGCGGATCGTGATGCGCAACCCGTCGGCTCCCAACTACTTCAAACGAGTTCGCCGAGCGCTGTCCGCGAATCAAGCCGTCTCGGTGCGAGGCGATCTCGCCTTGGATGCGACGCAGCGGGCTCTGTGCCTAGGACGTCCGTGCGCATTCCCGTCCGGAGCGCCGCGCATGGCACACTCGGCTCAAGCGCCGCTGCTCACCTCATCGATCGCTCGGCTGGGACCCGGGCGCTACAAAGTAACCATCGACGAAGCGCTCCAACTGCCGCGGCAAAGGCGCGACTTCGTGCGTGAAGCCGTGGCCGAGTTCGCGCGCCGTTTGGACTGCCGCCTCAGCGAGAGCCCGGCGGACTGGGAGGGCTGGCGTTGGATCGACCGCTTCACAGCCCCGTCCTAGCGGCGCGTAAGTCATTGTTTACATTGAGCAATTTGGTACGATACTCGTCTGATTTCGGACGCGGCCTAGGCGAGAACAGACGTCTTCGGGACGCTCCAGCCGGGCTGTAATGGCGACGACCTTAGAGCAGATTCGCGCCGGCTATCCCGCGGCCAAGCAGGAATGGATTCGACTCCACTGCCCCTATTCGCATCTGCTCCAACCGCTATCCATGCGCGTCGCGCGCATCTTCATCCACCTCGGAATCGGGGCTAACACGACGACGGGCCTCGCGTGGCTGGCCCTAACCGCGGCTCTGGGGCTGATGTCGATGGGCGGCGGCGACCGGCTCATTTTCTGCATGGGCGCCGGCTTGCTGAGCGTGATGACCGTCCTCGACAACGTCGATGGTCACGTGGCTCGGGCGACAGCGACGACGAGTCGAGCCGGGCAACTGTTGGACGACGCTCTGACGTGGTTCCACCTCGCCGCGCTTCCTCTCTGCCTCGGCGTTGCGCTCTACCACAACCCGCCGGTCGCCTTCTTCGGCTCGCCGCCGCAAGCCCCGCCGAGTCCGTTCCTTTGGCTCGCACTGGCCTCGGTCCGATCGATCGCCTATCTCCTGACCGTTGTCGTGGGACGCGCTGCGGACCGGTTGCATGGGTCGCCTGAGAGCCGACTAGGCGGCCGCGGTCTATTCTCGTTGGCCAAGACCGTTGCGGAATACGAGGTGGCCCTGCTCCTTCTGGTTGGATTGCTGGATTTGCTTTGGCTGCATCATCTTCTGTATTCGGTGTTCTATGTTGCGGTCTTGGGCTTCGTTTCCGCCATGAACCTCACCGCAGCTTTGCGGCTGGACCGCGTCAGGCCGCTGGTCGAGCAGCAGACGTTCAGCGCGCCCCCGACCAAGGACTCAACGAGATGAGGGCCGTCATCCTCGCGGCGGGCCGCGGTAGCCGTATGGGGCGCCTGACGGCGGAGCAGAACAAGAGTCTGCTTGAAGTCGGAGGTCGTCCTCTCCTTGGCCGAATCGTGGATTCGCTGGTCGACCATGAGGTCCGAAAGATCGTCGTTGCAACCGGCTATCTGGCGCATCGAGTCCAGCAGTACTTGCTGGACGCCTATCCCGAAATCGATTTCGAATTCGTGCACAACCCCGAGTTTGCGGGCACGAACAACGCCCGCACTCTCGCCTTGGCGCTCGACTGCTCTGATGTCGATGACGACGTGCTGGTCATCGAGTCCGACCTGGTCTACGATCCGTCTCTCATCGCCAAGGTATTGCGCTCGCCTCACCGCAACGTCGCGTTGGTCGCCCCGCTCGCGAGTGGGGCGGACGGGTCGGTCGCGCACGTGACTGAGGGGCGGATCGAGGCGATTACTCCGGCCTCTGGTCACCCGGGGCTCGACGCAGACGGCGTGTACAAGACCGTAAACATCTACAAGTTCAGCGCAGCCTTGGCATACACAACGCTGCGGAAGACCCTCGACGAGCACAGCCGAAACGTGGATCGTCAGGCCTACTACGAGACGGTGCTCGGATCTCTAATCGTCCGCGGCGAGGCTGCCGTCCACGTGGAAGTCGTCGAGGGCGAAGCTTGGGCCGAACTCGACGATCCAATGGACCTGGCCCGAGCGCGCTACGTCTTCGAACCAGACAGTCGCCCCAGCATTCTGGAGCGCGCCCGCGGCGGGCACTGGAACTATCCGGTGTTGGACTTCACCGAGCTGCGCAACATGCACTTTCCAACGCCCGAGATGCATGACGAACTCGCCGGCGCTCTGCCGGATCTGACGACGCGCTACGGGTCGAGCCAAAGCGTGCTGGACGAGAAGCTGTCCTACTTTGTCCCGTGCCGCGCAGATCGCGTGATTCTGTTGAACGGCCTTTCACAGATCTACCCGCTGCTCCGCGAGTGGCTGAGCGGGAAACGGGTCTTGATTCCGAATCCGACCTTCGGCGAATACAGCCGGGTCTTCCCGGAGGCCGACCGCTACCAGGATCACTTTGGGTTCGATCCGGCCGCTCTCGAAAGTTCAGCAGGCGGCTACGACGCGGTGGTAATCGTCAATCCCAACAACCCAACCGGTACGGTCATCGAGACGTCGTGGATCGCAGAGTTTGCCCGCGCCAACCCCGACCTCGTAGTCATCGTCGACGAGTCCTTTGTCGCCTTCTCGACGGAGGCCTCGCTCTGCGCCCAAATCGAAGCGCAAGGGATCGCCAACCTCGTCGTCCTGCGCAGCCTCAGCAAGGAGCTTGGAGTCCCGGGTCTTCGACTCGGCTATCTATTCTCGGTCGGCGAAGGCGTCATGGATTTCGTCCGGGAGCGGACGCCGATCTGGAACGCGGGCAGTGTAGCCGAAGCCTTCTTGGAGTTGCTGCTGAAGCACCGCGCCGAGTTCGCCCGCTCGATCGAAGCGACGTTGGCCGACCGTTCTCGTTTCAGCGAGGAACTCAGAGAAGTCCCGATCGTATCCCACGTGCGCGAAGGCGGCGGAAACTTCGTCGTCGTCCAACTCGAAGGCGCTCCCGAGGTGCTGGGCGATGTTCCTGGGCGCCTCTTGAGGGATTGGGGAATCTACGTCAAGGACATCAGTGAGCGCATCGACGACGGCTCGTTCTATCTCCGCCTCGCAGTGAGATTGCCCGAGGAGAATCGACGGCTCGCAGCAGCCCTGTCGGCGATCTCGTAGGAGGCGGTGGCCCCCTTCAAGCCTCGGCCCCTGGGCCTCGGTTTCCGCCCCCGCTACTATGTTCATTGCGTGGTCGTATGGGGATGAGGAGGAATCGCATGAGGGGCGACGGCAGGTTTCGATCGCTAGTAGTCGTCGCGACAACGACTACTAGCCTGACGCGATGAGCAACGCCGCCGAATACGCATCTGACCCGCTCCAGCGGACGATGGCCCTCGACCATTCAGGCGCGTTTAGCGTCCTCGGGTGCGCGCTGGAGGTGAGGTCAAACAGCGCCGCGGTTCTGGACGCGGCAGCGACAAGCTGGGGCGAGGCGCATCCATCGATCGACGCCAATCCGATACGACTATTCGTTGCGGTTTCACCGTCCTCTACTCGCGAGCTGCCGCCTGAGCCTACCTTCCGCGGCCAACTTCATTTGTCGACGATCACGTGCGACCGAGAGAATTTCGCCTCCGTCGATTCAGCGCGAGGCTTGAGTTGCATCTGGGTGACCGAGACGACTGCGGCTGACGCCGAGTTCCTCCGGTGGTTCTTTCTGGAGGCGGCCGCTTACCTACTGCTGGCGGAGCAGCGGTTCACGCCGCTGCATGCCGGATGCGTCGCGCGGGAGGGACGGGGCGTACTGTTGCTCGGTCCGTCAGGGGCCGGGAAGAGTACGTTGTCCTATACCTGCGCGCGACGCGGCTGGACGTTCGTTTCCGACGACGCCGCCTGGCTTCTTCGGGAAAGCAAGAGTCTCCGGGTGTTGGGGCCGCCGCCGAAAGTCCGGCTGCTGCCGGATGCAAGCGAGCGATTCGAGGAACTGGCAGGCAGGAAGACGGCGAGATCCCTGGGGGGCAAGAGCTTCGTCGAGTTTGATTTGATCGGGCAAGCGGGCATCAAGACGGCGCTGGAGTGCGAGGCGGCCGCATGCATTTTCCTGCACCGAGATGGCACTAAGGAGGCGCGATTCTCGGCCGTCCCCGCCGAGGTCGTCTACGGACTCCTGGCCGACGTTCTGGTTCGCTACGACGATCCGGCTAGGGCGGAGCAGCTGGCGTCCCTCAAGAGATTGGCGCAGATTCAGAGTTTCGACTTGCACTACCAAGAGGCTGAGGCCGCCGCGGAGGCGTTGGAAACCCTCGTGCTTTGAGGTTTGTGAACCGCCGGCGCGTGAGAGCATGATAGAGCTACTTCCCGCAGAATGGCTTCCACTGACGTTCCGCTCGATTGGTTGAGAGACAGCTCGCTGCCGCCCGGCGCAGCGACCGCTCTGAACGCTCTCAATTTTCATCATGAGCGGCCATCGGGATTCGAAGGACTTCAACAGAACGACTGGAAGGAGCTTCTTCAGTTCTGCGACCTGATGAAGATCACACTCTTCCTGACGCACCGCCGTGGGGAGGAGTTCCCGGATTGGGTCCGCCGGCGAACCGACTCCGACCTGGCAAACAACAAACTTCGCTACCAGAAGCAGTGGGCGCTCTACGACGAAATCGACGCGGCGCTACGGGCCGAGGAGCTCGAATATCTCCTGCTCAAGGGGTTCAGCCACGGCCCCGGATACACGCCGCAACCGTGGCTTCGGCACCAATGCGATCTCGATCTGTTCCACCTGGGACAAGAGTCGGCTGAAGCGGCACAGAAGGTCTTGGAGCAGCTTGGGCTTCGACCCGTCGGCGACTTCGACGGGTTCCCGATGGATCATCTGCCGGCGATGATGCGCAGAAGCGATCACGTCTGGCGGGGCGACTTTTTCGACCCGGAGGTGGGGATCGCCGTCGAGGCGCACTTCCGATGGTGGGATCCGGAAACCGAACAGTTGCCGGCGGGCGGAGTGGATCTTTATTGGGGCAGGAGAACCCGAATCGAGGTTGAGGGGCGCTCTGTTCCCACGCTCGCCGGGCCGGATCGGGTCTCCTACGCGGCGCTGCACGCGCTTCGACATATCTTGCGAGGAGATGCGCGCGCTTGCCACGTCTACGAGATCGCCGGACACCTGGAGCGTACCGCCTCAGACGACGTGTTTTGGGCCGAGTGGGCGGATCGTCAGTCTGCGGAGGTCCGCCGCTATACGGCAACGGTCTTTGAGACGGCGCGGCTGTGGTTCGGCTGCCGGGTTGCGGATCGTGTCCGAGAGGAGATCGAAGAGCTGCCGCCCGCGGTGAAGCGCTGGCACAGCCGGTTCGCAGCCGGCCCCATGGAGAGTTGGTTCCGCCCGAACAAAGACGAAATCTGGCTACACCTGGGATTGCAACCAGCCGGGGCGGCTCGCTGGCCCGTCGTCTCCAGGAAGATTCTCCCGCGTCGCTTGCCCACACCCGTCCTACAGGGGACAGCGAACGACGAACAGCGCCAGTCGACCGTCCGTGAATCGTTGGGATATGCCGGGCACGTAGGCGGTCGAGCGGCCTATCATCTGCGCGCCCTGCCGCGTCTAGCCGGTCAGGCGTTGGGAGCCATGCTCGGGGAGGGAGGGCTGACGAAAGGCTTCTGGGCGTACTTGGCCGCGGCGTCTCTGTACCACCTGGGGCTTTTCGTGTTCGTACTGCTGTACAACCTGCGCCTGGTGGAGTTGGGGTACGACGAGGGCCTCGTCGGCGCGGTGACTTCGGCCATGACGGTCGGCAGCATCGCCGGCGCGATTCCGGCCGGCTGGTTCGCGCAGCGCATCGGCCTGCATCGGGCTTTGCTGACTTGCTTCGTCGCAGTCCCTTTGGTTGGCACTGCTCGGACTCTGGCGACTGGCGAAGTCGCTTTGATGGCCACGGCATTTGCCGCCGGGGTCTTCTTCTCGGTGTGGGTGGTGTGTATCGGACCGGTGATCTCAGGCCTTGTGAGTGAAGAGGTGCGCCCTCGCGCGTTCAGCATCTTCTTCGCAGCGAGCATCGCCATGGGAGTCGTGGGCGGATTCCTGGGCGGACGCCTTCCGGACCTGGCGGAATCGGGCCCATGGACGGGGTTCTCTCCGCTCCAGGTTGCGGCGCTGGCCGGCTGCGCAATCACGGCGAGCGCCGCCGTCCCGGGCCTCTTTGTCCGGGGGCTGGGCAAGGTCCAAGCACCGAAGAATCACTATCCTCGGAGCGCGTTCATCCGGCGATATCTCCCGACAATCTTCGTCTGGAACCTGGCGGTCGGCGCCTTCAATCCGTTCTTCAACGTCTATGCAACCGAGTACCTGAGTTTGTCGTTGTCGGAAACGGGTGATCTTTTTGCAACCGGACAAATGGCCCAAGTCGCCGCTCTCCTGGCGGCTCCGGTTCTGTTGAGGCGGCTGGGGACCGTACGCGGAATTGCGCTGCTGCAGGCGGCCGCAGGCGGCGGCTTACTGCTGATGGCCGCACGAAATCCGCTGTGGCTGGCGCCGGCGGCCTACGCGCTCTACATGTCGTTCCAGTGGATGAGCGAGCCGGGACTGCATACCCTGCTGATGAGTCGCGTCCGCGCGAGCCAGAGGACGGGGGCCTCCGCCCTGAGCTACACCACGGTGTTTGCGGCCCACGCCGCCGCGGCCGGCCTGGCAGGTTGGGCGATTGAGCGATGGGACTATGCCGTCGTCCTCAGCACAGCCGCCGGGGCTGCCGTTCTAGCTGGAGCGCTCTTCCGCGCCGGACTCGGGCAATACGACCAGACGCCTCCCGCAGAGCCGGTCGACGACGCACGGACGGAGCCGGTCTAAGTCGACGAATCAATGAGTTCGTCATAGATCTGCAGGACTCGCGCAGCGCTGTGATCCATGTCCTCCTCCAACGCGCGCGCCTGGGCCGCTCGCGCGATCTCCATTCGACGATCGTCCTGTGCAAGCAGGGACGCCGCTGCCGCCGCAAGCGCCTCAGGGTCTCCCGGAGGCACGACGACCGCCGCCTCCGGCGCCCAGTCGAGCAGGTGACCGACTGCCGTGCCGACGATGGGCGTCCCGGACACGGCGGCCTCCAGGGCAACGATCGGGTCCGCTTCGTGAAGCGACGTGACGAGGAGTAGATCCGCGCCCCTCATCAGGGAACGAACTCGGGCTTGTGGTTGGAAGCCGTGGAACGTCGTGCAATCGTCCAGGCCAAGCCGACGGGCGAGGTGCGCCACGGCGGACTCCGTCAGATCTTCGCCGACGACGTCAAGTTGGAACGACACTCCGAGAGTCCGTAGCTGCTCAGCTGCGCGCACGAGCGTCGTGGGATCTTTCACCTTGTTTAACGTGCCGACGAACAGGAGTCTCGCCGGCCTGTCCAGCTCGCGCGCCCTGGGGGGCGCCGGAGGCCATCGATCGGTTGCGACGCCCCAGGGCAGGCGCTCAGTTTGGATGCCTTGAACCGCCGCAGCGGCTTGGAGCGTGCGGCTGGGCACGGTAATCCGGGCAGCGCCGCGAACGGCCCAACGGAGCCAGGCGCGGCCGCGCCAGGTGCTGCGTTGGCCGTAACGGATCTCCGGAAGCGAACACAGGTCTCCCCCCGTGAGCCGAAGCAAAACGGGAATCCCAAGCAGGGCGCCGAGGACGGCGGCCAACACACCGGGCGGAGCCGCCCAGATTGCGTGGACCACGTAGAAGCGGCCCCGACGATGTTCGCGAATGAACTGAGCCAGCAGCCGTGCGCGCCTCGGCCGGGCGCCCGCGTTGTGAACCTGCGCCCCGAGCAGTTTGTAGTGAGCCGGGCGCGGCTCCTGGCGCAAGGCGAAAACATGCACCTCATGCTGCCGTGCCAGCCTCTCAATCATCCACAACAAGCAGGGAATCACGCGCTCTTCGCCGCCGCGATCGACCCCGCCGGGCACAATGAGGGCCACCTTCATCGCGATCTCCGCACCTCTCGGCAGGCATGATGCAGTCGACGACCGAGGACTTCGTAGCTGAGTTCCTGTTCAAACCAGCGCCGCGCGGCAGCGCGGAGTTGCGCGCGGTCCAGTTTGGACCACTCGACTAGATTCTTAGCGAAGGCTTCGGCGTCGCCCGGCGTCGCCAGTGCTCCCACCGCGCCATGACCGGTCAGCTTGCGAAAGGACGGAATATCGGTGACGAGCGGAGTCAATCCGCACGCCAGCGCTTCAATAACGGCGTAGCCGCTGCCCTCGCGTCGACTGCCCTGAACAAGGAAGTCGGCTGCTCGGCATAGAGTCTCGATCTCAGCATGCGGGCGTGGCCCGATGAAGTGAACGATCTTCGAGAGGGTCTCATCCGCAGCCGTCGCCTGGCGCACTTCCTGTTCCAGCGGAGCGTCCTGATAGCAGCACCACAGCTGCGGATCGCGCAACCGACCGGCCGCCGACTTCAGCGCCTCAAGCAACATCAGAGGGTCCTTGTTGCGATCGAGGCGGCCGAGCCACAGCAAGCATGGGTCGCCCTCTAGGCCTGTCGAGCGCCGAGCTTCATGCTGATCGCCCGGAACGAAGTTCGACGAGTCCTCAGGGACCTCAAAAACGGGGAGGGTCGGCTCGAGAACGCGGGCATGAAAGAACGGCTCGGCCTGTTCTCGAGCCGTGAACAGCACTCCGGCGACCCCGCTGAAGCACCGCCGTTGCAGCAGACTCCGCCACCCGCTGGGCGGCACGTCGGCGTGATCCTGCACGAGCACGGCTGTTTGCGGAAGAGCTTTTCGGAGCGCTCGCACTTGCAGCGGGAAGGCGAGGCCGCTGACCAGAACGACATCGGGATCAAGTCGCTCGAGGCAGCGCAGAATCGGCGCAGGCGAGGCCAGCTTTGCCGCCACTCGGCGGCGTCGCCAACCCGGCGGCGGCGTGAGTCGAACGAAATGAACGTCGACCCCCTCCCTGTGCACGGTCTGGTCCTCGGCCGCCGCCTGGACCACGCTCACGGCCGCACCGGCACGGGCGGCGGCGGCGGCCGTACGAACCAGCGTCGGCCAGGCGGCGAGCAATTCATTTGGGCTTCGCTCCTCAGGATCCAGATAGAAACTGACATGCACCGCGCGCAGTCTCGGCCCGGCCGTCTGGTTGACGTCAGGCATCAACGCCCCCTGCGCCGCCGGCGGCGAGCGCAATCACTTCGAGGACTTCTCGTTGATATCTTTCGAGAGAGAATCGCCTTTCCCACTCGGCCCTACCGTCGGCGCCCAACTGAGAACGCCGGTCGTCATTTTGTAAGAGCGCCAAGAGCTTTTGCGCCAACGAAACAGGATCCGTCGCGTCGACGAGCAGCCCGGTCCTTCCGTCATCGACGACTTCGGGAATCCCTCCAGTCGCGAAGGCGATGACCGGCACCCCGCAAGAGAATGCTTCGAGGATGACCCGCGTTGCGCCGGGCTCCCGCACGGACGGCACGACGAGAACATCCCATCCGGCCAAGACTTCGTGGATGTCGTCTCGCCATCCCATGAACTCGACCGGAAGTCCGTCGGCAGCCCGGCGTAACTCTTGCGCGTAGCGCTCGGACTCCGGATCGCCGAACAAGGGAGCCCCGCATACGGCGAACCGGATCTTACTGTCGCTCTCACCGACGATCCGCGCCGCCGCCAGAAACTCGACTTGGCCCTTTTCGGGAGCCATTCGCCCGAGCACGCCCACGGTCCGCACGCCGGTCGCCGGACGAACCGCCGCTTCAGCGGAACCGCGGACGCCGTTGTAGATAACTTGCGGACCGTCTCCGCCGGCGACGCCCTCAATAGGTACGGCCGCGAAGCGGCAGCATGCGATCACCCGGGCGCGACCGTAGCGAAGAGCTTGTCGTGTGACGGAGATGGAAGGACCATCGGTGAGGCGGTGATGGCAATGGAAGAGGAGCGGCAGCCTGCGTCGCCGAGCAACAAAGGCGGCGGCGGGCAACACGCGAGGACCGTTGGCGTAAAGAACGTCCGGCTGCGATGCGCCGATCTCCGATTCGAGAGTCTGGATAGCCCGGAGCGTATCGGCACAAAATCGGACGGTCTGGGCGGCAGGCTTCGCTCCGGAGGCGTAACTCCCGAAGTGCAGTGGCGCAGTCCTGGCCCCGAGCCCCGCCGCACGGGCGAGCAGAGGCCCGGTCGAGGGCGCCGCAACGGCGGCCTGCCGGCCGGATTCCCGAAGAGCCGGAAGCAAATCCAACAAACAGTGTTGGGCGCCGCCTAGCTCCCCAAACTGATCGACGAAGAGCACTCTCATCGTGGGTCCGCCGGCTCGGATCGCGTGCCGTCCCGACGCAGTTCCAGGTGGACGAGCGCTAATAGGAAGAACGAGAGCGGCAAGGTCCGCCAATAAGTGAGCGCATCGACCGACAACATTTGGGCCAGGTTGCCGATCCACCCGCAGATTAACCAGGTACCGCAAAACCAACCGCGCGCCGAACCGGAGTTGCGGGCTCGGAATCCAGCGACCAGGATCGAGATCGAGAGCGTGAGCAGCAGCACGAGCCCGGGAATGCCGGTTTCCGCCAACAGGCTCAGATACATGTTGTCGGCTATGAGCGGTCGACCGAAGACCGAGCTCAAAGGAAGCGTCTTGAAGCCGATACCGGTCAGTAAGACGGCGGGGGAGTCGGCCAGTCCACGCAGCAGACGAGTCCACGTTTCGAGGCGTCCGCTCAGCAGCGCATCCGGGGCGACGCCGGCGTAGAGCAGCGAGTCTCCCAGGCGCGTCAGGTAGGCGGCGAAGATCTCCGGAGCGACCAACCAGGCGGTTACCCCTGCGCCGAGGGCGACCAGAGCGCCGTAGGCGACGGGTCGCCATATACGTATTCTGCGATGTTCGAGCAACAGCAACGCGGCTAGTCCCGCCGCCACGTTCAAGACTGAGGAGCGAGAGAAAGAAGCCGCCACGGCAACCGCCAGGACCAGCGAGCCCGCGACCAGAAGCGGCGTCCGGAGGACTCTCGACCCGACATCGGCCCGCAGAATTGCGACCGCGGCCATCAGCAAGAACAACGCGCAGAGATTACCCAGCATTCCGGCTTCATAAAAGACCCCTTGTGCCCGACGAAAGACGCCGAAGGGCAGCCAAACGAACTGCTCGGCAAAGCCGCCCGGGGGAGGCCATTGATAGTAGAAATCCACCAACGCAAGGGCGGCCGAAGCGGAAGCCAACCCGAAACAAGAGCGCGCCCACTGGAACGCATCGATTCCCGCGTAGCGGCCAGGCCCATGCGCGACGTAGAGGAAGGCGTACACGCTGGTTCCGAAGAGCCCCACCCGGGCGGCGCCGGCGGCGGCGGCTCCCCAGCCGGAGAAGAGTGCGGCGAAGACCGTCGTCGCCGCCAGCCAGAAGGTCAACCCGACCAGGGCGAGAACCGTCCCCGTCGTCTCGAACCGCCATTGGCGTAGTCGCGCGACGCCGGCCCAGAGTCCGATCCCCGCGAACACTAGCCCCACGTGAGGCCCCGCGCCGCCCAACGCGAACGGCAGCGGCGGGAGCACGAGGATAGAGACGACGAATAGGGTCCACCAGCGCAGAGGAGACTGGATGATCCAAACGCATGCAGATACGAGAGCCGCAGCGCCGACCAAGCCGACCGAAAAGCGCCAGGAACCCGCCAGGCAGCAAGCGGCAACCAAACATCCGATGAGACCGCCTAGCAGAGCAGCGACTGCACGGGGATGGCTGTGGCGGTCAAAGCGAAGAGCTGCGTTCACGCACAACCTCCCGCCGCCCGCGCGAGGCTGAGCATGCGGCTGTGAAACCGCTCCGTCGAGAAGCGCTCTGCATGGGTCCGGATGGCTTCGCGAGACCACTCCATGCGCTCAAACTCCATGACGGCAGACGTCAGTGCGGCCTGTGATTGCGCCGCGAAATGCAACCCCGTAACGCCGTGCCGGACCGTCTCCACTCCTCCTCCTTTTCCGTAGCAGATCACGGGACGACCGCAAGCTTGCGCTTCCACGGCGGCGATCCCGAAATCCTCCAATCCAGGGAGTATGAACGCCCTGCAGCGTTGGTAGAGGTCGCGCAGTTCTTCGTCCTCCAGGCGCCCGGTGAGCTCGACGTTGGGCGGAGCGTCTCTGCGCAACTGATGAAGCAGCGTTCCCTCGCCGACGACAATGAGCTTTCGCTTGAGCTCCCGAAAGGATTCAAGCAGAAGATCGATCCGCTTATACGGCTCCAAGGCGGAGACGGAGAGATAGTAACCGTCAGGGGCGGCGAGGGGACCGGGTCTATAGAAGCCCACGTCCACCGGCGGATAGACGACCTCCGCCTTCCGACCGTAGACCGCAAGCGCCCGGTCCCTAACCGTCTCTGAATTGGCGACGAACTGGTCGACTCGTGCGGCCGATTGACGGTCGAATCGCCTGAGATAGGGCCGGATCGCCGCGAGCGCCGCTCGCTTGAAATTCCTGCCGGTTCCGTACGCGAAGTAATGGTCGCTTTCGCCCCACAGGTAACGCATCGGCGTATGCAGATAGCAAAGATGCGGGACGCCCGCCGGAGGGCGAACCCCGCTGGCGACTGCGTGGCTGCTGCTAATCACGAGGTCGACAGCCTCAATGTTCAGAGAAGTAATAGCCGAGGGAAACAGCGGCAGAAGATTGCGGTAATTGGTCAGCCTACGCAGGCCCTGCAAGTAGGATGTCTCCGCCACGCGAGCCTCAATCTCAGGCGCGACCGAGCCAGCGTCGCAAATTAACGTATGGATGCGCGCGTCGGGAAAAAGGCGGCACAGTTCGAGCAGCACCTTCTCGCCCCCGCGCATTCCCGTCAACCAGTCATGAACCAGGGCGACTCGCAATTTCCGTATCTCGTTGGGCCCGCGCTCAGTCTTCTACCGCCGACCATTCGCCGAGCCCGAACCGCAAGGTGACGACGAAGACGGACGCCAACAGCGCCAGTACGGAGGCGACCAAGACGATCAGCGCAACCCGAGGCGAGCTGGGTCGGTCGGGCATAACGCCTCGATCAATGATCTGGAGCCGCTCTCCGCGGGACGACGCTCCCGCTGTCTCACGCAGCCAGAGCGACTCCGCCTCTTGCAGGACGGTTTGAGCGGCGTCTCGACTGGCGATCAGGGACGTCTCCCGCGCCTCGGCCCGAGACAGGCCAATCTGCTTGGACCGAATCTCTCGATCGAGCGTCTCGACCTGCGCTCGGACTCTCGCGCCCCGGTCGGCGAAGCGCTTCCCGTCGCCGTCCGAACCTGTCTCTCGTTGACGCTCCTCAAGGAACCGAAGCTCCGCGCGCAGCCCCTCTCTGGTAGTGACAAGTGCGTCGACCTCCGCTTCGAGCCCGGCGGCGGGAGCCTTCCCGGCGGCTTCCTGCAGCTTTTGTTCAGCGACACGCACCTGCTCCTCGGCAAACGCTCGGGCCTTTGAGGCCGAGGCGAAGCGCAGGGCGTCCCCCGCCGCCTGAACCTCTTGATTCCGGTCCACGAGCGCCTCGGCCAGGCCTTCTGCAAGGGCCTGCGCCTGACTTGCGTCCGGCAGCGTGGCGCGAATCACCAGCACCTTCGTGTTCCTCACGACCTCAACGTCCAAGATCGACTCGCGCCAAGCCGTGAAGCCCGAAGACGCACCAGGCGGCTGCAACTGGAGGCCGCCGGCAACCTCATCGAACAGCTCCGCGCTCGAAGCCATGATCTCGAACGTCCTGAGCGAATCGAGGTAGACCGGACTCACGACGAGAGCAGAACGGGTGTCGGCTCCCGTCGGCGGCTCAATCAGGAGTCGCACCTGAGCGGTGTACTGCTTGGTCATGAATTGGCTGCCGACGAAGGCCAGCAACGCGGCGCTCGCCGCGGCCGCGACGAAAACAAGCCATCGAGCGCCGAGATAGCGCAGCAACTGGACGGCGCTGAAGGGTTCGGGCATGTCGACGTGGTTACTGGAGGCCATAAGGAGGCTTCAGGCTGCTCACGACGATCTTGGCCGTTCGCCGCAAAATGCGCAAATCCAGAGCAAGATTCCAACCGGCACGGTAGTTCAGATCATGCTCCAGGCGTCGGGCGATGGAGGTATCGCCTCGGCAATCGCTGACCTGCGCCAGGCCGGTGACGCCGGGCCGGAGTTGCAGACGGAGTCCGTAGTCGGGAAAGCGAGCGTCAAATTGATCGACGAAGTGCGGACGCTCCGGACGCGGCCCAACCAGGCTCATCTCACCCCGTACCACGTTGACGAGCTGTGGAAGCTCATCAAGGCCTGAACGCCGGATCACCGCCGTCAACCTCGACTGCGGCTCGACAGCCCAGGCGCGATCGGAATCTGCGAGAGCCTCCGTGGGGAGCGTCCTCAGCTTCCACAGGCGAAAAAGCCGCCCCCAGCGCCCCACCCGGGTTTGCGAAATCCAGACCGGTCGGCCCGAGTCCGCCCAAATGCAGACCGCTAGAAGCATCAGGAGAGGGACCGAAGCCATCAACAAAAGGCTGGATAGAAGCAGGTCGAAGAAACGCTTTGTGTATTCGTAGTGGATCGAACCGATCGTCGAACAAGAAGCATCGGCGCTATCCCGCCGATCGTGGCGACCACGCGCCCCGATGGACGTCCATCGCACGGTCCCCGCCCTCACTTGGTTGTCGCCCATCGAGGCCAATTCGTCTCTTGCTTCGCGGAACGTCGGGAATCGGTTACTGCCGAACTCTCCCAACAAGAGCCCCGAAGGAACGTTATTATAGAGCCGCTCGGCGATACCGAACGAATCCGTTGGCCCGGGACCAATCCTGTTCCGACGGGATCTAGAGCGGCCCGCACCCCGCTCCGGCAAGCCTGTAGCCGTCTTCTAGGCCGGAACCGGCTCGCAAGGCGGGAGCGACCGGGCTCGCAGACCGGCTGCGAGCAAGGCGAAACGTAACAAGTCTCACAGAAACTGGGGCGCAAGTAGTCCAACGATGGCCGATCGCGAGTCTTATTTCGGATTCTCAGGTCTTATTTACGGGATGCTCATCTACGGAGTCCTGATCGGGACCGCGCTCGTCGTCGCACCTGGAATGGTGATGTCGTACGACGTCACGCCCAAAGTCGCCTTGGTCTTGCTGGGCGGGGCGGCCGCGGGGCTCCTGGGCGCATCCTGGCTTGAGGGGCTAGGCCGACTATTCGCCGATCGTGCGGGCAAGCTGCTGGCGGTCGCGATTGGGATGCAAGCGATCTCGGCGGTTGTTTCGACTCTTGGCTCGCTCGACCCGGCGCTTTCGTGGGTCGGGGCGGAGTGGAGGAGATTGGGGCTTGCGACGGAACTGGCGCTGGCTCTATGGACGCTGGCGCTCGCATGCTGGGCGGCGGCTTCTCCCGCTCGAATCGAGACCGCACTGCGGGCGATGGCGATCGCGGGGCTCGTGGGCGGCCTCTATGGAACAGCTCAATACTTCGGATTCGACCCACTGCAGGATCCAGCGCTCTACCACGTGGGAGAGGGCCGATGGACGATCGTGCGCCCACCGGGAACGCTCGGTCACGCCGCCTACTTCGCCACCTTCCTGTTGCACGGGGCCTTTGCGGGGATCGCTCTCGCGACCACGGAAACAGGCCGAGGCTGGCGGCTGCTCGGCCGGACGACAGCGGGGGTCGCAGCGGTCGCGGTAGTCCTGAGCGGTACGCGATCCGCAATTGTAGGGCTGGTCGCCGGAGCCCTGTTCCTCTGGATGTGGTTTCGACCGGCACTTCGACCTCGGACGTGGGTCCTGGCGGCGGCACTGGCGAGCATGTCCGTGCTGTTCTACTACTCGCCTCTGGGCGAGCGCTTGAGTGCACGGACGCGGTGGTACGTCGAAGACGCATCCGGCGGCGGAAGACTGCATCTCTGGCGCGACGCTTGGTCGCTCGGCCAGGACAACTGGATCGCCGGCACGGGCCCCGAGACGTTCTCAGCCGCATTCCTGCCGTACCAATCGATCGAGCTGACGCGCGTGGCGCCTGAGCGCTACCACGAGTCGCCGCACAACATCTTGCTTGACGCTTGGACCGCTCAGGGCGCCCCAGGTCTGCTTGCACTGGCGGTTCTGATCGGGGCGGCCGGACTCGGACTGTGGGATGCCCGCGAATCCGGCAGCCGCAAACTAGCGGGTCTATTGGCGGCAGGATTCGTCGCGGCGCTTTGCAGCAATCAGTTCATTGCCTTCGTCGCTGCAACCAAGCTGTACTTTCTCTCCCAGGCGGCCCTCCTGGCCGCGTCGGGCGCAGTCGACCGACGCCCCGTAGCCGTCTCGTCCGGCTTGCGGGCGGCTCTTCGGTTCTCCGCGCTCGCGGCGTGCCCTGCGCTGATCTTCTTCTCGTTCCAACTCGTCCGGGCGGACTGGGTGTTGCAGCGCGTACGGAACCGCATCGTCGACGGCGAGCCCAGACAAGCGCTTACGAAGTATGAACAATATCTGGCGGTCAAGCCGTCAGGCCTCTACGCGGACCTGTGGTTCTCGCGAGAAATGATGAGCGCAGCGGCTTCCGCCCCTCCCGAGCAGGCGCAAGAACTCTGGGCAAACGGGCGGAAAGCCGCGTTGCGGGCGACGGAGAGAAGCGAAACTCCGCAGAACGCCTGGTACAACCTGGCGACGCTGCAGGCGGAAGAAGGAGACGTCGAGGGAACCCAAGAGAGCCTGCGAGCCGCGGCGGAGATCGCGCCCCAGTGGTACAAACCCCGCTGGATGCTGGCCCAGGTCTTGCTGACGACCGGAGACCTGAACGAAGCGAAACCGCTCGTGCGCCGCGCCTACGAACTCACCGGCGGCGGCAACGAGGAAGTCCGCACAGCATGGGAGCGGCTCGAAAACACCCGTTGACCTGTCCGCTCGTTCGACGTTACTCGTTCAACACCGGAACCGAGACGCCTGCTTGGCTGGCCACCCCTGCTCTTGTAATCACCACGGCGTGATTTCCGTCGGGCAAAGTCGGAACCACGACATTGAATTGGTACAAGCCGGCCAAGTTCGGCGCGAGCCCGCCGAACTGCACGTCCGCACGGACGCCGCCAATGGTCACTTCCACCTCGCCTGCTGGGAGATCCGAGCGGATGGTGACGATTTGGCCGGCGGGAACCGGCGGATCCGTCGCCCCGAATCCGGAACCAAACAGCAAGATCGTCTCGCCGCTACGAGCCGGCCTGGATTCAAGAGAAGTGCCGAAGAAACCGTCGGGCGCGACAAAATTGCCGTCCGCGGTCACTGCCGCGAGAAACGTCGTCGTCCCCGCCGCCCCAAACGCAAACAGGCCGGGCGCGACTGCTCCGCGATTGATCACCGTCGCCGCCACCATGTCCTCGCCTTGGAAGACCTCGATGCTCACCGGGCCGAGGGCATCGTCATCAGGCGAGATGAAGTTGATCTGATCCAAGCTCGTCCCCAAAGCTTCGGCCCGACCGATGAAGGAAATGAACGACTCGCGACCGTTAACCAGCACGCGAACGCCGTCCAGGCTGGTTGGGGCGGAGCCGTCCACGAAGTCGTCGCTCCAATCGTTGATGGGGACGTCCGGCAACAGCCTGCCCGTTGACTGGGAGGGCCCGGCGCCCGATGCGGCGGATACGGCTCCGGTTTGTCCAAAAACCGTTCCGAACGTGTTGGAGGCAAGTGCGAACGGAGATTGGAACTCGGCGAAAGACGCGGCATGCACGACGGAGACCGGGACAGTCGCCCCTTGCGCCATGCCGAATCCGCCGGAACGAAACAACAGCCGCACGGCCTCGGGCGGGGCCACCGCAATCCCGTCCAACGCCTTCTGTTCAGCACCGAACATCGCCGGTGCGAGACAGGCGTAGGACGCCAGAAACACGAGGACTAATTTGGAGTGTAAATTGGCAACCATATCGGCAAACCGTTCCAGTCAAGTGTTGCGAACTAGTGCGCGGACCCGATGGTATGATACCGGGTCTTTGGCGGGTCTGTGGCGTTAAGAGAAGACACAGATGTTAATCCTAGAATCGCCGGAGCCTCGCCGGGACGACTCCCCACGCTGATCCTGCGGCTCGCGCTGGTCTATGCAGCAGGCCTCCTTCTCTACGGCGTTTGGGCGCAACGGACGGTCTACAGCGTGCTGCTGCTGTCGGTGGTCCTGCTTCTGGTCTGGGTGATGCGCCTCGGTCCGGTCCATAGGTCGCGGGCCGCTTTTGTACTTTGCAGCGCTGCCGCAGCCGTCTATTTGTGCGAAACCGCACTCGCGCTGGCGATGCCCTTCCGAGCGGGTGCTGCGGCTAGCGTCGATGGCCGAGCGTACGATTCTCGGACGTACCACCGAGTAGTCCGCGAGCTGCGCGCTTCCGGCGACGACGCCTACCCATGTCTGTTCCCGCGCGCTTTGCTGGCCGCACCCGCGCCCGCGCTCTCGGTTCTCCCTCTGGGTTCCGTGGCCGGTGTCACGTCGGTCTATTGCAATGAGAGCGGCGAGTACTTGATCTACCGCAGCGATGAACACGGCTTTCACAATCCCCCCGGCATGTGGGACTCGCCGCTCGATGTGGCGATCGTGGGCGACTCCTTCGCACAAGGAGCGTGTGTCGAATCCAGCAAGAACTTCGCCGCCCTGATCCGCCGTCGGCATCCACGTACGCTGAACCTCGGGATGGGCGGTAACGGGCCTCTGCTGTCCCTGGCGAGCATGCAGGAGTATCTGCCGGACCTGAGGCCAAGGACGATTCTGTGGTTTTTCTACGAGGGCAACGATCTCGACGACCTCGGCGACGAGTTCGAGCATCCGGTCCTCCGCCGCTACCTCCAAGAACCCGACTTCCGGCAGGGACTGCGCGGCTCCCAACCGGAGATTGACGTCGCCTTGCGTCAATACGGCGACTCGTCCCTCGACCTGAGCAGTGCGGCGGCGCCGGCCCTCGACTCGCTGGTTCACCGCCTGGATCTGCGCACGACGCTGCTGCGAGCTGCGCGTCTGAGTCACTTGCGCGGAATCGCCAATCAGGTCTTCGACGATCCGCTCGGCTACAGCGTGCGGGACGAGGCGGACCAGATCGCCCGTTTAGGCGCCGTGTTGGAGCGCGCGCGGTCGACAGCGGAAACCTGGGGAGGAACGGTGTACTTTGTCGTGCTGCCGAGTTGGGATCTCGCGGTAAGGGAGTCTGGACGCCGCAAGCGGTCGGTAGAGTCGTCTCTCGAGGCCGCCCGCAAAGCAGGCGTTCCGGCGCTCGATCTAACCGACGCCCTGCGTTCCGCGCCCGATCGCAACGAGACCTTCTACTACCCGGGCTCGCACTATTCTGAGACCGGCCATCGGATCGTCGCCGAGACGGTACTCGATCAACTGGCGCCGGCGCTCTCGGCCGGTTCGCATGAGGCGGATACTCTACAGAGCGATGTCGACCAGCCGCAGCAAGTACGGTGACGAACCACTCGGGGACTCCGTCGACCGAGACTATTCGTCCAAGCTGGCGTTGTTTTCTTCATTCGCGGAACCCGAGCTGCGAGAATTGATCGCCGTATTGGAGATCGCCCCCGGCGCCCGCATCCTCGACGCCGGTTGCGGAGTCGGCGCCGCCGCGCGGATGCTGGCTGAACGAGCAGGCCGAGCGGGGTTCGTGACGGGATTGGATCTCTCGGCTCCTCATTTGGCCGCAGCCCGCGCTCGGGGGGAGGGGGCTTGGCTGCAAGCGTCGCTGAGTGCGCCGCCACTCTCGGAAAATGCCTTTGACTGGGTCTGGTGCATGAACGCGATCCATCATGTCGAGGACCCCGTCAACGCTCTCCGTTCGCTGGGCGCGACGCTCCGGCCGGAAGGACAGCTCGTACTGTGCCAAAGCGCGCTTCTCCCGGACATGGTCTTCGCCTGGGACAGTGAGACGGAATGGGCGGCTCACGCCGCCTGTCGACGCTACTATCGCCAAGAGTACGGACTTGAGGGCGCCCCCGCCTTAGCCTGGCGGCGCGGCGTTGGGTGGTTACGCGAAGCCGGTTTCGAAAGAGTTAGACCTCGCACCCTCGTCATCGAACGGACGGCGCCCCTCGACGAGGCCGCCCGCAGCTATCTAGAGCAAGCAGTTTTCGGCGGCTACTGGCAGTCCCGAATCGACGCATTTCTAACGGTGCCGCAAGCCCAACGATTGCGTCAGTGGCTCAATCCGGATTCGCCGGAATATGCCCTTAAACGCCCCGATTTTCACTTCATTCAGACGCTCACATGCTTCATCGCACGCAAGGTCGAAGGATAGCCGCCGGGTCCCTGCGCCCCCTACTCAATGTGGCGCGGATGCTGTGTTATACTTCCGCTGCCTGTGTCTGCAATGACCGACCGAATTTCGCGCCGAACGCTATTGAAAGCAGGCGCTGCGGCAGCCACGACGTTCGGATTTTCGCTGGAGCCAGCACGCGCCGCGGCCAAGCATCTCAAGATCGCGCACACCACGCAGACTCAGAGCATTTGCCCCTACTGTGCGGTCGGTTGTTCGGTGATTCTGCACACGCTGGGAGACAAGGCTCACAACGTCAAATCGTCGGTAGTTCACGTTGAGGGCGACCCAAACAGCCCAGTTAATCGGGGGACGCTGTGCCCAAAAGGGATCTCGCTGAAGCAGTTCATCGTCAACGAGCGTCGGTTGACCAAACCACGCTACCGCGCGCCGGGGGCGACAGAGTTTGCGGAGATCGAATGGGATGAGGCGATCTCCAAGATGGCGCGCCGGATCAAGGATTCGCGCGACCAGGGTTTTGAGGAGCGCGACGATCAAGGCCGGATGGTCAACCGCCTCGACAACGTGGCGATCATCGGTGGTTGTACCGACACCAACGAGATCAATTACTTGATCAGCAAATTCCGGTTTGCTTTGGGGGTCCTGACCTACGAAAATCAGGCGCGCCTTTGACACGGACCGACGGTGGCCAGTTTGGCCGCCACATTCGGCAGAGGCGCGATGACCAACGGCTGGACGGATGTCCGCAACGCCGACGTAGTCCTGATCATGGGCGGCAACCCGGCGGAAAACCACCCGGTGGGATTTCGCTTCGCCATGCAGGCCAAGAAGAACCGCAAGGCGAAGCTCGTCTGCGTGGACCCGCGCTTTACGCGGACTGCGGCCGTGTCGGACAAGTACGTCCAGATGCGCTCCGGCTCCGACATCGCTTTCCTAGGCGGGTTGATTCACCATTCGCTCGAAACAGGTCAGTATCACGAAGAGTACGTCCGCGAGCACACAAACGCATCCTTCCTGGTCGACGATGAGTTCGGTTTTGAAGACGGACTGTTCTCCGGATGGGATTCGGAGGCGGGAAAGTACGACAAGTCGAGCTGGGGCTACCAGAAGGATGGCCGAGGCTACGCACGAATCGACAAGACTCTGGAGAATCCCCGGTCGGTCTTCCAGCTGCTGCGCCGCCACTACTCGCGATACACGCCGGAGGCGGTGGCGAACATTTGCGGCTGCTCCGCCGAGGAATTCACGGAAGCGGCGAAGATCGTCTGCTCGACTGGAGTCGCCGGCCGCTCGGGCACTATCCTTTACGCGTTGGGGTGGACGCAGCACAGCCATTCGGTTCAGCTGATCCACACGGCCGCGATGCTGCAGTTGTTGCTGGGCAACGTCGGCATGCCCGGGGGCGGAATCAACGCACAACGAGGGCATTCCAATATCCAAGGCGCAACGGATATGGGCGCCTGGGACAAACTGCCGGGCTACTTAAATGCTCCCCGCGCCGACTGGCGCACGCTCGCTGAGTACAATCGAGGAACTTCGCCGCAGGCCTTGCGGCCGGACTCGCTCAATTATTGGTCGAACACGCCCAAGTTCATGACCAGCTTGCTGAAGGCTTACTACGGCGCGAATGCAAAGCGGGAAAACGACTTCGGGTACGGATACATGCCAAAGCACGCCGAGGGCGCGAATCACGGCTGGGGCTACCTGTTCGACAAGATGTACGCCGGCGACGTGTCCGGACTGATCGCGTTCGGGATGAATCCGGTCGCGAACGGGCCGAACTCGAAGAAAATGATCGCGGCCCTGGGCAAGCTCGACTGGCTGATCGTTGCGGAGAACTTCGAGACGGAGACCGCCGCGTTCTGGGACGCAAAGAAGCTGGCCGGCGAATACTACCCAAGTGCCGTCGATCCGTCGGAAATCCAGACGGAGGTCTTTCTCCTGCCCGCGGCGTGCTTCGCGGAGAAGGACGGAGCCTTCGTCAACTCCTCGCGATGGTTGCAGTGGAAGTCCGCCGCCGCCGACCCGCCGGGCGAAGCTCTACCCGACCAAGAGATCGTCGCCCGGCTGTTTCTGGAAGTTCGACGGCTGTACGAAGAGGAGGCCGGCGCCAATCCGGAGCCGGTGCTCTCGATGCAGTGGCCCTACGGGAATCAAGTGAGGCCGGACTTGGCGGAAGTCGCCAAAGAGATCAACGGCCGGCAGGTCGCAACCGGCGATCAAGTCTCGGGCTTCGGCGAACTCAAGGACGACGGCTCGACTCTTTGCGGCAACTGGCTCTATTCAGGCTCCTACACCGAGGACGGCAATCAGATGGCGCGGCGCGGCCAGAACGACTCTACCGGCTTGGGGCTTTACGCTGACTGGGCTTGGAGTTGGCCCGCAAACCGCCGAGTCCTTTACAACCGGGCTTCCGCGGATGCGGACGGCAAGCCTTGGGACGCGACGCGAGCGCCGATCCAGTGGCGCGACGGCCGCTACGTGGGTGACGTTCCCGACTATAAGGCCGACGCACCGCCCGACGCCAACGGCGCCTTCATCATGCTGCCGGAGGGTGTAGCTCGGCTCTATGCGCCGGGATTGGTGGAAGGGCCCTTCCCCGAGCACTACGAGCCGGCCGAATCGCCGGTCGAAAACGCCCTGCATCCCGCCGTCAGCTCAAACCCGACGGCGATTCGATTCAACAGCGATGCGGATTCGCTCGGCGACGCGGCCGAGTATCCTTACGTGGCCGTAACTTACCGACTCACTGAGCACTATCACTACTGGACGAAACATGTGGCCTCAAGTTCGACCTTGCAGTCGACCTTCTTCGTCGAGATCTCTCAGGATCTGGCTGAGGAAGAGGGATTGAAGGCTGGAGATCAAATACGCGTAAGCTCGGCGCGGGGACACGCCGAAGGCCCTGTGCTGATCACGAAACGGATGCGCAAGCTCACAGTCTCGGGCAAGCCGGTCTTCCAAGTGGGACTGCCCATCCATTGGGGATTTCTCGGCCGAGTGAAAGGCCCCTTGGTCAACAACCTGACGCCGTCGGTCATGGACCCGAACTCCGGGACGCCCGAGTACAAGGGCTTCCTCGTGAAGTTGGAGAAGCTCTAGGATGGAGACCGTCGCAAAGCTGATCGACACCACGACTTGCATCGGCTGCAAGGCGTGCGAGGCGGCCTGTCAGGAATGGAACGACAACGGCTTTAAGACCACAGGATTCGACGGCAGTTACCAGACGATCGACGACCTGGAGCACGACTTCTGGAATCTGATCAAGTTCAACGAGCAAGAGCGCGACGACGGCGAAATCGCCTGGAACATGGCGAAGTACCAGTGCATGCACTGCGCGGACGCGGGCTGCATCACTGCCTGCCCCGCGCCGGGCGCGATCTTTCGGCACGACAACGGCACGGTGGACTTCGACCATGACAAGTGCATCGGCTGCGGCTACTGCATCACCGGCTGCCCGTTCGACGTACCGCGCCTGAATCCCGTCACGCAGAAGGTCTACAAGTGCACGCTGTGCTCGGACCGCACAACGGTCGGCTTGGAGCCCGCCTGCATCAAGGCCTGCCCCACCAACTGCCTGACCTTCGGAGTACGAGACGAACTCGTGCAGATCGCCGGCGTACGGGCCGAGGATCTACGTGGCGACGGCATGGCCGACGCGGGCGTCTACAACCCGGAAGGCGTTGGCGGCACGAACGTGATCTACGTTCTAGGCGACGCATCCGACCCGGAAAAGTACGGCCTGCCAAAAGACCCGCGCGTGCCCTGGGCTGTTTCGCTCTGGCAGGGGCCGGTCAAGCTGCTCGGCGGACTGGCCTTCCTCGGTACCATTGCGGCCGCCGTAGGCCACTACCTCAGCTTCGGCCCGGCGCCTTCAGGAGACGACGATGCAGTCTGATCGGCTGGAGCGATTCACGCTGACCGAGCGGCTGATCCACTGGCTGGCTGCGTTGAGCTTCCTCTACGCAGCTCTGAGCGGGCTCGCCTTGTTCTCGCACCATCTCTATTGGCTGGCCGGAGTCTTGGGCGGCGGCGTATTCGTGCGCTGGGCGCATCCGTGGGTCGCCGTCGTGTTTTCGGCGACGCTCGGCTTCATGTTTCTGCGTTGGGCGCGTCAGATGCGGCTGAATCGCGACGACCGCGAATGGCTGCGTCAGTCGCACAAGTACGCCAAGCACGAGCATGAAGGTTTGCCGGAGCCGGGCCGGTTCAACGGCGGCCAAAAGATGCTGTTTTGGACGGAGTCGATGTGCACCCTGCTGCTTCTCGTAAGCGGCCTGGCACTGTGGTTCCCGGAGACCACGCCCCGAGGGCTTCGGACCGCAGCCGTGCTCATCCATTCTGTGACGGCGATCGGCGCAATCACGGGCATCATCGTGCATATCTACATGGGCACGCTGGCAGTCCCCGGAGCGCTACGCTCGATGACGCGTGGCTGGACAACCCCCGGCTGGGCCGCGGCGCACCATCCCAAATGGTTTCGAGAAGTCTCCAAACGCTAGGTCAGAGGCGCTCCGCGCGGGCGCGTCTCTTGGCGACGCGCCATGAAGCTTCCAGCGAGGCCCTCATCTTTCTTTCCGAGATCTTCGACTGGCAGACCGGCTCTCTGGACATCGGTGTTCTGCTCAGCACGATCGAGAAGACCGGCCCGGAGCCGCTCCGCATGGCCGCCGCCGAACTCACGGAAACGACATTGGCGGCGGCGAAGGACCGATATCTCTCGGGCGAGGACCGTCTTTCACCTCAAGCCTTCATCGCGCGAGTCCTGCTCCAAAGCGAGCTACATCCGCGGACCGTCCCGGAGGCGGCCGAGACTGTCTCGATCTGTCCTCGCTGCGGCGAACTACCTCAGGGCGGCTGTCTTCGCCCGCTCGCGCACGGCAACACCCTATCGTTGTTCTGCTCGCTGTGTTCGGCGGAATGGGGATTCGAACGCGGCCGCTGTCCCGCGTGCGGGGAGACTGAAGCCTCCAAACTTCGCTACCACACAGTCGAGCAGTTCCCCCAAATCCAGACTCTTACCTGCGAATCCTGTCGGCGCTACCTTCATCTCGTCGACCTCTCCTCAGACACGGGAGCCGTTCCGGAGGTCGACGAAATCGCAGCGATGCCCATCGACGTTTGGGCGAGCGAGCAGGGGCTGACCAAGATATCGCCGAACCTCGCAGGAATCTAGCGACCCGGCATCGGCCACATCCAGGGTTCCCCCGCAGGACGAGGCCCCTGGACCGCACACTCGTCCGGAATCGCCAAGCCTTATTTGCGAATCGCGCAGCGGTCGCCGCCTCTCAAACAAGGCCCCGTTGGAATGAACCGCCCCTCGGCCCGCACCTAGACCGACACCGGCGGAATACGTTTAGAACGCATGGAGAACGACAAAACAGGGGCGTTAAGTGTTGGAGGCGCGGGTGGGAATCGAACCCACGAGTAAAGGTTTTGCAGACCTCTGCCTTACCACTTGGCTACCGCGCCCCAATTCTCGGCTTTAGACGCGAACGGCTCCGTCCCGCGGAGCCGTTCTGCATGGTCTTCTCAAGAATCGAGAAAAAATGGAGCGGGAGACGGGACTCGAACCCGCGACATCAACCTTGGCAAGGTTGCACTCTACCAACTGAGTTACTCCCGCGTTGTAGCTTTGAATCTAGCCGTCTCGGCGCTCCCCTGTCAAGCTCAGCCCCCCGCTGGATGCTACAATCCCAAACGGTTCTAACCGTGCTGCCGATGCGCTTCCGACTCCTCGTAACCTCTTATCTCTTCGCGGCTTCCGTCGCAGCGCAGGCGCCGGACTCCACGGCTTTTTTTGAAACCGAGGTGCGGCCCGTACTCGCCGCGAAATGCCTGGCGTGCCACAGCGACGCCGCACGCTCGGGCGGTCTCGCGCTCACCAGCCGTGCGGCGATCGTGGAAGGCGGGAATCGCGGCCCCTCCATCGCTCCAGGAAGCCGCGACGGCAGCATCCTGATCGAAGCCGTCCGACAATCCGGAGACCTGAAGATGCCTCCCGGCGGACAGCTTGCGGCTGACGAGATCGCGGCGCTTGAGAGGTGGGTCGCCGCCGGCGCCGTTTGGCCGGAATCGAAGGCCGCCTCCTCCAAGACCCCGGCCGCCGACCATTGGTCCTTCCAGCCCATCGACAAGCCGGAAACGCCGCCGGTCGGCGCTTCCGGGTCCAAGCATCCAATCGACCGCTTCATTGAGGCGCGCCTCTCCAGAGAGAATCTGACGCTTTCCGCCGAAGCCGATCGCGCGACGCTCCTACGCCGCATCAGCCTCGACCTCATCGGCATCCCGCCCACCCCGGAAGAGACGCAAGCCTTCATTGACGACCGCAGCCCCGACGCCTACGAGCGCCAGGTCGACCGGCTTCTCGCTTCGCCCCACTACGGCGAACGCTGGGGACGACACTGGCTCGACATCGCGCACTACGCCGATTCCAACGGCTACAACATCGACGGGCCACGCGAAATCTGGATGTATCGCGATTGGGTCATCGACGCCCTCAATCGCGACATGCCCTTTGACCAGTTCGTCATCGAGCAGATCGCCGGCGACCTCCTGCCCGACGCGACTGAGGAGCAACAGATCGCAACCGGCTTCCACCGCAATACCCTGCTCAACCTCGAAGGCGGCATCGATTTCGAGCAGTATCGCGTCGAAGCCGTCGTCGATCGCGTCGACACCATCGGCGCCGCCTTCCTCGGACTCACCCTCGGCTGCGCACGCTGCCACACGCACAAGTTCGACCCCATTACGCAGAAAGAGTTCTACCAGTTCTACGCCTTCTACAACTCCATCGACGAACTCTCCGGCGCTGACGGCGAGGAAGACCGCCGCACCGCTCACAAGCCCGTCCTAGAGTTCGGCGACCCCGAGGAGTTGCAGCAGCGCGATGTAATCCAATCGCAGATCGATGTTCTGCAAGCAGAGCTCGACCGCTATCAAGAAGAACTCTTCGCCCGCCAAGCGGAATGGGAAGCCGCCCTCACTGAAGAGCAGATCAACGAGTTCACTCCGGAGAACCAGGAAGTCTTCCGCAAGACGAAGGTCGGCGAGCGCAACCAGTTCCAGCGCAAGGCCGCCGAGAAGATCTACCGCGCGCAAGATCCGGAATGGAAGTATCGCTACGCCGCCGTCAGCGCCGTGCGCAAGCTCATGCCCAAGCTCCGCTCCACCATGGTGATGAAGGAGCTGCCCGAACCGCGCGTCGCCAATGTCCACCTCGGAGGAGACTTCCTGCGTAAAGGGGTCGAGGTGCAACCAGGCACCCCGGCTGTGCTGCCGCCTCTCGCAGGCGCCCCGGAGACCCCGACTCGCCTGGATCTCGCCCGCTGGATCGTCTCCGATTCCAACCCGCTCACCGCCCGCGTCACCGTCAACCGCGTCTGGCAACGCTACTTCGGTAAGGGCATCGTTGAGACGGAAAACGACTTCGGCTCCCAGGGCCGCCCCCCGTCTCACCCCAAGCTCCTTGACTGGCTCGCCGCCGAGTTCCGCGACCACGACTGGGGCGTCAAGACGCTTCACCGACTCATCGTGACTTCGATGGCCTATCGCCAGAAGTCGGACTTCCGCGCCGATGCCGACGACGTCGACCCGCGCAACCTGCTCCTCGCACGTCAAAACCGCCTGCGGCTTGAAGCGGAGATCATCCGCGACGCCGGCCTCTCGGTCAGCGGACTCCTAGCCCCTAGAATCGGCGGCCCGAGCGTCTTTCCGCCGCAACCCGCCGGAGCCAGCAAGCTCGGCCAGATGCAACGCGACTGGGTCCCGGCCGAAGGTGAAGATCGCTACCGCCGTGGCATGTACACCTACTTCTGGCGCGCCAGTCCTCACCCTGGGCTGATGATCTTCGACGCGCCAGACTCGACCGTCGCCTGCACTCGCCGCCCGGTCTCCAACACGCCCCTGCAAGCGCTCACCCTGCTCAACGACGAGGCGCACGTCGAATTCGCGCAGGCACTCGCCAAACGCGTCGCGTCGGAAGGCCCTGAGGGCATGGCCGGCCGCATCAACTACGCCCTCCGCCTGGCGCTCGCCCGCGACGCGCATCCGGACGAGACCGAACGCCTGGAGCGCTTCTACCGAGCGCAGCTCGACGATTTCCAGACTAATCCCTCTGGAACCGCCGGCGAGACGGCCGAACAAGCCGCCTGGACCGCCGTCGCACGCGTCCTGCTCAACATCGATGAATTCATGACCCGGGAGTAACGCCCCCATGCCTAAGAAAGATCCGCTCGCAACTCCGACTCGCCGACACTTCTTCTCGCAATGCGGCGTGGGCCTCGGCCAAGCCGCCCTGGCCGGACTGCTCTCTGACGGGGCCCTGTTCGCCGCTCCGAAGAGCGGCTCCACGGCCCGCGAACCGCATTTCCCGGCCAAGGCCAAACGCGTCATCTTCCTCTTCATGGCCGGCGGCCCCAGCCAGTTCGAAATGTTCGACTGGAAGCCCCGCCTCCGCGAATTCGACGGCCAGGAAGCCCCCGACTCCATTCTTGAAGGCAAGCGATTCGCCTTCATGGGCTCGTTCGCCAAGAACAAACCCAAGCTGCTCGGACCGCGCAGGAACTTCAAGCCCGCCGGCAAGAACGGCAAATACATCTCCGAGACGCTCCCGCACTTCGCCGAAGTTGTCGACGACGTCGCCTTCCTCTCCGGCATCCGCACGGAGAACTTCAATCACGCCCCGGCCAAAATCATGCTCAACACCGGCTCGCCGCGCTTCGGCCGGCCGTCGATGGGCGCCTGGGTCACCTACGGGATCGGATCGGAGTCAGAAGACCTTCCGGGCTTCGTCGTCCTCCAGTCCGGCCCGCGCGGCCCGCGCGGCGGCGCGCTCAACTGGGGCGCCGGCTTCCTGCCCACCTCGCATCAAGGCGTCCCGTTCCAAGGCGGCGGCGACCCCATCCTCAACCTATCGTCCCCTGAAGGCTTCGAAGGTGATCGCCAGAAAGCCGCTCTTGAAGCCGTTCGCGATCTCAACCTCCGCCGTCTAGCCGAAACCGGCGACCCGGAGATCTCCACCCGCATCGCCAGCTATGAGATGGCCTACCGCATGCAGTCGAGCGGCCCGGAACTCATCGACTTCGCTGCTGAAGATCCCAAGACGCTCGAGATGTACGGCGCGGAACCCGGCGGCCGATCCTTCGCCAACAACTGCCTGCTCGCCCGCCGCCTCATTGAACGCGACGTGCGCTTCGTCCAGCTCTACCACACCGACTGGGATCACCACGGCGGCCCCAACGAGAACCTCGGAAGGCCCTTCGACCAGCGCTGCAAGGAGATCGACAAACCCTGCGCGGCGCTGCTCAAGGACCTCAAGCAGCGCGGCCTGCTGGAAGACACGCTCGTCGTCTTCGGCGGCGAGTTCGGTCGCACGCCCATGGGCGAGACCCGCGAAACCGTCGGCCGCAACCACCACATCGACGCCTACACCATGTGGTTCGCCGGCGCAGGCATCCAACCGGGCCAAACCGTCGGACGCACCGACGACTTCGGCTTCTCACCGGAAAACGACGAAGAGATTGTGGTCCACGACGTCCAGGCCACCATCCTGCACCTTCTCGGCCTCGACCACGAGAAGCTGACATTCCAATTCCAAGGCCGCGACTTCCGCCTCACCGACGTGGGCGGCCGCATCCTTCACCCGCTGCTCAGCTAGGAGGCCGCCCTGCCCAGCGAATGCTTGACCACCCATTTCGTCCTTGATATCGTTCTTCTATATCGAACAACGATATAAAGCCTTCCCCCATTCTCAAGGGCACCCTGGATCTCCTCCTGCTCCGAACTCTGGAGCTGGAGCCTTTGCACGGCGTCGCGATCGCAGACCGCATCCGCCGACTTACCCGCGGCGCTTTCGACGTCAAAGCAGGATCGCTCTTCCCCGCCCTGCACCGAATGGAGCAGGAGGGCTGGATTGTCGGCGAATGGGGACAATCCCCGGAAGGACGACGTATCAAGTCCTACCGCCTCACCGCGGCGGGCAAGAAGCGCCTGAGCAGCGAACGAGCAAACTGGCTGCGCACCGCGACGGCGATGACCCGAGTACTGGAGGCGACCTAGCCGCTTAAAGGAGGATCAAGGTGCCGCTCCGTTCGAAGATCGTCAGCCTCTATCGCTCGCTCTTTCGAGGCGACGCTCTGGACGACGATCTCGACGAAGAACTACGTAGCTTCGTCGACGAACTCACCGAGCGCAAGATCACGTCCGGACTCGCGCCTCAGGACGCCCGCAGGCGGGCGTTCGCCGAAGCCGGAGGCATCGAGCAAGTCAAGGAGCGAGTTCGCGAACGGCGGATCGGGGCCGGCCTCGGGGCGCTCGCCCGCGACGTTCGATACGCTCTGCGCTCCCTGCGGCGCTCGCCGGTGTTCTCTCTGACCTCTACGTCCGTGCTCGCCCTCGGCATCGGCGCCGGGACCGCCGTGCTGAGCCTCCTCGACGGCGTATTGCAAAGGCCGCTGCCCTACCCTGAGTCGGACCGCTTGGTCGTCGTGCAGGTCGCAGCCAAGGGCCTGCCGAACGCGGGCGTCGCTCCAGGCGAAGCCCGCGACATCCGCCAACAAAGCCGCACGCTCGATCGCGTCGCCGTCTTCTCGGGCATTGAAGCGCATCTCGCATTCGGCGACGAGGTCGAGCTCGTCGCCGCGGCCTCGGTCAGCGACGACGTTCTGCCCCTGCTCGGCGCCGCCCCGCCGGCTCTGGGCCGCGCATGGAGCTCCTCCGACCTCCCGGGCACGTCCGTCGTAATCAGCGATCGCCTGTGGCGAGCGCGCTACCAAGCCGACCGAGCGGTCGTCGGGCGATCGATCGTCGTCAACAATCGGGAGCGAACGATCCTCGGCGTACTTCCGCCCAGGTTGCGCGTCTTCCTCCCTCCGGAAGCGAACGCCGCCGAGGAAATCGATGTCTGGTTCCACTCGGAGCTGGTCGACTCGCGGACCTACCGCGGCCTGTACGCCTTCGCCCGATTGTCCCCGGGATCCGTCGTCGAACAAGCGCAAGCCGAACTCGATACGCTGGCCGCGCAGTTCGTCTCAGATCACCCGAAGGCCTATCCCGATGGATCTCTCCGGCTGGAGTTGCGCCCGCTGCACGACGAGCTGACGAAGCAAGTGCGGCCGGCCCTGTCGGCCCTGAGCGTCGCGGTCGCGCTCGTATTGCTCATCGGTTGTCTCAACGTCGCGAACCTGATGCTCGCCCGCGCACGAGTCCGAGAACGCGAGTTGGCAATCCGGCAGGCGCTCGGCGCCGGACGGCTTCGCTTGTTCCGTCAGCTCTTCGCTGAAAGTCTACTGATCGCCGCCGCGGCGTCCGCGGCTGGGCTGGCGCTCGCCTGGCTGAGCTTGGAGCTGTTCCAACGCCTCCAACCAGGGACTCTCCCGCTCCAATCCCGGGTCGTCTGGGACTCTGGAGTCGCAGGCATCGCCGTCGCTCTCTGCTCCGCGACGACCCTGCTGTTCGGAATCATGCCCGCCCTTGCGCCCGCGACCACCCGTGCGGTGCAGGCCTTGCGTGCAGATCGATCGTCGGGAGCCGGTCAGTCCTCCGCAAACCTGCGCCGCGCTCTCGTCGTCGGCGAGATTGCTCTCTCGATCGTTCCCCTCGTAGCCGCCGGACTCATGCTCCGCACCTTCGTTCATCTCGTCGAGACGCCGATCGGATTCGATCCCGACCGGATCGTCACCGCCAGGATGCCGATCAGCCTACGTATGTTTCGCGAGGTCGACGCCCGCTGGGACTACTACCGCCGCGCCCTCACCCAAATCCGGGACCTCCCGGGCGTGGAAGACGTTACGGCCGTCTCGCCGTTGCCGTTCTCCTCTCTCGTAGCAGCCGGGCGCTTCGCGTCGACCGACACCGCTGAGCGTGAGTTCGCTGCCGCAACGCGCCAGGTTGTCCTCCCCGGCTACTTTTCGCTCACCAACACAGCCCTGCATGAAGGACGCGACTTTACCGACGCCGACATCGAGGCGCGACGTCCCGTCGTGATCGTGGACGAACTCGCGGCCCGCACCTCGTATCCCGAGGGCGCGCTCGGCCGTGCGTTGGACGTCGAGTTCGGCGGCCGGGTCCGCGCCCTCGAGATCATCGGCGTCGCCGACTCCGTTCGGGTGCGCGCTCTCAGCAAGCCATCCAGCCCGCACCTGTACCTGCCCTACCACCTCTATCCAGTCGAACTGTCGCTGCTGGCTCGCACCGACAACCCCATCGCGTCGCTCGCACCCACAATCGAGCAGCGCGTCGAATCGCTCGGCGCGGGCCGCGCAGTGCACGACGTGCGCCCCCTAACCTCCTATCTCGACGACTCCCTCAGCGCCCGGCGGTTTAGCCTGATGGCCCTCGCCGGGTTCGGCGTCGCCGCCTTGCTGTTGACGGCAATCGGTCTCTACGGAGCCTGCGCCTACCTGACGGCTCGCCGAACGCGGGAGTTCGCCGTCCGGCGAGCACTCGGCGCCAATGCGCGCGACATCGCCGCCATCGTCATCCGCGAAAGCGTCATACTGGCCGCGGTCGGCGGCTTGCTCGGATTCACGGGCGCCTACTGGTCCGTCGGCGCGCTACGAGGGATGCTCCACGGCGTCGAACCGCTTGATCCTGCAACTCTGCTGACCGTGGCGGCGCTGACGATGGGCACGGCTGTCGCGGCCTCTCTCGAACCTGCATGGCGGGCGACGCGCGTCGATCCCAACTCGGCGCTGCGCGGAGACTAGCCGACCCCAATCCCAGCCGGATAGGTCTCGTCCGCCGCCCACGGTTCGCGGCAAGGCTTCCCCGCCTCGTACAACGCCAAGCGCTCTTGCGCCCGTGAGCGAACCTCTTGAAGGCGAGCATTCCGCAGTCTCTTGACGGCCAAACGCTGCTCCCGCACGGCTCCAGCAAAATCGCCCGTCTCCGCCAGCGCCATCGCCAGCGTCTCGGTCCGGGCCACGTCCCTCTCAATCTCCACCAGCGCCCGCGCTTCATCCAGCGCCGCTCTCCCGTCTCGCACGGCGGCGTCCGGGGCCGCCGCCCGCAAGCGCGCCAGATAATGTCGACACCCCGAGCATTCGGGCGCGCGCTTCACGTAGTCCGCCAGCAACGTTGCAGCCTCGCGGTACCTCCCGCCGAGAGCGAGCATGCGCGCCTTCCCGCGCGTAAGTCCCTCGTCGCCCGGAAACAATTTCAACGCCTCATCGAATGCTCGCAGCCCTTCGGGAACGCCCTGCGCGTGCCCCGTCACAGCCGCAGCCCACAGCGCCGGCGCAGCCTTCTCTGCTCCCAGCTCCCGCGCCTGCTTCAAGTGCTCAAGCGCCCCCTCCAGGTCCCCTGCCTTGGCCAGCACCCGGCCCAGAGCAAGATGCGCGTTCGCGGAATTCGCTTGCGCCTCCAGAGCCTTCTCCAATTCGAAGACCGCTTGATGCCGTTGCCCCAACTGGTCGAGCGATACGGCCAAGTTGATCCGCGCCGTCGGATGATCCGGGTCGGCTTCAAGGGCCCGCCGATAGAGCGTCGCCGCGCGGGATCGGTTCCCGGCGCGCGACGCCGCTCCCGCCCTTCGATTTAGCGAAGTCGCGCTCTGGTTCAACTGAGAAACCTCGGAACGGAGCGGATCCGGCGCCGAAGGACTTCTGTCCGCGGCAGTCGCCGCGCGCTGCAAATAGATCCGCGCCTCGTCTTGCTCGCCGAGGCGCCTCAGTTCCGCCCCCAACGCACTCAGCACCGCGCGATCCTTCGGCGCCCGCTCGGCAGCCTCGCGGTAAGCCTTCACGGCGGCGTCCGGCCGGTCCACCTGCGCGGCAACCTGGCCCAACGCGTACCAAACCGCACCCGACTCGTCGGCGGTGCTCAGCGACGCCAGCATGTTCTCCGCTTCTGCAAACCGCCCGTCGCGGAGGTAGAGCACGCCGAGGTTGTAGTGGACGGCGCGCCGCTCCACCATGTCGGAGCCTCGGCCCGAAGCCGACGCCTTCACCGCCGCTTCGGCGGCTGCAAGCGCTCCATCCGTGTCTCCGTCGTCGCTCAAGGCGAGAGACAGCAAGTGTCGCCAACGATAGCCGCCAGGATCGAGCGCTACGGCGTTGCGATAGCAAGCCGCAGCGGCGTCGAAGTAGTTGTAGGAGTGGTAGACCTTCCCAAGCTCCCCATACCCCCGCGCATCGCCGTTCCGCCGTGCTGCCGCAAGCGCTTCGCTCACATGCTCGGCGACAACCGCTTCCGCGTCTTCCATGTTGGGCTGCGGAATCTCTTCCAAAACAGGTCCGGAGCCCTCGCCGAACCACTGGTACCCCGCGCCCGCCAATCCCACGGCGACCACCCCGGCCAGCAGGAAGCCGGCGACCTTCGACTGTAAGAAATCCCCCAAGGCCATCTCCGCTATCGAGCCTCGCTCACCATCACCTCACCTTCTCCGCGCACCAGCGTCGAGTAGCGGCCCGACTCGACGCCGCTCCAGCGCTCGCGAGTTCCGTTCGGCCACAGAATCTCAACGTCGCCGCCTTGCGGATCGCCTCCCAGCCCAAACAGGGCGCGCGGATCATTGGACGAGGCGTAACTGCCGTCCGTCGCGACCCGACGAACCTTCGGCGGGCGCCCCTCGCGACGCAGAGTCACCTTGGCGCCCAGCGCGTCTCGGCCGTCCTGAACCGCGCGCACTCCCAACCAGTGCTTGCCGGTCGCAGCCTCGTTGATGAGCAGCCGCAACCGTCCCGCGTTGTTCAAGACCACCACGTCCGCATCGCCGTCGTTGTCCAAGTCGCCCACCGCCGCGCCGCGGCTCACCTCCGTCCGAGCGCTGAGTCCAGCCTCGGAACTCGCGTCGAGGAACCCCTCGTCGCCCTCATTCAGGAACAGCTGATTCGCTTCGTCTAATGGAATCTCTACGCCCTCTCGCGCCAGCGCTTCGTTCTTCTTCACCGCCCCGTTCGCCGCAAACAAGTCCAGTCGGCCGTCGTTGTCCACGTCGAACCAAAACGCGCCGAACCCCGTCGAAGGGCGACTCGACGAGTCCAGCCCGAACCGAGCCGTCGCATCCCGGAACAACCCGTCGCCGTCATTGATGTAGAGCGTATTCTTCTGCTTGATGATGTGCGTCATAAACAGGTCGAGATCACCATCGTCGTCGACATCCCCGGCCGTCAGCCCCATACTGGCTTCTGCCTTGCCGTCCATGGAGAAAGCGGCCCCGGCGGCCACCGCGTCCTCTTGGAAACGCTCCCCGGCGTTGACCCAAAAATGGTTGGCCTTCAAGTCGTTCGCCACGTAGTAATCCGGTCGCCCGTCCCCGGTCAGATCGTCAATGACGACGCCCAGCCCCGGCCCCGGCCGCGTACCGATCCCCATCGTCAACGAGACGTCTTCAAACGTCCCGTCTCCACGGTTACGCAGCAACAGGTCCGGCTCAGGCTCGAACGTCTGAGGACCGCAATAGTCCGGCGATCCATCCGGCGTCGAACACCGGGTGCGCTCCACCATCTCGAAGCGAACATAGTTCGCCACGTACAGGTCCAACCACCCGTCGCGGTCGAAATCTCCAAAAGCGACGCTGGTCGAAAAGCGCTCCTCGCCCGCGCCCGCCGCCTCGGTTACGTCCTCGAACCCGCCGTCGCCGCGATTGCGCAGCAACCGATTGCCGTCGTAGTTGGCGACGTACAAGTCCGTCCAACCGTCGTTGTCGTAGTCCCCCGCCGCAACGCCCATACCGTAGCCGCCGGGATTGATCCCCGCCGCCTCCGTAACGTCGGCAAAGCGCAACACGCCGTCGGCCAAGTCGTTGCGAAACATCCGATCGCTGGGCCACTCAACCGTCTCCCCGCGCCCCAAGGCGCCCAACGGCCCGCCTTGCGTCACGTACACATCCAGATCGCCGTCGTTGTCGTAGTCGAACAGAGCCGCGCCCGGCCCCATGATTTCCAGCGTCCAGAAGTACCCCTCGCGCCCGTTCTCATGCACGAAGTCGAGCCCCGCCTCCTCGGCACGCTCCGCAAACCAAGCCTTTCCCGCGGCTTCATCCGATGGAGCGAGCGACGGTCCGCCGCAACCCATCCCAGCCGCCAACGCAATCAGGGCCGCCGCGATCCGCAAGGCTACGCTCCCGCCCCAACCATCTCCGCCTTGCCTTCCAGCCGGTCCAACGCCTCGCGAGCCGCTTCGTCCTTCGGGTTCATGCGCAAACAAACCTGCAAGGCAGTCTTCGCGCGACCAGGCTTGCCGGTCTCGGCGAGAGCGATCCCCAGCGCCCGATGCGCATCCGGATAGGCGTAGCGCAGTCCAACCGCCCTCAGCGCCGCATCCACCGCGCCTCGGAAGTCCTCTTGCTTCACGCAAGCCTGCGCCGCCCCGTTCCAAGCCGTGGCGTTGTCCTCATCCACCGTCAGCGCCACCCGATAAGCGCGCTCGGCATCCACCCAGCGCTCCTGACGCTCATGGACCCGACCCATCTGGATATGCAGATCCGGCAACCGCAGCTTGCGGTCTTCCGCTCGGTGGAAATGCTCCATCGCCTTTTCCGCATCCCCCTCGCCGAACGCCACGCAGCCCAGCAAGAAGTCCGCCTCCGCGGGAACCCACTCCGGGTCCAGCGGCTTCAGCTTCGCGATCTTGTCCGCTCCGTCCTCTTGCTCTGCCAGCTTCTTCTCTCGTTCCGCACGCCGTTCCACCCGAGCCGCCCGCGCCTGCTCAATAGCGGCCTCCGCCAGTCGACGGCAATCGGCCATCCGCCCCAACGTCAAGTAGAGATGCGAAAGCCGCAACGCGAACGCCTTTTCTTCCGGCTGCTCTGCGACCAACCCTTCCAGAATCGCCGCGGCCTCTTCGATCTTTCCTTTCGAGGCCAATACGCGCGACAAGTTGAACTGTCGATCAGCCACAGCCCGCTTGACCGCCCGCTCGCTGGCTTCCTTGCCGCCGTCGCCCGCCTCTTCCTCTTCGATGTAGCCCAGATCGGCGAGCTGCCGCATCATCTCCTGTTCTTCCCACGGATCCTCGTACTGCCCCGGCGGATGCATGCCGCACTCGCCTTCGACTTCTTCCCAACTCGGGATGCGATCCAGGGAGACCTCTTTCTCAAAGCACTCCGCCAGCACGCGTCCGCCCATGTCCGCGCCCGCCGGCAGACCAAACAGCCGCAGAACCGTCGGCGCAATGTCCAGCAATCCCGCACCCGCCACCCGGCGGTCCTTCTGCACGCCCGGACCCGACATCACAAAGATCCCGTACGGCCGGTGCCAAGCCGCCGGCCCAGGCCGTCCGAATCCTTTCGACGTCTTCGGCCTCATCTCGCCCGACTCAAACCCGTGATCCGAGATCAGGATGATGGTCGTCTCTTCCCCGGCCAGTTCCATCAGGCGGCCGAGCATGAGGTCGTGGTAGCGATAGCCCGACTCGACGACATCGTTGAAGGCCTCGTACTGATCTTTAGGGATATGCGGCTGCCGGGGCGGGTGGAAGCCCATGCACAAGTGGCTGTAGTGGTCGATCGCGTCGTAGTAGATCGCCGCTAGGTCCCAAGGTTCGTGCTCCAACAAGTAGGTCGCCGCGCCATGCACCGACGTACACTCGGCAATGATCTTGCGCATCGAGTCCATGCGCTTCACGTACGGCGAGTCCTTGCCGAGATCGAGCTCCGGAGCCTTGGCCATAAATGTCGCCACGGCGTCTTCCTGCACTTCGCTCGGATGGAACCGGAACTCCGCCAGCGTCTCCGCCAGCCGCTCCGGGTGGACCGTCCCCGGCGACATCGGCCACTCCGGCAGCGGCCATTCGCCCCGCAACCCGGTCGTCGCCGTCTGATAGCGATTGGAGACCATCGCTCCGTCAATCGGCTCAGCCGGATGCGAGGGCCACCAGCCCACCACGTTCGACTTCAGCCCGTTCTGCATCAAGATGTTCCACAACGCCTTCACCTTGCGCGAGACGCAGGTCACCGGCCGCACGCCGCCCTTCGGCGCGGGCTCAATAAAGCCCTGGACGCCGTGCTCGTCGGCGGTCTTTCCGGTGGCGATCGAGGTCCACAGCATCGGCGACAGCGCAGGCTCGAGCGTCGCCAGGTTGCCCATCACGCCGTTGTCGATCAGTTTCTCCAGGAAAGGCATCTTCCCGGCGTCCATCAACGGGTGAATCACTTGCCAATCGGCAGCGTCCCAGCCCACCAGCAGGACCTTCTTGGCCAGGGGCTCCATACGCTGCACTTCGTCGATCTTCATCCTCGGTTTCGCCTCAGAACGAATAACGCGGCGCCGTCAATGGACGACGCCGCGGGAGTGGCTCTCTCTCGGGTCCACAACAGTAAGACCCTAACATGTTTTATGCGCTGTTGGAGCGCCCTTCGCGGTCAGCAGACCTACGATTTCCGGCGCCGACGCAGGGCCAGCAAGCCGGCGGCGCCGGAGGCCATGAGCAGCAGTGTGCTGGGCTCCGGGACTTCGTTCGGGATATGAATTGCGCCTCCGTCGCTTTCAAAGGCGTAACTCTCGATTTCAATCTGACCGAGAGTCGGCACCGCGACGCGTGCCCAGCCATTCACGACGCCGAAGTCGGTCGTGTTGAACCGCAATCCAAGGTATTTGGGAGTGCTGCCCTGGAAGGGGCCGCCAAAGCTGGTCGTTAGACTTACAAAAGATTGCCCCCCGGATAGGCCGGACGAGACAGATTCGCTGCCGGTGAAGACGCGCGCCTCATTGCTACCAGACGCAAATACCTGATTGTTTCCGAAGCCATAGACGCTGGCGTACCCAGAAGTCGAGGTAAACGTGCTCGAAGAGGTCGTACCGGTAGCGAACGTGCTAGTGCTTCCGACGAACCCAAAGTCGTCGTTTCCATCCCCGTCCAAATCGAGCAGGAACGTATCGTTCGGCCCAACCGTTTCGTTGATTGTCTCGCCTATGATTGCAGCGTCAGCCGCCCCCGCAGTCGCCAGCGCGGCGCCGGCTGCAAGCGCGGTCGTCTTCAGACGACGTGCAAGGATTTCCTGTTTGGTTCGTTTCATCGTAAATTCAGGCTCCAAATGACAGTCGCTGACCGCACGGCAGTCAGGCTCTGACAACCCTACCTCTCTCGAAGATAGAGGTACATCAGGTGTAAACCCTAGAAGAAGAGTCCCAACTCTTGGTACCCGCCCCGCTCGGGTCCGGGGGGAAGCAGCGTCGTCCGAACCACGATTCCTATGATTTCCGCCGGCGCCGCAGCGCCAACAACCCCGCCGCGCC